>JAESFK010000001.1_pt1 | contig 362144 bp, 361 predicted proteins | sample 9269391 | NCBI WGS metagenome assembly JAESFK01 (sample SAMN14506231, study PRJNA617097) | algae metagenome | isolation source: Drouetiella hepatica UHER 2000/2452 and co-occurring heterotrophs from... | place: Slovakia: Slovak Paradise National Park, Hrabusice, Kosice Region | collected... | reverse complement strand
GCAGCGAAACGATGGCCGCGTGCCGCCGCGTCTGTTCGAGCAGGCCCTTGCGCGCGTCGACCAGCAGGACGGCGAGCTCGGCGGTGGAAGCTCCGGTCGCCATGTTGCGGGTGTACTGCGCATGGCCGGGCGTGTCGGCTACGATGAAGGCGCGCCGCGCGGTCGAGAAGAAGCGGTAAGCGACGTCGATCGTGATGCCCTGCTCGCGTTCGGCTTCGAGCCCATCCAGCAGCAGTGCGAGATCGAGCTCTTCGCCGGTCGTGCCGAAACGACGCGAATCCGACTTCAGGCCGGCAACCTGGTCCTCCAGCAATCCGATGGAATCGTGCAGCAGGCGACCGATCAGGGTCGACTTGCCGTCGTCGACGGAGCCGCACGTGATGAAGCGCAGCGCGCCGCGGTCGCGGACGGGCAGCTGGTCATTGGCCGGATCAAGGCCGAGCGGCCGGGTGGCGAGCGAGACGGTCATCAGAAATAGCCCTCGCGCTTCTTGTGCTCCATCGAGGCCTGGAGCGCCCCGTCGACAAGCCGGCCTTGCCGCTCCGAGGAGCGCGAAGCGACGATCTCCGCAATGATGTCCTCGACCGTGCGGGCCTCGGATTCGATGGCCCCCGTCAGCGGCCAACAGCCAAGCGTGCGGAAGCGGACGCGCTTCGTCACGACCTGCTCCCCGGGCAGGAACCGCATGCGCTCGTCGTCGACCATGATCAGTGCGCCGTCGCGCTCGACCACCTGTTGCTCAGCGGCGAGATAGATCGGCACGATCGGGATGGCCTCGGCGCGGATGTAGTCCCACACGTCCAGCTCGGTCCAGTTGGACAGCGGGAAGACGCGCATCGTGTCGCCGGGCGCGAGGCGCGTGTTGTAGAGCCGCCAGAGCTCGGGGCGCTGGTTGCGCGGGTCCCAGACATGGCCGGCCGAGCGGTGCGAGAAGATGCGCTCCTTGGCGCGCGCCTTCTCCTCATCGCGGCGGCCGCCGCCAAAGGCGGCGTCAAAGCCGTTGAGGTCGAGCGCGCCCTTCAGCACCTCGGTCAGCATCAGCCGGGAATACTCGCCCGTCTCCGTATCGAACGGGTTGACGCCGGCGGCGGCTGCCGCCTCGTTCGCGTGGACCAACACGTTCAGGGAGTAGTCGCGCGCCATCCGGTCACGGTGGTCGAGCAGCGCACGGAAATCCCAGCCCGAGGCGATGTGCAGGAAGGGGAAGGGCGGCGGCGCGGGATGGAAGGCCTTGCGCGCGATGTGCACCATCACGCTGGAATCCTTGCCCACCGAATAGAGCATCACCGGGTTGCGGAACTCGGCCACGACCTCGCGCATGATGAAGATCGCCTCGTCCTCGAGGCGCTGGAGATGAGGCGAAAGCGGCCGGCGAGCCTCACCCGACGATTGCTGATTGGCCGCGCCAACGAGGCGCGCTGCGGCTGCGGTCACGATCAAACTCCGGACGCGGAAACAGGACGATTGGCGGGCGAGGTGCGCTGCCAGGGGCGGGCCCCGGCCGTTGCGGGGCGGGATTCGGCGGCATCGTTCGAAGCCGGCTGGTAGTGGTAGGTGACGGCGACGATGGCACCCGTCTCGATGGCACGGGCGGTGCCTTCGTGAGCAACGTCGAACACGTCGACACCGGCACGGGCGAGCAGCGCGACCTGGTCGCGCAGGACATCGCCGGAGGCGCGTATTTCGCCGGCGAAGGCATGGCGATCGCGCAGCAGCCGCGCGATGGAATAGAGCCGGCCGTCGGCGTAGCGCGGGATGACCAGCTTGATGAGCGTGAGGCGCGGCAGGATCGCCTCCAGCCCATCGAGCTTCTCACCTGAGGCGAAGACCATGCCAAGCGGCGCATTGCGGGCCTGGAGGCTGGGCCACTCAGCGATCAGCCGAGCCTTGGGCAATGCGAGCGCGCCGCCTTCAGGCAGGGACTCGCCCTCGGCGGGGAAAATCCAGTCGTCGGCGATACGGACGCCATTGCGGAAGAGAGCCATGGTCAATGTCCTGCCATCACGGCCAGGCCGTTCGGATGGCCGGGATGATGGATGCCGCACTCGGTCTTGGCCGTGCCTCGCCAGCGCCCGGCGCGCGCATCCTCGCCGCTGGCGACACGCGAGGTGCAGGGCGCGCAGCCGATGGAGGGATAGCCGTCGGCCACCAGCGGATGGATCGGCAGGGCGTGGGTTTCGGCATAGGCGGCGATGCGGCGGGCATCCCAGGCTGCCAGCGGGTTGATCTTGATGTGCGCGCCATCGGCCTCGAAGACCTTGAGGCCCTCCCGCGTGTCGGACTGATGGCGTTTGCGCCCCGACAGCCAGGCGGTGAAGGGCGTGAGCGCAGCGGCTAGCGGCGCCACCTTGCGGAAGCCGCAGCAGGCGTCCGGGTCCTGCTCGGCGAGGGCGAGCCAGGGGTCGCGCATAAGCGCCTCCTCGGCCGAAGGCCCGATCGCGCTCACGTCGGTCAGCCCCAGATGGTCGACGAGGGCGTCGCGATAGGCGAGCGTCTCGCTGAAATGCCGGCCGGTATCGACGAAGAGCACCGGCACGTGCCGGTCGATCCCCGCGGCCAGGTGCAACAGCACGCCCGATTCCGCACCGAAGGAGGAGACCAGCGCTACCTGCCCCGCGAACAGATCGCGCAGCGCGATCTCGATGATCCCGGGCGGTTCGCGCTCGCCATGCAGGTGATCGAGTTCGGCCGCCGTCGCGACGACGGAGGCGGGCGACGTGGCGCGCACGCGGTCGAGATCAAGCGTCGGCATAGAGCGCCTCGCGGAACGGAGCCTCGCCGACGCGGCGGTAGGTATCGAGGAACTTCTCCTCGCGCGACGTCCTGACCTTCAGGTAGGTCTCGACCACCGTCTCGACCGCATCGACCACCTCGTCGGAGGAGAAGCCGCGGCCAACGATCTCCCCGATCGAGGTCTTCTCGTCGCCCGAGCCGCCCAGCGTGATCTGGTAGAACTCCTCGCCTTTCCGGTCGACACCGAGGATGCCGATATGGCCGACATGGTGGTGGCCGCAGGCATTGATGCAGCCGGAGATCTTCAGCTTCAGCTCGCCAATCTCCTCCTGCCGGTCGAGCGCGGCGAAACGCTCGGAAATGCGCTGCGCCACCGGGATCGAGCGGGCATTGGCCAGCGCGCAATAGTCGAGGCCGGGGCAGGCGATGATGTCGGTCACGAGCCCGGCATTGGGGGTCGCAAGCCCCGCCCGCTTGAGCGCGGCATAGACCGCCGGGATGTCGTCGAGCCTCACCCAGGGCAGGACGAGGTTCTGCTCATGGCTGACGCGCAGCTCGTCGGCGGAGTAACGCTCGGCGATGTCGGCTACGGCGTCCATCTGGAACGAGAGCGCATCACCCGGCGGTAGGGCGACCGGCTTCAGCGAGACGGTGAGGATGGCGTAGCCGGGCGTGCGGTGGGCGTGAAGGTTGCGGCGCAGGAAGCGGGCAAGCTCCGGATCGGCCGAACGCGCATTCTCCAGAACTTCGGAACGGGCCGGCAGCGTCGCCAGCACCGGCGGCGCGAAATAGGCCTGGATGCGCGCGATCTCCTCAGCCGGCAAAGTGAGCGCGGTGCGGCCGATGGCAGCGAACTCGCGCTCGACCGCCTGGCGCATCTCCTCCTCGCCCATCTCGTGGACGAGGATCTTGATGCGCGCCTTGTACTTGTTGTCGCGCCGGCCATCGAGGTTGTAGACGCGCAGGATCGCCTCGCAATAGGTCAGGAGGTCCTCCTCGGGCAGGAAATCCCTGATCTTCTTGGCGATCATCGGCGTGCGGCCTTGGCCGCCGCCGACGAAGACTGCAAAACCTAACTCGCCTCTCTCGTTCTTCTTCAACTCAAGCCCGATGTCGTGGACCTGGATGGCCGCGCGGTCATTCGGCGCGCCGGTCACCGCCAGCTTGAACTTGCGCGGCAGGTAGGTGAACTCGGGGTGGATCGACGACCATTGGCGCAGGATCTCGGCATAGGGTCGGGGATCGCCAACCTCGTCGGCCGCGGCGCCGGCGAAATGATCCGCTGTGACATTGCGGATGCAGTTGCCCGAGGTCTGGATGGCATGCATCTCGACCTCGGCCAGCTCCTGCAGGATCGCCGGCATGTCGGCCAGCTTGATCCAGTTGAACTGCAGGTTCTGCCGCGTGGTGAAATGGCCGTAATCGCGGTCATAGGTGCGTGCGATGTGGCCAAGCTTGCGCATCTGGCGCGAGGAAAGCGTGCCGTAAGGAATGGCGATCCGCAGCATGTAGGCGTGGAGCTGCAGATAGACGCCGTTCATCAGCCGGAGCGGCTTGAACTGGTCCTCGGTCAGTTCGCCCGAGAGACGTCGGGCCACCTGGTCGGAGAACTCGGCGACCCGCTCGTTCACAAAGGCATGGTCGAATTCGTCGTAGCGGTACATTGACTCGAAACCCTTCAGAGATGGGCGTAGGCGTCAGGCGGCAGCGGCACGGTCGGCCCGGTCGCGCGGATGAGTTCGCGAAGCGCCACGGGACGCACGAAGCCGCCCTCGCGGACGATTTCGATCAGCGCGGGTTCGACGATCAGGCAGGCGTCCTGGTCGGCGGTCGCACGGGCAAGCAGCGTTTCGGCGGCTTCGGGCGTTTCGGCGACCTCGGCCTTGCCGATATCGATGGACCAGAGACCGTCGGCATGGCGGAACACCACGGCCCCCGACGACAGGTCGTTGGAGGTCGCGACCACCGGCCTGAAGACCTTTGCCTTGCGGGCCTGCTGCGGATTGGCGGACATGGGCGTCTCCTTAGGCCGCCGCCGCGAGCGGCAGCGCGAAGGGTTCGGCTTGTGCGATGTCGCCATGGGCGGTCGCTTCGCCGATCAGGATGAGCACGGGGCCGGCAAGATCGTCGCGGGCAGCGAGCGCCCTCAACTCGCCGAGCGTGCCAGCGAACAGGCGGCGGGAAGAACGGCCGGCATTCTCGACCGCAATGACCGGCGTCGAGAGCGGAAGGCCGGCGGCAACGAGCCGGGTAACGATCCTGTCGGCGACCGACTTGCCCATGTAGAGCGCAACCGTTCCGCCGGAGGCGGCAAGATGCTCCCAGCCCTGTGGCTCATCACCATCGGCGCCATGGCCGGTGGCGAGGATCAGGTGCTGCGAGACGCCGCGCAGGGTCAGCGGCACGGCGGCATCAGCGGCGGCTGCGAGCGTTGCGGTGATGCCGGGCACGACTTCGTAGGCGATGCCCGCGGCGCGCAGCGCGGCGATTTCCTCGCCGGCGCGGCCATAGACCATGGGGTCTCCGGCCTTCAGGCGCACGACGCGCTTGCCCTCGCGGCCGAGCCGCACCAGCAGAGCGTCGATCTCTCCCTGCGCCACCGAATGCCGGCCCTTGCGCTTGCCGACAGAGATGCGATGCGCGTCGCGGCGGCCCATGGCGACGACCGCCTCCGGCACCAGAGCGTCGTGCACGATGACATCCGCGGTCTGAAGCAGGCGCTGGGCGCGCAGCGTCAAGAGGTCCTCGGCGCCAGGGCCGGCACCGACGAGGAACACGCGGCCTTCCGGCGTCTGGTCCCCGGCGAGGTCCAGTGCCTTCAACGCGATGATCTCGGCGCGGGCGAGTTCGCCAGCCAGCGCCGCCTCGGCGGCGCGGCCCTCGAACAGACGCGTCCAGAAGCGACGGCGCGGGGCCCCCTCGCCGAGCCGACCGTTGACGGTCTCGCGGATGCGGGCGGCGAGCTGCCCGATCCGTCCGAAGGCCGGCGGCAGCAGCGCCTCGATGAGCGCGCGCACCTTCTGGGCGAGCACGGGCGCATGGCCGTCCGTCGCGATGGCGATGGAGACCGGTGCCCGGTCGACGATGGCGGGCACCGCAAAATCAGAGAGGTGCGGCCGGTCGACGACATTGACCGGCACGCCGCTCGCGCGACCAACCAGCGCGAGGCGCGCATCTTCCGCCTCGTCACCCATCGCGACGAACAGCAGCGCGGCGCCGGCAAGGCGCTGGGCATCCGGCTCGGCCGCGACATGGGCGACGCCGTTGGCGTCAGCGAAAGCGGCGAGATCGGCGGATGGCGCAACGGCACAGAGGACGAGATCCGCCTCGGTGCGCACCAGCAGCCGCAGCTTCTGCAGCGCTTGCTCGCCATTGCCGGCGACCACCACGGCGCGACCGGCAACATCGTAGGAGATGGGGAAGAACCTGAAACGCGACACGGGGCTCGCCTCAGCGCGACGGGAACAGGCGGAAGGTGCGGAACGAGACGACGAGGTGCCCGCCACGCGCGGCCTCCTGATCGGGACCTATCTCGACCTCCACGTGCGGCTGGCCCGGTGCCAGGCGGAGTTCGACGCGGCGGACAGGACCGACGCGCCGGATGCCGACGATCTCTCCGGGTATGGCGGGACCTGCGCCGCGGCCGACCGCAAGGTCCTCCGGCCGCACGAACAGGTCGGCCGGGCCGGCAGATGCACCAGCAGGCGCGACGCCGAGGCCCAGCGCGCCGAGACGGACCTGGCCATCCTCCACGGTAACGGGCAGCCGCGTTGCGCCACCGACGAAGCCGGCGACGAAGGCCGAGGCCGGACGGTCGTAGATGTCGTCGGGCGTGCCGACCTGCTCGATCCGTCCCTTGTTCAGCACGGCCACGCGGTCAGCGAGTTCGAGGGCCTCGTCCTGGTCGTGGGTCACGAAAACCGTGGTGTGGCCGGTGCGCTCGTGGATGTCGCGGAGCCAGCGGCGGAGGTCGCGCCGCACCTGCGCATCGAGTGCGCCGAAGGGCTCGTCGAGCAGCAGCACCTTGGGATCGACCGCAAGCGCACGGGCTAGCGCCACGCGCTGGCGCTGGCCCCCGGACAGCTGGCCGGGAAAGCGCTTCTCCAGTCCCGGCAGCTGGACGAGGTCCAGAAGCTCGGAGACGCGGCGGCGGATCTCGCTACGTGCGGGGCGCTGCGCGCGCGGCCGGACATTCAGGCCATAGGCGATATTGTCGGCAACCGTCATGTGCCGGAACAAGGCGTAGTGCTGGAAGACGAACCCGACCTGGCGCTGCTGCACGGCGAGACGGGTTGCATCCTCCGTGCCGAACAGCACGCGGCCGCCGGTGATCGGCTCGAGGCCGGCAATGACGCGCAGCAGCGTCGTCTTGCCGGACCCGGAAGGGCCGAGCAGCGCCAGCAGCTCGCCGCCGCGGATGCCGAGGTCGACGCCGTCGAGAGCCGCCGTCGCACCGAAGGCCTTGGTGATGCCCTCGACGCGGATGGCAGCCTCACCCGCCTCAATGCCGGTGCGTGCCCGCAAGCTCGTCGCCGTATCGCCATTCGAGAAGGGATTTGGCGAGAAGCGTGACGAGGGCGAGGCCGGCAAGAAGCGAGGCGACAGCGAAGGCGCCAGTGAAATTATACTCATTGTAGAGGATCTCCACGTGGAGAGGCATGGTGTTGGTCAGGCCGCGGATGTGGCCGGAGACGACGGCGACGGCGCCGAACTCGCCCATGGCGCGGGCGTTACAGAGCAGGACGCCGTAGAGCAGCGCCCATTTCACGTTCGGCAGGGTGACAGTGAGAAAGGTCCGGAGGCCAGAGGCGCCAAGGGTCAGCGCGGCCTCCTCCTCCATCGTGCCCTGCTCCTGCATCAGCGGGATCAGTTCGCGCGCGATGAAGGGGAAGGTCACGAAGATCGTGGCGAGCACGATGCCGGGCACGGCGAAGATGATCTTGATGTCGTTGGCCTGAAGCCAGCCGCCGAACAGGCCGTGGGCGCCGAACAGCAGCACGAAGACGAGGCCCGAGACGACCGGCGAGACCGAGAACGGCAGGTCGATGAGGGTAATGACGAGGCTCTTGCCCGGGAACTCGAATTTGGCGATCGCCCAGGATGCGGCGAGGCCGAAGACGAGGTTCGCCGGCACGGCGATGGCAGCCACCAGTGCAGTCAGCTGGATGGCGGCAAGCGTCGCCTCGTCGTCGAAGGCGGCGAGGAAGGTGGGGATGCCCTTCCGAAATGCCTCGGCGAAGACGGCGGCGAGCGGCAGCAGGATGAACAGGGCGATGAAGCCGATGGCGACAAGCGTCAGCGCGGTGCGCACGCCGAAGCCCTCGGCCGTCACCGGGCGCCACTGCCCCTGAACGGCGCGCGCCGCCTCAGCCATGACCGAGCCTCCGGCGGCTCCAGGCCTGGATCAGGTTGATGGCGAAGAGGGTGAGGAACGACAGCGCCAGCATGATGGTCGCGATGGCTGTCGCGCCAGCGTAGTTGAACTCCTCAAGCTGTACGATAATGAGGAGCGGCGCGATCTCCGAAACGAACGGCAGGTTGCCGGCGATGAAGATGACCGACCCGTACTCGCCGACCGCCCGCGCGAAGGCGAGCGCGAAGCCGGTGAGCACCGCCGGCAGGAGAGTCGGCAGGATGACCCTGGAGACCGTCTGGAGGCGGCTCGCGCTGAGTGTCGCCGAGGCCTCCTCGATCTCGCGGTCGAGCTCGGCGATTACCGGCTGTACCGTGCGCACCACGAAGGGCAGGCCGATGAAGGTCAGCGCCACGAAGATGCCGAGCGGAGTGAAGGCGACCTTCAGGCCGAACCAGGCGTCGAGCCAGGCGCCGACCCAGCCGTTCGGAGCATAGAGGGCGGCCAGCGCGATGCCGGCCACCGCTGTCGGCAGGGCGAAGGGCAGGTCGACCATGGCGTCGATCAGCGCCCGGCCGGGGAATGTGTAGCGGGTGAGCACCCAGGCGATGACGAGGCCGAAGACCGCGTTGAGCGCGGCCGCGGCGAAGGACAGGTAGAAGCTCGTCTCCAGCGCCGCCCGCACGCGCGCCTGGGTCGCGATCTCGATCAGCCCGCCGAGGCCGAGGCCACTCGCCCGCCAGACCAGAACGGCCAGCGGGATCAGCACGATCAGCGACAGATAGGCCAGCGCGAAGCCGAAAGTGATTCTGAAGCCGGGTAGGGCGCTCGGCTTCGGGATCAGGAACGCGCGGGAGGGAAGCGCGAGGGTCGTCACCGCGTTACTGCCGATGGCCTGTGGATCTGATCGAAGTCACCGCCATCGGCGAAGTGTTCGGCCTGCGCCTTCGCCCAGCCGCCGAAGATCTGGTCGATGGTCACGAGCCGCATCTGCGGGAAGCGGGCGAGATCAGCGGCGTCGGCATGCTGCGGCCGGTTTGGCCGGTAAAAGTTGCGCGCGATGATGCGCTGCGCCTCGGGTGAATAGAGGAACTCGAGATAGGCCTGCGCGACAGCCCTCGTGCCGCGCCGGTCGACCACCTGGTCGACGATCGCGACCGGCGGCTCGGCGAGGATCGAGAGCGAGGGGAAGACGATCTCGAACTTGTCCTCGCCGAACTCCTTCAGCGCCAGATGCGCCTCGTTCTCCCAGGAGATGAAGACATCGCCGACATTGCGCTGGGCAAAGGTGGTGAGCGAACCGCGGGCGCCGGTGTCGAGCACCGAGACGTTGCGGTAGATCGCTTCGACGAAGCGCTTGGCGGCCGCGGCGTCATTGTTGGTGCGGTCAAGCTCGTAGGCCCAGGCAGCGAGATAGTTCCAGCGCGCGCCGCCGGAGGTCTTGGGGTTCGGTGTGACGACACCGACGCCGGGACGGGCGAGGTCGGCCCAGTCGCGCACAGCCTTCGGGTTGCCCTTGCGGACGATGAAGACGATCGTCGAGGTATAGGGCGAGGAATTGTTCGGCAGGCGCGTCTGCCAGTTCGCCGGCAGGCGGCGGGAATGCTGCGCGATGGCGTCGATGTCGCCGGCCAGCGCCAGCGTCACGACATCGGCATCGAGCCCGTCGATGACCGAGCGGGCCTGCCGCCCGGAGCCGCCATGGGAGGTGCGGATGGTGACCTGCTGATTGGCCGTCTCGCGCCAGTGCTTCGCGAAGGCCTCGTTGATGACGCGGTAGAGTTCGCGGGTCGGGTCATAGGAGACGTTGATGAGGCTGACGGGGGCCGGCGCGGTCTGGCCGCGGGCATAGATGGTCGTGCCGAGCACCAGCCCGAAGGCGAGCAGCACACCGGCGGCGTCGCGAAGGCGAGACGTGGCGGGGTTGTTCGACATCCATGCACTCCTCGATACAGCCACGCCTTCCGGCATGACCAAGGCATCGGAGAAGGTCCGAAAACATGAGCATCTTCAAGCTGTTCAGAGAAATAAGACCAAACCCGTCGCCGTTCGCACCGGAAAGGAAAGAGCCTTCTTCGGCGCATGGTGGCCGGGGAGGAGAATCATCTCCCGGACCGGCGCGCGGCTGGCAGCGCAAATCCATGAATCTGGCAGAAGGCGCCCCGGCAGGAGAAAATGTCCCTCCCGCGCGCCCGGACAGCCCGCCGCGGAAGGAGATTATTCTCGACCAGCGCTGACGGTCAGCGGCCGGTGTCGAGCGCCCAGGTCTCCTTGGCCGAGGAGAGCGCGATGATCGTCTCGGTGCGCTGGACGCCATCGGTGCCCTTGACGATCTCCGACAGGAAGGTCTCGAAGTCGCGGGTGGTACCGACCCTGACCTTGAGCAGGTAGTTCCAGATGCCGGTCACGTGATGGCATTCGAGCACGGCGGGCGAAGCCTGGATGCGCTCGAGGAACACCGCCTCGACCTTCGGGTCGCTCCAGCCGACGAGGACGAAGGCGAGCAGGTCCAGCCTCAGCGCCTCCGGCGCCAGCCGCGCGTGAAAGCCCGAGATGACACCGTTGCGCACGAGCCGGCGGATCCGGTCGTTGATGGTGGAGGCCGGCGCGCCGATCTCGGCGCTGAGCTCGGCCAGCGAGCGGCGATCGTCGCGCTGGAGCGCGTCGAGCAGCTTGCGGTCGGTTTCGTCGAACAGGCTCATGGCTGGTGGATCTTCTCTTCCCGGCGTGCCGCGAACTGTCGATCAGGCGTCCATCTTGAGAGCGGCGATGAAGGCTTCCTGCGGGATGTCGACCTTGCCGAACTGGCGCATCTTCTTCTTGCCCTCCTTCTGCTTGTCGAGGAGCTTGCGCTTTCTAGAGATATCGCCGCCGTAGCATTTGGCAGTGACATCCTTGCGCAGGGCCGAGATGGTCTCGCGGGCGATGACCTTGGCGCCGATCGAGGCCTGGATCGGGATCTTGAACAGGTGCTGCGGGATCAAGTCCTTCAGCTTCTCGCACATGGCGCGGCCGCGGCTCTCGGCGCGATTGCGATGGACGAGCATGGAGAGCGCGTCGACCGGCTCGCCGTTGACCAGGATCGACATCTTCACGAGGTCGCCCTCGCGGTAGTCGGTGATCTGGTAGTCGAAGGAAGCATAGCCCTTCGAGATCGACTTCAGCCGGTCGTAGAAGTCGAAGACGACCTCGTTGAGCGGCAGGTCGTAGGTGACCATGGCGCGTGAACCGACATAGGTGAGGTCGATCTGGACGCCCCGGCGGTCCTGGCAGAGTTTCAGAACCGAACCGAGATAATCGTCCGGCGTCATGATCTTGGCGCGAATCCAGGGTTCGGAGATCACCTCGATCTTCATCGGATCCGGCATGTCGGCCGGGTTGTGCAGCTCGATCACCGAGCCGTCGCGCAGAAGGATCTGATAGACGACCGAGGGCGCGGTCGCGATCAGGTCGAGGTTGAACTCGCGCTCCAGCCGCTCCTGGATGATCTCGAGGTGCAAGAGACCGAGGAAGCCGCAGCGGAAACCAAAGCCGAGCGCCGCGGAGCTCTCCATCTCGTAGGAAAAGCTGGCATCGTTGAGCCTGAGGCGGCCCATGGCGGCGCGCAGGTCCTCGAAATCGGCGGCGTCCTGGGGGAACAAGCCGCAGAACACCACCGGCTGGGCCGGCTTGAAGCCCGGCAGGGCCTTCGCGGTCGGCTGGCGCACATCCGTGATCGTGTCGCCCACACGCGTATCCGCGACCTCCTTGATGGATGCGGTGATGAAGCCGATCTCGCCTGGGCCAAGATCGGTGACGTCCTTCAGCTTGGGCGTGAAGACGCCGATCTTGTCGATGTCGTAGACGGCGTCGGTACCCATCATCTTGATGCGCTGGTTCTTCTTCATCGACCCGTCGATGATGCGCACCAGCACGATGACGCCGAGATAGGCGTCGTACCAGCTATCGACCAGCATGGCCTTGAGGGGCGCGGCGCGGTCGCCTTTCGGGGCGGGAAGGCGCGTCACGATCGCCTCCAGGACACCCTCGATATTGATGCCGGTCTTGGCCGAGACCTCGATCGCCTCGGAGGCATCGAGGCCGATGACGTCCTCGATCTGCTGCTTGATGCGCTCGGGCTCGGCGGCGGGCAGGTCGATCTTGTTGAGGACCGGAACGATCTCGTGGCCGGCGTCGAGCGCCTGATAGACGTTGGCGAGAGTCTGGGCCTCCACGCCCTGCGAGGCGTCCACCACCAGGATCGAGCCTTCGCAGGCCGCCAGCGAGCGCGACACCTCATAGGCGAAATCGACGTGGCCGGGCGTGTCCATCAGGTTCAGGACATAGGTCTTGCCGTCCTTGGCCGGATATTCGAGGCGCACGGTCTGCGCCTTGATGGTGATGCCGCGCTCTTTCTCGATATCCATGCTGTCGAGCACCTGCTCGGTCATCTCGCGCGCGGTCAGGCCACCGGTCGTCTGGATGAGACGGTCGGCGAGCGTCGATTTGCCGTGGTCGATATGCGCGACGATCGAGAAGTTGCGGATCAGGTCGAGTGGCGTGTCGGTCATGGGCCGCACATAGCAGCAGGACGGCCGGTTTGAAAGGTTCCGGCGGTTGCCGTGGCCCAACCGCGTGCCAGATCAGCGGATGATCCGGCGGACGGCCTCGCCAAGAGCCAGCGCCGCCAGCAGGACGAAAGCCGCATCGGCGTGGAACAGGAGCTCGGCCGCGAGCCCGGCAGGCGTTGCGGCGGGCATCAGACGGTCGCCGCCAGATAGACGGGAGGCGCGACGTGCAGCACGACCTTCATGTGGCGGTCGACCGGCCGGGTCGCCTTGACGGCGCCGCCGGCGATGCCGATCACGAAGAGCGCCGCCCCGATGGCCAGAAGCTTCGATGACAGATGCATGATCGCCTCCCCCGCATGTGAGGCGACCGTGCGCCCGCCGGCGGCGGCGGGCTGTGCCGGTCATCACGGATCGGTCGATCGGCGGGGGCGCTTGCGCCAGCCACACGCGGGGTGCGACATTGGCTGCTTGCGGATCGATGAGAGGCCCTGATGACCCGCAAGCGGGAAGCCTACCAGACCGGCCACAACCCCAAATTCATGGTGGTGGTTGACGAAACCACCGAATGCGACCGCGCGGTCGTATTCGCGGCGCGCCGCGCTTCGCGCACGGGGCACGGGCTGCAGATGCTCGCCGTGGTGGAACCGAAGATCGGCGACGGGCAGGGCCTGTTCGGCGTCGCCGACGTGATGCGCGCGGAGGCTCATGCCGAGGCGCGGGCCAAGCTCGACGCCGCGGCCGACCGCACCATGAAGCTGGTTGGCGTGGAACCGGAACTGGTGGTGCGCGAGGGAGCCCTGGCGGAGGCCATCCTCGCCCAGATCGAGGATGATCCGGACGTCGCGATCCTTATCCTCGCGGCCGGAACGGGCAAGGACGGACCGGGGCCGCTGGTCTCCAGCCTCGCCCGGACGGCCGGCTCCTACCCGATTCCGGTGGCGATCGTGCCCGGACACCTTTCCGATGACGAGATCGAGGCGCTCGCCTGATCCGCCGGGCCGGAATCGGGTTGACGCCGCGCCCTGCCCTCGCCACATGATCAGTGGAATGATTTGATTGAATCATTCCAAACCGGCGCCCGGCCTTGAACCAGACGCCCGAGGAGCTAGCCATGTTCATCCAGACCGAAGCGACGCCCAATCCCGCCACCCTGAAGTTCCTGCCCGGCCGCACCGTGCTGGAAGAGGGCACCCTGCACATGCCGAACCCGGAGGCCGCGCGCCAGTCGCCGCTGGCCGAGAAGCTGTTCGGCATCGACGGGGTCGCCGGCGTGTTCTTCGGCAACGACTTCATCACCGTGACCAAGGGCGGCGCCGAATGGCCGCACCTGAAGCCGGCGATCCTCGGCGCGATCATGGAGCACTACATGTCGGGCCAACCGCTGGTGCGCGAGGAAGCCCATCTCGTGCCGGAGGGTGACGAGGAGTTCTTCGATCCCGCCGACGCCGAGACTGTTGACACGATCAAGGAACTGCTGGAGACGCGCGTCCGGCCGGCGGTTGCGGCCGATGGCGGTGACATCACCTTCCGTGGTTTCAAGGACGGCATCGTTTATCTCGCCATGCAGGGTTCCTGCGCTGGCTGCCCGTCCTCGACCGCGACGCTGAAGCACGGCATCCAGAACCTGATGCGGCACTTCCTGCCGGACGTGCGCGAGGTCCAGTCGGTCTGAGGCCGGCTGCCCCCATCGTCGACCTTTTCCGGCAAGGGCGGAGCGTGTAGCACCGTTCCATGCTGCTTCTCGCCCTGGATACGGCCCTCGGAGCCTGCTCGGTTGCCGTTCTCGACACGGCGACCGACCGGGTGCTCGCCCGGCGCTCGGAGCCGATGGAGCGCGGCCATGCCGAGCGGCTCATTCCCCTGGTTGCTGAGGTCTGCGCGGAGGCCGGCATCGCCCCGGGCCGCTGCCGCCGCTTCGTCGCGACCACCGGGCCGGGCAGCTTTACCGGGCTGAGGGTCGCGATCGCCGCGGCGCGCGGCATGGCGCTGGCGGCTGGCGGCGATACGATCGGCATTTCCACGCTGGCGGCGCTCTCCGAACCCTATCTCGCCGCCGTCGAGCCGGTGGCCGTGCTCGCCGCCATCGATGCCCGGCACGACCATGTCTATGCGGCTCTGACCGATCACGCCCGCATCCTCATTGCCCCGCCCCGCTACATGGCCGCTGCCGAGGCTGCGGCCCTCGCGGCGGCACGGCCCGTCGCGCTGGTCGGTCCCGGCGCCGACGCCGTGCTGGGAGCCTGGCCGGCCGGCGCCTCCGCCCCGGCCGTGCTCGACGAGGCCGCCTGGCCCGATATCGCCGTCGTGGCTCGTCTCGGCGCGGCGACGGACCCCGCGACCTCGCCCTGCCGCCCGCTCTATCTGAAGGCGGTCGACGCCAGGCCGCAGGCGGCCGGCGGACTGCTCAGCCGGCGGGCGCCATGAGCCCGTTCCTCGACCTCTGGTCCTGGTGGCCGCAGGCCGGCCTGGTGATCGCCCGCGCCGAGACTGCCGACGCGGATGATCTCGCGGCCATCCACGGCGGCGCCTTTCATCGCGGCTGGCCGGCCCATGACTTCGTCACCATGCTGGCCGACCGGGCTGTCCTCGCCCATGTCATCCGCCGCCGCGCCGCGGCGCCCGCCGCCGGCTTCGTGCTGAGCCGGCTTGCCGCCGACGAGGCGGAGATCCTCACGGTTGCCGTCGACAACCGGGTGCGCGGTCGCGGCTTTGCCGGCCGCCTGCTCGACGAGCACGTCCGGGACCTGATGCGCGCGGGCGTACGCAACCTGTTCCTGGAGGTGGAATCGGAGAACTCTCCGGCGCTGAAGCTCTATGTGCGGCGCGGCTTCGAACCGATCGGCCGACGCAAGGGCTACTACCGGTCCGCGAGCGGCGCGGCAGACGCGGTTACCATGCGGCGGGAGCTACCGCCGATCTGACGCGGTGGTGCATATCCGACACGCTGCAATTTCGTCGCGATGTTCCTGTTTCGGACTCTTAAACCGCGAGTCGCCGAGAGAGTAGATTGGCAGTGATTCGCGGCGCAAGGCGGGGCCGTCGCGATACCGCTCGAACGCGGATGATGCGGACCGCGGGGTGAAGGATCAGCGATGCCGGGCCTGGATCAGGTCGACGATGCATCCGGCTGCGGGCGGGCTCCCGCTCAACTGCCTCGTTCGGGCCCGGCCGGCCTGTCGGCTGCCACGACGGCCGCCCTGCTCCTGTCATCGACCGCCCTTGCCTCGGCGCAGGAGGCCAATGTCGCCCTGATCGACGTCTTCTCCGCGATCCGCCCGCATGAATGGGCCGCCTTTGGCCTCAACGTCGGTGTCGTGGTGTTCGGCGTCATCACCGGGATCGGGCTGCTCAGGACACGGTCGAAGGCAGCGCAGGACCAGGTCCGCACCCGCGAGGAGATCAACGCGCTGAAGCTCTCGCTCGACCGAGCGAACGAACTCCTCACCCTCGACCCGCACATCGTCGTTGTCTGGGGCGGCGAGAAGGACGAGCCCGAGATCGCCGGCGACGTGTCGCTGGTCACCGATCTGCCGGCGGCGCGCCGTGCGCTGGCCTTCGGCTCCTGGCTGCCGGCCGAACGCGCGGCCGAGATCGAGCGTGCCGTCGAGACGCTGCGTCGCGCGGGAACACCGTTCCGGCTCGACCTGGTGACGCTGGCGGGCCGGCCGATCGAGGCGGAGGGCCGGGCGATCGGCGGGCGGGCGGTGCTACGGCTGCGCCTCGTCGCGGGCGTGCGCGAGGAACTGATCCAGCTGACCGCCCGGCACGAGGCGTTGAACCGGGAGACCCGCACCATCCGCGCGTTCCTGGGATCGCTGGCGAACCCGGTCTGGCTGCGCGATGCCGAGGGCCGGATCACCTGGGTCAACGACGCCTATGCGGCCGCCACCGATGCGACGGGTGGCCCGCAGTTGGCGGCCGGCGCCACCGAACTCCTGGAAACCGGCGACCGCGCCGAGGCCGCGCGCAGGCGCAGCGCCGGCGAGCCGTTCACCCGCCGCGTGACCGCCATCGCCGCCGGACAGCGCCGCGTCTTCGACGTGATCGAGCGGCCGGCTGCTTCCGGATCGGCCGGCATGGCCATCGACGTCACGGAACTCGAGACGGTCCGCTCCGAACTCTCGGTCGAGATGGAGACGCACAAGCGCACGCTCGACCAGCTCGCGACGGCGGTTGCCATCTTCGACGCGGCCAAGCGCCTGGTCTTCCATAACGAAGCGTTCCGCCAGCTCTGGGACCTGCCGCCGGCCTTCCTGCATCAGGGGCCGACGGACAGCGACATTCTCGACCGGCTGCGCGAGCGTGGGCAACTGCCCGAGCAGTCGAACTATCGCGAGTGGAAGAAGACGCTCCACAAGGTCTACGAGGCTGTCGACACCGAGCCGCGGATCAACGAATGGTCGCTGCCGAGCGGCCGCTTCCTGCGCGTGGTGCAGAATCCCGACCCGGCCGGCGGCGTCACTTATGTGTTCGACGACCTGACCCAGCGTCTGCAGCTGGAAAGCCAGGTGGAGGCTCTCGGCCGCGTCCAGCGCGAAACCATCGACCATCTCGACGAGGCGGTCGCGGTGTTCGGCTCGGACGGACGGCTGTCGCTGTCGAACCGCGCCTTCGCCGCGCTATGGGACTTCGCCGAGGACACGCTGGCGGCCAAGCCGAAGATCGACCAGGTCGCGAGCCTGTGCCTGCCCTACGTCAAGGACGGTGGCATCTGGACCGAGATCCGCTCGGCGGTCACAGCGCTGGCCTACGAGCGCCGCCAGCACACCTTCCGCATCGACCGCACCGACGGCTCTGTCCTCGATACGGCGACCGCGCCGCTGCCCGGCGGCGCGACGCTCGTCACCTTCCGGAACGTGACCAACATGGTCATGGTGGAACGCGCGCTGACCGAGCGGAACGAGGCGCTGGAAGCAGCCGCCAAGATCCGCAACGACTTCGTCCACCACGTGTCCTACCAGCTGCGCACGCCGCTCACGACCATCATCGGCTTCGCGCAGGTGCTGGATGACCCGGCCATCGGGCCTCTCAACGACAAGCAGCGCGAATATCTCGGCTATATCGGCGCGTCCTCGGCCTCGCTGCTGTCGATTATCAACGACGTGCTGGATCTCGCCACCATCGACGCCGGCGTGATGCAGCTCGAACTCTCCGACGTCGACATCCGCGCGGCCATGCAGGCGGCTGTCGATGCGGTGCAGGACCGGCTTGCCGAGAACCAGAACCGCATCGAGATGCGGGTCGCCCGTGAGATCGGCTCGTTCCGCGCCGACGCCCAGCGCGTCCGGCAGGTGCTGTTCAACCTCCTGTCCAACGCCATCGGCTTCTCGGAACGCGGCGGGCTGATCGTCCTCGACGCAGCGCGCGAGGGCGAGGAGATCGTCTTCAAGGTACGCGATCAGGGCGCCGGCATCGCGGCCGACCTGGTCGGGCGCATGTTCGAGCGGTTCGAGACGCGCTCGACCGGCACGCGCCATCGCGGGGCGGGCCTCGGCCTCTCGATCGTCCAGAGCTTTGTGCAGCTTCACAAGGGGCGGATCGACGTCGAATCGGCGCCCGGCAAGGGCACGCAGGTGAAGGTCACGTTCCCCGCCGATCTCGACGACTACTCGAAGGCGGCGGAATAGGCCGCCCGGAACTATCGGGCGCAGATTTGCACCCGCAGCCGGCGTGCAGATCGGACACAGGCCGCCTTCCGCGTGCCACGCCGGAGCCTCAAAGATGCTCCGCCATACTCTTCATTAACGATAATCACCGTTCACTGCGCGCGAGATCACCCGCAATCGTTCGGCCATGATCGCAGTACCGAGTTCGAGCGCCATGCCTGTTGCGTCCCTCGCCTACGCATCCTTTCCGGGAGAGCCCCTGCCTCCGTCCCTGCTGTTCAAAGCGTCGATGACCGAACCGTTCCGCCAGACCCTGCTCCTCGCCAACGAGGCGGAGACCCGCAACCTCGCCATGGACCTTGCCATGGCGGTGCAGGCCGATGACATCGTGACGCTCGAAGGCGACCTCGGCGCAGGCAAGTCGACGCTGGCCCGCGCGCTCATTCGGGCCATCGCGGAGGACGACAAGCTGGACGTTCCGAGCCCGACCTTCGCGCTGGTCCAGCCCTACGACCTGAAGCGCCTGCCGGTCGTCCATGCCGATCTCTATCGGGTCTCCTCGGCCGACGAGATCGCGGAACTCGGCTGGGACGAGGTTTCCGAGAAGGCACTGCTGCTCGTCGAATGGCCGGATCGCCTCGGCGGCGCGCTCTCCGGCGACCGGCTGGAAATCACGCTGAGCCTTGCCCCCGGCAGCGGCCCGAACGCCCGCAATGCCGAGCTGACTGGCCACGGAACCTGGGCGCCGCGGCTCGCCCGCATGGCGGCGCTGCGCGTCTTCCTCGACAATGCCGGCTGGGGCGGCTCGATCCGCCGCCATCTGCAGGGCGATGCCTCGAGCCGCAGCTACGAGCGGCTGCTCGACGGCCAGCGCCGCGCCGTGCTGATGAACGCGCCGAGAAAACCCGACGGCCCGCCGGTCAGGAACGGACTGCCCTACAGCCGCATTGCCCATCTCGCCGAGGACATGGTGCCCTTCGTCGCCATGGCGGAGGGCCTGCGCGATTGCGGCCTGTCGACGCCGGAGATTGAGGCCATCGATCTCGACCAGGGTTTCCTCGTCATCGAGGATCTCGGTGGCGACGGCATCGTGAAGGACGGCGCCCCCATCGCGGAGCGCTATCTCGCAGCCGTCGACGCGCTGGCGCTGATCCATGCTCGCCCGCGACCGGCAACGCTGTCGACGCCAAAGGGCCCCTACACCCTGCCGGCCTATGACCGCGACGCAATGGGCATCGAGGTGGAGCTGCTGATCGACTGGTACCTGCCGATGAAAGAGGCACGCATTCCCGCGAGCGAGAAGCACGTCTTCCTGCAGCGCTGGGGCGAGCTGTTCAAGGAGGTCGAAACCGCGCCGCGGACCTGGGTTCTGCGCGACTTCCATTCGCCGAACCTAATCTGGCTCGCTGGCCGCGAAGGCGTCGAGAAGGTCGGCCTGATCGACTTCCAGGACGCCGTCATGGGGCCGGCCGCCTACGATGTCGCCTCGCTGGCGCAGGACGCCCGCGTGACGGTGACGGAGGAACTGGAACTCCAGCTCCTCACCCGCTACGCCAGCGCCCGCAAGGCTGCCGACCCCGCTTTCGACATGGCCGCCTTCGCGCGGCTCTATGCCATCATGGGCGCGCAGCGGGCAACCAAGATCCTCGGCATCTTCGCCCGGCTCGACCGGCGCGACGGCAAGCCGCAATACCTCGCCCACCTGCCGCGCATCTGGACCTATCTCCAGCGCTGCCTTGCCCATCCGGCACTGACCCAGGTGAAGCGCTGGGTCGACGACCGCGTGCCGTCTCCGTGAGCGAGACCGGCATGGTCAGAGTCGACACCGCCCGAATCAGCACTGCCATGGTGCTGGCGGCGGGTCTCGGCACGCGCATGAGGCCAATCACGGATCGCATCCCGAAGCCGCTGGTCGACGTCGCCGGCAGAACCCTGCTCGACCATGTCCTCGACCCGCTGGCGGAAGCCGGCATCACCACCGCCGTAGTCAACGTCCATCACCTCGCGGACCAGATCGAGGCGGCGGTGAATATCCGCGCCCGCCCGCGCATCGTCATCTCCGACGAGCGTGACAGGCTGCTCGATTCCGGCGGCGGCGTCGTGAAGGCGCTCGACCATCTCGGCGACGCCTTCGTCATTCGAAATGCCGACAGCTTCTGGATCGACCGCGGCCCCTCCAACATCGCCCGACTGATCGCGGCCTTCGATCCCGCCCGCATGGACACGCTGCTGCTGCTTGCCGCCCTGCCCGATGCCGGCGCGCTCGATGGCAACGACAGCGTCGGCTTCGACGGTCCCGGCGACTTCTTCAGGGACCGCGAGGGCCGCCTGGAGAGGCGCGGCGCGCGCGTCGCCGCCCCTTACGCCTATGCCGGCGCGGCGGTCATGCGCGCGGCGGATTTCGCGGGCCGTCCGGCGGGCGAGCCGTTCTCGCTCAACGCGCTCTGGAACGCCTCACTGACGGCAGGCCGGCTCCACGGCCTGGTGCTCAACGGGCTCTGGCTGCATGTCGGCACGCCCGAAGCCATCGGCCAGGCCGCGGCGGCAATTCGCGCGGCCTGACCCTTCCCTTCCGGCCGTTCCGGGTGTATCTCCCCGCCTCCTTTTCGCTTCCACCCGGTCCGATCCCGGGAGAAGGACCCAAGATGGCCAAGCGTTTCGACACGGGCACCGGCCCGTCCCAAAGGCAATTGCGCGTCGGCGAGCTGATGCGCCACTCGCTTGCCGAGGTGCTGTCGCGCGGCGAGATCCACGATCCCGTCCTGCAGGCCAATGTCGTCACCGTGCCGGAGGTCCGCATGTCGCCGGACCTCAAGATCGCCACCTGCTTCGTCATGCCGCTGGGCGGCAAGGACCAGGAGGCGGTGATCCAGGCGCTGGCCCGCAACAAGCGCTATCTGCGCGGCGAACTCGCCCATCGCACCAACCTGAAGTTCGCGCCCGACCTGCGCTTCCGCATCGACGGCTCCTTTGAGGAGGGTTCGCGCATTGACCGCCTGCTGGAGAGCGACGAGGTCCGCCGCGACACCGGCAAGGAGGACGGCGCATGAACCAGCCGCGCTCGAAGAAGCTCGACGTCCACGGCTGGATCGTCCTCGACAAGGATTTCGACCAGACCTCCACCCAGGCGGTATCGCAGGTGCGCCGCCTGTTCAACGCCAAGAAGGGCGGCCATGCCGGCACGCTCGACCCGCGCGCCACGGGGCTCCTGCCCATCGCGCTGGGCGAGGCGACCAAGACCGTTCCCTTCGTCATGGACGGCCGCAAGACCTATCGGTTCACGGTCGCCTGGGGCACGGAGACCGCAACCGACGACACCGAGGGAGAGGTGACCGCCCGCTCCGACCTCCGCCCGACGCGCGAGGCCATCGAGGTGCTGCTGCCGCGCTATACCGGCGAGATCATGCAGGTGCCGCCGAAATTCTCCGCCATCAAGGTCGATGGCGAACGCGCCTATGACCTCGCCCGCGACGGCGAGGAGGTGACGCTGGCGGCGCGTCCGATCACGGTCGAGACGCTGACGCTGACAGCCTTCTCGGAGACCGAGGCCGAATTCGAGGCCGAATGCGGCAAGGGCACCTATGTGCGCGCCATTGCCCGCGACATTGGGCGGGATCTCAAGTGCCTCGGCCACGTGACGGCGCTGCGGCGCACCCGCGTCGGCCCGTTCGGCGAGGACGACACGGTGACGCTCGCCGAACTGCGCGAGTTGGCCGGCGGCGAGATCGCGGGACAGGCGCTGGATGATGCCCTGCTGCCGGTCGAGGCGGCGCTCGCCGAGGTGCCGGAGGTGAAGGTGACCCGCGACATCGCCGCGCGGCTGGTGCGCGGCCAGAGCACGATCCTGCGCGGCCGCGACGCGCCGATCGACGGCACGGTCTGGGCCTCCGCCGGCGGCGATCCGATCGCGCTCTGCGAGGTAGAGCGCGGCGAGCTGGTGCCGAAGCGCGTCTTCGTCTTCGCGCCCTGAACAGGTGCGCAAGAACTGCGCCCGGGCGCGTTGACGCACCGGAGATCACTCGCTATGACACGGCCCTTCGCCCAGATGGCGGAATTGGTAGACGCACTGCTTTCAGGTAGCAGCGCCGCGAGGCGTGGAGGTTCGAGTCCTCTTCTGGGCACCAATTTCAAGCGCCCGCATCGGTCCGCCGATGCGGGCGTTTTGCTTTTGGCGCGCTAGGCTCGGCCCATGATCCAGCTCGAATCGGGCGCTGCCCGCGCCGCCGTCTCGCCGCTCGGCGCCGAACTGAAGCGCTGGCGCTCTGGCGACCGCGACCTGCTCTGGCAAGGCGACCCCGTCTGGTGGGAGCAGTCGGCGCCGGTGCTGTTTCCGATCATCGGCTGGGTGCGCGATGGCATGATCCGCGTCGACGGCGCGGAGCACCCGATGGGCGTCCACGGCTTTGCCGCCGCGAGCCTCTTCGCGGTCGAGACGACAGCGCCACACAGGGCCCGCCTGACGCTGCGCGAGAGCAACGCCACTCTGGCGGCCTATCCCTATCCCTTCCGGCTCAGCCTCGACTATCGGCTCGGGCCGCACAGCCTCGCCATCGCGGTGGAGGTGGAGAACACCGGCGACCGGCCGATGCCCTATGCCGTCGGCCTGCATCCCGGCTTCCCATGGCCGCTCACTGACGCGCGGCGCGAGGACCATGCCGTGGTCTTCGCCATGCCTGAGACGCCCGAGGTTCCCGTCATCACGCCCGGAGGCCTGTTCAGCGCGCGCCGGCGCCCTGTTCCTCTCGACGGGTGCAGGCTGGCGCTGGACGATGCGCTGTTTGCCCACGAAGCGCTTTGCTTCCTTGATGCCCGCAGCAGGTCCTTAAACTACGCAGCGGCCGCAGGCGGCCCGGCCATCACGCTGGAGGCCACCGGGCTCCCCCACTGGGCGATCTGGTCGAAGCCCGGCGCGCCCTTCGTCTCGCTCGAATGCTGGACCGGCCACGGCGACCCGAAAGGCTTCACAGGCGAACTCAAGGACAAGCCCTCCATGCGGCTGCTGGCGCCGGGCGCGATCGACCGCGCCGCGCTGCTGATGACGGTTTCTCTTCCCTAGGCGGAGATCCCCGGCGCGGCGCCGGGAATGAGGAAAAGGGCTGGGGCGAAAAGCATTGCTTGGGTTTGGCCAGACCTTTCGATCCGTTAGGCCATATAGGCCCAGCAGATGATCAGGCAGGCGATTGCCGTCGCGACTGCCGAAACGAGGATCGTGTTTGTCTGCATTGGAATTGTTGCCGGCAAGGTCATGGCGTTTCGTGCCCGCTCGCGGAGTCCGTATGGGCGCCGGGTGACGGCGAGCGGGCCGCCTCGGCTTACAAGAGCCAAGACTACAGTTTGCAACACCTGGCGGGCGCGACTGTTCCTGCGCACACGAAAGGGCCCGCCCGCATGGTCCAAGGTGTGGGTCACAGGACAGTGCGGACGGGCTTCGACAGCTTCGTGGGGGGACCACGATCCGTCGATGCGCCAACGCGCGTTCCGGCGAGAAGTTCCCCGCGAATTGATACCTGACCGCAAGTCACTGGATCGCGCGCTCGAACACCGACCTGCGCGCTGACCAACGTTGTACCGTTTCCGGTTCTCTCCCGAACCCGCGACATGACAGCGAAAAGCCGCACGCAGGAGGGAGCGCATGGGCGCAGCGACCCGGATTTCTCCGCCGACGGCGTGTTTCCGCCCGACGATCTGAAGGCGACGGCGCCGGCCTTCAGAATGGCTTGCATCCAGGTTGGCGCAATCGCCAATCGAGCCGATGTTCGTCAGGCCGTAGCCTGTCTCATTGCCCAGCACAATGAATTGGGACTATGCCAGATCGAGGTCATGGCCAAGACGGCGGCAAAACTCGGCCGCTCGCCGGCTGACGACCATCAACCTCTGACCTTCTTCAGATAGGTCGGGAGCACGGTATCCGGCCAGGATCGCGTTCCGCACTGGTGCGCCCGCCCCCTGCGCAACCATGGCAAGGGCCCTGTCGAACACCATCTGGAATCGGATAGCTCTTTGACGGAACTGGCGCACCCGGCACGATTCGAACGTGCGACCTTTGCCTTCGGAGGGCAACGCTCTATCCAGCTGAGCTACGGGTGCATACCGGCTTCAAGGCAGCGCCTCGACGCTCGGCCTGTGTAGCGGATCGCCCGGCGCGCCGCAATCGCCCGTGCTCTCCGGTTCGCGCATATGCCCGGCCGATCCCGCGGCCAATGCCCGCGCGCACGGGCGCCGACCGGCACGTTGTCGATTGCGCGCCCCCCGGCTAGAACAAAAGTCTCAGCAGGCAGAATGAGCGCGCCGTTCGAGAGGCGCGCCGGGGAGCGCGGTATGGGGCAGTGGGGGAAGACGGCAGCGGCCGTCGCGATGGCTGTCGGCGGCCTGTTCGGGCTCTCGGATCCGGCCCATGCCGCGGCGGCGCTGGACGGGCGGGGCATGGGCCTCGTCTGGTGTCTGCCCTTCGCCGGCCTGCTGCTCTCGATTGCCACCGGTCCGGTCTTCTATCCGCATGTCTGGGAGCACCATTATGGCAAGATCGCCGGCTTCTGGGCGGCGCTGGTGGTGCTGCCCATGCTGGTGCTGTTCCCGGTCGACCAGTCCTCCGGCGCGCTGGTGTTCACCATGCTGGCCGAGTACCTGCCCTTTATCATCCTGATCTTCGCGCTCTACACTATCGCCGGCGGCATCCTGGTGACCGGCAACATCCACGGCGCGCCCGGCACCAATACCGCGATCCTGGCCATCGGCGCGGTGCTGGCGAGCTTTGTCGGCACCACCGGCGCCTCAATGATCATGATCCGGCCGATCATCCGCGCCAACGACGACCGCACCCACAATGTCCATGTCGTGGTGTTCTTCATCTTCATCGTGTCGAACTGCGGAGGGTCGCTGACCCCGCTCGGCGACCCGCCCCTCTTCGTTGGTTTCCTGAAGGGCGTCGACTTCTTCTGGACCACGCGTTTCCTGTTCACCGAGACGGCACTGGTGATCGGCGCGCTGCTGGCGATTTTCTTCCTTCTCGACACGGTGCTCTACCGGCGCGAGGGGCGGGTCAAGCCGGACCCGACGCCAGACTCGCGCGTCGGGGTGAAGGGCCTGTCCATGCTGGCGCTGATCGCGGTGGTGGTTGCGGCCATCCTGATGCGCGGCGCCTGGAACCCGGGCGTCTCGTTCAGGCTGGCCGGCATCGCCTTCCCGCTGCAGGACCTGGTCTCCAACGTGCTGATGCTGGCGGCAGGCCTGGCCTCCCTCAAGTTCGCCAATCCGATCTATCGCGAGCAGAACGGCTTCAACTGGGGGCCGGTGAAGGAGGTCGCCAAGCTGTTCGCCGGCATCTTCGTCTGCATCGTGCCGGTCATCGCCATGCTGGCCGCGGGCCGCAACGGCGCGCTGGCGCCGCTGGTGGCTCTGGTCACCAACGCGGACGGCACGCCCAACAACGCCATGTATTTCTGGCTGGCCGGCGCACTGTCGTCGTTCCTCGACAATGCGCCGACCTACCTCGTCTTCTTCGAGCTCGCCGGCGGCGACCCGAAAGTGTTGATGGGGCCGCTGTCGCTGACGCTGACCGCCATTTCCACAGGCGCAGTGTTCATGGGCGCCAACAGCTATATCGGCAACGCCCCGAACTTCATGGTCTATGCCATCGCCAAGGACATGGGCGTGAAGATGCCGTCGTTCTTCGGCTACATGGTCTGGTCGGTGACGATCCTCATTCCCATCTTCGTCGTGGTGACGCTGCTGTTCTTTGTCCGGGGGGCTCCGCTCGCCGGCTGGTGACGGGCAAGCCCTTGCGGGCGACCTTCCCCAAGGTTATGTCGCCGCAGTCCACAGGCGCCGGGTGACATGATCCGCTTCGTTTTCCGCCTTATCGGTTTCCTGCTGATCGCCGCCGGCTTCGTCGCGCTTGTCATCGACGGCACGCGCTCGATCGCGGGCCAGCGGCTGATCACGACGTCGGGAGCCGATACCTGGCGGACGATCCACGCCGACAGCCTCGTGCAGGTCGAGAAGCTGCTGGCGGCGCGCGGCCTCGGCTGGCTCTGGGACCCCGCTTTGCTCACCGCGCTGGCTGTGCCGACCGCCGTTACCGGCCTTGTCCTCGGCGCGCTGTTCATGGCTGTCGGGCGGAAGAACGACCCGCAGGTGGGCGTGATCGGCCGGCGTTGAGGCCCTGCGCTTCCGTTCAGGCGACCACGATCTCGAAACGGAAGCGCGGCACGGCGCCTGTCTCGGTGCGCGCGGTCAGGGCGTCGCGGGCGGTCTCGGTCGGCAGCGAGCGGAACAGGCCGTCGCGGGCGTTCATGGCTTCGCCAGGGAAATACATCTGTGTGACCACCTCGGGGCGGCCCTCGGCGACGATGCGGAAGTGGATGTGGGGCGTGCGCATGCCGGCGCCAGAGCCGTAAAAGCGCGGGCGGATGGTGCGGAAGAAGTAGCCGCCGTCGCGGTCCGCACGCACCGCGCCGAAGCCCTGGAAGTTCGGGTCGGCCGCGCCGGCGCTCTCGCGCGGGTGGTGGTAACGGCCCTCGGCGTCGGCCTGCCATATCTCGACGCTCGCGCCCGCGATCGGGCCCGTGCGCGCGTGAAGGACGCGGCCGGTGACCTCGATCACCTCGCCGCGGGCGCGGCCGGGGCGGCCGGTCACCCGCGTCAGGTCGAGATCGGAGTCGGATGGTTTCGTCGCCGGATAGAACGGCCCGCGTGTCTGCCGCGGCGTCGGAGCGAGCTGCGCCAGCGCCGGATGGGCCGCGCCAAGCACCACGGCGGGTGCGGCGACCAGCCAGCGGCGGCTCAGGATGAGTGACAACCCCTGGGATTGTCGGCTTTCGTGACTATCTCGGCCCATGGCAGCAGCTCCCGGTCGATCCGGCGGTCATCCTGCGCGATCGGCACCGGGCGCCCCAGCCACAATCCGGTGAGGTGACGCAAGCGTGAGCGGCCGGCCGCGCCGTGGAGCCATGTTCCCATCGGGGCTGCGGCCGGGTAACGTCGGCCGGGTTCCGGCCGAATGGGTGGTATCGAGGAGGTATCCGATGTTCAGTTTCAGGAAGAAGCTTTCCCTGCCCACAGCCGACGAGGCCCTGCCGGGCCGGGCCGTGGCGGTCCCGACCGCCGAGCGCCATTTCGTCAACGGGCGCCCGCTGAAGGGGCCCTATCCCGACGGCATGGAGCAGATCGTGGTCGGCCTCGGCTGTTTCTGGGGCGCCGAGCGCAAGTTCTGGCAGCTGCCGGGCGTGTTCGTCACTGCCGTCGGCTATGCGGCCGGCGCGACGCCAAACCCGACCTACGAGGAGGTCTGCTCCGGCATGACCGGCCATAACGAGGTCGTGCTGGTGGTCTACGACCCGGCGCAGGTCTCGACCGAGGAGGTGCTTAAGACCTTCTGGGAGAGCCACGACCCGACGCAGGGCATGCGCCAGGGCAACGATGTCGGCACGCAGTACCGTTCTGGCATCTACGTGACCTCCGAGGCGCAGCGCGCGGCGGCGGAAGCCTCGAAGGCGGCCTATGGCAGGGCGCTGGCGGGCCAGCGCTACGGGGCAATCACCACCGAGATCCTTGAGGCGCCCGCCTTCTATTTCGCCGAGGACTACCACCAGCAATATCTCGCGAAGAATCCGCGCGGCTATTGCGGGCTCGGCGGCACCGGCGTCTCCTGCCCGATCGGCACGGGGGTCGCCGCGTGAGGCCGGTCGCGAAGGCGAAGGACCTTGCTTTGGCGGCCGGTGCCCATGCCCGCGCTGCCGGGCGGCTCATCGCCACGCAGAAGGACACGGTCAAGGCCGTGCATCTCGCCCGCCGGCACATCAAACGGGCGCGCAGCCTTCTGCGCGCCCTGAAACCCCTCGCCAAGGTCGCGGTCGAGCGTGAGAACGGCTTCCTGCGCGCCTTCGCCCATACGCTGGCGCCGCTGCGCGATGCCCACGCGCTGGAGGAGGCCGCGCGCGCCGTCGGCGCCGCCGGACCGGGCGAGGGCCATAGCGCGCGGGTCGACCTGCCGGCGCTCGGCCGTGCGCTCCAGCGGCAGGCGCGCGTCATCGCCCGCCTCGCCCCCGTCGATGAACCCAGGCACTATCTCGCCAAGGCCGTCGCGCGGTCCTATTCGCGCGCCCGCCGGGCCTATTTCGCCTACGAGGACCATCCCGCGACCGAACCGCTGCACGAGGCCCGCAAGCGCATCAAGGACTGCCTTCACCTGATCGAAGCGCTGGATGACCGACGGCCGCGCAAGGCGAAGCCCAAGGCCGGCAAGCTCGACCGCATCGGCGAGTTGATGGGCGCGATCCGCGACCTCGACCTGCTCGCCCGCCGCATTGACCGCAGCGAACCCGGCCGCGCCAAGCTGGCGCGCATCGCCGCGCGGCACATCCGGCTGGAGCGCGAGGTGCAGCGCACCGGCGACAAGGCCTTCGCGTTGAAGCCCAAGGCCATCGAGAAGGCCTGGCGCCGCGCGTGACAGCCACTCCCGCATGACCTCCGCCTTCCATTGGCGGCCCATGGTTCCGGCCGACATGACGGCGGTCGACGCCATTGCGGCGGCCGTGCATCCGGCGTTTCCGGAGGACGAGGCGATGTTCATCGAGCGCCTGGCGCTGCATCCCGCCGGCTGCCGGCTTCTGATGATGTCGGATCAGCCGGCGGGCTACGCGCTCAGCCATCCCTGGCGTTCGGGCAGCCCGCCCGCCCTCAATGCCCTCATCGGCGCGATCCCCGCCGACGCCGATACCTACTACGTCCACGACGTCGCGCTCCTGCCCGCGGCGCGCGGAAGCGGCGCGGCGGCGGCGCTGGTGGCCGACCTGAAGCGGCACGCGGGTGAACTCGGCCTGCCCGGCCTTTCCCTGGTGGCGGTGAATGATTCCGCCGGGTTCTGGCGACGACAGGGCTTTGCCGAGGCTCCGGCTGGAAGCGCCGCGGACAAGCTCGCAAGCTATGGGCACGACGCCCGGCTGATGGCCTGCACGATCGCGTGAGCGGCCGGCGCACAGGCGAGACCCGGCCGGGTCTCGCCTGTGCGCCATCTTCCTGTTTGATCGCATTCTGCGCGCTGTTCGCGCGCTTCTCTTCACGCGACCCGGTATCCACGTCGCTTGAAAATGTTCCGCGACGCCCCTCCGACCTTCTGCCACCGTGACATTGGCGTCATAATCTGCATCATGCCGCCACTTTCGAGCCCGCCGGCGGCGGGGCATTTTCTTCGAAGGGCTGTGTGCCGATGAGTTCCTTCACGCTCGCCGAGCTCGAGACGATCGTCGCCGCGCGCGCCGCCGCCCCTGCCGCCGAGAGCTATACCGCCGCTTCGCTCGCCAGGGGCCCGGTCCATTGCGCGAAGAAGTTCGGCGAGGAAGCGATCGAGGCGGTCATCGCCGCCACCGAGGGCGCCAGGGCCCCGCTGGTCGCCGAAAGCGCCGACGTGCTGTTCCACCTGATGGTTGTCTGGAAATCGCGCGGCATCGCGCTGACCGAAGTCATGGCCGAGCTGGAGCGCCGCACGGCACAGTCCGGCCATGCCGAGAAGGCATCCCGCCCCAGGGCCAACCCTTGAGGGGAACCACCCGATGAACGAGCGCCCGATGCCCGCAAGCCTCGCAACCGCGGCTCCCATGGCGGAGATCAATGGCAATCCGTCGCCCTACCGGATGTTCAGCCGAGCCGAGTGGGCGGCCAAGCGCGCCGACACGCCGATGACGCTGACCCCGGAGGAGGTCACCAAGCTCAAGTCCTTCACGGACCAGCTCTCCATCGACGAGGTCGAGGCGATCTATCTGCCGATGTCGCGTCTGCTGTCGTTCTACGTCGCCGCCCAGCAGAAGCTGTCGCGCGCCTCGCAGTCGTTCCTCGGCGCCAAGGACGTCAAGATCCCCTTCATCATCGGCGTCGCCGGCTCGGTGGCGGTCGGCAAGTCGACGACATCGCGCGTCCTGCAGGCGCTGCTGTCGCGCTGGTCCAACACGCCGAAAGTGGATCTCGTCACCACCGACGGCTTCCTGTTCCCCAACGCCCATCTCGAGCGCGAGGGGCTGATGAAGAAGAAGGGCTTCCCGGAGAGCTACGACACCAAGGCGCTGCTGCGCTTTCTCGCCGCCGTGAAGGCCGGCGAGCGGCATGTGCGCGCACCCGTTTATTCGCACCTCGTCTATGACGTGCTGCCCGGTGACGGCGTCACCGTCGACCGCCCCGACATCCTGATCGTCGAGGGCCTCAACGTGCTCCTGACCGGGCGCCCGCCGCGCGACGGCAAGGCCATTCCCTTCGTCTCCGACTATTTCGACTTCTCGATCTTCATCGACGCCGAGGAAGAGGTGCTGGAGCGCTGGTATCTCGAGCGCTTTATGCGCCTGCGCGAGACCGCCTTCCGCGACCCGCAGAGCTATTTCCGCCGCTATGCCGAGAAGACCGATTTCGAGGCGATGAAGACGGCGCTGGCGCTCTGGTACGGCATCAACCTCGTCAACCTGCGCGACAACATCCTGCCGACCCGCCACCGCGCCAAGCTGATCCTGAAGAAGGCTGACGACCACAAGATCGAGAGCGTGAGTTTGCGGAGGGTGTGAGGCGACGAAGCTGCCTGCTCCGACTGTCACCCCCGGCGAGCCCGAAGGGCGAGGGAAGGGGTCCAGACTTCGAACGTCTGCAAGCTGGAAAAGTCTGGATCCCCTTCCCCTCGCCATCAGCATCGAGCGGACGCGAGATGCGTCCGCATCTCACTGCTGGCTCGGCCGGGGATGACGGACTGAGGTTCCGGAAGCGGCATCGTCCCATCCCCCATCGGACAGGATGACAGGCCCGCTCGCCTCGGCTAGCTCTCCGCCACAATCAGGGACGAGCGCCGAGGGCACCCCATGACCACCTATGAGACCATCATCGTCGAGACGCGCGGCAAGGTCGGGCTGATCACGCTCAACCGGCCGAAGGCGCTGAACGCGCTCAACAGCCAGCTCATCGGCGAACTCAACACCGCCATGGACGGGTTCGAAAAGGACCCCGGCATCGGCTGCATGGTGGTCACCGGCTCGGAGAAGTCGTTCGCCGCCGGCGCCGACATCCTCGAGATGCAGAGCAAGACCTATCCGGAGAGCTATCTCGAAGACTTCATCACCTCATGGGACCGGGTCGGCCAGCGCCGCAAGCCGATCATCGCGGCGGTCGCCGGCTTTGCCCTCGGCGGTGGCTGCGAGCTTGCCATGATGTGCGACTTCATCCTGGCGGCCGACACGGCGCGGTTCGGCCAGCCCGAGATCAAGCTCGGCGTCATGCCCGGCTCGGGCGGCACGCAGCGCCTGACCCGCTTCGTTGGCAAGTCCAAGGCCATGGAAATGTGCCTGACCGGGCGCATTATGGATGCGGCCGAAGCTGAGCGCGTCGGCCTCGTCTCGCGCGTCATCCCGGCCGCCGACCTCGTCGAGGAGGCCATGAAGGTCGCATCCCAGATCGCCGACCTGTCGTTGCCGGCCGTCATGATGACCAAGGAATCGGTCAACCGCGCCTACGAGACCACGCTCGCCGAGGGCGTGCGCTTCGAGCGGCGCGTGTTCCACGCCATGTTCGCCATGGCCGACCAGAAGGAAGGCATGGCCGCCTTCGCCGAGAAGCGGAAGCCCGCCTTCAAGAACCGCTGAAAAAGCATGGGTGCCGAGCATTCCGACCGCGCGCAGGTGCATTGCGGCGGTGCGGGATGTGGCGGCCTCCGTTCTCGTCCCAGATGGGGCACTGATCCTGGTGCCTCATGAGGATCCCGTCATGCCCGTCTCGCTCGCCGACATCGCCACGTCCAATGCCAGCCGCTATCTCCAGCAGCTCTGCAAGCACTGGAGCCACAAGTTCCAGGTCACCTTCGACGCCCATAGCGGCAAGGTGCCGTTCAGCGACGCTGCCGAACTCACTCTGACCGCCAACGGCGACGTGCTCAGCCTCAAGCTGGACGCCTCCGCCGACCGCCTTCCCTCGCTCGAGGAAGTGGTCGCTGAACACCTGAAGCGCTTCGCCTTCCGCGAGGAATTGCGCATCGACTGGCAGCCTGCGGGCTGAGGTCATCCGTCGCGAAGAAGGGGCTCGCCGCAGCGCAGCATCCTGTGTCACCATGCGTGTCCGAGACCGGGCCGCCCCACCGGTCCTGGAGACCGGACGCATGACCTACGTCGCCGATCTGCTCGCCACCGTCTCGCGCCGCTCCCGCGAGCTGATCGGGTGGAAGCCCGCCGAGTTCCAGCCGCGCACCGCCGCCGACATTCTCGTGCTTGCACGCGCCCTGCTGTCGCGCCGCGGCGAAGCCTCGGGCGCGGCGCTCGCCCGCGACATTCTCGCCGGTTATGCGGGGCTCGACGCAGCCGGCCGGCTGGAGGTCCTCAGCGAGTTCGCAACGGGCTTCGGCGCCGACAGAGCGAAGCTGGATGCGGCGATATCCGCCTACCAGGCCGATCCGACGGGCGCCGCCGCACTCGCCCTCCACGAAGCCGCCGAGCCGCGCCGGCAGGAACTGATCCGCCGGCTCAACCTTGCGCCCGGCGGAACTCTTGCGCTGGTGCGCCTGCGCGACGATCTCCTCGCCCATGTCGGCGCGACCCCGGACCTGCAGCTTCTCGACACCGATCTGGTTCACCTCCTGTCGTCCTGGTTCAACCGGGGGTTCCTCGTCGTGAAGCGCATCGACTGGTCGACGCCGGCCAACATCCTGGAAAAGATCATCCGCTACGAGGCGGTCCATGAGATTCGGGACTGGGACGCCCTGCGCCGCCGGCTCGAACCCGAGGACCGGCGCTGCTACGCCTTCTTCCACCCGCGGCTGGAAGACGAGCCGCTGATCTTCGTCGAGGTCGCGCTGACTGCCGAGATTCCCGGCGCGATCGGCCCGCTGATCGCCGATGGCGGCGTGGCGATCGCTGCCGACGATGCGCGTGTCGCGGTGTTCTATTCGATCTCCAACTGCCAGACCGGCCTTGCCGGCATCTCGTTCGGCTCGCTGCTGATCAAGCAGGTGGTCGAGGAACTGAAGCGCGAATTGCCGAAGCTGACGACCTTCGTCACGCTCTCGCCAGCGCCCGGCTTCGCCAAGTGGCTGGCCAAGGAGCGCAAAAGCGAGACCGGTTTCCTGCTCGACGAGGAGCGGGCTCTGCTCGCCGCCCTCGACGATCCCGACTGGCGGGCGGATGGCTCGCGGGCACAGCGGCTCGACCGCCTGCTCGCGCGCGCGGCCGCGCGCTACTTCACCGCCGCTAAGACCACCGGCAACCGGCCGCTCGACCCGGTGGCGCGGTTCCATCTCGGCAACGGCGCGCGGCTGGAACGGGTCAATCCGGGCGCCGACCTCTCCGCCTCCGGCCTCAAGCAATCGCACGGCGTGATGGTCAATTACCTCTACGACCTGCAGCGGATCGAGGAGAACCACGAGGCCTATGCCGAGCGGCGCGAGGTGGTGACCAGCTCGGCAGTGAAGAAGCTCGCCGCCGTTGCGAACTAACCGACGATCGCCTGTCCCATTGATGTAATAAGATTACCGATCTCACCGATCTGTGTCTTGGTGCGGTCTCCCGCCCGTCCCTAGGGTCTCGCCGATGCCGGGCAAAGGCCCACACCAAGCATCGGTACCGGCGGGAGGATTTCACATGACGTTGCGAACGAGCTTGATCATCGCTGCGGGCGCGCTTGGCCTGACAGCCGCCCCGGTCATGGCGCAGCAGGCGGCGCAGATGACCTTCTTCATCACCTCGGCGCCCGCCCAAGGTGGCAATCTCGGCGGCCTCGACGGTGCCGACCGGCACTGCCAGGCGCTGGCGACGGCGGCCGGCGCGGGCGCCCGCACCTGGCGGGCCTATCTGTCGACGCAAGGCGCTGGCGCCGTCAACGCGCGTGACCGGATCGGCCGCGGCCCTTGGCAGAACGCGCGTGGCGTGGTGATCGCCGCCAATGTCGCCGAGCTGCACGGCACCAACAACCTGACCAAGCAGACGGCGCTGACCGAGGCCGGCGCGGTGGTCAACGGGCGCGGCGACACGCCGAACCAGCACGACATCCTGACCGGCAGCCAGGCCGACGGCACGGCCTTCGCGGGCGACGCCGACCGCACCTGCGGTAACTGGACGAAGGGCGGCGAAGGCTCGGCCATGGTCGGCCATCACGACCGGATGGGCCTCAACACCGAGCCGCCGGCGCTGTCGTGGAACTCCTCGCATCCCTCGCGCGGCTGCGACCTGCCCTCGCTGCGCGCCACCGGCGGCAACGGCCTGATCTACTGCTTTGCGGCCAACTGAGCGGTTCCTGCGGCGCGGGTGCAACCAAACGGTGGGGCTGCGGTTATCCACTCCAGCCCCAACCGAGAGGATCGCCCCGTGCCGCCGTTGTCCCGTCGCCATGCCATCGGCGCTCTCTGTGCCGGCGCAGCCCTGCCGCCGGCGCCCGTCCTCGCGCAAGGATTGCCGACCCGCGACATCGCCTTCGGCCCGCATCCGCGCCAGCGCCTCGACATCTATCTGCCGGGCAGCGGCGGCGCGCGCCGGCCGGTGATCTTCTTCATCTATGGCGGCTCCTGGTCGAACGGCGCGAAGGGCACCTATTTCTTCGTCGGCAACGCGCTCGCGGCCCGCGGCTATGTGACGGTCATCGCCGACTATCGGCTCGTGCCGGAGGTGCGCTTTCCCGGCTTCGTCGAGGATGGCGCGCGGGCGCTCGCCTTCGTGCGCGCCACTATCGGCGGCTATGGCGGCGACCCCGACCGCATTTTCCTGCTGGGACATTCGGCCGGCGCCTACAACGCCATGATGCTGGCGCTCGACCCGCGCTTTCTCGCGACCGCCGGCGTGCCGCGCCGGGCGATCAGGGCGGCGGCCGGGCTCTCCGGCCCCTACGATTTCCTGCCGCTGGACGTGCCGGCCTCGCAGGCGGCCTTCGGGCAGGCGCGCAACCTCGCCGAGACCCAGCCGGTGACCTTCGCCCGGCGCGGCGCACCGCGCATCTTCCTCGGCACCGGCACGGACGACGATACGGTGCGGCCGCGCAATACGGATTCACTGGCGGCGCGGCTGACCGCCGCCGGCGTGCCGGTCACGGTCCGCAAATACCCGGGTGTCGGCCATGCCGGCACGGTGCTGGCGCTGACGCCGTTCCTCCGCGGCACACCTGTGCTGGATGATCTGACCGCGTTCTTCGGGGCGTAATGGCCGCTCCACAAACAGAAAGGGCGGCCCGAGGGCCGCCCTTTCGCATTCTCATGAAGCCCTGAAGCGCGCGGATCACTCCGCGGCGTCGCCCTCTTCGGCCGGGGCGTCCTTGGCCTTCTTCTCGAGGTCCTCGCCGGTCGCCTGGTCGACGACCTTCATGGACAGGCGCGTCTTGCCGCGATCGTCGAAGCCGAGCAGCTTCACCTTCACCTTGTCGCCTTCCTTGACCACGTCGGTGACCTTGCCGACGCGGTTGTTGGCGAGCTGCGAGATGTGAACGAGACCGTCGCGCGAACCGAAGAAGTTCACGAAGGCGCCGAAATCGACGACCTTCACTACGGTGCCCTCGTAGATCAGGCCGAGCTCGGGCTCCTGGGTGATCGACTTGATCCAGTTGACCGCCGCGCGGATCGACTCGCCGTTGGCGGAGGCGACCTTCACGGTGCCGTCGTCCTCGATGTTCACCTTGGCGCCGGTCTTCTCGACGATCTCGCGGATCACCTTGCCGCCGGTGCCGATGACTTCACGGATCTTGTCGGTCGGGATCTTGAAGCTCTCGATGCGCGGGGCGTGCTCGCCGAGCTCGGCGCGGGCCGAGGTCAGCGCCTTGGCCATCTCGCCGAGGATGTGCTCGCGACCGTCCTTGGCCTGGCCGAGGGCGACCTTCATGATCTCCTCGGTGATGCCGGCGATCTTGATGTCCATCTGCAGCGAGGTGATGCCCTCGGCGGTGCCGGCGACCTTGAAGTCCATGTCGCCGAGATGATCCTCGTCGCCGAGGATGTCGGAGAGCACCGCGAAGCGCTCGCCCTCGAGGATGAGGCCCATGGCGATGCCCGCGACCGGCCGCTTGATCGGCACGCCGGCATCCATCAGCGCCAGCGAGGCGCCGCAGACCGTGGCCATCGAGGAAGAGCCGTTCGACTCGGTGATCTCCGAGACGACGCGGATCGTGTAGGGGAACTCGTGCTTCTCCGGCAGCATCGGGTGGACGGCGCGCCAGGCGAGCTTGCCGTGACCGACTTCGCGACGGCCCGGACGGCCCATGCGGCCGGCTTCACCCACCGAGAAGGGGGGGAAGTTGTAGTGCAGGAGGAAGTTCTCCTTGTAGGTGCCGGTCAGCGAGTCGATGAACTGCTCGTCCTCGGCGGTGCCGAGCGTGGTCACGACGATGGCCTGCGTCTCGCCGCGGGTGAACAGCGCCGAACCGTGGGTGCGCGGCAGGATGCCGACATCGGAGACGATCGGGCGGACCGTCTTCAGGTCACGGCCGTCGATGCGGCTCGAGGTGTCGAGGATGTTCCAGCGGACGACCTTGGCCTCCAGCTCCTTGAACACGCCGGCGACGACCTGCTTGTCGTGCTTGCCTTCGCCTTCGCCGGCAAAAGCCTCGACGGCCGTCTTCTTGACCTCGCCGACGGCGGAGTAGCGGGCGGTCTTCTCGCGGATGCCATAGGCGGCCCGCAGGTCCTTCTCGACCAGCGCCAGCATCTTCGCCTCCAGCGCCGAGTGGTCCGGCGGAGTGAAGTCGCGCGGCTCCTTGGCGGCCTTCTCGGCCAGCGAGATGATCGCGTTGATGACCGGCTGGAAGTATTTGTGGCCGAACATGACGGCGCCGAGCATGGTCTCTTCCGACAGCTCGTGGGCCTCGGACTCGACCATCAGGACGGCGTCGGTGGTGCCGGCGACGATGAGGTCGAGCTTCGACTCCTTCATGTCGTCGACATAGGGGTTCAGCACGTATTCGCCGTCGATGAAGCCGACGCGGGCGCCGCCAACCGGTCCCATGAAGGGCACGCCGGACAGGGTCAGCGCAGCCGAGGCGGCGACCATGGCGAGGATGTCGGGATCGTTCTCCATGTCATGGGAGAGCGTGGTGATGATGACCTGCGTCTCGTTCTTGTAGCCATGGACGAAGAGCGGACGGATCGGGCGGTCGATCAGGCGGGAAATGAGCGTCTCGCGCTCGGTCGGCTGTCCTTCACGCTTGAAGTAGCCGCCGGGGATGCGGCCGGCGGCGAAATACTTCTCCTGGTAGTTCACGGTCAGCGGGAAGAAGTCGATGCCGGCCTTCGGCTCGTAGTTGGAGACGACGGTGGCGAGCACGGTGGTGTCGCCATAGGTGGCGAGCACGGCGCCATGGGCCTGGCGGGCGACCTTGCCGGTCTCGAGGACGAGCTTGCGACCACCCCAGGTGATCTCCTCGCGATGAACTTCAAACATTTCTTTTCCTTTCTCGGACGTACGGACAGCGGATGGCCATGGGCAAGACGGCAAGAGGCTCGCAGAAGGGCGGTTCAGGACGCGTTCGCGTCCCGAGCCCCTTGCGATCCTGCCATGGCGATCTGATGGTCCAGTGGTTTGGCCTTTGAGAGCCGGGTCTCGCGGTCTGTGCCGCGGCCCTTCGGTTGGGGCCGCCCGGGGATCGGGGACCCGTCTTACGGGGCATCATCCGCCGCGGCCGCCTCCTCGAGGCGTCGCGGGGGCCATGCCCGGATGCGAAACGGCCCCGCGCGTGAGTGCGGGGCCGGTCCGAAGATCAGCGGCGGATGCCGAGGCGCTCGATCAGCGTCTTGTAGCGCGCCTCGTCCTTGCGCTTGACGTAGTCGAGCAGGGAGCGGCGGGCGGAGACCATCTTCAGCAGGCCACGACGGGAATGGTTGTCCTTCGTGTGGCTCTTGAAGTGCTCGGTCAGGTTGGTGATGCGCTCGGTGAGGATGGCGACCTGGACCTCGGGCGAACCGGTGTCGCCGGTTTTGGTCGCATATTCCTTGATGAGCTCGGCCTTGCGGGCGTCGGATACCGACATCGGGCTGTTCCTTCTGAACGGAGGGGTCTTGCGGCCAGCGCCGGGATGTCGTCCAGCGCGGTCGGATGGCCGGGAGCGCGATGAAATGGTGCGGTCCACGGATCGGCAGCAGGCCCAAAGGCGCCGCCGAAGGCGCGGCTTATACACGAAAATGGCAGCAAGGGAAGCGAGGCGCGACGTTCCTGTTTCATTCCCGCGCGGGTCGCGGCATGATGGCGCCATGTCCAGTTTTGCCAGCCTCTCGCTCGCCCCTCCCGTCGACGGCCGACAGTCGGAGCGGGCGCTCGCCATCGCCCGAGGCGTCACGCGGCTCCTCACCGCCATGGACTTGGCGGTGGTGCCGGAACTGCCGCTGCCGTCCGGCCGGCGGGCCGACCTCACCGCGTTGTCGCGGACAGGCACGCTGTGGATCATCGAGATCAAGTCGTCGATCGAGGATTTCCGGATCGACCGCAAATGGGCCGAGTACCGGGCGCACGCGGACCGCGTGCTGTTCGCAGTGGCGCCGGACTTCCCGGCCGACATCCTGCCCCAGGATGCCGGCCTGATCCTCGCCGACGCCCATGGCGCCGAAATCGTGCGGGAGGGGCCGGCGGGCGCCATGCCCGCGCCGACACGCAAGGTGATGATGCTGCGCTTTGCCCGCGTCGCCGCCGGGCGGATGACGCTGCTCTGCGACCCGCAGGCGCGCGGGCTGACGGATTTGTAGGAGGTTGCCTTGCACGTAAGGAGTGCGTCCTTCGAGGCTCGCTTCGCTCGCACCTCAGGATGAGGAGGTTTGGGACTTGCTCAAGGCCTGAAAGGCGAGACGTGTCAGCCTCGCGAACCCGGATGCAAACCACCACCACCCTTATCCTGAGGTGCGAACCCGCAGGGTGAGCCTCGAAGGACGCACTTTCGTCGTGCAGGCCTCGGCCCGATCAGCGCGGGGCGCGCTTGGCGAGGATGCGCTGAAGCGTGCGGCGATGCATACCGAGCCGGCGGGCCGTTTCCGAGACATTGCGGCTGCACAACTCGTAGACCCGCTGGATATGCTCCCAGCGCACGCGGTCGGCCGACATCGGGTTCTCCGGCAGGTCGGCCGCCTTGCTGGATGTCGCCATCAGCGCGGCGAAGACTTCGTCGGCGTCGGCGGGCTTGGCGAGATAGTCGACCGCGCCGAGCTTCACCGCCGTCACGGCGGTCGCGATATTGCCGTAACCGGTGAGGATCACTCCGCGCGCGTCCGGACGCGCGCCCTTCAGCGCTGAGATGACGTCGAGGCCATTGCCGTCGGCGAGGCGCATGTCGACCACCGCGAAGGCCGGTGGCCGGGCGGCGACGGCGGCGAGGCCCTCGGCGACGCTCTCGGCTGACGTTACCGCGAAGCCGCGCGCCTCCATGGCGCGGCAAAGCCGCTGCAGGAAGGGCTTGTCGTCGTCGACCACCAGCAACGAGCGATCCGCCGGAAGCGCCACGGAGAGGGCGGCAGGGACGGATTCGGTCTCGGGCATCGAGGTCTCCTTCGGTGGCGGTGCGCGCCCGTTCCGGCGCGGTTTTCGGGGCAATATGTAGGGATCGGCGCCCGATCCCTCAAGTCGGGGGCCAGGAATGAGGCTGGGAGGCCGCTGGCGTCGCGGCTCTGGCGCCGCTGGTGCCGAAGGCCGAGCGCGGCCACGACACCTCGACCATCGCGCCGGTCTCGGGGCCGGGACGGTTGCGGTAGGTGATGCGCGCGCCCGAGCGCTGCAGCAGCGTCTTGGCGATGAACACGCCGAGGCCGAGGCCGGACGGCTCCTCGCCCGGATCGGCGTCCGCCTGCGCGCGCCGCCCGCGGCCCTTGCCGCGCCGGGTGAAATAGGGCTCGCCGATGCGGTCGATAATCTCGGGCGGGAAGCCCGGCCCGTCATCGACGATGGTCACCTGCACGGCCTCCTCGTCCCAGCGCGACAAGATCGCCACCTCGGATCGCGCGAAGTCGACGGCGTTCTCGACGATATTGCCGAGGCCGTAGAGCAGGCCCGGATTGCGCGCAATGACCGGCTCGTCGTCGCGCCTTTCGGGCATTTCGACCTTGATCGTCACGTCGAAGAAGCGGTGCGGCTGCGCCACCTCCTCGATCAGCTGGGCCAGCGACATGGTGTCGAAGGGTGCATCGCCCGATGACAGGCTCTTGAGCTTGGCCAGGATGTCGCGGCAGCGCTGCACCTGTTCGCGCAGCAGCGCCATGTCCTCGCCGATCGGCCCGTCCTTGGGCAGTTCGACGGCCAGCTCCTTGGTGACGAGGGCGATGGTGGCGAGCGGCGTGCCGAGCTCGTGCGCCGCCGCGGCCGCCAGCCCGTCGAGCTGGGAGAGGTGCTGCTCGCGGGCGAGCACCAGCTCGGTCGCGGTCAGCGCGTCGGAGAACTGGCGCTGCTCCTCGGCCACCTGCCAGGCATAGATGCCGATGAACGAGATGCAGATGAGCAGCGCCGCATAGACGCCCACCAGATAGAGCGGCGGCAGACGCAGGTCGTCGTGCCATTCCCAGGGCAGCGGCAGGTGGGTGTAGGCGACCATGGTGGCCGAGACGACCGCCAGAACGCCGACGATCAGGGTGACGCGCGGCGGCTGCGAGGTCGCCGAGATCAGCACCGGCGCGAGGAACAGGAACGAAAACGGGTTCTCCAGCCCGCCGGTAAGATACAGCAGGATGGCGAGCTGGACGATGTCCCAGGACAGCGACGCACCCGCCTCGAAGGACGAGAGCCGATGGTGCGGCGGGTAGCGCAGGCGCAGCGCGATATTGACCCAGGCGGAGGCCGCCACCGTGAGCAGGCAGAGATCGAGCGGCAGGTCGGCGTTGAGCGCCCAGTAGACGGCGACGATGGCCGTCGTCTGGCCCACCACCGCGAACCAGCGCAGGCGGATCAGAGTCTCGAGGCGCAGGCTCCGGTGCCAGGTCGCGTCGGTGAAGATTGGCAGGCGCAGCCGCTGCAGCATGGGCGCAAGCTAGGCGGCGGCGCGTGAAAAGACCACCGGCCAGCGACGCTCGGTCGCGGATGCCACCGGAACATCGCACCAGCGATCCGGTTAGGCTCGACCATGGCCCTTCGCCTTGCCCGCGCCGTCGCCGGCGGCCTCGTCTTCCTTGCGCTGGCCCTGATGCTACTCGCGGCGGCCGGCCGGGTGAGCCTGCCGCCGGAGTTCAATCCCTTTGCGCCGCTCGACATCCGCGACGAGCCGGGGTTCCTCACCGGCTTCAAGGTGTCGCGGGCGCGCGCCGACCCTGCGCTCTGTCGTGCAGCGCTGGAGCGCGCTGGCCTGCGCTTCGAGCCGGTGCCCGACCAGGCGACCGGCGAGGGCTGCGGCTTCACCAATGCCGGGAGGATCGCCCGCCTGAGCCGCGCGGCGCTGTCGTCGCCGGTCATCCTCTCCTGCCGGGCCGTGCTGGCACTGGCGCTGTATGAGCGCCATGGGCTTGGCCCCGCGGCCCGCGGCCATCTCGGCAGCGACATCGCGCGGGTCGAGCACATGGGCACCTATTCCTGCCGCAACATCAACCACGCGCCGTCAGGCCGGCGCAGCCGTCACGCCACGGTCGACGCCATCGATATCGGCGGCTTCGTGCTGGCCGACGGGCGGCGGCTGACGCTGATCGGCGACTGGGCATCCGAGGATGCCGCCCGCGCCGCCTTCCTGCTGTCGGCGCGCAATGCCGCCTGCCGCTGGTTCGACGTGACGCTGTCGCCCTTCTACAACGCGCTGCACCGCGACCATTTCCACCTCGACATGGGCGGCGGACGGGCTTGTCGTTAGTCAGCAGCAGCACGCTTGATGAGGACAAGATCCTCGACGGTTTCCGTGTGGATGAGGCCAGCTTCCTCCGTCACCACGCCCACGCCGCGTTGGAGGAAACTCCACGCGCCCTCAGGATAATCGTCGGCATAGCTACCGCCCTCAATGTTGAAAACGACGCGACCCGCCATTCCGTGCATATCCACGATGTCGCCGACCTTTATCTCCTGGCCCGTCTCGTAGTGCATTCCTTGACCTCCTAGCGCGCGAGATCGGCGACCACTGCATCGAGCACGGGAAAGCCGAGCGGCGTCACTTTCAGCCGCTGGCCTGGCAGGCGCTGGACCATACCTTCGCCCTCGAGGAAATCGATGCGCTCGGGATCGAGCGGCTGCCCGGACAGCGCCTCGTAGCGCGCGAGGTCGATGCCTTCGGCTAATCTCAGGCCCATGACCAGGAACTCGTCGGCATTCTCGATCTGGACGAGCGGCTCCTCCGCGATCACGCCGGAGCCCTGCTTCTCCACCAGCGCGAGCCAGGTTTCGGGATGCTTCTCGGTCGAGGTCGCGACGCGGCCATTGCCGAGCGTCAGGCGCCCGTGCGCGCCCGGGCCCGCGCCGGCGAAGTCGCCGGACCGCCAATAGATCAGGTTGTGCCGGCATTCGGCGCCCGGGCGGGCATGGTTGGAGATCTCGTAGGCCGGCAACCCGGCCGCCGCACAGACCTCCTGCGTCAGGTCGTAAAGGACGCGACCCATCTCCGGGTCCGGCATGGCGAGCTTGCCGGCCTTGTGGAGGGCCTCGAAGACCGTGCCGGCCTCGATGGTGAGCTGGTAGAGCGAGAGGTGCTCGGCGGCCTCCGAAATGGCGCGCCGAAGCTCCTGCTCCCAGGCCTCGGGCGTCTGGCCGGGCCGCGCATAGATGAGGTCGAAGGAATAGCGGTCGAAATGCGTGCGCGCGACGTCGACCGCGCGCAGCGCTTCATCAACCGAATGGGTGCGGCCAAGGCTCTTCAGGTCGGTATCGTGGAGCGCCTGCACGCCGAGCGACACGCGGTTCACCCCCGCCGCACGAAAGCCCTTGAAGCGCTCGGCCTCGACGCTGGTGGGGTTTGCCTCCAGCGTGATCTCGCAATCGGCGGCGACCGGCCAGAGCCGGGCGATTTCATCGAGCACGGCGCCGACCGTCGCCGGCTCCATCAGGGACGGCGTGCCGCCGCCGAGGAAGATCGCGGAGACGGTGCGGCTCGGCGTCCGCCGCGCATTGGTTGCGAGTTCGCGCGCGAAGGCCGCGACGAAGCGCTGCTGGTCCGGCGCGACATGCCGGACATGGCTGTTGAAGTCGCAATAGGGGCATTTGGAGGCGCAGAAGGGCCAGTGAACATAGACCCCGAAGCCGGGATCGTCCTTCGCGCCCATGCCCGGAAGGTCGGTGGTCATCGCGTGAGCCTTGCGGGTGCCTTGCAACAGGGAAATGCGTCCTTCGAGGCTCGCTGCGCTCGCACCTCAGGATGAGGAGGATATTGGATTGCACGACGGTTGAAACAGGGCGCGACTGCTACGCTTCATGTCGCCCTCGATTCAAATCGCTACGCTCCTCATCCTGAGGTGCGAGCCAGAGCGAGAAGCGATGGCGAGCCTCGAAGGACGCACTTCATTGATGCAGCCCTCGAATCTAGTCGCCAAGCAATGCGTCCGCCAGCTTCATGAAAGCGCGCGCGCGATGCGACAGGCCGAGACCCTTCGGCGGCAGGCCATGCTTCATCTCAGGCCCCATCTCGCCGAAGGTCACGGCGTGTCCATCGGGCAGGAACATCGGGTCATAGCCGAAGCCCCTGTCGCCGCGCGGCGGCCAGGCGAGCGTGCCGAAGACCCGGCCCTCGAAGATCTGCTCGGTGCCGTCCGGCCAGGTCAGGCACAAAGCTGAGACGAAATGGGCCTTCGCGCCGATCGTCACCACCCCGCGCAGCGACAGTTCGCGGTCGACCCGCGCCATGGCGGCGGCGAAATCGCGCGGATGGCCGGCCCAGTCCGCGGTAAACAGGCCCGGCGCGCCGTCCAGCGCGTCAATGGCAAGGCCGGAATCATCCGATATCGCCGGCAGCCCGGTCGCGGCGGTGGCGGCGCGCGCCTTGATAGCGGCGTTCTCGGCATAGAGGGTGCCGGTCTCGGCGGGCTCGGGCAGGCCGAGTTCGCCGGCCGAGACGAGGTCGATGCCGTGCGGCCCCAGCAGGTCGCGGAACTCGGCGAGCTTGCCCTTGTTGTGGGTCGCGACGACCAGTTTCGTGCCCGTTGCGAGACGGCGGCTCATGCCACCGCCGTCTTCTGGAGATCGACGAGCTTGGTGCAGCCGGCCTTGGCGAGCGCGAGCAGCCTCAGAAGCTCCTCTTCCGAGAACGGCGTCTTCTCGGCGGTGCCCTGGATCTCGACGATGCCGCCCGTGCCGGTGATCACGAAATTGGCGTCCGTGTCGGCCTCCGAATCCTCGGCATAGTCGAGGTCGAGCACCGGCGTGCCCTGATAGATGCCGCAGGACACCGCCGCGACATGGTCGCGGATCGGGTTCGCCTTCAGCATGGAGCGGGCCATCATCCAGGCGATGCAATCGTTGAGCGCCACCCAGGCGCCGGTGATCGAGGCCGTGCGCGTGCCGCCATCGGCCTGGATCACGTCGCAGTCGACCGTGATCTGCCGCTCGCCGAGCATGGGCAGGTCGACGATAGTGCGCAGCGACCGCCCGATCAGCCGCTGGATCTCCTGCGTGCGGCCCGACGGCTTGCCGGCGGTCGACTCGCGGCGCGTCCGCTCCAACGTGGCGCGCGGCAGCATCGAATACTCAGCCGTCACCCAGCCGCGGCCCTGGCCGCGCAGCCACGGCGGCGGCTTTTCCTCCAGCGAGGCCGTGCAGAGCACATGGGTGTTGCCGAACTTCACGAAACACGAGCCTTCCGCGTAGCGGGCGACCGCACGTTCCAGCGAGACGGGGCGCAGGTCGTCGGGCGCGCGTTTGGAGGGTCGCATTCGGGTGTCCGGTGTCGAGTTCAGGGTCGCCGGGTCATAGGGCGAGACGGCGCGCGCGGCAAGGACGGTGCCGATGCCCTGACAATGCGTGCTTGCTCAATGGGCGCGGACAACCCAAATTCGTTTCCGGAGGTCACCCTTGTCCGCCGAAGTGCCGCGTCCCCCGCCGAACCTCTCCGCGCTCGCCCGCCTGGATGAGCGGTCCCGCGAGATTTTTCGCCAGATTGTCGAGAGCTACCTTGCCACCGGCGAGCCGGTCGGCTCGCGCAATCTGTCGCGCATCATCCCGATGCAGCTGTCGCCCGCCTCGGTCCGCAACGTCATGCAGGACCTGGAGGAAGCCGGGCTCATCTATGCGCCGCATACCTCGGCCGGCCGCCTGCCGACCGAGACGGGCCTGCGCTTCTTCGTCGACGCACTGATGCAGTTCGGCGATCTCGCCGAATCAGAGCGCAATGCCATCGAGGCGCAGGTCGCGGCTTCAGCGCGCCAGCAGTCCATGGACAGCGTGCTCGCCGATGCCTCGCAGCTTCTGTCCGGCATGTCGCGCGGCGCCGGCGTGGTCCTGACCTCGAAATCGAACGTCCGGCTGAAGCACATCGAATTTGTCCGCATCGAGCCCGAGCGCGCGCTGGTCGTGCTCGTCTCCGAGGACGGACAGATCGAAAACCGCATCGTGCCGATCCCGCCGGGCATGCCACCGTCGGCGCTGGTCGAGGCCTCGAATTTCCTCAACGCCCATATTCGCGGTCGCACGCTGGCCGAAGCGCGTTCCGAGCTTCAGAAGAGCCTGACCTCGGCGCGCGCCGAACTCGACGGTCTCACCCAGAAGCTGATCGAGACAGGGCTCGCTTCCTGGTCCGGCGGAGAGCCCGACGAGCGCCGCCTGATCGTAAGGGGACAGGCGAACCTGCTCGACGACCTCAAGGCGCTGGAGGATCTGGAGCGCATCCGCCTGCTGTTCGACGACCTGGAATCCAAGCGCGAGCTGGTCGACCTGCTCGGCCAGGCCGAGACGGCCGAGGGCGTGCGCATCTTCATCGGCTCGGAGAACAAGCTGTTCTCGCTGTCCGGCTCGTCGATGATCGTCGCGCCCTATCGCGACAGCCAGAGCCGGATCGTCGGCGTGCTGGGCGTGATCGGCCCGACCCGGCTGAACTATGCGCGCATCGTGCCGATGGTCGACTACACGGCGCGTGTCCTGTCGCGCCTCATCAGCTGAGCGCCAGGCGAGGCCAAACTGCCTGAAAGGCGACTTGGCCGCGGCGACTTTGCCTCATTGTCGCCTGCCTGCAATCGGACCATGCTGCAATTGCTGGTGACGGTAGGGAAGGCTCCCGCCGCAGGCCGATGAGGGAGGACCGCATGAGCGGCAAGTTCAATTGGAACGAGTTGATGACCAACGACATCAACCGGGCCAAGGCGTTCTATGGGCAGGCTCTCGGCTGGACCTTCGATCCGTTCCCGATGCCGGACGGCGAGTACTGGATCGCCAAGGCACCGGATGGCACGCCGACCGCCGGCATCATGCCGATGGACCCGCAGGACACCGAATCCCAGCCCGGCTGGCTGTCCTACGTCCAGGTCGACGACCTCGACGCGCGGATCAGAGCCGTGCGCGCGGGCGGCGGCAACATCCTGCAGGAGCCGCTGGACATCCCGAATGTCGGCCGCATCGCCGTGGTGGAAGACCCGGCCGGCGCCGTGCTCGGCTTCATGACGCCGGTCGGCGCTCCGCCCGCGGCCTGACGAGGATCAGGCGGCCGGCTTCGTCACGCGCCGAAGCGTGAGGTTGATACGGCCGCCGTCCTTCAGCAGGGCGCTGGTGCCCGGCAGCAGCCTGTCGACCCCGTGATAGGCAAGACGCGCCTCGCCGCCGAAGGCGAGCACGTCGCCCGAGGCGAGGCGGATCGACTGCGTCTTACCTCCGCGCGTGGTGCCGCCGATCCGGAAGATGCCGGTGTCGCCGAGCGAGACCGAGACGACCGGCGCATCGAATTCCTCCTCGTCGCGGTCCTGATGCAGGCCCATCTTCGCGCCGGGTCCGTACCAGTTGACGAGGCAGGCCTGCGGCGGGTGCGGATAGCCGGAGACGGCCTCCCAGATCGCCAGAACCTCCGCCGGGATCGGCGGCCAGGGCCGGCCGGTCACCGGGTGCAGCGGCTGGTAGCGATAGCCCTTCACGTCCGAGACCCAGCCGAGACCGCCGAGATTGGTCATCTTCACCGAGAAGGGCGTGCCCGAGCGCGGCATGACCGGCTGGAACAGAGGCGCCTCGGCGATCAGCGCGCGGAGAGTCGCGACCAGCGCCTGCTGTGCGTCGGGACCGAGATAACCGGGATTCCAGATGCAGCCCGGAACGACGGGCAGCGCGGTCATCTGAGCGGCGGGGCCGGGGCAGGCGCCTGTGCGGGATCGGGGCGCGGCCGGGGGCGGCGGGCAGCCGGCGGCGGCGCATCAGGCGAGACGCCGAGCCGCGAGGCGAGGTTCTCCGCGCGCGCCTCGGTGAACTTCAGCTGGCAGAAGCCGGGGCCGATCTCCGAGGTCGCGTAGTTGCGGCAGAGCCGTTCGCGGTTGGCCGGAAAGGCGGCCTGTTCCTGCAGGAAGGTGCGGCCCTCCGGCGTCGTGCGCAGGCGCGCCTGCAGGATGCGGCGGGCATCGTTCAGCCGCCGTTCGGCGACGCCACGCGCGCGCTCGATCTCGCGATCGGCGGGGATTTCCCGGTCGCCCGGGCCCCAGAGCCCGGTGGGATCCACGACGCAATCGTCGGCGAAGCGGCAGGCGCCGTCCAGCGCCGTGACGAAGGCGACCTCCTGGAGCAGGTCAACCACGATGTTGCAGCCGGGAAGAGCAGCCTCGAAGCGCTGCATGCCCTGCGGCCGGCCAGCCGGCTTGAGCGTCACGGCCTGGCCACCGTTGAGGTCGGGCGTGCAGATGTTGCGGAGGTCGTTGCCGCGCCGGCCGACACCGGTGACGGCGATCGTGTAGCCGGTACCGCTGCGCGTGATGACCATGGAGCCCTGCTGGCCCATGAAGCGCAGCGTGCGACCGGGAACGACCTCCTCCCAGCGCCTCAGGCCCGAGGCGGCGACGCTGCGCGGGATGGCGCCACCCGGCTGCTCGGCGCCGCCCGGCGGGCGCGGAGCGGCAGGCCGCGAGGGCGGAGTGGCGCCCCCCTGCGGGGTCGGCGCAACCGCGCCGGGCAGCTGCAGTTGGGCGCGCGCGCCATCCGCTCCGCCGAGGGCGAAGACGAGAGTGGCGACCAGGGCGACGGCGGGCAGCATCGGGCATCCCGGGCAGGAGACAGCCGACGACACATAGCCCGCCGCGCGGGCCGGGTCATCCCCGCCCCGCTGCCCACCTGCCCGATCCTCATGCATGGCCTGCCCGATGTTGCGCCCGGGCCGCACCGAGCGGGTCCGCCGGCCTGCTCATGGGACCGGCCTTCGGACAGACCGCGCGATCGGCGCGATTCGCTCCCCGGTCGCGTTTTCCTTCACGGCGACGTGACAAGGATGCTTGCGGCGGCAAATCGCCCCCCCTATATCCGGCGCAACCGGTTGAACGCCGAGAATCCGGAGCGTTCGACCGATCCCAACCCCCAGTGAACGACGAGGGGTCGGCGCGAGCGGACCGGGCGACAATCGTCTTCGCCCCGGACCCGCGAGCCCCGCGGGTGCTTCGGGCCCGGCCGATCCGCTTGAAAAGGAGCTTTAGACCATGGGCAAGGTCATCGGTATCGACCTCGGCACGACCAATTCCTGCGTGGCTGTGATGGAAGGCACCACGCCGAAAGTCATCATCAATTCGGAAGGCGCCAACACGACGCCGTCCATCGTCGCCTTCACCGACGAGGAGCGCCTCGTCGGCCAGCCGGCCAAACGCCAGGCGGTGACGAACCCCGAGCGCACCATCTTCGCGGTGAAGCGCCTGATCGGCCGCCGCTACGACGACCCGACGGTCGCCAAGGACCAGAAGCTCGTTCCCTACCAGATCGCCCGCGCCGGCAACGGCGACGCCTGGGTCGAGGTCGAGGGCAAGAGCTACTCCCCCTCGCAGATATCCGCCTTCACGTTGATGAAGATGAAGGAGACCGCGGAGGCCTATCTCGGCCAGAGCGTCGACCAGGCCGTTATCACCGTTCCCGCCTATTTCAACGACGCTCAGCGCCAGGCCACCAAGGACGCCGGCAAGATCGCCGGGCTCGAAGTGCTGCGCATCATCAACGAGCCGACGGCGGCAGCGCTCGCCTACGGCCTCGACAAGAAGACCACCGGCACGATCGCAGTCTATGACCTCGGCGGCGGCACGTTCGACGTGTCGATCCTCGAGATCGGCGACGGCGTGTTCGAGGTGAAGTCGACCAACGGCGACACGTTCCTCGGTGGCGAGGACTTCGACATGCGCTTGGTCGACTACCTGGCGGCCGAGTTCCAGAAGGAACAGGGCATCGACCTGCGCAAGGACAAGCTCGCGCTTCAGCGCCTGAAGGAAGCCGCCGAGAAGGCCAAGATCGAGCTGTCGTCCTCGACGCAGACCGAGATCAACCTGCCCTTCATCACGGCCGATGCCTCGGGTCCGAAGCATCTCCAGCTGAAGCTGACCCGCGCCAAGTTCGAGGCGCTGGTCGACGACCTGATCCAGCGCACCATGGAGCCCTGCAAGAAGGCGCTCAAGGACGCCGGCATCTCGGCCGGCCAGATCGACGAGGTCGTCCTCGTCGGCGGCATGACCCGCATGCCGAAGGTGCAGGAGGTCGTGAAGCAGTTCTTCGGCAAGGAGCCCCACAAGGGCGTCAACCCGGACGAGGTCGTCGCCATTGGCGCGGCCATCCAGGCGGGCGTGCTGCAGGGCGACGTCAAGGACGTGCTGCTGCTCGACGTGACCCCGCTGTCGCTCGGCATCGAGACACTGGGCGGCGTGTTCACGCGCCTCATCGACCGCAACACCACGATCCCGACCAAGAAGAGCCAGGTCTTCTCCACCGCCGACGACAGCCAGAGCGCGGTGACGATCCGGGTCTTCCAGGGCGAGCGCGAGATGGCGTCCGACAACAAGATGCTCGGCCAGTTCGACCTGATGGGCATCCCCCCCGCCCCGCGCGGCGTGCCGCAGATCGAGGTGACCTTCGACATCGACGCCAACGGCATCGTCAACGTGCAGGCGAAGGACAAGGGCACCGGCAAGGAGCAGCAGATCCGCATCCAGGCCTCGGGCGGCCTGTCGGACGCCGACATCGAGAAGATGGTGAAGGACGCCGAGGCCCATGCGGCCGAGGACAAGCAGCGCAAGGAACTGGCAGAAGCCAAGAACCAGGCGGACGGCCTCGTCCACTCGACCGAGAAGGCGCTCGCCGAACATGGCTCCAAGGTCGGCGAGACCGACCGCAAGGCCATCGAGGATGCGCTGGCGGCGGTCAAGGAAGCCGTCAAGGCCGAGGATGTCGAGGCCCTGAAGGAGAAGACCAACGCCCTGGCACAGGCGTCCATGAAGCTCGGCGAGGCCATGTATGCGGCCCAGCAGGACGCAGCCGGTGCCGAAGGCGGCGATGCGCCGAAGAAGGACGATGTCGTCGATGCCGACTTCACGGAAGTGAAGAAGGACGACAAGAAGAAGAGCGCGTAAGACCTGACCGGTCTACTCACGAAGCCCCCGGAGCCACACCGGGGGCCTTCGCTTGAACAGGGGCAAAAGCGCGGTCGATGTCCAAGCGCGATTACTACGAAATCCTGGGCGTCGGCCGCGATGCCGACGATGCAGGGCTGAAAGCCGCCTTCCGCAAGAAGGCGATGCAGTATCATCCCGACCGCAACCCGGACAATGCCGAAGCCGAAGCCCAGTTCAAGGAGCTGAACGAGGCCTATCAGGTGCTCTCGGACGGGCAGAAGCGCGCGGCCTATGACCGCTTCGGCCACCAGGCCTTCGAGAACGGCGGGGGCGGCGGCCATCCCGGCTTCGGCGGCGACTTCTCCTCTTCCATGTCCGACATCTTCGAGGAGCTGTTCGGCATGGGCGGCCGACGGCGGGGGCAAGGCGGGCGCGAGCGCGGCGCGGACCTGCGCTACAACATGGAAATCTCGCTGGAAGAGGCCTTCCACGGCAAGTCCGCCCAGCTGCGCATCCCCACCACCGTCTCCTGCGAGGCCTGTTCGGGCACCGGCGCCAAGCCCGGCTCCAAGCCCAAGACCTGCGGCACCTGCGCCGGCCACGGCCGGGTGCGCGCCTCCCAGGGCTTCTTCTCGGTGGAACGCACCTGCCCGACCTGCCAGGGCCGCGGCCAGGTGATCGAGGACCCCTGCGGCAATTGCTCGGGTGCCGGGCGCATCACCAAGGAGCGCGTGCTCTCGGTGAACATCCCAGCCGGCGTCGAGGACGGCACGCGCATCCGCCTCGCCAACGAGGGCGAGGCCGGGTTCCGCGGCGGGCCATCCGGCGACCTCTACATCTTCCTCTCGCTCCAGCCGCATTCGTTCTTCCAGCGCGACGGGCAGGACCTCTACTGCCGCGCACCGGTCTCCATGGTGACGGCGGCGATCGGCGGCTCCTTCGAGGTGCCGACGATCGACGGCGGCCGCGCCCAGGTGAAGGTTCCCGAGGGCACGCAGTCCGGCAAGCGCTTCAGGCTCGGCGGCAAGGGCATGCCCGTGCTGCGCTCCAAGGCGGTCGGCGACCTCTACGTGCAGGTGGACGTGGAGACGCCGCGCGCGCTGACCAAGCGGCAGAAGGAACTGCTCGCCGAATTCGAGAAGGAAAGCTCGGGCGCCACCCAGCCGGAAACGACGGGCTTCTTCGCCAAGGCCAAGGCCTTCTGGGACGGGCTGGCGAAGGAAGGGTGAACCTCCTCGATAAACCCTCTCCCATGGGGAGAGGGTGGCGCCGTCAGGCGCCGGGTGAGGGGTATGCGCTTTCCGAAAATTCTGCCGCCATCCGCGCGATGGGTCTTATGTCTCGCGCCAGTCTCGCGCCTCAACGGTCAGGTATACCCCTCACCCGCCTGCTCCGCAGGCACCCTCTCCCCATGGGAGAGGGTTGGTTGGCCCTTCACTCCGCCGCCATCGACCCCTTGCTCGTCAGCGGGCCGAGCGCCGGCTGGGCCGGACGATCCTCGAATTCCAGCGATTCGATGCGCCCGCTGCGCTTGGCGATCTTGTCCGACGAGGTCTGGATCTGGATCAGGTCGTCGCTCGCCTGGGCGAAATGCTTCTGCAGGTTGGCGACCCGGTCGGTGAGGCGCGTGACGTCGCCGAGCAGCATCGCCACCTCCTTCTGGATCACCTGCGCCTCCTCGCGCATGCGCTCGTCCTTCAGCAGCCCCTGCACCACCTGCACCGCCAGCATCAGCAGCGAGGGCGAGACGATCAACACGCGCGCCCGGAAGGCCCGCTGCATCACATCGTCGAAATGCTCGTTGAGATCGGCATAGATGCCCTCGGACGGCACGAACATCAGGGCCATGTCCTGCGTCTCGCCGGAGATCAGGTACTTGTCGGAAATGTCCTTGATGTGGACGCCGAGATCCTGCCGGAGGCGCTGGGCGGCCATGCGGCGCAATTCCTCGGCCTTGGCCTCCCGCCACATCGTCACCGCTTCCAGCGGAAACTTGGCGTCGACCACGAGGCCTCTGGGATCACCCGCGAGGCGGATGACCGCGTCCGGCCGCCGGCCGTTGGAGAGCGTCACCTGCAGGTCGTAGCCGTTCGACGGCAACCCGTCCTGCAGGATCGCCTCCATGCGGCCCTGGCCGAAGGCACCACGCGCCTGCTTGTTGGCGAGCACGTCCTTGAGCGTCACCACCTGACCCGCGAGGTCGGTAAGGTTCTTCTGCGCGTTGTCGATGACCGCCAGGCGCTCGTTCAGCTTGCCGAGGTTCTCGACCGTCGTCTTGGTCTGGCCCTCCAGCGACTGGCCGATGCGGGTCGACATGCCGTCGAGCCGGTCGCCGAGTGCCTTGGCGAGATTGCCCTGGCCGGCGCCGAGGCCTTCGGCCATGGCCTGCATGCGCCCCGTGAGTTCGGACTGGATGCGCGCCATCTCGCCCATCCGCTCCTCGACCTCCTGCGCATGGATCAGCGCGCGCTCGGCCTCCAGCGCGCGGGCGCCGGCCTGCCGCCTGAGCGCGACGAACAGGACGAGCAGCATGAGGATGGCAAGGCCGAGGAGGCCGAGAACCAGTTCGCCAGCCGTGATCGCGCGGCCGCCGACGACGAGGACGATATCGGACATGGCGCCAGCCTAGCCGATTCGATGGCTCCTGGCGAACGAAGGGGGAACGGGTCGCCGGCATTCCACAGCCTGCGGTGGCCGGGACGGAAGGCACCCATGCCCCGGCGGGCCTTGGCCGACGCCACCGGCCATGCGAAGCGGAAGCGTGCCCTCGCTTGCCGCCGTCACCGGGTTCCTGCGCACCTTCATTCTGCCCTGCCTGATCGGATTGGCGGGCGGATATCTGTTCGACCGGCTCGGCCTGCCCGCCGCCTGGCTCTCCGGCGCGCTGGTGGCGGTGACCATCGCGGCGCTGGCGGGCCTTGCCGTCCACGTGCCTTCGCCCATCGCCACAGCCATGTTCCTGCTGATCGGCATCGTCATGGGCTCGGCGGTGACACCCGAGACGCTGCGCCTGATGCTGTCCTGGCCGATCTCCATGGCCGGGCTGGTCGTCCTGGTGCCGGCCATCGTCGGCGCCATCATGATCTATCTGAACCGCGTCGAGGGCTTCGACCGGCCAACCTCGTTCTTCGCATCCATTCCCGGCGCGATGAACTACGTCATGGCGCTGACCCTCGATTCCCGCGCCGATGCGCGCACCGTGGTGGTGATCCAGAGCCTCCGGCTGGTGCTGCTGGTCGCGGCGCTACCAAGCCTCATGGCGTTGGCGGGGCTCGGCTCGGTTGTGCCCCGCCCCATGACCCATGCGGGACCGACCAGCTGGTACGACGTGCCACTGATGGTGGCGCTGTCGGTGAGCTGCGGGCTCGGCATGGAGCGCCTGCGCGTGCCGGGAGGGGCTACCGTCGGCGCCATGCTGGCGAGCGCCGTGCTGCACGCCACCGGCCTCGTCACCGCACTGGTGCCGGAACCCGTGGTCATCGCGGGCTTCGTGGTCATGGGCGCGCTGATCGCCGGGCGTTTCGCCGGCACCTCGCTGGCCGAACTGCGCCTGCTGCTGCGCGCCTCAGTGGGCGCGTTCCTGGTTGGAACGGCGGTCGCCGTGCTCGTCGCGACAGCTGTGGCCCTCATCGCCGGCCTGCCGGTCGGCAAGGTGATCCTCGCCTATGCGCCGGGCGGCATCGAAGCCATGGCGATCCTCGCCTTCGTGCTCGACATGGACCCGGCCTTCGTCGGCGCGCACCATCTCGTCCGCTTCGTCGGTATCGCAGTGTTGCTGCCGCTAGCCGCCCGTGTCGTGCTGGGGCCACAGATCAGGACATAATTTGACGATCTTCGCGCCACGCAATTGCACAATCGCGCGGTATTCCCCAAGATCGCTTCAGTTCCGACCGGGTTTGCCGATGATCCGTTTACGCCTTTCGCACGCAGCCTTGGTCTGCGGTGTGTTTTTTGCGCCCCTGCCGGCTCTCGCGAGCTGCCCGATACCCTCGCTCGCCGGGGCGACGACCGCCGCCTCGCTGCCGCAGACGGCCGCAAGGCTAAGGTCCGGGCAGTCCATTCGCATCCTCGCCATCGGCTCCTCCACCACGGCCGGCGTCGGCTCGGGCGGGCTCGGCTTCGCGCACAGGCTCGGGCCGATCCTGAAGGCGCGGTTTCCGCGCGCGACGATCGAGGTTGTGGTCGCGGGGGTGTCCGGCGAGACCGCTTCCGGGGCGGCGGGCCGGCTCGCGGCCGAATTGAGTGCCCATCGTCCGACCCTGGTCGTCTGGCAACTTGGCACCAACGACGCCAATTTCGGCGTTTCGGCGCAGAGCCTGCGGGGAACGGTCTCGAACGGTCTCAGGGCGATCCGCGCCGCCGGCGCCGAGGCATTGCTGGTCGACCCGCAATATTCCCGCTGGGCCGAGCGGTCGGACGCCACCGCCGTTGCCGCGCGCATCGTCGCGGAAGAGGCGGGCCGGCAGGGCGTGCCGGTAGTCCGGCGCTATGCGGCCATGCAGCTCGTCGCCGCCTCCAACCGCGCCGCCTTCGACGGCCTGATCACGTGGGACGGCCTGCACCTGACCGCCTCGGGCCATGCCTGCATGGCCGAGCAGGTGGCCGGAACCATCGCCCGCACGGCGCGCTGATCGCTTGGCCGGCCACCAGACAGCTCATCCGTCAGCCCGCCTTGCCTTTGGGTGAGGCGACCATCACATTGTGCCAGCCGGCGGCGGGCCGGCGATGGCCAATGAGCGTAGCGATGAACACCACCACCACGCCCACGACGACCAAGACCGTTATCCCCTCCCCGATGCAGTACCTGGACCGCGCGACCGGCGTCCTGCGCGACCTCGGGCTGATGCCCGCCAAGATCGACGAGCAGCCGATCATTCCGCTGCTGCAGAAGATTTCCGACCTCGACCAGGACCGGGTGACGATGATCGCCCGCACGCTGAACCAGGTCGGCGTGTTCAACGAGGTGGTCCGCAACCAGGTTGCCGGCATGGAGATCGGCGAGCGCTACGAGCTGATCACCAAGAACTTCAATTCCATCCGCGACGATGCCAAGCGCATGGTCGAACAGCTGGCCGATGGCAAGGTATCGACCTTCGAGCGCCTGGAAAACATCTGGACCAAGGTCCGCCGCGGCGACATCGCCACCCGCTTCGATGGCATCCGCACGGTCTATCTGGACGTGGCGCGCGCCACCAGGGACCAGATCCAGCGCGAAGTGACCATTCTCGATGCCTACCGCGACTTCCGCGGCGCCCTGAAGCAGGCGGAGGTGCAGGCGCTGGAGGTGCTGGAGAAGGCCAATGACAAGCTGCAGGCCAAGCAGGTCGAGCTGAAATCCGCCTCCGACGGCGTTGCCGCCTATACCGGCACGGTACCGGCCGAGCGTGCCAATCTGGAACTCGTCCGCGACACCAAGCTGCGCGAGATGCAGGATGAGGAGAAGCGGTTCCAGATCGCCAAGGACCTCTCCGACAACCTGACCATCGGCTACAACACGTCTGAGGTCATCATGGCGCGCCTGATGCAGACGACCAACGCCAAGGAGCGCGTCTATTCGCAGGCGATCTCGTTCTTCTCGACCAACGACGCCGTGCTGACCGCGCTGAAGGCCTCGTTCACGGGGCTACAGGGCCTGCACGAGTCGACGCGCACGCTGAACGAGATGAAGGAGGGCGTCTCCAAGTCGCTCGAGACCCTCTCAGAGATCGGCGACAAGGTGCAGGAGGAGGCGCTGCGCGCCGGCTACGGCCCGACCATCCGCGCCGATGCCGTCAAGAAGCTGGTCGAGAGCGTCGTCTCCTTCCAGGAGAAGTCCGGCGAGATCATCTACGAGATGCGCAAGCTCTCGACGCAGAACTCCAAGGAGATCCGCGACGTGGTCGAGGACGGCAAGAAGCGCCTCGCGGCACTGGCCGAGAAGGGCGCGGCGCTCGGCATGTGAGGGGCCTTGCCCCATGACATGCCCCATACGCCCTGACCGGAGGGTCGTCCGATGACCGATACCGCTGTCGCCGCCCCTCCGGCCGCGCCTGAGGCAGAGAAGCAGTCCGCCAAGCTCGACGACATCATGCTCGCCATGGATGTCGTCGACACCCTGCGCCACGACCAGAAGATCACCGACCGGGAGCTTGCCGAGGGCGACCGCGAGGAAGACCTGATCGAGCGGCTGAGGACGATCTACAAGAACCAGGGCATCGCGGTGCCCGACGAGATCCTGCGCCAGGGCGTGAAGGCCCTGCGCGAGGAGCGCTTCGTCTACCGGCCGCCGGCCGACAAGCTGTCCGTGAAGCTTGCCCGTCTCTACGTGACCCGGGCGCGCTGGGGCAAATGGGCGCTCGGCGCCGTCGCGGCGCTCGCGATCGGTGCTGGCGTGCTGTCCTGGCAGGGCTATTCCGCACGCACCGAACTGACCCAGACCATTCCGGCGTCCATCGAACGCATCTCCGCCGATATCAACCGCGAGGCGACCGCGGACACGGTGCGCCAGCGGGTAGCTGCCCTCGTTTCGGACGGACAGATCGCCGCCCGCGACGGCAAGGCGGAGGCGGCGCGCACGGCGGTCGCCGATCTCGAGCGGCTGCGCGACGACGTTCGCTCGGAATACGACGTCCGCATCATCTCGCGGCCCGGCGAATCCACCGGCGTCTGGCGCCGGCCGCGGCGCAATCCGAACGCCATGAACTACTATCTCATCGTCGAGGCGATTGGCCGCGACGGCCGGCCGCAGTCGCGCTCGATCACCTCGGAAGAGGACGGCCAGGCGCGCGCCGTGACCAAATGGGGCGTGCGCGTGCCCGAGAGCCTCTACCGGCAGGTGGAGGCCGACAAGCGCGACGACGGCATCGTCCAGAACGCCATTCTCGGCCGCAAGCCGCGCGGGCAGATCGAGCCGACCTGGCGCGAGACGCTGCCGGGCGGCGCGATCACGAGCTGGTAGGAGCTTCGCGCATGATCCCCGGACATTCCGCGCTGGGCGGCATCGAGGGCGCGCTCGCCGAGCTGCGCCAGTCCGAGAACGGCGCGACGCGGCGGCTCGACGACGCCAACCGGCAGGCGGCGGAAGCGCAGGCTGCCGAGAGCGACCTGTTTCGCGATCTCGCAGCCTTCCGCCTGAAGAGCGAGAGCGGGCTCGGCGGCAAGCTGAACCAGGTGGCGACGCAGGTGCGCGCCGTGCTGGCCCTGCGGCTCAACGACCGCAACAATCTCGACAAGCGGCTGGCCGATGTGGAGGCGGAGATTGCGAAGATCGCCGCCGAACGAGAGGCCTTCGCCAGGGCGCTGACGGAAGCGGAAGAGAAGCGCAACGCCGTGCAGAACGAGGCGCAGGTGGGCCTTGCCGGGCGCACCGACTATGCCTCGCTGAAGGCTTCCGCCGAGCAGGCGGCGCGGGTCGCCGCCGAGGCCGACAAGAAGGCGAGGCTCGCCGAGGATGAGCTGGAGGCCAAGCGCAAGCCCTACGAGAACGACCCCCTGTTCCTCTATCTCTGGAACCGCGGCTACGCGACCCAGACCTACCAGGCCGGCAATGTCGCGCGCCTGCTCGACAGCTGGGTGGCGCGACTGGTCCGCTACCAGGACGCGCGGCCGGACTATGCGCGCCTGACCGAGATTCCGAAGCGCCTGCGCGAACACGCCAACCGTACGGCGGCCGCCGCGGTGGATTCGCTGGAACAGGTCAAGGCGCTGGAGAAGTCGGCCTTCGTCGCGGTCGGCGGCGACCGGAGCGATGCCGCCATCACCGAGCAGCGCCGGCGCATCGACGAACTGGAAGCGGCGCGCGCCAAGGCCGAGCAGCAGCACGAGGCGCTGGAGAAGGAGGCGGACGCCTTCGCGCGCGGCGAGGACCCGCGCTTCCGGCAGGCTGTCGGCATGCTGGCGGAGACGCTGCGCGGCGAGGATCTCGACCGGCTCTACCAGGAGGCGCGGCGCACGCCCTCGCCCGAGGACGAGGCTATCATCGCCCGCATCCAGGCCGGCCGCGAGATCCAGGAGCGCGCCGTCATCGAGACACGCCGCGTCCGGGCTGAACTCGCCGAGATTTCGCGGCGGCGCTCGGAGGCCTCGCAGGTTGCGACCGGCTTCCGCCAGCGGCGCTACGATGCCGATGGCTCGGTGTTCGATAACGATGTGGTCGGCACGCTGCTGCGCGGCCTCGTCACCGGTGTCATCACCGGCGCCGACTACTGGTCGCGCATGGAGCAGGGCCGGCGCTGGAACCGGCGCGACGACGACGGCGGCGGAGGCTCCTGGGGCGGTGGTGGATCGTGGGGAGGCGGTTCATCCGGTGGCAGCTGGGGCGGCGGCTCGTCCGGCAGCTCATGGGGCGGAGGCGGTGGCTCGTCTGGCGGAAGCTGGGGTGGCGGCGGTTCGTCCGGTGGAGGCTCGTCCGGCGGTGACGACGGCTTCGAGACCGGCGGGCGGTTCTAGGGTTGCAGGGAAGCAGCGCGCGGCACCTCGCGAGCGCGTCCTTCGAGGCTCGCCCTTCAGGCTCGCACCTCAGGATGAGTAAAGTGGGGCCTGGCATCCAGCGTCAGGTGAGGCTCTGTCGTCGCGTCTCCCTGCGGCCGGGGGGCAACTCACAACCGTCCTCATCCTGAGGTGCGAGCCTGAAGGGCGAGCCTCGAAGGACGCACTTCGCCGATGCAAGGCGGCTGGCACCTACAGCCTGAGCGTGACGAGAAAGGCCGTCAGGTCGTCGGTGACGCAATCCACATGGTCGTCGTCGCGGCCCTCGAACTCCCAGGCCTCGCGGAACACCTCGCGCGTGTGCTCGGGCACCACCAGCACCGTCTTCATGCCAAGCGCGTGGGGCGCCTCCAGGTTGCGCGCGAGGTCCTCGAACATGGCCGCGCGCGATGCCTCGACGCCATGGTCGGCGAGGAACTTCTCGTAGGTCACGCGGTGTGGCTTCGGCAGCAAGCCGGCATCGACGATATCGAACACGCCGTCGAAATGGTTCTCGATGCCGAGCCGGCGCGTCACCGCGGCGACATGCGAATGGGTGCCGGAGGTGAAGACGAACTTGCGGCCGGGCAGCGCGGCGATGGCGGCGCCAAGCTCGGGATTGGCCTGCAGCGGCGAATGGTCGATGTCGTGGACATAGGACAGGAAGTCGTCCGGGCTCATGCCATGCTCGATCATCAGCCCGCGCATGGAAGTGCCGTAGCGCCTGTACCAGTCCTTCTGCAGCCGGAAGGCTTCCTCGGTGGAGACATTCAGGAGCTTTGCCACATAGCCCTTGATGCGCGCGTCGATCTGCTCCCAGAGCGACAGGTGCGCGGGGTAGAGCGTGTTGTCGAGGTCGAAGATCCAGGCCTCGACATGGGCGAAGGCCGCGCGGGTCTCCTTGGGGTCGGCCATCGTCACTCCCGGAAACGCACTGCGGCGCGGCGGCGGCCGTCGAAGCTGATGGCGAGGAACCGCGCCAGCGTCGCACCATGGGCGGCGCAGTCGTCGGCGCCGGCGATCTCGAATTCGGTCGGACGCACGCAACCCGGCACGTCGCCGCCGAAGGTGATGGGACGGCCGTCCCGCTGCGCCGGCTGGCCATCGCCATCAACCGCCTCGGCGAAAGAATAGACGCGCGCGGGCGAACCTTCGAGCGGCGGCTTCAGGCAGGCGCCGGCCTCGATGCGGAACCAGCCACGCGTGACGATGCGGCCGTCCCGGTCGGTGCCGAGCGATGCCATGACGCGCCGGCCGGTCTCGTTGCACCAGGCAAAGCCCGGCCCCTCGCCCTCCCGGAGCGCCGCCAGCAGCCGGTCGAAGAAGTCGGCTTGCGCGCTGGCATCGGACGGCAGATTGCGGTCGGCGGTGAAGGCGCGCAGGGCCGCTTCCGTCTTCGGCCCGTCCAGCCCGTCGACGGGGCCGGGATCGTAGCCCATGCGGGTCAGCAGGCGCTGAATGCCGGCGCGGCGCGCCTGCGGCAGGTCGTAGTCAGACTCCTCCGACAGGAACAGCACCGCGATGCCGTCGACGACGGTCGGCTTCACCTCGGCGAAGGCGGCAAGGCGCCCGCCGGGCTGCCGGCAGACTTGCGCGCCGGCGATCAGGAAATCGGTCGCCCCGACGCAAAGCGAGATCTGCGCCGACTGGTCGAGGTCGGCGCCAGCCGGCTCGCCCAGTTGCCGCGTGTGCAGGTAGAGCTTTCCCGGCATCTCGGCGGACTGGAGAATGGCCCGGCACTGGCCGGGATCGAGCCGGAACCAGCCGCGCGTCGCGGCGGCGTCCTGGACGATGAGGCCGATCGCGGCCTCGGTGACCACGCTGGTGCGGTTACACAGGCGCGTCTCGGCGTGGGCGGGCATGGCGGAGGCAGCGGCCAGGAAGGCCGCCACTGCGAGGCCTGTCAGGCCTTCACGCGTGAATGAGCGTGCCGGCGCCGCCATCGGTGAGAAGCTCCACGAGGACCGCGTGCGGGGTCTTGCCATCGAGGATGACCACGCCCTCGACGCCGCGCTCGATGGCATAGATGCAGGTCTCGATCTTGGGGATCATGCCGCCGGTGGCCGTGCCGTCGGCGATCAGCCGCCGGCAGTCCTCGATCGACAGGTCCTTGATCAGCTGCTTGTTCTTGTCGAGCACGCCCGGCACGTCGGTCAGCAGCAGCAGGCGCTTGGCCTTCAGCGCGCCGGCGATGGCGCCGGCGAAGGTGTCGGCATTGACGTTGTAGGTGTCGCCCTCCATTGAGGTGGCCACCGGCGCGAGGACGGGAATCAGGTCCTTGCCGAGGACGGTGTCGAGCACCTTGGTGTCGACCTTGTCGGGTTCGCCGACGAAGCCGAGATCAACGGCCTTTTCGATATTGGAATCGGGATCGCGGGTGATGCGGCTGACTTTGGCCGCCTTGACCATGTCGCCATCCTTGCCGCACAGGCCGATAGCCTTGCCGCCGGCGGCGTTGATGAAGCCGACGATCTGCTTGTTGATCGAGCCGGCGAGGATCATCTCGACGATTTCCACCGTCTGCTTGTCGGTGACCCTCAGACCGTCGACGAACTCGCTCTTGATGCCGAGCTTGGCCAGCATCTGGCCGATCTGCGGCCCGCCGCCATGGACCACGACCGGGTTGATGCCCGACTGTTCCAGCATGACGATGTCGCGGGCGAAGGAGCGCGCGCCGCCCTCGTCGCCCATGGCATGGCCGCCATATTTCACCACGACGATCTCGTCGTCGTATTTCTGCATGTAGGGCAGCGCCTCATTGAGGACGCGGCCGATATCCTGCGCATCGAGCGGGGCATTGGGCGACATGAGCGGCTCCGGCAGTCGCGTCTTGCAGCGCGACGTGGCGCGGTCTTAGCCGATTTGCCGCCGGGGGTGAAGGAACGTTGCCGCCGGCCCGCCGTTGCAGGATTGCGCCCATGCGCGATCGCGTCGCGACGGTTGACATCCCGTCGCGGAGGTCCAGCCTGCCTGTCCGGCTGGCCGCGCGCGCCGGCCCATGCGAAGGACGGCCATCATGCCCTACCCTGACCGCTTCTACCCGATCGTCGACAGCATCCGCTCGCTGATCGAATTGTCGAACCTCGGCGTCGGCACGATCCAGCTGCGCGTCAAGGATCTGGGCGCGGCGCAGGCCCAGGCCCTGGTGCGCGAGGCGGTGGAGACGGCCGCCGGCACCACGACCAAACTGGTGATCAACGACTATTGGCAGGCGGCCATCGAGGTCGGCGCGCGCCACGTCCATCTCGGCCAGGAGGATCTGGCCCTTGCCGATGTCGCCGCGATCCGGGCGGCGGGGATGACGCTCGGGCTTTCCACCCATGACGAGGCCGAACTGGAGATCGCGCTCAGGCACAAGCCCGACTACATCGCGCTTGGCCCGATCTATGCGTCCACCGTCAAGGCGATGAGCGTCGAACCCCATGGGCCGGCGCGACTGACCGAATGGAAGAGGCGCATCGGCACCATCCCGCTGGTCGCCATCGGCGGCATCACGCTGGAGCGCGCGGCGGCGGTCTATGCGGCCGGCGCCGATTCCATCGCGGTCGTCTCCGACATCGCCCATGCCGGCGACCCCGAGACGCGTGTGCGCGACTGGCTGGCGCATGAGCCGCCGGGGGGTTAGCCCTGCGGCACGGGCAGGGCCATTCGAGAAAGCGCCCCCCAGCCCTGCGCCCCTCGCCTTGCGCTTCGCCGGCCAAAGGTCCAGATTGGACCTCGTCCAAGGGGGGCCCCGACGAGGGGGCTGAGAGGCTGCACCGTTCCGTCACCGGAACCCCGTAGCGACCCTTGAACCTGATCCGGGTCATGCCGGCGGAGGGATGGGACGCCTATGTTGACTTCGGTCTATCTGGCCAGGCTGATCGGCCCCGTCATGCTGGCGGTGGGCATCGGCATCCTCGTCAGTCCCGGCGCCTATCGCACGCTCGCCGGCGAATTCCTGAAAAGCACGGCGCTGGTCTATCTCTCCGGCCTTCTCACCATGACCGCCGGGCTGGCGATCCTGCTGGCGCACCGCGTGATCGCGCCCGACTGGCGCACCCTGATCACCCTCCTCGGCCTCGCCATGCTTGTCGGCGGGGCAATCCGGATCATCGTGCCCGACCGCGCCGCCGCCATCGGCCGCGGCCTGATCGACCGCCCGGGCATGATGCAGGTCGCCGCCGCGATCTGGCCGATCCTCGGCGCCATTCTCACCCTAGCCGGCTACTGGCCGCAGACACCCGCGCCCTGAATTTTTGGTTCTCGCATTTTCTTCACGCGAACCGGTTCCCACTTCGCTTGAAAATGCTTCGGAAGGGAGACTTCCCCATGAACGCCCCGGTCAAGGACATCAAGGCCGCCGTCACCACCGGCCCGCTGCCCGCCTCCACCAAGGTCTTCGCGGTGCCCGAGGCGGCGCCGGACCTACGCGTGCCCTTGCGCGAGATCCAGCTCCAGGCCGGCGCGAACGAGCCGAACGTCGTGCTCTACGACACGTCCGGCCCCTATACAGACCCTTCCGTCGTTATCGACGTGGAGAAGGGCCTGTCCCGAGCCCGCGAGACTTGGGTCACCGAGCGCGGCGGCGTCGAGCGCTACGCTGGCCGCGACATCAAGCCCGAGGACAACGGCAATGCCGGCCGGCATCTCGCCCGCGCCTTCCCGGTCGTGAACGCGCCCCTGCGGGGGTTAAGCGATGCGCCGATCACGCAGTATGAGTTTGCCCGTGCCGGCATCATCACCAAGGAGATGATCTACGTCGCGGAGCGCGAGAATCTCGGCCGCAAGGCGATGCTGGAGGGGGCCGAGGACAAGCTCGCCGACGGCGAGAGCTTCGGCGCCGACATCCCCGCCTTCATCACCCCGGAATTCGTGCGCTCCGAGATCGCGCGCGGCCGCGCCATCATCCCCTGCAACATCAACCACCCCGAGCTCGAGCCGATGATCATCGGCCGCAACTTCCTGGTGAAGGTGAACGCCAATATCGGCAATTCCGCCGTCTCCTCCTCCATCGAGGAGGAGGTGGACAAGCTGGTCTGGTCGATCCGCTGGGGCGCCGACACGGTCATGGACCTGTCCACCGGCCGCAACATCCACAACACCCGCGAATGGATCATCCGCAACGCGCCGGTGCCGATCGGCACGGTGCCGATTTACCAAGCGCTGGAAAAGTGCGGCGGCGACCCCGTCAAGCTCACCTGGGAACTGTTCCGCGACACGCTGATCGAGCAGGCCGAGCAGGGCGTCGACTATTTCACCATCCATGCGGGCGTGCGCCTCGCCTATGTGCCGCTGACCGCCAAGCGCGTCACCGGCATCGTGTCGCGCGGCGGCTCGATCATGGCCAAGTGGTGCCTGGCGCACCACCGCGAGAGCTTCCTCTACGAGCATTTCGACGAGATCTGCGACATCATGCGCCGCTACGACGTGTCGTTCTCGCTGGGCGACGGGCTGCGCCCCGGCTCCATCGCGGACGCCAACGACGCCGCGCAGTTTGCCGAGCTGGAGACGCTGGGCGAGCTCACCCAGATCGCCTGGAAGAAGGGCTGCCAGGTGATGATCGAGGGCCCCGGCCACGTGCCGATGCACAAGATCAAGATCAACATGGACAAGCAGCTGAAGGAGTGCGGCGAGGCGCCGTTCTACACGCTCGGCCCGCTGACCACCGACATCGCGCCGGGCTACGACCACATCACCTCCGGCATCGGGGCTGCCATGATCGGCTGGTTCGGCTGCGCCATGCTCTGCTACGTGACGCCGAAGGAACATCTGGGCCTGCCCAACCGCGACGACGTGAAGGTGGGCGTCATCACCTACCGGATCGCCGCCCACGCCGCCGATCTCGCCAAGGGCCACCCCGCCGCCCAGCTGCGCGACGACGCCTTGAGCCGCGCGCGCTTCGACTTTCGCTGGGAGGACCAGTTCAACCTCGGCCTCGACCCGGATACGGCGCGCGCCTATCACGACGAAACCCTGCCGAAGGAGGCCCACAAGGTCGCCCATTTCTGCTCCATGTGCGGGCCGAAATTCTGCTCCATGAAGATCACGCAGGACGTGCGGGATTATGCCGCCACCTTGAACGACAAGGAGGTGGGCATGGCGCAGATGTCAGAGAAATTCCTGGAGATGGGCGGGAAGGTTTATGTCGAGGCCGCCGAGGCGGTGAAGGAGAGCAATCGGAGGCTGTAGGCCCTTCGGTGCCTGTTCTTGCGCTCGTCATGCCCGGGCTTGGCCCGGGTATCCGCGAATGTTTTTGTCGCCGTGTTCAGATCGTGGCTGGCCAGCATAGCCGAGGCTCCGGCCCGGCATTTCAATCTTGGGAGCGGCGACTGAAAGTCGCCTATGCCCGGCCGTGACGCGCAGGCGGCAGTGAACTATTCGCTTGGGATCTCGTCCGGCCTTTCAGGCCTCAGGTCGCGGCAAGAGAAGCTGCGATAGGGCTCGGGAAGGAAGTCCCGCTTCAGACCGTCAAGCACCTCGTCGCGCCGAATGCGAAGGCCCATATCCGGCAATCTGTTTTCTGTTCCGCGCACAGCTACCGCGAAGACGATTTCCCAATTGGGCAAGTCAATAAGTGTCGACCGAAGAGCATCCACAACTGCGGGTCTTATCATCTTGACATCTACATACACCTTGAGCTGAGGATGGCCCCAATAGTCTTCGTGGATCCAAAAATCACCAGGAGAGCGACCATCTTCGATTCCAAATGGGACCAGCGCGCGCTGAACACGGTCATATAGCTTGTCAAGAATCGCCGACTCCGCCGCTCTCTGCGCTTCGGATTTCATCACTAGTCCCTCAACCTAAGATATCTAATACGGAACCAAATCTCTCTCTGATATAGCCTGTAGTTGAAGTCGCGTATGCGCGGCTCAGACGAGCGCCTAATGCTCTCAGAGAATTCTCTCGCTTGAGATGGTGACATCTGATCAGATCTTATGCCCCTGTCAGACAAGAACTGATTGAACCGCTCGCGTACTGCTTCATTATAATTGCGATGAGGCTGATCGAAGTAATGGCGCCCGGAAAGCAGTGGTCCTGTCTTCTCGTTTTCGAAGACCCTGCGCGTCTCAGGCTGAAGATTCTCCTTCCCGAAAACAGCGCGTGGAACAAAATGATGGCCATCGGCTGCGACTTCGACACGCTCCGCATCGGCTGGAACTGTCTCTGCCTCATTGCCGTGTAGCGAGCCTGCAAACGCATTAGTCCATTCCCCACCATGCGGGTTTCCAGCGGGAACGCGCGGCTGCTCAGGATTGTAAGCGCGTGAACAGGGCGCTTCCTGACTCCTGTCCATATGTCGGGCTACGGCGACCTTGATGCGCAACACGTCGCGCCGTGCCGAGGCCAGCAGCAGTTCGAACTTCGCAAGGTCAATCAGCGTCTTCGCTTCGGCTCGGAGTCTCTCTATCGTCTCACCTGAGACAGCCATGCTTGGAACTCCGTCTGAACGAATGTTCCTATTTTGTTCACATCTCGATGTCAAGGACTAAATCCTATTATGGGAATATTCACTGGCGACGCATCGATGTTCCAAGGGGACCCCTCGGAGACCGGGGCCTTGATCCCAGTCCGGCACGACCGCATTCGCGCCGCCGCACCGAACTCGACGGAGGTCCCGAACGCCCGAGCGACCCCTCACGCCGCCGCGGGCAGGTCCTTCTCGAACTTGCGCGCCAGCTCCGCCGTGGCATCCGGCGTCATCTCCTCGCCGGACTCGCAGTCGAACGCCCAGCCGCCGGTCGCCCGGGCATAGGCGCTGGCGGCCGCGAAGACGCCGAACAGTTCGTGCTCGCTGCCGCCCCAGCGGAAGGCGAGGATGTGGGCCTCGTCCTTCACGAAGTCGAAGTTGTCGGGATCGTCGCGCTTCATCGCCTGCGCGTCCCAGTGATTGACCTCGAAGCCGGCCAGAGCCTGGCCAAGATGGGCCGGCAGATAACCGTCCAGCGCGGCGAAATCGGTCTCCCCGTCGAGCTTCAGGCCGAAGCCTTCCCTGTCGATCGCGGCCTGCCATTCGGCGATGGACGCCAGCTGCCGGCCGGACAAGACATAGAGTTCCATGGACATGCCAAACCCCTCCCGTTGCCGCACCGGCGCCCTGCGCCTGCGGCTCGAAAACATTGCTCTCTGACTGTCATGCGAGTGCTGCCAGAGGGTTCGCCTGAGAACGCATTGTCTAGCAAGGCAACTCCCGATTGCAGCGGCTATGTTCTAGTTTTGTTCCTTGCCTCGAGTCAAGACGCGCCGCGCGAAATTTCGGGTCCGGACAATCCCCAAGGGCGCGTCGGCGTGCTTTGCTGCGTGGTCCGTGCCCCCCTGCAGGTTGATCCCATGCCCACATCCCGCCGCGTTGTCCTTGCCGCCCGTCCCGACGGTATCCCGCAGGCCCAGCATTTCCGCATCGAGACAACCGACGTCGCCGCGCTGAAGCCGGGCGAAATTCTCGTGCGCAACGAGTTCCTCTCGGTGGAGCCAGCCATGCGCGGCTGGGTCTCGGCGGTGGCCAACTATGCCCAGCCGGTTGGCCTCGGCGAGGTCATGCGCTCCTTCGCTTCCGGCGAAGTGCTGGCCTCGGAGCATCCGGGCTTTGCGCCCGGGACTAAGGTGACCGGCATGTTCGGCTGGCAGGAACTGGCGGTCGTGCCGGCCTCCGCCGTCTCGCGCAAGGTGACGGAAACGGACCTGCCGCTCTCCGCCTCGCTCGGCGTCATGGGCCTCAACGGCCTCACCGCCTATTTCGGTTTCCTCGATGTCGGATCGCCGAATCCGGGCGACACGGTGATGGTGTCGACCGCCGCAGGCTCGGTCGGCTCGGCGGTCGGGCAGATCGCGAAACTGATGGGCTGCCGCACGGTCGGCATCGCGGGCGGGGCGGCCAAGGTGCAGCAGTGCCTCGACGCGTTCGGCTATGACGCCGCCATCGACTACAAGGCGACCAACGACATTGCGGGCGCCGTGGCCGAGGCCTGCCCGGGGGGCGTCGACGTCTATTTCGACAATACGTCCGGCGCCATTTCCGACGCGGTCCTGACGAATCTCGCCATGGGCGCGCGCATCGTCATCTGCGGCACGGCCTCGGTCTCCGCGTGGGACCCCTGGCCGACGGGTCCGCGCCCGGAGCGCCACATCCTCGTCAAGCGCGCGCGCATGGCCGGCGTGCTGATCTTCGACTACGCCCACCGCTATCCGGAAGGGCTGGCGCGGCTTGCGGGGTGGATCCGCTCCGGGCAGTTGCGCTACGCCGAGGACATTCTGGAGGGCATCGAGGCCGCGCCCGGCGCCATCGCCTCGCTCTATCGCGGCGAGAACCGCGGCAAGCGGCTGATCCGCCTCCACGGCTGAGGCCCGGATGCCGCCTCTCTCCGACCTCGCCGAGCGGCATCCATACGTGTGCGCTTTCGGCCTGTTCCTCGCCTCGCGCGTGGTGGTGTTTCTCGGCGTCGCGTTTGCCGACCTCGTCGTCGCGCCGCAGGTGGGACCCGGATTCTGGCAGGCGGGCGAGGCCTGGTATCACCGGCTGCTGCGCTGGGATTCAGGCTGGTACATGCGCATCGCCGCGCGCGGCTATGCCGGGGACGCCAATCCGGCGGTCGAGACGCCGATCGCGTTCTTCCCCCTGCTGCCCATGCTGGCGCGCGGCCTCTCCGCGCTGACGGGGCTGCGCATCATCGACAGCCTGTTGCTGGTTGCCAATGCCGGAGGCCTCGCGGCCGTGATGCTGCTGGTGGCGCTGGTGCGACACGCTCACGGCGCGCCGGTGGCGGTGCGCGCTGCGGCGCTTCTCGCCTTTCTCCCAAGCTCGGTGTTCCTGTCCTCCGCCTATTCCGAGCCGCTGGCGCTTGCCTTCTGCATCGGCGCGCTGCTGGCGCTGCAGAACGGCTGGTTCGCGGCTGCGGCCATGGCATCGGCACTCGCGACGGCGACGCGCTCGGCCTCGGTCGCCCTGGTGCCGGTCCTTGCTGGCTATGTCCTGCTGGCGTCGCGGCTCGCGCCGCTCCTGCGGCTTTCGACGGCCGCCGCCCTCGCTCTCGCAGCCGCGGGCGGGCTCCTCGCCTTCATGGCCTGGCAGTGGTGGGTCTTCGGCGACGCCTTCGCCTTTGCCAAGGCGCAGCAGGCGTGGTCGGGACAGGAGTCTTTGTCGCAGCGGCTCATGCGCGGGCTGACACTGGCGCCGGTGCGGCAATGGCAGATGCCGGGCGCGCTCTATTTCATCGGCTTCGTCGCGCTCGTCGCCATCGGCGCGCGGCGCATCGCCTGGTGGCTCACGGCCTATGCCACGCTGGTGCTGGCCATCGCCTATGTCACAGCCGGCACGGGCATCGCCGGCCTCTCGTCCATGCCGCGCTTCGTGCTGATGGCGTTTCCCGCCTTCATCGTCGCGGCACTGCTGCTGGAGGGGCGTCCGAGGCTGACGGCACTCGTCATCGGCCTTGGCGCCATCGGGCTGTTCTGGACCACCGAGCTCTTCTCGCAATGGCACTGGGCGGGGTGACCCGCCCGCACGCGACCGCGCTTCAGGCTGTGTTGGTCCAAACCACCCTGGTTCAGGCTGCCTTCTTCGGCGCCTCCGCCAGCAGCGCCTGCAGATCGAGCCGCTTCGTCACCATGGCGAGCGTGCCGTCGGCATTCTTCGGCCAATCGGCGGGGTCGCGGTCCCAGTAGAGTTCGACGCCGTTGCCGTCGGGATCGGTGAGGTAGAGCGCCTCCGAGACGCCGTGATCGCTCGCCCCGTCCAGGCGGATGCCAACCTCGGCAAGGCGGCGCAGCGCGTCGGCCAGTGCCGGGCGGTCCGGATAGAGGATCGCGGTGTGGAACAGGCCGGTCGTGCCGGGCGCCGGCGGGCGGCCGCCCCTGCTCTCCCAAGTGTTGAGACCGATATGGTGGTGATAGCCGCCGGCCGAGAGGAACACCGCCTGGTCGCCATAGCGCTGGGTCACCTCGAAGCCGAGCACGTCGCGGTAGAAGCCGAGCGCGCGGTCGAGATCGGCAACCTTCAGGTGGATATGGCCGATGCGCACGCCCGGCGAAATCGGGTCGCGCGGCGTTTCGGCAGAGATGATCGGGCGGGTGGTCTTTTCGGCTGTCTTCTCGGCAACGGACATGGATGCCTCCTCACGAAACCGGTTCGACCGGCGATGATCCGGCCTTCGCGGCGGAACATGCGCCTGGCCGCCGCGTGGTGCGAGCCGGGCAAGCCGATTCTTGCAAGGCTGCAAGCCCTGCTTGCGCTCAGGAGAGGCGGCTTGCGAGAATTTTGTCGATGCGCCGGCCGTCGAGATCGATCACCTCGAAGCGCCAGCCGGCCTTCTCGAAGCTCTCGCCCACCTGCGGCAGGCGCTGCATCTCGGCCAGGACGAAGCCGGCCACCGTCTGGAAATCGGCGTCGCGGTCGACCGGCACGCCAAGCTGGTCGGCAAATTCGTCGGCCGCCATCCAGCCGGAAATGAGCAGCGAACCGTCGGTCCGAGTCACGATGGGTAGTTCCTCGTCCGTCTCCTCCTGCAACACGCCGACGATCGCCTCCAGCACGTCATTGGCGGTGACGATGCCTTCGAAATGGCCGTATTCGTCGAAGACCAGCGTCATGTGGACGTGGCTGCCGCGGATGGCGCGCAGCACGTCGAGCGCGTGGGTCCGGTCGAGCACGATCGGCGCCTCCTGCACGAGGCTGGCGATATCGGGCCGCGCGCGCGCCGAGAATGCCTCGAGCACGTCCTTGGCCAGCACCACGCCGATGATCGAATCGGCATCGCCATCCTGCACGGGCAGGCGGGAGCGGCGCGAGGTCCTGACGCGCTGGCGGATGGTCTCCAGCGGCTCAGCGAGGTTGACGACCTCGACCTCGCGGCGCGGCGTCATCAGGGCGTTAGCGGTGCGGTCGGCGAGGCGCATGACGCCAGCGATCATCTCGCCCTCGTCGCGCTTGATCACGCCGGCGGTCTCGGCCTCGGCGATGATCGACTTGACTTCCTCTTCGGTCATTTTCTCCCCGCCGTCGTTCTTCTGGCCGAGTAGGGCGAGGATCAACTTGCCGGAATTGTCGAGCAGCCAGACCAGCGGCGCACCCAGCTTCGCGAGGACCAGCATCGCCGGGGCAACCTGCGCTGCGACCCGTTCAGGATCGCGCAGGGCGATCTGCTTCGGCACCAGTTCGCCGACGATCAGCGAGAGATAGGTGATCAGGACCACCACGATGCCGACGCCGAACCATTCGGCGAGGTTCTGCGACAGGCCCATCTCCTGCAGCCAGCCGGCGACGCGCACGCCGAGGGTCGCGCCGGAAAAGGCGCCGGACAGCACGCCGACCAGCGTGATGCCGATCTGGACGGTCGAGAGGAAGCGGCCGGGATGTTCGGCGAGCCTCAGGGCCACGGTGGCGCCGCGGCTGCCCTGGTCGGCGAGGATCCTCAGGCGGGCCGGACGGGACGACACGACGGCCAGTTCGGACATGGCCAGCACCCCGTTGACGACGGTCAGGACCAGGATGATCGCAATCTCGAAGAACAACAAAAGCTCGCACTATGCGGGTGCCGCGCTCGCCATCGGCCCGCTTCGCGCCCCTGCATATAGGATGAGGGGTGGCCCTGGCTATGCGGCAGTGAGCGCATCGCCGCTCCGCGCCTTCGGGGCGCCGCTTCGCTTGACAGGGGCCGGGCCTGCGGAGACAAGGCCCGAGCCCAGACGTCCAGCGCGGATTTTCCCATGTCGCAAGCTCAGCTCCAGTCCGTCATCGAGGCGGCATTCGAGAACCGCGTGTCGGTCGACGCCTCGACAAAGGGCGAGATCCGCGATGCCGTCGAGACGGCGCTGAACCTGCTGGATTCGGGCGCGGCGCGCGTCGCCCAGAAGGTGGACGGCGCGTGGGTGGTCAACCAGTGGCTGAAGAAGGCGGTGCTGCTGTCCTTCCGCCTCAACGACATGACGCCGATCGCCGGCGGCCCGGGCGGCTCGGCCTGGTGGGACAAGGTGCCCTCCAAGTTCGACGGCTGGGGCGCCGCCGAATTCGGCAAGGCCGGCTTCCGCGCGGTGCCCAACTGCATCGTGCGGCGCTCCGCCTTCATCGCGCGGAACGTCGTGCTGATGCCCTCCTTCGTAAATCTCGGCGCTTATGTCGACGAGGGCACGATGGTCGACACCTGGGCGACCGTCGGCTCCTGCGCGCAGATCGGCAAGAACGTGCACCTCTCGGGGGGCGTCGGCATCGGCGGCGTGCTGGAGCCGCTGCAGGCGAACCCCACCATCATCGAGGACAACTGCTTCATCGGCGCCCGCTCCGAAGTGGTCGAGGGCGTGGTGGTCGGCGAGGGCTCGGTCATCGCCATGGGCGTGTTCATCTCCGCCTCCACCAAGGTCGTCGACCGGGCTACGGGCGAGATCCATGTCGGGCGCGTGCCGCCCTATTCGGTGGTCGTCTCGGGCAATCTGCCGGGCAAGGCATTGCCGGGCGAGAACTGGGGTCCGTCGACCTATTGCGCGGTCATCGTCAAGACGGTCGACGAGAAGACCCGCTCCAAGACCGGCATCAACGAGCTCCTGCGCGACTGACGGGGCGGTGGACAGGGTGTAGCCAGCCATGGCGCGGATCGATTGGGCGAACCGGACCATCTGGCTGGAGCCGTCGGCCTGGTCCTACCTGTTCCTGTCGTTCGAGGGACGCATCCCGCGCCTGCCCTTCTGGGTCGCCGCAGTGGTGCTCAACGTCTTCGCCTATATCGGCGACCGTCTCGCCATGGATTTCGGCGGCCATCCGGCGGCGGCCGTCGTCGGCCTCGCCTTCCTCTATCCCTCGCTCGCGCTGTCGATCAAACGCGCGCACGACCGCGGCCATTCGGACCTCTACCTGCTGTTCTTCTTCCTGCCGGCCTTCCTGGTCAGCCTGCTGCAGGTGCTCGGCTACATGAACGCGCAGGGGCCGATGGGGCCGGTCCTGTTCACCCTCGGCGTCTGGGTGCTGGCCGCGCTCATCGCGCTGGTCATCGACCTTGGCCTGATGCGCGGTCAGGAGGGCCCGAACCGCTATGGGTCCGACCCGCTCGCCTGACCCAATAGGTCAAGCCTTTCGTCATTGACCTTGCGACCGGGGGTTGCCACTGTCCGGCCGGGCGACTGACAAGAAGAGATATCCCATGGACTTGCAAAAGCTCTTTATGACCGGCGAAGGCCGCACGGCACGCCAGGACTTCTGGATCGGCATCGTCATCCTGATCGTCGCCAACATCGTGCTGGGCGGCGTCGCCGGTTTCGTCGGCTGGGCGGTGGCCGGCATCTGGGGCGCGGCGATCCTCGCGGGCCTCGTCGGCCTAGCCATGACCGTTCCCTCCTACTTCCTGCTGGTGAAGCGCTCCAACGACCGCGACTACCCGCAGACCTATGTCCAAGCCGTGGTCGCGCTCAATATCGCCTTCCAGCTGAAGAACATGCTCATGCCGGTCAGCATCGAGAGCACGAGCTTCCTGTCGATCATCTTCTCGCTGCTGATCGCCGTTGCCGGCCTCTGGGCGCTGATCGACCTCGGCTTCCTGCAAGGCACCCGCGGCCCGAACAAGTACGGGCCGGATCCGCTCGAGACGCAGCAGGCGTGAGCCGGGACCCGGAATGAGCGCCGATCCGGTCGCGCTCACCTGCGCTCTCATCCAGTGCCCGTCCGTCACGCCTGAGGAGGGCGGCGCTCTCGCCGCCCTCGAAGCCGTGCTGCGACCGGCTGGCTTTTCCGTCGAACGCGTGACCTTCTCCGAGCCCGGCACGCCCGACGTCGAGAACCTCTATGCCCGCATCGGCACGGGCGCACCCTTTCTTCTGTTCGCCGGCCATACCGACGTGGTGCCGACCGGCGATCCCGCGCAGTGGAGCCATGGCCCTTTCGCGGGCGACATCGCCAACGGCCAGCTCTACGGGCGCGGCGCGGTCGACATGAAAGGCGGCATCGCCTGTTTCCTCGCCGCGACGCTGGACCATCTCGCGGCCCGTGGCGGCCAGCCGCAAGGCTCAATCGGCTTCCTCATCACTGGCGACGAGGAGGGTCCCTCGGTCAATGGCACCGCGAAGCTGCTCGCATGGGCGCATGACCGCGGCGAGCGCTTCGACCATTGCATCGTCGGCGAGCCGAGCAACCCCGAAGCCCTCGGCGACATGATCAAGATCGGCCGGCGCGGCTCGCTCTCGGCCATCGTGACGGTGGAGGGCCGGCAGGGCCACGTCGCCTATCCGCAGCGCGCCGCCAACCCCATTCCGGTGCTGCTCGACATCCTGGGACGGCTGGCGGCCAAGCCGCTCGATGCGGGCAACGCCCATTTCCAGCCGTCGAACATCGAGATCACCTCGGTCGATGTCGGCAATGCCGCGACCAACGTCATCCCGCAGGTGGCGGTCGGGCGATTCAACATCCGCTTCAACGACGAGCACACGCTGGACGGGCTGAAGGCCTGGATCGAGGGCATCGTGGCGGCCTGCGCCAGACCCGGCATCGTGCCATCCGTCGCTTATGCCCGCGGCAACTCGCAGAGTTTCATTACGAAGCCCGGCCCCTTCGTCGAGATGATCGCCGCCACCATCGCCGAGGCGACGGGGCGGCGGCCGGAACTGTCCACCTCCGGCGGCACGTCGGATGCGCGGTTCATCAAGGACTATTGCCCGGTCATCGAGTTCGGTCTCGTCGGCCAGACCATGCACGCTGTCGACGAGCGCGTGCCGGTGGCCGATCTGGCGGCGCTGACGGCCATCTACCGCCGGATTATCGACCGCTACTTCGGCGCCTGAGCGCCTTCCACGGCATCCGCCAGCGGCACCCATGTCGCGGGATAGTCGACCTGCGTGAGATAGAGCGCGTGCGGCGGGCCAACCGTGCCGCAGGCCTTTCGGTCACGGGCATCCAGCGCCTCGCGCATGTCGTCCACTGTCCACAGCCCCTCGCCGACGAGCTTCACCGTGCCGACCATGGAGCGCACCTGGTTGTGCAGGAAGGAGCGCGCATCGAGCCGGCATTCGATGCCGGTCTCCGTGCGAACCACATCGAACCGGTCGAGGTTCTTCACCGGCGACTTCGCCTGGCATTCGGTCGAGCGGAAGGTCGTGAAGTCGTGCCGGCCGACCAGCACCCGCGCCGCCTCCCGCATGCGCGCGACATCGAGTGATTTCGGCGACCACCAGGCGCGCTGGCGCTCCAGCGTCAGCGGCGGGCGGCGGTCGATGAGCCGGTAGAGATAGTGCCGGCGGACCGCCGAGAACCGGGCGTCGAAGCCATCCGGCATCTTCTCCACCGCGACCACCGCGATTGCCTCGTCCCTGAGGTAGCGGTTGGTGGCGTCGCGCACCACGCGGTTCGGCCAGTCGCGGGCGAGCTCGACATGGGCGACCTGACCGGTGGCGTGGACGCCGGCATCGGTGCGCCCGGCGCCGGCCACCGTCGCCTGCTCGCCGGAGAACTCCGCGACGGCGCGGACGAGTTCGCCCTGCACCGATTTGCCGAAGCTCGCGCCCTGCATCTGCCAGCCTATATAGGGCCCGCCGTCATATTCGATGGTCAGACGGTAGCGCGGCATCACCCGAAAACCGTGCCGGGGCCGACCTTCGCGCCGTTGAGGAAATCCGCGGCCTTCATCGCCTTCGCGCCGGCGCGCTGGACCTCGACCAGCCGCACCGCCCCTTCGCCGCAGGCAATGGCGAGAACATCATCCAGAACCTCGCCGGGCGCGCCGCGTCCCTCTGCGAGCCCCGTCCTCAGCACCTTCACGCGCTCGCGACCCTTGCCAAGATCGGCCTCGAACCAGGCGCCGGGAAAGGGCGAGAGGCCGCGCACCCTGTTATGGACCTCGGCCGCCGGCCGCGACCAGTCAATGCGCGCCTCCGCCTTGTCGATCTTGGCGGCATAGGTGACGCCCTCTTGCCCCTGGGTCACGAAGGCGAGCGAGCCTCGATCCAGCGCCGCCAGTGCCCGCACCATCAGGTCGGCCCCCAGCACGCTCATCCGGTCGTGCAGGTCCTGCGCGGTCATGTCGGGCGTCATCGCGATGCGCTCGACCATGCCGACCGGACCGGTGTCGAGCCCCTCGTCCATCCGCATGACCATGACGCCGGTCTCCGAATCGCCCGCCATGATGGCCCGCTGGATAGGAGCGGCGCCGCGCCAGCGCGGCAGCAGCGAGCCATGCAGGTTGAGGCAGCCGAGGGCCGGCGCCTCGAGCACCGGCACGGGAAGGATCAACCCGTAGGCGACGACCACCGCGACATCGGCATCGAGCGAGGCAAAATCGCCTTGAGCCTTCTCGTCCCGCAGGGTCTTCGGCGTGAAGACCGGGATGTCGAAACGGTCGGCCAGCCGATGGACCGGCGTCTTCTGCTCATCCATGCCGCGCCCGGCCGGCTTCGGCGCGCGGGTATAGACGGCGACCACATCGTGGCCCTGGCCGATGATCTCCGAAAGGGTCGGGACCGCGAAGTCCGGTGTCCCCATGAAGACGACGGACAGGCTCACGCCGTCGCCTCGCGCTTCGCCGCCTTGGCGTATTTCTTCATGACGCGCTCGCGCTTCAGGCGCGACAGGTGGTCGATGAACAGCACGCCGTTGAGATGGTCGACCTCGTGCTGCACGCAGGTCGCGAGCAGGCCGTCGCACATCATCTCGATCGTCTTCGCGTCCAGGTCGAGATAGCGGACCATGCATTTCGCCGGGCGTTCCACCTCCTCGTAATATTCGGGGATGGAGAGGCAGCCTTCCTCGTAGGCGGAGAATTCCTCCGAGGTCCAGGTGATCTCCGGGTTGATCAGCACCACCGGCTTCCTCGGCTCCTCCTTGCGGGCGAGATCGATCGTGATGATGCGCTTCGGCACGGCGATCTGGATCGCGGCGAGGCCGATGCCGGGCGCCTCATACATGGTCTCCAGCATGTCGTCGGCGAGCCTGCGTACCTGGGCATCGACACTCGCTACAGGCTCGGAGACGAGCTTCAGGCGATTGTCGGGAATGACGATGATTTCGCGGAGGGCCATGGGAGACGTCTTCGGGGCGCGGCAAAGGAAGCGCCTGAATTAGGCGTCCGTGCCGCGAGGGTCAATCGCCGGCGGGTTCGGCGAGGCGGGACAGAAGCCTGACGAGTTCCTGCCGATCGACCGCATTCAGCCGCGCGGAGATGCGCTCCTCATGGCCGCGGACGATCTCCCGGCCCTGACGCAGCAGCGCCCGGCCGGCCTCGGTCAGGTCGAGCGCATGGCTGCGCCGGTCGATCTCCGAGCGGTGTCGCTTGGCGAGGCCGCGCCGCTCGAACTCGTCCATCATGGCGACGAAGTTCGGGCGCTGGATGCCAAGCGCGGCGGCGATCTCGCGCTGGCTGCGGCCGGGATTGGCATCGATCAGGACGAGCGCACTGAACTGGGCCGGCTTCAGCGAAAGCGGCGCGAAACAGGCGATGAAATCCTCGAAGACCTTGAGCTGCGCGCGCCGCAGTCGATAGCCGATGAGACCGGCGAGGATGCCTTCCGACAGGCGTGCCGTTTCCTCGTTCTCGCTCTGTGTCAGGCTGGTTGACGCCCTTGCCATGTCAGGTCCGCTCCGCCCACCTTGCGACATCTGTTCTCATATCAACAAGGACTGTTGTGCTCATCGCAAAATTAGTTATACTTCATATCTAATTTCAGCGGAAGCGCCCGCAAAGAGGCGAATCGCGACAGGGAGGATCATGACCGTGACGGTCCAGCCGTTCCATGCCGCTGATGCGGCGGCGTGCCTTGAGGCGCGCCATGGATAGCACGATCCTCCTGTTCCTGCTGCAGGACGGCATCACCAACGGCGCGATCTATGCGCTGCTCGGGCTGGCGCTGGTCCTGGTCTTCGCGGTGACGCGCGTGATCTTCGTGCCGCAGGGCGAGTTCGTCGCCTATGGCGGGCTCACTTTCGCGCTGCTCGAGGCCGGCAAGCTGCCGGGCACGGCCTATATGGTCGTCGCCTTCGGGGCGGCCGCCTTCGCCATGGAGATGGTGGCGCGCCGGCGGGACCTGAGCCTTGCGGTTGTGGGACGCGAAGCCGCCACCAAGCTCGGCCTGCCGCTGGCGATCCTGTTGCTCGCCAAGGCCGTCGTCGCCGCGCAGCCGGGGTCTGCGGTCAACCTCCTGCTCACGATCGCGATCGTCGCTCCGATCGGGCCCTATCTCTACCGCGTCGCGTTCCAGCCGATCGCCGACGGCTCGGTTCTGGTCCTGCTGATCACCGCGGTGGGCGTTCATCTCGCCATGACCGGCATCGGCCTCGTCTTCTTCGGCGCGGAGGGCCTGCGCGCGCCGCCGATCTCCTCGGTCGTGCTGCCCGTCGGACCCATCACCGTCACCGGCCAGAACCTCGGCATCTACGTCATCACCCTGGCGCTCATTGCAGGGCTCTACCTGTTCTTCGGCCGCACTATCACCGGCAAGGCCCTGCGCGCCACCGCCATCAACCGCATCGGCGCGCGGCTCGTCGGCATCCGCCTGGCGTTGTCGGGGCGCATCGCCTTCACGCTTGCCGCCGTCATCGGCGCCGTGTCGGGCGTGCTGATCGTGCCGATGACGACGCTCTACTACGACACCGGGTTCCTCGTCGGCCTGAAGGGCTTCGTGGCCGCGATCATCGGCGGCCTCGTCAGCTATCCGCTGACCGCGGCGGCGGCCATTCTGGTCGGTGTCGTCGAGGCCTTCGCCTCCTTCCATGCCAGCGACTGGAAGGAGGTCATCGTCTTCACGCTGCTCATCCCGGTGCTGCTGATCCGCTCCTGGACCGACCCGCATTCGGACGAGGAGGAGTGATGCACCGCCTTGCCATCCCCCTGTTCGCGGTCGTCGTCGCGCTCATCCCGCTGGTGCCCGGCGTCTCCATCTTCTGGGTCACCCTGCTCGACAATATCGGCCTCGCTGCCCTCGTCGTCATGGGCCTCGTCCTCCTGACCGGCGTCGGCGGCATGACCTCCTTCGGCCAAGCGGCATTCTGCGGCTTTGCCGCCTACACGACCGCCGTCATGACCGCGAAGTTCGGCTACTCGCCGTGGCTGAGCCTGCCAGTGGCGCTGGTGGTGACGGGGCTTGCCGCCGTGCTCCTCGGCCTCGTCACCGTGCGGCTGTCGGGCCACTTCCTCCCGCTCGGCACCATCGCCTGGGGCATCGCGCTCTACTACGCCTTCGGCAAGCTGGAACTGCTCGGCCGGCACGACGGCATTTCCGGCATCCCGCCGCTGTCGCTGTTCGGCTGGTCGCTGGTCGACCCGCGCGCCGCCTATTACGTCATCTGGGGGGCGGTCATCGGCGCCGCGATCCTCACCATGAACCTCCTTGATTCCCGCACCGGCCGTGCCATCCGTGCTTTGCATGGCGGGCGGGTGGCGGCGGAGGCCTTCGGCATCGAGCCGGCGCGCATGAAACTCGCCGTCTTCGTCTACGCGGCGGTGCTGGCCGGCCTGTCCGGCTGGCTCTACGCCCATGTCCAGCGCGCGGTGAACCCGACGCCCTTCGGCGTCCACCCCGGCATCGAATACCTGTTCATGGCGGTGGCCGGCGGTGCCGGCCAGGTTTGGGGCGCCATTGTCGGCGCCGGCCTCGTCACCTTCCTCAAGGACGCACTGCAGCGCGTCGTGCCGGCCCTGTTCGGCACCAGCGCGCAATACGAGACCATCGTCTTCGGCCTGCTGCTGGTGGTCATCCTGCAGGTCGCGAAGGAGGGCTTGTGGCCGCGCATCGCGGCCCTGTTCCCGCCGCCACCACCGCCGCCGGTGGATGTGGCTGCCGAACCCCTGCCCGTCCGCGACAGACCGACCGCCGAGCCCCTGCTCGAGGTCAAAGACGCGCGCAAGACCTTCGGCGGGCTGGTCGCGGTCAACGACGTGTCGCTGCGCGTCCGGCGCGGCGAGATCGTCGCGCTGATCGGGCCGAACGGCGCCGGCAAGAGCACCACCTTCAACCTGATCACCGGCGTGCTGCCGGCGAGCGGCGGCACGATCACCGTGGCGGGCGAGCGCATCGACGGCGCCCGGCCGCAGGCGATCGCCGCACGCGGGGTCGCGCGCACCTTCCAGCACGTCAAGCTGCTGCCCGAGATGAGCGTGCTCGACAATGTCGCGATCGGCGCGCATCTGCGTGGGCAGGCCGGCTTCCTGCGCGGGCTCTTCCACCTCGACCGCGCCGAGGAGCGCCGCATGCTGGGCGAAGCGGCCCGGCAGATCACCCGCGTCGGCCTTGCGGAGCATAGGCACAAGCCGGCGGGCTCGCTGGCGCTGGGACAGCAGCGCATTGTCGAGATCGCCCGCGCGCTCTGCCTTGCGCCGGACCTGCTGCTGCTCGACGAGCCGGCGGCCGGCCTCCGCCATTTCGAGAAGGCGGCGCTGGCAGACCTGCTCCGCCAGCTGCGTGCCGAAGGCGTCTCGGTGCTGCTGGTCGAGCACGACATGGGCTTCGTCATGAGTCTCACCGACCATATCGTCGTCCTCGATTTCGGCACGCGGATCGCCGAAGGTCCGCCGGCCGAGATCAAGCGCAACCCGGCCGTGCTCGCCGCCTATCTCGGAGCCGAGGCATGAGCGAGCTTCTCGCCATCGAGACCCTGTCGGTCGCCTATGGCCGGGTCGAGGCGGTCACCGGCGTGTCACTGACCGTGGCGGCCGGCGAGATCGTCACCGTCATCGGCGCCAACGGCGCGGGGAAGAGCACGCTGCTCAACGCCACCATGGGCCTGCTGCCGGCGCGCGGCGGCATCACCTTCGACGGGCGGGACGTCTCCCAGGTTGAGGCGGAAGACCGCGTCGGGCTCGGCCTTTGCCTGGTCGCGGAGAAGCGCGAGCTCTTCGCCACCATGACGGTCGAGGACAACCTGATCCTCGGCGCGTTCCGCACCGGGCGGAACCTTGCCGCCGAGACGCTTGCCGAGGTCTTCGGGCGCTTCCCGCGCCTGAAGGAGCGGCGCGGCCAGCTGGCCGGCACGCTCTCGGGGGGCGAGCGGCAGATGCTCGCCATGGGCCGCGCCCTGATGAGCCGCCCGCGCCTCCTCATGCTGGACGAGCCGAGCCTCGGCCTCGCGCCCAAGGTGGTCGCCGACATCTTCACGATCATCCGCGACTTGCGCGCCACCGGCGTTGCCATCCTGCTGGTCGAGCAGAATGCCCGCGCCGCGCTGAATGCGGCCGACCGCGCCTATGTCATGGAACTCGGCAAGATCGGGCTCGAGGGGCCGGCGGCCGAGCTGGCGAGCGATCCGCGGATCGCCGAGAGCTATCTGGGGCTTGGGGGCTGAGAGTTCGGCTCCGGTGCCAGGCGCACTTGCCGAACGTGCCTGAAACATACCGGACCAGCGTTACGCTGTCAAGGACCATAATCCTATATTGGTTGATCAGCGACCCTGCCAGCCCAAACCGCCGGCTCAGTGCGGCAGGCCCACATAGTTCTCCGACAGTGAGGTCATGGCGGCCTGCGAAGAGACGAGATAGGCGAGGTCCGCCTCCTGGATCTTCTGGTCGAAGGGCGTCGCCTCGGGGAAGCGGTGGAGCATGGTCGTCATCCACCAGGAGAAGCGCACCGCCTTCCAGATGCGGGTCAGCGCGCGGTCGGAGTAGCGATCGAGGCCGGCGTCGGATTTCTCGCCATAATGGGCGATGATGCCCTCGGAGAGATAGCGCACGTCGCTGACCGCGAGGTTCAGGCCCTTGGCGCCGGTCGGCGGCACGATATGGGCGGCATCGCCGACCAGGAACAGCCGGCCGAAGCGCAGCGGCTCGGCGACGAAACTCCGGAGCGGCGCGATCGACTTCTCGAAGGACGGGCCGGTGGTGATCCGCTCGGCGGTCACCGGGTCGACGCGGCGGCGCACCTCATCCCAGAATCGCTGGTCCGGCCAGTCCTCGATCCGGTCGTCGATCGGGCACTGGACGTAGTAGCGGCTGCGGGTGGTCGAACGCATGGTGCAGAGCGCGAAGCCATAAGGCGAATTGGCATAGACCAGTTCATTGTCGACGGGGGGCACCTCGGCGAGGATGCCGAGCCAGCCGAACGGATAGACCCGCTCGTAGGTGGTCAGCGCGCCCTGCGGCACGCTCTGGCGCGAGATGCCGTGGAAGCCGTCGCAGCCGGCGATGAAGTCGCAGGCGATCTCGTGGGTGACGCCGTCCTTCACATAGGTCACGCGCGGCGCGGCGCCTTCGAAGTCGTGGGGCGTGACGTTCTGCGCCTCGTAGACGGTCGGTGCGCCTGAGGCCGCGCGCGCGTCCATCAGGTCACGCGTCACCTCGGTCTGGCCGTAGATGGTCACCGACTTGCCGGAACATGCCGTGAGGTCGATGCGGTGCAGTTCGCCGTCGAAGGCCAGCGCCAGCCCGTGGTGGACAAGGCCCTCGCGGTCCAGGCGAGCGCCGACACCGATCTCGCGCAGCAGGTCGGTCGTTCCCTGTTCGAGCAGGCCGGCCCTCACTCTTGCCAGGACATAGTCCTGCGACCGGTTCTCCAGGATGATCGTGTCGATCCCGGCCCGGTGCAGGATCTGGCCGAGCAGCAGCCCGGACGGCCCCGAGCCGATGATCGCCACCTGAACGCGCTTCATGCCTTGCCCTTCGGAAGATCAGCGGCGGCCCCCGAACGGGAGCCGCCGACTGCCGGTATCTAGCTCACCAGCGCCCAATTACCATCCTTGACCGTGATCAGGATGCGCGCGCGCTCGTCGACGCCATAGCGATCGGTCTCGGTGAAATTGAACACGCCCTGGCTGGCGATGATGTCCTTCTCGGTCAGCATGGCCATGCGGATCGCCTCGCGGAACTCCTGCGTGCCTGGGCGCGCCGCCTTGATGGCAACCGGCACGACCCGCTCCAGCACCTTGTAGGCGTCGAAGAGATGCGCGCCAAACTGCGTGCGCGTCTGCGCGCCGTACTTGGCTTCGTAGGCGGTCACATAGGCAAGGCCGGGCGCCCTGGTGGCGGCGCCGGCGGGCAGCAGTTCCGGCGCGATCACCGGGCCGGAGGCCATGATCACGCCCTCGGCCGAGCGACCGGCGATGCGGATGAAATCGCGCGTCACGGCGCCGTGGGTCTGGTAGATCGGCCCCTGGTAGCCGCGCTCGCGCAGCGCGATCTGCGGCAGCGCCGCGCCGGTGCCGGAGGCTGCGACCAGAACCGCCTCGGGACGCAGCGAGACGATCTTCAACGCCTGGCCGGCCACCGAAGTGTCGGCGCGGGCGAAGCGCTCGTCCGTCAGCAGCCGCATGCCGCCGGGCTCGGCCTGCGCCTTGAACTCGCGCAGCCACAGGTCGCCCCAGGAATCGGAGAAGCCGATCAGCGCGACCGTCTTCACATTGGTTCTCTTCATGTGGTCGAACAGCGCACGGGCCATCAGCGCTACCGGCTGCGGCATGACCACGCTCCATTTCTGCCGCTCCGGCGGCACCGGAATGGGCGCGAAGGAGAAGTGCGGCACCGCCGCCTCCGCGGCGACATTCGACACGGCGATGCCGGGCGGAGTGGTCGAGGAGCCCATCAGCACGTCAACCTTGTCCTGCGTCGCAAAGCGGCGGGCATTGGTGGTCGCTGCGGTGGGATCGCCCGCATCGTCGAGAACGATCGGGCGAATCTTCACGCCGGCGATCTCGGTCGGCATCAGCTCGACCGAATTGCGGATCGGGATGCCGAGCGCGGCGGCCGGCCCGGTGATGGAAATGGTGATGCCGACCGTCATCTCGGCCGCCTGGCCGAAGGCGCGTCCGGTGACCCCCGACAGACCCAGTGCGGTGCCGCCAAGCAGGGTGCTGCGTCGTGAAAGCTGAAACATGTCATTCCTCCCAGGTTGTCGATGGCCGCTTGACTGCGGCCGCTTCTGTCTTTGACGTCAGACAAGCATTCCCGCAGGCCCGTGTCATCGGCCGGAGGCCGAAATGATGCGGAGCTTAGAGGGTTCGGCGTAGAGTTCGTCGACGAGGTCGGCGCGACAGGCGATCACCGCTCGCTGGTTCACCGAGCCCTTGTCCGTCACCTCGCCCCGATCGATGGAGAGCGGTTCGCCGAGGAGAACGATACGCTGGATGCGCGTCGCCGATCCCGTGGCCTCGGCAGCGAAAGTGGCGAGCCGCGCCGCATAGAGGGCGCGCAAGGCCGGATCGGCGGCGAGCGTCGCGAGATCGGTGACCTCCCTTAGATGTGGGCAGGCCTCGCGGACGCCATCAGGATCGAGAATAACGATGCCGGCGAGATCATCGCGGTCGAGACCGGCGATCACCACGTCGCGGGTCATCGGCGCGGTCGCGGCGACGAAACGCGCACGCAGCGGGCCGACGCTGACCCAGGTGCCGGTGGCGAGCTTGAAGTCCTCGGCGATGCGGCCGTCGAAGTCGAAGCCGCGGGACAGGTCCGCGGGATCGACCGGGCGCAGCGCGTCGCCGAAGCAGTAGTAGCCCTCCTCGTCGAAGGACTTGGCGGTCACGTCCGGCTGGCGCCAGTAGCCGGGCGTGATGTTCGGTCCCTTGACGCGCGCCTCCAGCTTGCTGCCGGATGGCACGAGCTTCAGCACATTGCCGGCGACCGGCAGCCCGACATGACCGGAACGGCTGGTCCGGGGCGTGACCGAAACGGAGAACGGCGCCGTCTCGGTCGACCCGAGCCCGGTCAGCATCGGCACGCGGCTGCCGGTTTCCACGACCGCGAGTTCGTCGAGCGCGCGCCAGACATGGGCGGAGAGCGAGGCACCGGCGAAAAACAGGCATTGCAGTCGCGCGAAGAACATTCGCCGCAAATCTGCGTCTTCGCGCAGTTGCCCCACCAGTGACTCATAACCTTTCGGGACGCTGAAATAGACCGTCGGCGAGATCTCGCGCAGGTTCCGGATGGTCGCCTCGATGCCGCCCGGCACAGGCTTGCCGTCGTCGATGTGCAGCGTGCCGCCATTGTAGAGGACGAGGCCGTAATTGTGGTTGCCGCCGAAGGTATGGTTCCACGGCAGCCAGTCGACGATGACCGGCGGCTCGTCCTTCAGGAAGGCAAGCGTCTCGCGCAGCATGACCTGGTTGGCGCATAGCATACGCTGCGTGTTGATGACCGCCTTGGGGTTGCCTGTCGAGCCGGATGTCAGCAGGAACTTGGCGATCGTGTCCGGGCCGACTGCCGCGTGGGCGGCATCGACTAGTGCGTCGTCGGATTCGGCGAGCAGAGCTGATAGCGGCGAGGCCGCGCGATCCGGCAAAAGGCCGCGCGCCACGACGACTTCGGTTTCCGCCGGCACCGTCGCCGCGATCGCAGCCGCGAACGGCCGCGCATCGTCAGCGAAGACGAGGCCGGGCGTCAGCAGGCCCATCACGAAGCGCAGCTTGGCATGGTCGCTCGAGACCAGCGCATAGGCGGGCGACACCGCGCAGAACGGCACGCCCGCCAGAAGCGCCCCGAGCGCCAGCAGGCCGTGGTTCACCGAGTTGCCGGACAGGATCACCAGCGGCCGGTCGGCCGACAGGTCGCGACGGAGCAGCGCCGTGGCGATGGCGCGGGCGCTGGCAAGCGCTTCCGCATAGGTGACAGAGCGCCAGCCGTCGCCATCGCGCTCGGCGATGAAGGTCCGGTCGGGCGAAACTTCAGCCCAGTGCAGGAGGCGGTCGCTGAGGCGATCAGGATAAGCCGGCAGCGCGTCGCGGGGGCGCAGCAGAATGGCGCCGTCCGGCCGATGCTCGACATCGACCGCCGGATCGTTGAACCGGATCGGGCGCAGCGGGTGCGCCGTCACGGCATTCATGGGCCATCTCCCTCTCTGTTCGCTGCGCCTCTTGGCGGGCGCTTGCGACCGTGTCGTCGCCTAGCCGGGCCTGACCTTGGCAGCCTTCTTGGTCAGGAAATCACGCATGCGCGCCTTGGCCTCGCTGTCGCCTTGCGCGACCGCGGCCATCAGCGACTCCATCAGGAGGCCCGCCTGCGCATCGGAATCGGCGATGCGCGGCAGGGCCTGGACGACGGCGAAATTGGTCATCGGCGCGTTGCCGGCGATCTTGGCGGCAAGCTTCAGCGCGAGATCAAACCCTTCGCCGGCACCGGTGAGATATTGCGAGAAGCCGATCGGCACGCCCTCTTCGGCGGAATAGGTCCGGCCGGTCAGCATCATGTCGGCCATGCGCGCGACGCCGACGAGGCGGGGCAGCCGCACCGAGCCGCCACCGCCGACGAAGATGCCACGCTGGCCCTCGGGCAGGGCATAGAAGGCCCCGGCCTCGGCCACGCGGATGTGGCAGGCGGCGGCGAGCTCCAGACCGCCGCCGATCACCGCGCCCTTGAGTGCGGCGATGACCGGCACCGGGCCGAACTGAATGCGGTCGAAGGTGCGGTGCCACATGCGCGAATGCAGCATGCCGGCCGTCACGTCGCGCTCGGTCAGTTCTGACAGGTCGAGCCCAGCGCAGAAATGCTCGCCGACACCGTGGATGACCGCAACCGCAACGCCTTTCGGAATGGTGGAGAAGCAGGCTTCGAGCGCCAGGACCGTCGCATCGTCGAGCGCGTTGCGCTTGGCCGGCCGGTTCAGCCCGACCGTCATGACAGGCCCCCTCACCTCGACGAGGAGGGGTCCTGGATCCTGTGCTGGCACGGCGGCCACGGACGTTGGCATGGCCAGGCTCCGGTTTGGCGATAACAGTTATATCGCATAACTAAATCACCGGAACAAGCCTGCGTTGCGTAGCCCCGGCGGCGTCAACCGCCGTTGCGGCGCAACCAGGCGCGCATCTCGCCGATCTCGCGCTCCTGGTCGCGAATGATGTCGGCGGCCCATTTGCGCGTCTCGGCGTCGCGCCCGTGTTCCAGCACCACCTTCGCCATGGCAATGGCGCCCTCGTGGTGCGGGACCATGCCGCGCACGAAGTCGAGATCGGCGTTGCCGGTGAAGGCAATGTCCATGTCGCGGTGCATGCGGGCATTGGCGGCCCGGAAAGCGACCGTCGACGGATTAGCGGCTGCGGCCGCAGGCGCCGCACCATGGCCCTGGTGCTGGGCCAGCCCGACGCCGGTGGCGACGACCAGAGCGAGCGATGCGGTGGCGGCGACAAAGGCTTTGCGGTTCACGGCGACCTCCTGTTCGACAATTGCGTCGGACAGGGTGTCGACCTTCCAGCGGTGGGAAGGTCAACAGGCGCTCAGGCGAGCCAGCGCTTGCGCCGGCGATAGTGCTTCACCGCATGGTAGTCGACGCGCTGGTGGCCGCCGAGATAGGCCTCGGCGACGTCGGGATTGGCGCTGAGCACCTCCGCGGTGCCGTTCATCAGGATGCGGCCATTCTCGATCAGATAGCCGGAATGGGCGATCTCCAGGGCGGCGATGGCGTTCTGCTCGACGAGCAGCACGGCAACGCCGCTCTCCGTGTTGATCCGCTTCACGATGTCGAAGATCTCGTCGACAAGGAAGGGCGCGAGACCGAGGCTCGGCTCGTCCAGCATCAGGAGCTTCGGCTCGGTCATCAGCGCGCGCGCGATGGCGAGCATCTGCTGCTCGCCGCCGGAGAGATAGCCGGCCTTGGCCTTGGCGCGCTGAGCGAGGCGCGGGAAGGTCTCGAACATGCGCTCGACCAGCCGGCTGACATGGGCGCGGTCGCGGTGCATGGAGGCAGCCGCGAGCAGGTTCTCCTGTGGTGTCAGGTGGCCGAAGACGCGCCGACCCTCCAGCACATGGGCGATGCCGCGCCTAACGCGGTCCGGCGGATCAAGCGCCAGGATGTCCTCGCCGGCGAACATCACCTCGCCGCGTGACACCTCGCCGCGCTCGGGTTTCAGGAGCCCCGAGACCGATTTCAACACCGTGCTCTTGCCCGCGCCATTGGCACCGAGCAGCGCCACCAGCCCGCGTTCGGGCACCTCGATGGAGACGCCCTTCACGGCCAGGAAGACGCGATCGTAGGCGACCTCGACATTGTTGAGGATCAGGAGCGACATGGTCGGGCCTTCGACGGGAGAGGCGGCGGGGCGGCCGGTCGGCTGCCCCGCCGTCGGGGTCACTTGCCAGTGCGGCGGAACTCTTCCGAGTACTTCCGGATCTCGGTCCAGACCACATCCTGGTTGGCGGTGAACCAGTCCGTGACGGGCACGAACTTCGCGCCGTCCCAGCGGGCCATGCGGCCGAGACCGCCACCCTGGTGATCCTCCTTGGTCACCGTCGTCGGCGGCAGCAGGCCTTCGGCGGTGAAGTTGGTGATCGAGCGCAGGCCCTCGTTCAGCCAAGCGCCGGTGACCGGCCCGTTCGGCGCCTTCTCGGCGGCCTTGCGGACGCCTTCCACCATCAGGGAGGCCATCTGCACCCCGTAATTGTAGTAGCCGGTGCCGACCTTGGCCTCCGGCCCGGTGCCTTTGCCCTTGGCGACTACCTCGGCAAGGATGTCCCTGATCACCTTCGGCTCGCGACCACCGACGCAGGGCTCGACCTTCAGGACGCCCTTGGCCGCCTCGCGCCCGACGACATCCATGTCGGATTCGGACAGCCACACGCTGGAGGACACCTTGTTCATCGGCAGGCCGTTGCGGATCGCCTCAGTGAGCGCCACGGTCTGGCCGACGGCGGCGCCCCAGAAGATCACGTAGTCGGGCCGGGCGCGGCGCACCTGCGGCCAGATCGCGGCCTGGTCGTTGCCCGGCGGCGTGTAGGGAAATGCCTGGAGCTCGAATCCGAGACGCTGGGCGAGCACCTGCAGGATCGGCAACGGCTCCTTGCCGAAGGGCGTGTCGATATGGACGAACACGACCTTCTTGCCGCGCAGGTTGCCGCCTTCCTGCTGGCGGAAATAATCGATGATGAGACCCGCCTGGGTCCAGTAGTTGATCGACAGCGGCAGGACGTAGGGAAACGCCGTACCGTCGGCGGCGTCGCTGCGGCCGGAATAAGCGGTGATCATGTTGATCTTGTCCTCGAGCGCGCGCGGTACCAGCGCGCGGGCGACCGGCGTCGACAGCGGATCGATCAGGACGGAGCCATCGCGCTTGCCGCGCTCATACGACTCGATGGCGCGCGTCAGGTCGTTCGCGTGATCCGACACATCGGCGACGATCTTGTAGCCGCCGACGCCGCCGCGCTCGTTGACAAGCGTAAAATAGTCGCGCTGGCCCTGGCTGTATTCGGACGTCACGAACGTGTAGATGCGCGTGAAATCCTGGGCGAGCGTGAAGCGGACGATCTTTTCCTGCGCGAAGGCGCCGGTGGTCGAGATGGCCGGGACCGCGAGGGCGGCCGCCGTCCCCGACACGAAAATGCGACGGTTGACTGTCATGACTGTTTCCTCCGCCCTTTGGTTTTGGCGCCGTCACCGCTGGGCATGGCGGAACGGCCAGACGAGCAGATAATTCCTGACGTTGTTGTAGATCTTGGCGAGCCCGAGCGGCTCGTAGAGCAGGAAGCCGATAACCAGCGCGCCGTAGGCCATCAGCGGGATGTGCGCGCGCAGGTCGATCGGCACGTTGAGCCCGAGGGAGCCGGCCGCAAATCCCATCAGGTTGTTCAGGAAGATCGGCGCGAACAGGATGAGCGCCGCGCCGAAGAACGGGCCGAGCACGCTGCCGAGGCCGCCGACGATCACCATGGCGAGCAGCTGGATCGACAGATCGATATGGAACTGGTCGGGCGAGATCGCCCGGAGATAGCAGACGGCGAGCACCGAGCCGACGACGCCGCCGATGAAGGACGAGACCCAGAAGGCCAACAGCTTGTACTTGAAGGTCGAGACGCCGAGGATCTGGGCGGCGTAGTCCTTCTCGCGTACGGCCGCGAGGGCGCGACCGAAGCTGGTGCGCCCGACGTTCAGCATGAACAGCGCGATCAGGAAGCAGATGAACAGCGCGAAATAGTAGGTCTCGGTGTCGCCGCGCAGGCTGATGCCGAGGAAGCGGACCGGCGGCACCTGGATGGTCGCCAGCGAACCGCCCGAAATGGCCGGCGTCTGCGAGATGACGAAGTCGACGATGTACTGCATGGCGAGCGTCGCCATAGCGAGATAGATGCCCTTCACGCGCAGGGCCGCGGCGCCGAAGACGATGCCGATGGAGGCCGACAGGAGGCCGCCGACGATCATGGCGATCTCGAGCGGCACGCCCGCGCGCACGAGATGGACGGAGCCGTACGCGCCGATGGCCATGACGGCGCCGTAGCCGAGATGGATCTGGCCGGCGCCGCCCATCAGCAGGTTGAGCCCGAGCGCGGCAGACGTCCAGATCAGCCAGGGGATCAGGTAGCCGGCAAGGTAGAAGCGATCGAGGACGAAGGGCGCAACCAGCAGGAAGACGAGGACGCCAAGGATCAGGAAGCGGTCGAACCGCAGAGGGAAAAGCTGGCGCTCGTCCTGGTAGCGGGTGTGGCGGATGCCGGCGCGGCGATAGAACATGATGGCCTCACACCCGCTCGATATGCTCGCGGCCGAACAGGCCGTGAGGCTTCAGCAGGAGCGTCAGCAGGATGATCACCGAGGCGACGATGTCGCGCGTGCCGCCGCCGACCAGCGGGTCGAGGACACCTGTCGCGAGGCTTTCCGCGACGCCGACGATGAGCCCCGCCAGCAGCACGCCGGGAATCGAATCCAGCCCACCGAGGATGGCGATGGCGAGCGCCTTGACGAGCAGCAGCGACAGCGACCAGTCGACGCCCTGCGTCGCGCCCCAGAGAATGCCCGCCGAAGTCGCCATGACGGCGCCGAGGCCCCAGGCGACCGCGATGGCGCGCTCGACACGAATGCCGACCGACCAGGACGCCGTCTGGTCGTCGGCGACCGCGCGCATGACGATGCCGTAGCGCGAGTTGAAGAAGGCGAGCGAGACGACGATCAGACCGAACGAGATCAGCCCGCCGATCATGGTCGCGCGGTTGAGCAGCAGTTCGCCGACGAAGAGCGGCGCCTGGGGGATGCCGACGTCGAGGCGCTTCACCGCGGCGCCGAACACGCCGGGCATCAGGCCACGCAGCATGATCTCGATGCCGAGGGTGAGCATGATCGTCATGATCACCGGCTGGCCGATCATCCGGCGGAGCGCCAGGCGCTCGACCATCATGCCGGCGAAGAACATCACGACAAGGCCGGCGAGGATGGCGAGCCACATCGGAGCGCCGAGGCCGGCGGCGATGGCCCAGGTGACATAGGCGCCGGTCATGGCCATCGCGCCCTGGGCGAGATTGACCAGGCCCGAGGTCTTGTAGATCAGCACGATGCCGAGCGAGACGAGGGCATACATGAGCCCGACGAAGAAGCCGGATATGGCGAGCTCCGCGATGAGGATGTAGTCCATCAGACCGGAACCTCTGTTATCGTCAGGCTGCGCCGGATGACGCCCTGCTCGCCGTTCTCATAGGTGATCGTCGCGTCGAAGACGGTTTCCCGCTCGCTGCCGTAGAGTGCCGCGATCAGCGGCGCGTAGGTCGTCTCGATGACGTTGCGGCGCAGCTTGCGGGTGCGGGTGATCTCGCCGTCGTCGGCGTCGAAATCCTTGTGCAGGTTGACGAAGCGGCGCACCCGCAAGGGCTCGGGCTGGGTCGTGTTCACATGGGCCACGACAGTGCCGATCAGCGCCTGCACTTCGGGCTTCTGCGACAAGTCCGCATAGGAGGTGTAGGAGATGCGCCGCTCCTCGGCCCAGTGGCCGACCGCCTCGAAGTCGATGCAGACGACGGCGGTGAGAATGTCACGCCCGGCGCCCATCACCGCGACGTTGCGGATATAGGGCGAGAACTTCAGGCGGTTCTCGATGAAGTTCGGGATGTAGCGCTCGCCGGCCTTCGTCCGCACGACCTCGCTGACGCGGCCGAGCACGACGAGGTCACCGTCGTCCTCGAAGCGGCCGGCATCGCCGGTGTGCAGCCAGCCATCGACGATAGCCTTGGAAGAGGCTTCGGGATCGTCAAAATAGCCGTCGATCACCGAAGGCGAGCGCACGAGGATCTCGCCGCTGTCGTCGATCCTGATCTCGACGCCGGCCATGGGGCGCCCGACCGTGTGCAGCTTGACGTGGCCTTCGGTCTGCGCGGCGGTCAGGGCCGAGGTCTCGGTCTGCCCGTAGAACTGCTTGAGCTTGATGCCGAGCGCCCGGAAGAAGAGGAAGGTGTCCTCGCCCAGCGCCTCGCCGCCGGTGAAGGCACGCTCGGCCCGCGAGAGGCCGAGATAGTCCCGCAAGGGAGCATAGACCAGCACGTCGCCGATGCGGTGGACGAGGCGCTCGGCGAGCGTCGGCGTGCCACCGGCGAGGCGCTTGCGCTCCAGCTCGACCGCATGCGGCATGAACATGTCGAACAGCCAGCGCTTGAGCGCGGTCGAGTTCTTCATGCCGACCTGGATGCGGGTGAGCATCTGGTCCCAGGCGCGCGGGGCCGCGAGGTAGAAGGTCGGCGAGACCTCACGCAGGTCGTGGAGGACCGTTTCCTGCCGCTCGGGGATATTGATGGTCGCGGTCAGCATCAGCCCGGCGCCGAGGGTGAAGACGAAGTCGCCGACCCAGGCCGTGGGCAGGTAGGCGAAGAGCTCCTCGTGCTGACGGAAATAGCCGGATGCCGCCGCGTTCAGCACACCGCGCGTGACATTGCGATGGCGCAGCGGAATGCCCTTCGGCACGCCCGTCGTCCCCGAGGAATGAAGCAGGACCGTGATGTCGTCAGCGCCGGCGCGGCCAATGAGCTCGGCGACGAGACCGGGCTCGCGGGCAAGGCGCGCGCGGCCCTCCGCGATCAGCGTCTCGATCGAGATGATGCCCTCGCCCTCATAGGCGCCAAGGCCGCGCACGTCATCATAGGCGATGGTGGTGGGACGGCCGATGGCGGCGCGCAGCTCCAGCAGCTTGTCGACCTGCTCCTGGTCCTCCGCGAAGGCGACCGACGGCGCGCCGTGCCGGGTGGCCGCGATCAGCTCCTCGAGCGGAATGTCGGGATAGGCCGGCGAGGGAAAAGCGCGCAGCATGTTGGCCGCCATCATCGCGTAGTAGAGCCGCGGGCGGTTGTCGCCGATGACGGTCAGGGCCGAGCCGGCCTTGAGGCCGCGCGCCTCCAGCCCGGCGGCGATGGCCGCGGTCTCGTCCAGAACCTCTGCCCAGGTCTGTTCCTGCCAGACGCCGTAGCGCCGCTCGCGGAAGGCGACGCGGTTGCCGAACTCGGCGGCGTTGCGGGCGAGCGCCGCGACGAGCGTCGCCGGAGCGCCGTCGTGCATCTTCGGCCAGGCCATGGCGGCGGAAGGAGCTGCGTGCGCGGTCATGACGCCACCTGCTGCTGGTGGCGCTTCGCCCCGCGCTCGCCGAGATAGGCGGAGACAACCTTCGGGTGGGCGATGGCTTCCTGCGGCGGGCCTTCGGAGATGATCTCGCCGTAGCTCAGCACCACGACCCGATCGCAGATGGCGGTCACCACGTCCATGTGGTGCTCGATGATCAGGATGGTGACGCCGCGCTCCTCGCGCGCATCGAGGATGAAACGCGCGATATATTCCTTCTCCTCCTGGTTCATCCCCGCCATGGGCTCGTCGAGGATCAGGAAGCGTGGCTCGGCGACAAGGGCGCGGGCTAGTTCAACGCGCTTTTGCAGGCCGAGCGGGATAACATCCACGGGCTCGTCGCGGATGTCCTGGAGCTGCATGAACTCGATGACCTCCTCGACGATGCGGCGGTTGGCGAGCTCTTCCTTCTGCGCCCACCACCAGTAGAACAGCGCGCCCAGCGCCGAAGGCCTCATGTGGGTGTGGCGGCCGATCAGAATGTTGTCGAGAACGCTCATGCCCTTGAACAGGGCGAGGTTCTGGAAGGTGCGCGCGACACCCCTGCGGGCGATCCGGTGCGGCGCGACGTGGGTGATATTCTCGCCGAACAGCGTCACCGTGCCGGCCTCCGGCGGATAGAAGCCGGTGACCACGTTGACGAGGGTGGTCTTGCCCGAACCGTTCGGCCCGACGAGGCCGAAGATCTCGCCCTCGCGCACGTCGAGGGTTGCGCCCTTCAGTGCCTTCAGGCCGCCGAACGAACGCTCGATGCCGTCGCAGGCGAGCACGACCGGGCGATCGGCGAATGTGGTTCTGACGAGGGTGTCATGTGTCATGGCGCCCTCACATCCTGAAGACGCCGTAGTGGGGATCGCCGCCGGGCGCATTGAGCGCGGCCGAAAGCGTGATCGCCAGCGCGTTGCGCGTGTCGACGGGATCGAGGATGCCGTCGTCCCATATCTCCGAGGTCGAGTAGAGAGCGCTCGACTGGCGGCGGTACTCCTCCAGGATCGGCTCGCGGATGGCGGCAATGCCGCTCGCGTCCAGCGTCTCCCCATGGCGGGCGAGCTGGCGCACCTTGATATCGGCCAGCACGTTCGAGGCCTGCTCGGCGCCCATTACCGAGATCTGGCTCTGCGGCCACATGAACAGGAAGCGCGGATCGAAAGCGCGGCCGGACATGCCGTAATTGCCGGCGCCGAACGAGCCGTTGACGATGACGGTGATCTTCGGAACCTCGAGACCGGCCACCGCCATGATCATCTTGGCACCGTCCTTGGTGATGCCGCGATGCTCGTATTCGCGGCCGATCATGTAGCCGGTGATGTTCTGCAGGAACAGGATCGGCGTCCGGTTCTGGTCGCAGAGCTGCATGAAATGCGCGCCCTTGAGGGTCGAGTCGTTGAACAGCACGCCGTTATTGGCGAGGATTCCGACCGGGCAGCCCCACAGGTTCGCGAAGCCGCACACGAGGCTGGTGCCATAGGCCGGCTGGTACTCATGGAAGCGCGAGCCGTCGACGAGGCGGGCGATCACCTCGCGCATGTCGAACTGCACCTTGATGTCGCGCGGAATGATGCCGTAGAGTTCGGCCGGATCGTAGGCGGGCGGCTCGGGCGTCGCCCAGTTCACCGCGGCCTTGGGGCGCTTCGGGAAGGTTCCGACGATCTCGCGGGCGATGGCGATGGCGTGCCGCTCGTTGGTCGCCGGATAGTCGGCGGTGCCGGAGATGCGGGTGTGGACGTCGGCGCCGCCGAGATCCTCGACCGTCACTTCCTCGCCGGTGGCGGCCTTCACCAGCGGCGGGCCGCCGAGGAAGATCGCCCCGGTGCCCTTCACGATAACATTGTACTCGGACAGCGCCGGCACATAGGCGCCGCCCGCCGTGCAGTGGCCCAGCACGATGGCGACCTGCGGCACGCCCATCTTCGACAGGATCGCCTGGTTGCGGAAGATGCGGCCGGCGAGATGGCGGTCGCCGAAGAGTTCGGCCTGCAGCGGCAGGAAGCCGCCGGCGCTGTCGCAGAGGTGCACCACCGGCAGACGGTTCTCGATGGCGATGTCGAGCGTGCGGACGATCTTCTTGACCGAGAGCGGATACCAGGCGCCGCCCTTCACGCTGGCGTCGTCGGCATGGATGATGACCTCGCGGCCCGCGACGATGCCGATGCCGGAGACGATGCCGGCGCCGGGCACGTCGCCCTCATAGGCCTGGTTGGCGGCGAGCGTCGACAGTTCGAGGAAGGGCGTGCCGGGATCGAGCAGCGCCTCGATCCGGTCGCGGACGAACATCTTGTTCTGGCGCGCGAGGCGGTCGAGGTCGCGCTGCGGGCGCGTGCGGCGGGCCTGTTCCTGCGCCGACTTCAGATCGGCCGCGAGCCGGCTGTTATGTGCGACATTCGCCGCGAACTCGGCCGAGCGGACATCGATGGATGAGACGATCCGGCGCATGTCAGGCCGCCTCCGCCGTGAGGGTGACGAGAACGGCGTCGCGGTCGAAACTCTGGCCGGCCGTGACATGGAGGTCCGCGACGAGGCCGTCGTGCCAGGCGCGGATCGTGGTCTCCAGCTTCATGCTCTCGATGACGACCAACGGATCGCCGGTCGCGACCTTCTGGCCGACCGCAACGTCGATGCGGACGACGGTGCCGGGCATGGGCGCGCGGGCGACGTCGCCGCCGGCGCCGGTGTCGCCATCGGCGAAGCGGCGGGCGGGATCGAGATGGCGCAGCGTGAAGTTGCCGCCGGCGACATGGACATGGATTGTCTCACCGTCGAGGACGACGAGCGCCGCCTCGCGGCGGCCGTCGATCTCCAGGACCGTGTCGATGCCGCGCTGCGACAGTATCACCGAGGCCGCGCCGGCATCGCCATGGAGACGATAGCCGTCGCCGTCGCGGCTGAGCCAGACCTCGACCTCGGTTCCCGCGATGTCCAGGGCGTGCCTCATCAGTTCCTCCAGGCCCCGATGGCGGCGTGCAGCGGCGGCACGGCGTCGGCGGCGTCGCGGATCGCGCGGGTCGCCAGCGCGCCGATAGCGGCAAGCATGCGGCGCAGGTCCGGTGCGATCTCGGGGTCGGCGGCGAGCGCGGGGTTGGCGTCCAGCCAGCCGGTATGGACCTCGCCCGCGGCAAAGGCCGGGTCGGCGATCAGCCGGTCGAGGAAGCCGATATTGGTCTCGCAGCCGAGCAGGGCGAAATCGGCCAGCGCCTTGCGCGCACGGGCGATGGCCGCGTCGCGATCCGGCGCGTGGACGATGAGCTTCGCCAGCATCGGATCGAAGGCCGTGGTGACGCGCTGGCCCTCGGCGATGCCGACATCGACGCGCACGCCCTCGCCCGCCGGGAGCCGCAGGGCGAGCACCGATCCCGTGGTCGGCGTGAAGCCGCGGGCGGCGGATTCCGCATAGACGCGCAGCTCGATGGAATGGCCGTTCGAGCGGATGTCGTCCTGCGCAAAGCCGAGCTTCTCGCCCGCGGCCACGCGCAACTGCGCCTCGACCAGGTCGATGCCGGTGACCATCTCCGTCACCGGGTGCTCCACCTGCAGGCGGGTGTTCATCTCGAGGAAGTAGAATTCGCCGCGGCCGTAGATGAACTCGACCGTGCCGGCATTGCGATAGCCGGCCGCCCGCGCGATGGCCGCCGCCGCCTCGCAGATGCGCGCGCGCTCGTTGGCGGAAAGCGCCGGCGAAGGGGTCTCCTCGACGATCTTCTGGAAGCGCCGCTGCACCGAACATTCGCGCTCGCCGAGATGGACGACGGTGCCATGGGCATCGCCCATGACCTGCACCTCGATATGGCGCGGCTGCTCGACGAAGCGCTCCACATAGAGCCGGCCGTCGCCGAAATAGCGTTCGCCCTCGCTGCGCGCCTGGGCGATCTCCTGCTCCAGCAGCGCCATGTCGCGGACGATGCGCATGCCCTTGCCGCCGCCGCCCGCCGAGGGCTTCACCAGCAGCGGCGCACCGAGCGCGCGGGCGCGCTCGACGAAGGTCGCGGGGTCATCGTCTTCAATCGCGGAAGGCGCGACCGGAAAGCCATGGCTGGCGACGAAGGCACGGGCGCGCACCTTGTCGCCCATCAGGTCGATGGCCTCGGGGGTCGGGCCGACAAAGGCGATGCCGGCCTCGGCCACGGCGCGCGCGAAGGCCGCATTCTCCGAGAGGAACCCGTAGCCGGGGTGGATGGCGCCGGCGCCGGCTTTGCGCGCAGCCTCGATGATCTGCGCGCCGTCGAGATAGGCGGCGACGCCGGTCCGGCCATGGATCGGCACGACCTCGTCGGCGGCCATGCCGGCGGGCGATCCCCGGTCCGCCTCATGGGCCACGACCACCGTGCGCAGGCCGAGGCGCTTCGCCGTCCGGATGATCCTGAGCGCGATCTCGCCGCGATTGGCGACCAGCAGCGTGTCGAAGGGAAAGGCGCTCATGGGCTGGCCGCTTCCGGCCGCGCCATCAGCCCGAAGCGCAGCAGTTCGACGAGCCCCTTGGCGGTGGCGTCGATATCGAGCGGCCGGCCGTTCACCGCCGCCCAGGTGCGGTGCTCGATGGCGCCGAAAATGACGTCGCGAACGAGCCGCATCTCGACATCCGCGCGCACCTCACCCTTGGCGATGCCGCTCTCGATGATGCGGACGAGGATCGAGGTGTAGCGCCGGTTGAGCTGCTGGACCGGCGAGCCCTGATAGTCGGCCGCGGTGCGCACTTCCGAGATGAACAGCCGGCAGGCATCGGCTTCCAGCACGAAAGCCTCGATGTGCCGGTGGATGATGTCGTGCAGGCGCTGCTCGAACGGCGCGTCGCGGGCGGCGATCGCCTCGAGATCGACCATGGTGCGCTCGTAGAACTCGGTCAGCACCGCGTTCAAGAGGTCACGCTTGTTGGCGAAGTAGCGATAGACGAGCCCGTCGGAAACGCCGGCGGCGCGGGCGATGTCGGCGATCGACGTACCCTCGAAGCCGCTCTTGGCGAAGGCGTCGCGCGCGGCGGCAAGGATCGAGTCCCGCCGATCCTGCATCTTCTGTGCGCTGATCACGGGCATGCGCGTGCAGCAAGCGCGGCGGCGCCGCGCTCCTCCCTGTCGATGCGTTCCTCGTCGGCTGCGCCTCTGTCAAAAGCCTCTCTCGCGAAAGGTTCGGGCGCTTGCCAATCTGACAATACTGAATATCATTCAATGAAGCCTGTCAACACGCCGAACCGGCGAAAAGTCCTAGGGAGGACAAGGATGACCATGGTCGCCGCCGAAGGGCGCAACAGCCCCTATTCCGCCTTCGACCTGTCGCCCGACCAGCGGCAGATTCTCGACCTCGCTTCGCAGTTCGCGCGCGCGGAGCTGCTGGACCTGCAGCCGAAGATGGACGACGAGGAATGGTGGCCGCCCCAGGCCATGCCGAAGCTCGCGGAGATGGGCTTCCTTGGCGTCACCGTGCCGGAGAGCCTCGGCGGCTCGGGCTCGGATTTCTTCACCTCCGGCCTGATCACGCAGGGGCTCGCCCGCTACAATCCGGCCATCGCGCTGTCCTACGTGGCGCACGAAAACCTCTGCCTGAACAACATCTCGCGCAATGCGAGCGAGGCCGTGAGGCAGCGCTTCGTGCCCGGCCTCTGCGACGGCACGAAGATCGGCGCGCTCGCCCTGACCGAACCCGGCGCGGGGTCCGACGCGCTCGGCTCCATGGCGACGACCGCGAAGCGTGACGGCGATGACTTCGTGCTCAACGGTCGCAAGCTCTACATCACCAACGGCCCAGTCGCGGACGTCGTCCTAGTCTATGCCAAGACCGACAAGACGAAAGGCGCCAAGGGCATCTCCGCCTTCGTGGTGGAGAAGGGCACGCCCGGCTTCGCGGTCGCCCAGAAGCTCGACAAGATGGGCTTCCGCGGCTCGACCACGGCGGAATTGACCTTCGATGATTGCCGCGTGCCGGCCGCCAACATGGTGGGCGACGAGAACCGCGGCGTCGCGGTTGTCATGAGCGGGCTCGACCTCGAGCGCGCCATCGTCGCCATGATCAACGTCGGCATGGCGGAGCGGGCGCTCGATCTTGCCATCGACTATGCCAAGATCCGCCAGCAGTTCGGCAAGGCGATCGGCGAGTTCCAGCTCGTGCAAGGCAAGCTCGCGGAAATGTACGTGACCGTCGAGGCGATGAAGGCGCTCTGTTACCGCACGCTCGCCCAGGCCAACGATCTCGGCGAAGGCGACGGCGGGCGCGGCGAAATCCACAAGATCACCGCCGCCGCCATCATGTTCGCGGCGGAAGGCTGCACGCGGGTCATCGGCGACGCCGTGCAGATATTCGGCGGCGCCGGCTATATGCGGGAGACCGAGGTCAACCGCCTCTACCGCGCCTCGAAGCTGCTGGAGATCGGCGCGGGCACGACCGAGATCCGCAAGCTGATCATCGCCGGGGAACTGCTGCGGAACTGAGCGACCGAGGCGATTCTGCAGGGTGGCAACGACTTGCACGCCGCATCCATGAAGTGCGTCCTTCGAGGCTCGCCATAGCATCGAGCAAACGCGAAATGCGTTCGCATCTCGCCATGGCTCGCACCTCAGGATGAGGACGGTCCAGAGTTGCACTGCGGTCGGAAGAGAGCAGCACGGCCGCGCTTCATTAGACCCTGATGCCCGTCACAATCCTTCTCATCCTGAGGTGCGAGCGCAGCGAGCCTCGAAGGACGCACTTGTTACGTGCAGAACAATCCCTGCGGCGTTCTCGCAATACCTCAGTCCGGGAACTTCGCCGGACGTCGCTCGACAAAAGCCGAGATGCCTTCGCGGAAGTCGGCGGTGCCGGCGCGCGCGACGAACGAATCCTTCTCCGCATCGAGCTGGGTGTCGAAGGAAGCGGACGGCGCGTCCGCCACCAGCCGCTTCGCGGCGGCCGTGGTCGCCGCTGAAGCCGTCTGGAAGGTCTGTGCCAGGGCGATCGCCGCCCGCTCCGCCTCGCCTGCCGGCACCACGCGATTGACGAGACCCCAGGCGAGCGCGGTGCTGGCATCGATGCGCTCGTTGGTGAGGATCATGTCCAGCGCGCGCCTGCGGCCGACGAGCTGCGTCAGCGACCAGGTGAGGCCGCCGTCGGGGCTGGTGCCGAGCTTCGTATAGGCCGACAGGAAGGTGGCGTCTTCAGCCGCCACGACAAGGTCGCAGGCCACCGCCAGCGAGAAGCCGCCGCCGGCCACCGGGCCGTGCGCCGCCGCGATGACGGGCTTCGGCATCAGGGCGATACCGCGCAGCGCCGTGTGGAAGAGATCGATCAGGCCTGCTGCCGATTCCGGTGCTGCGTCGAGATCCCGATGGAACAGGCCAAGGTCTCCGCCCGCGCAGAACGAGCGGCCAACGCCGGACAGGACGACGGCACGGACGTCGTCGTTCTCCGCCGCGGCGCCGACGGCCGCGACAAGCCCGCGCGCCATTGCGGGATCGAGCACGTTGAGCTGCTTCGGGCGGTTGAGGCGGATGATCGCTACGCGCCCGACGATGTCGAACAGGACGGGGCTCTCGGCTGCTGGCTCTGTCATGGCTTCCTCCATTCGGCCGGTTCGGACGGCCTGTCACACCCTTGCGCGGTGGGCGATTTGCGATACAGTCCTCCAAAAATGAATGATATTCAATGGGAGAGAGACGATGAGCGAAGTGCGCGTTGAACAGCGCGGCGCGGCGCTAAGGCTCACCATCGACCGCGAGGACAAGCGCAATGCGCTCGACGACGCGGTTCTGGCTGAACTGATCGCCGGGGTCGAAGAGGCGGGTCGCCGCGAGGGCGTCCGCGCGCTGGTCTTGACCGGCGCCGGATCGAAGATCTTCTGCGCGGGCGGCAACCTCAAGTCCGACGCCGACGGCGACCCTTTCCGCATCGACCCGAACCGGCTCGACAATCCGGTTGCGGTTTTCCTGCGCGCGCTGGAGAACTCGCCGGTCGCGACCATCGCGCGCGTCAACGGCCATGCACTCGGCGGCGGCTTCGGCCTCGTCTGCGCCTGCGACTTCGCGATCGGCGCCGAGCATATCCGTCTCGGCACGCCCGAGATCACGCTGGGTCTGTTCCCGCTGATGATCCTGCCCTCCATGCTGCGGGTGCTGTCCCGCCGCGACGTGATGCGCCTGTCGGCCACCGGCAAGCCTGTCTCCGCCGCTGAGGCGGTCGCCATCGGCGCGCTCAACGAGGCCGTCGCGACGGCCGATCTCGATACCCGTGTCGACGAACTCGTCGCGACCCTCTCCGGCGGCGCGCCGACCGCCATGCGCTTCGGCCGGCGGGCACTGAACACCATCGCCGAGATGCCTTATCTCGACGGCCTGGAATATGCCCAGCGCGTGCTGCCGCTGCTGGCGAAGACCGATGATGCCGTCGAGGGCTTCAAGGCCTTCAACGAGCGCCGCGCACCGCGCTGGACGCCGTCATGAACGGGGAGAGGATCGTCAGGATCGGCGGTGCCGCCGGCTTCTGGGGCGACAGCCCCGAGGGCGCGCGCCAGCTCGTGACGCGCGGCGCCATCGACTACCTCGTCTTCGACTATCTCGCCGAGATTACCCTGGCGCTGCTCGCGCGCATCCGGGCCAGGAAACCCGATCTTGGCTATGTGCCGGATTTCGTCGACGTGGTCGCGGGACTTCTGCCGGACATCACGGCGCGCGGAATCAAGGTCATTTCTAACGGCGGCGGCATGAACCCTGAAGGCGCCGCGGCGGAACTGGCGCGCCGCGCCGCCGCGCTTGGCCTCGCGCCGACGATCGCCGTCATCACCGGCGACGACGTGCTACCCACCATCGAGGGGATCCGCGCCGCTGGCACCACAGAGATGTTCACCGGCGCGCCCATGCCGGAACGCTTTGCCAGCGCCAACGCCTATCTCGGCGCCGGCCCCATCGCCGCAGCGCTGAGCAGAGGCGCCGACATCGTCATCACCGGCCGCTGCGTCGATTCCGCCGTCACGCTCGGCGCGCTGATGCACGAATTCGGGTGGAGCGCGGACGACCATGACCGGCTCGCGGCAGGCAGCCTTGCCGGCCACCTCATCGAATGTGGCGCGCAGGTTACCGGCGGCATCGCCACCGACTGGGCCGAGGTGCCCGGCTGGGACGACATGGGCTTTCCCATCGTCGCGTGCAGCGCCTCCGGCGAGTTCGTCGTGACGAAACCCGAGCGGACGGGCGGGCGCATCACGCCGCTCACCGTCGGCGAGCAGATGCTCTACGAGATCGGCGACCCCGCCGCCTATCTCCTGCCCGACGTCGCCTGCGACTTCCGGTCCGTGACCATGGCGCAGGTGGGACCGGATCGCGTGCGGGTGTCCGGCGCGAAGGGCCGCCCGCCGACAGGCCAGCTGAAGGTCAGCGCTACCCATCCCGACGGTTTCCGCACCATCGGGACGGTGACGATCGGCGGACGCGACGCGGCGGCTAAGGCTGTGCGAGCCGGCGAAGCGATCCTCGCTCGCGCTGCGCGACTGATCCGCGAGGCCGGATTTGCCGACTTCACGGAGACCTCCGTCGAAGTGCTCGGCAGCGAGGCGACCTATGGCGAACAGGCAAGGCCCGAAGCGCGCGCGAGCCGCGAGGTCGTGCTGAAAATCGCGGCACGGCACGCGGAAGAGAAGCCGCTCGCCATCCTCGCGGGCGAGATCGCGCCAGCCGCCACCGCCATGGCGCAGGGCTTGACCGGCTTCTTCGCCGGGCGCCCCGGCGTGCAGCCGGTGTTTCGCGGCTACTCGTTTCTGGTGCCGGCGGAAAGCGTCAGTGCGACAGTGACGACCGGCGGGGAGAGCTTTGCCGTGGCCATGCCGCACAGCCCGTCATCCCCGGCCGAGCGAAGCGAGGGGAAGGGGATCCAGAATCATGCTCACGGCGGGCGGGCCGTTGAATCCTTCGAGAGTCTGGACCTCCTTCCCTCGGCCATAGCATCGAGCGAACGCGAGATGCGTTCGCATCTCGCTATGGGCCTCGCCGGGGGTGACAGCTTAGCGGAGACCGACGACGCGTTGCCTCTCATAGCGCTCGCTGTTGGGCGCAGCGGTGACAAGGGTAACTCCGCGAATATCGGAGTCATCGCCCGCCGCGCCGACGACCTCCCGCTGATCAAAGCCGCGCTCACTGCAGAGGCCGTGAAGGACTATTTCCGCCAGACCGGCGTAACGCATGTCGAGCGCTTCGACCTGCCCGGCATCCATGCGCTGAACTTCGTGCTGCACGACTGCCTCGGCGGCGGCGGTGTCGCCTCGCTCCGCATCGACCCGCAAGGCAAGGCCTTCGCGCAGATGCTGATGGATTTCCCCGTTCCCTTCCCCGCCGGCTACGCGCCGCCGGCCCGCGGAGGCTGACCCGATGACCGATGCTGCCACATACGATCCGCTCACCGCACCGCTGACCTATCGCGACGACCTCCTGAAGGGTCAGGTCGTGCTCGTCTCCGGGGCCGGCAGCGGCATCGGCAAGGCCATTGCCATCCAGTGCGGCCGTCTTGGCGCGAAGGTGGTCCTCTGCGGCCGCAAGGCGGAGAAGCTGGAGGCGACGGCCGACATGCTGCGCAGCATCGGCGCGGAGGTGATGGTGCGGCCCGTCACCATTCGCGACGCCGAGGATGTCGACCGCATGCAGGCCGAGATCTGGGACCGTTTCGGCCGGCTCGACCACCTCGTCAACAATGCCGGCGGCCAGTTCCCTCAAGCCGCCATCGACTATTCGGTGAAGGGCTGGAACGCCGTCATCGACACCAATCTCAACGGCTCCTGGTACATGATGCAGGCGGCCGCGAAGCGCTGGCGGGACGCAGGCCAGGCCGGCTCCATCGTCAACATCGTCACCGTGGTCTGGCGGGGCATGCCGGGCGTGGCGCACACCTGCGCCGCGCGCGCCGGCGTCATCTACCTGTCCAAGACGCTCGCCATCGAATGGGCGCCGCTCAATATCCGGGTCAACTGCGTCGCGCCCGGCGCCATCGCGACCGAGGGCATGGACGTCTATTCCGAGGAAGCCCAGCGCGACCTGCCGCGCTCCAACCTGATGCAGCGCTACGGCGAGGCGCGCGACGTCGCCGATGCGGTGACCTACCTGGTCGGGCCGAGCGGCGCCTTCGTCACCGGCGAGGTCATGGTGGTCGATGGCGGCAATCAGGTCTGGGGCGACCAGTGGACCATCCCGCGCCCGGGCTATTTCAGCCGGCAGGGCTGACCGCGCACCGTATCGGCGCGATGCGCATTCCATCGGGAGTTGCGGGAGAAGGACGCTGCTTCTTCGGGGCGCAGGGCTGCGCGCAGCGAAAGTTCCCCACCTTAGCGCCTCGTTGCGACAAATCTACCCCGACCTCGGGAGAGGAGCCCGGCGCGGCTGCGTCTTGTCGTCGGCGAAAGCAGCGTGTCAGTCTCCGAAACGACCGTATTGGAGACGTGCATGCCGATCCTGCCCAAGGCCGATGTCGTTCTGCGTGGAGGCCGCATTTTCGTTGCCTATAGCGAGCCCGTCGCCGAGGCCGTGGCGCTGTGGAGCGGCAAGGTGCTGGCCGTCGGAAGCTCGGCCGACATGGAACCGCTGATCGGCCAGGGCACGAAGGTGGTCGAGCTGCGCGGCCGGCTCGCGACGCCCGGCCTGTTCGAGGCGCACGCCCATCTCCTGCCCATGGGCGTCTCGATGGCCGAGGTGGATGCGCGGCCGCAAGCGGCGAACACGCTCGACGGGCTGCTCGACCTGATCCGCGACGCCGCATCGAAGAAGAAGCCCGGCGAGTGGATCCTCGCCCGCGGCTACGACCATTTCCAGCTCGACGTCCGACGCCACCCGCATCGCTCCGAACTCGACGCCGCCGCCCCCGACAATCCGGTCTATCTCGTGCGCACCTGCGGCCACCTCGCGGTGGTCAATTCGCTGGCCCTGAAGCTCGCGGGCGTCACCAGGTCGTCGCCGGTTCCGGCCGGCGGCGCCATCGAGCAAGTCAACGGCGACCTGACGGGCCTCCTCGCCGAGAACGGCCGGCTGCCGGTCAAGGCCGTGCTGCCCGCCGCCAGCGACGAGGAGCTCGTCGCGGCAATCGAGCGCGGCGCGAAATACATGAACTCCTTCGGCATCACCTCGACCATGGACGCGGCCGTCGGCATCCACTCGAAATACCGCGAGATCGTCGCCTACCGGACCGCCCTTCGCACCGGCCGCCAGCCGATCCGCGTCACCCAGTGCCTGCTCGACATCCCCGACGGCATCCTCGACCAGTGCCATGGCGAGGGCCTGATCACCGGTTCCGGCGACGACATGCTGCGCATCGGCCCGGTGAAGATCTTCACGGACGGCTCGGCCGGCGGCAAGACCGCGGCGATGACCGCCCCTTACGAGGGCGAGGAACAGACACACGGCATCTACTGCCTGACCGATGACGAGATGGAAGCGGCGACCATGGCCGTGCACGCGCGCGGCTACCAGCTCGCCGTCCACGCCATCGGCGACGGCGCCATCGAGCAGACGCTCGTCGCCATGGAGAAGGCTCTGGCGAAATATCCGGACGCGGACCGGCGCCATCGCATCGAGCACTGCGGCTTCAACACGCCGGACCAGATGAAGCGCATGCGGAAAGCCGGCATCGAGCCGGTGCCGCAGCCGGTCTTCATCTACGACTTCGGCGACCTCTACCAGTCGGTCATGCCGGACGAGCGGCCGGCGACGAGCTATCCGATGAAGACCTGGATCGACATGGGCTTCCGGCCGGCCGCCTCGACCGATGCGCCGGTCTGCGACGCGAATGTCTGGCCGAACTTCTACACGATGCTGACGCGGAAGACGTCTCGTGGCACGGTGGTGGGCGGTGGCGAGGCGATCTCCATCGAACGCGCCATCCAGGCCTATACGGAGTTCGGCGCCTACGTGAACAAGTGCGAGGACCATCGTGGAACCTTGCGGCCCGGCCAGGCGGCCGATGTGGCGGTGTTTTCGCGCGACCTGTTGACCGCGGCGCCCGAGCAGCTGCTGTCGGAGACGCGCTGCGACCTCACCATCCTCGGCGGTGCCTGCGTCCATGACGCCACCGGCGAATGGAGGCGCTGACGGCATGGGCACCCGTCTCGTCCATCGCATCGCGCTGTCAGTCCCGGTCCTGTTCGGGGTGCTGCTTCTCGGCTTCCTGCTGCTCCAGCTGGTTCCCGGCGACGTCGCCCAGGTTATCGGCGGGCCGCAGGCGACCCCCGAAGTGGTGGAACAGATCCGCAAGGATCTCGGCCTCGACCGGCCGCTGGTCATCCAGTTCCTGCTCTACATGAGCCGCGTGCTGCGCGGCGACCTCGGCTATTCGATGATCAACAACACGCCGGTCATCCAGGAGCTGGCCGAGGCGGTCGGACCGACCGCCGAGCTGATGGTCGCCTGCCTGTTCTGGTCGGTGCCGATCGGCATCGCGCTGGGCACGATCGCCGCCGTCAAGCGCGGCGGCTTCCTCGACCGCCTGATCATCGGCGTGTCGGTGCTCGGCGTCTCGACGCCGGTCTTCTTCATCGGCCTGATGCTGATCATGTATGTCGGCTACCACTGGGAGCTGCTGCCCTTCCTCGGCCGGGCCGGGCCGCTCTGGACGCTCGACGGCCTCGCCCACATCGCCCTGCCGGCCCTGACCCTCGGCCTCACCTTCATCGGCCCGGTCGCGCGCATGACGCGCACGGCGGCGCTCGAGGTGATGAATGCCGACTATGTGCGCACGGCGCGCGCCAAGGGGCTCTCCGAGAGCACGGTTATCATCCACCACGTGCTGCGCAACGCGCTGATCCCGGTGATCACGCTGATCGGCCTGCAGGCCGGCTTCCTGCTCGGCGGCGCGGTGGTCACCGAGACCATCTTCTCCTGGCCAGGCGTCGGCCGCCTTGCCGTCGGCGCCATTCTGGCGCGCGACTTGCCTCTGGCACAGGGCGCCATCCTGGTCCTCGCCGTGTCTTTCATCGTGATCAATCTCATTGTCGACGTGCTCTACGGCGTGCTCGATCCGCGGGTGGGCAAGTGATGACCTCCATCGCCTCCGCCGATCTCGCTCCCCGCCGCAAATCCTCGTCGCTGAGGCGCCTGTTCCGCGACCGGCTGGCGCTGGGCGCGGCCATCATCCTGGCGATCTTCGTGATCGCCGCGATCCTCGCGCCCTGGATCGCACCGAACGACCCCTATCTCACCAATACGCGGCTGCGCATGCTGCCCCCCGTCTGGGAGGGCCGTGGCCGCTGGCAGTTCCTGCTCGGCACCGACGGCCTCGGCCGCTGCCTGTTCTCGCGCGTGCTGTTCGGGCTGAGGGCGACGCTGCTGATGGGCCTTATCGCCACGACGATCGGCGGCGCCATCGGCCTCGTGGTCGGACTCCTCGCCGCCTTCTACAAGCGGCTCGACGGCTGGCTGATGCATTTCGCCGACATCCTGCTGTCGTTCCCGGCGATCCTTCTCGGCCTCGCTTTCGCGGCCGTCGTTGGCCCCGGCATGACCGCCGTGGTCATCTCGCTGGCGGTTGCCACCATCCCGACCGTCGCCCGCGTCACCCGCGCATCGGCCCTGGTCGTCATGGGCCAGGATTTCATCGAGGCCGGACGCTCCATCGGCCTCTCCGACCGGACGCTGCTGACCCGCTACCTCGCGCTCAACTGCATTTCCTCGGTCTTCGTCTACCTGACCCTGCGCTTCGGACAGGTGATCCTGCTGGGATCGGCGCTGTCCTTCCTCGGTCTTGGCGCCCAGCCGCCGGCCGCCGAACTCGGCACCATGGCCTCGGCGGGACGGAACGAACTGTTCCTCGCCCCGCATATCGCGATCATCCCGAGCTTCGTCATCGTCATGCTCGTGCTCTGCGCCAACGTGCTGGGCGATGCGCTGCGCGACCTGCTCGACCCGCGCCTGAGAAATACATGACGGCCCGTGGACAAACGGACCGCGCTTCGACCCGCGTCTTCAGAGGAGTTGGGACCATGACCTTCAGACAATTGGCACTCGTCGCCACGGCGCTCGCCGGCGGCGGGATATGGGCGGCGCCACAGCCCGTGCAGGCCCAGGCGCAAAGCTCGATCACCATCGTGCGCGAGGTCGATTCCGACCGCTACGACCCGCACCGCTCGACCGCGCGCAGCGCGTCCGAGGCCCTGTTCATGCTCGCCGACACGCTGGTGTCGCTCGACCACGACATGACCTCGATCAAGCCCGGCATTGCCGAGAGCTGGACCATCTCGCCGGACGGCAAGGTCTACACCTTCAAGCTGCGCCAGGACGTGCAGTTCTGCGACGGCAAGAAGATGACGGCGGACGACGTCGTCTATTCCATCAAGCGCTGGATCAATCCCGAGACCCGCTCGCCGGTGCGCTGGCGCGCCGGTCCGGTCGAGGACATCGTCGCCAAGGACGCCTACACGGTCGAATACCGGCTCACCGCGCCCTTCTCTGAGCTTCTCTACCAACTCACGCAGAGCTTCGCCGTCGTCATCGACAAGGCCAATGTCGAGGCACTCGGCGCCGATTTCGGCGTCCGCGGGTTCAACGGCACCGGTCCCTATTGCTGGGTCGACTGGCGGCCGCGCAATGACATGCGGATGCGCCGGCATGACGCCTATCGCTGGGGTCCGCCGATCTACGAGAATCGCGGCCCGGCGCAGATCCAGGAGATCGTCTGGCGCATCGTGCCGGAGGAGAACACGCGCCTTGCCGCCGTGCTCACCGGCCAGAGCCATGTGACCCAGTACGTGCCCTATTCGGGCCTCGCCCAGATCCGCGCCAACCGGAACCTGCGCGTCGTCGAGAACAAGGCGGCATTCTGGACCTATTTCATCGGCTTCAAGGTCGACAAGGCCGGCGTCGACGACCCGGCGGTGCGCCGCGCCATCGTCATGGCGGTGGACCAGGAAGCGATCTCGCGCGACCTGAACTTCGGCGAGACCGAGCCGGCCTATTCCTACATCCACCAGGCCGCCACCGACTGGGACAGGCGGCTCGACCCACAGCTCATCCGCACCAATGTCGCTGAGGCCAACCGCATCCTCGACCAGGCCGGCTGGGTCCGCGGCGCCGACGGCTTCCGCGCCAAGAACGGCGTCCGGCTGTCGCCGATCGTCTATACGTTCACCGGCTCGACCTGGTCGAAGCTGACCGAGGCTGTGCAGGGCGACCTGCGCAAGATCGGCGTCGACCTGCGCATCCAGCTGTTCGATGCGACGGTCGCCTGGGGCAAGCTCGCCACGCAGGAGTTCGACATGTTCGGCATGTCGTTCCCCTACATCACGGCCGGCGACGCCCTGAACCTCTACTTCCGGTCGACCAATATCCCGACCCCGAACCGGATGAACTGGCGCAATCCCGAGACCGACCGCCTGCTGCAGGCCGGCATGACCGCCATGAGTGAAGCGGACCGCGCCACTGCCTATGGCGAGGTGCTCAAGCAAGTGCACGAGGCGGCGGTGTGGATTCCGCTCTACCACGAGCCGATGAAGATCGCGGCTTCCAACCGTCTCGCCCCGTTCGTGGCCCACAACATCTACGGCTGCGGCCTCTACAAGGGCCTCGACCTGCGCCTCGTGCGCTGACGCAACATCGCGGCCGGGCGCGTCGCGCGCCCGGCCGTTTCATTTTCAAGCCGGACGAGATGCCATGCCTGTCACCCTGATCAAGAACGCTTCCTGGGTCGTCGCCTTTGACGGGGAGAGGCACAGCTATCTCAACGATGCCGACGTCGCTTTCGAGAACGACCGGATCATCCATGTCGGGCCGGGATTCGCCGGCACCGCCGGGACGACCATCGACGGGCGCGGCCTGCTGGTCATGCCGGGGCTCGTCAACGTGCATTCGCACCCGGCCTCCGAGCCGATGACCAAGGGCTGGAACGACGAGCTGGGTTCGCAGAAGCTCTACCAGTCCTCGCTCTACGAATTCATGCCGCTGTTCCGGGCCGATGCCGGTGGCGCGCCCGATCCGGACGATATTCCGGCTTCGGCAACGGTCGCCTATTCCGAGCTGCTGCTCTCCGGCGTCACCACGCTGGTCGACATGTCGGTCGCCTGGAACGGCTGGGTCGACACATTCGCGGCCTCGGGCCTGCGCGGCGTGCTTTCGCCGATGTTCCGCTCGGCGCGCTGGTTCACCAAGAACGGCTACGTCGTCGAGTACGAATGGGCGAAGGACGAGGGTTTCGCCGCGATGGACACCGCCATGGCCGTGCTGGACGAGGCGGCAAAGCACCCCTCCGGCCGCATGATGGGCATGGTCTCGCCGAGCCAGATCGATACCTGCTCGCCCGGCCTGATCAAGGCCGCCTTCGCCGAGGCGGTGCGCCGGAACCTGCCGTTCCAGATTCATGCGGCCCAGTCGGTGGTCGAGTTCCACGAGATGACCCGCCGCCACGGCATGACGCCGATCGAGTGGCTCGGCTCGCTCGACGTGCTGTCCGACCGCACGCTGATCGGCCATTCGATCTTCCTCGACCACCACACCTCCGTGCACTGGCCGCGCCGCGACGACCTGCAGGATCTGGTCGACACCGGCACGACGGTGGCGCATTGCCCGACCGTGTTCCAGCGCCGCGGCATCACGCTGCAGACCTTCGGCGAATATGTCCGGCGCGGCGTCAACATGGCGATCGGCACCGACACCTACCCGCACAACATGATCGAGGAGATGCGTCACGTCGCCATCATGTCGCGCGTCGTCGGCGAGGACTGCTACGACGTGCGCACGTCCGACGTGTTCAACGCCGCGACCATCGGCGGCGCCAAGGCGCTCGGCCGCACCGACATCGGCCGCATCGCGAAGGGCGCCAAGGCCGACATCGTGCTGGTCGACACGACCCACCCATCCATGCGCCCGGTCCGCGATCCCGTCCGTTCGATGATCTACGCCGCCGCCGAGCGGGCCATCCGCACGGTGTTCGTCGACGGCGCCATGGTGGTCGATGGCGGCAAGGTTCTGACCATGGATCACGCCGCCGCCTGCGTGACGCTGGAGGCTGCCCAGCGCAAGGCCGAGGCGGGCGTTCGCCAGCTCGACTGGGCGAGCCGCGACCACCTGACCATCTCGCCCCTCATGTTCCCGGTCGAAGAGAGGTCGTGAGGCGGTGAGGCAAGCGACCAGACCGGTCCTCGAGGTCCGTGACCTCAAGACCCATTTCAAGACGGAGCGCGGCTTCTTCCGCGCCGTCGACGGCGTCAGTTTTGCGGTCGAGCGCGGTCGCACGCTCGGCGTGGTCGGCGAGTCCGGCTGCGGCAAGTCGGTGACCTCGCTGTCGATCATGGGCCTCGTGCCGGAGCCGCCGGGCATCCGGGCGGGCGGCGAGATCCTGCTCGACGGTGAGAACCTGCTGGCGAAGTCCTGGGACGAGATGGAGCAGATCCGCGGCGCGCGTGTCGCCATGATCTTCCAGGAGCCGATGACCTCGCTGAACCCCGTCCACCGCGTCGGCGACCAGATCGTGGAAGGCCTCGTCAAGCATCGGGGGCTCTCCAGAACACAAGCACGCGAACGAGCCATCGAGATGCTGCGTCTCGTCCGCATTCCCAGCCCGGAGACGCGTGTCGATTCATTCCCGCACGAGATGTCCGGCGGCATGCGCCAGCGCGTGATGATCGCGATCGCCCTCGCCTGCGACCCCGAAGTGCTGATCGCCGACGAGCCGACCACGGCGCTCGACGTGACCATCCAGGCGCAGATCCTCGACCTGATGCGCGACTTGAAGAGCCGGCTCGGCACCGCCATCATGCTGATCACCCACGACCTCGGGGTCGTCGCCGAAATGTGCGACGACGTGGTCGTCATGTATGCCGGCAAGGTCGTCGAGCGCGCGCCGGTCGAGGCGCTGTTCGGCGACGCCCAGCACCCCTACACGCTTGGCCTGCTCGCCTCCGTCCCGCGGCTCGACGCCGACCAGGACCGCCTGCAGACCATCGAGGGCATGGTGCCGACGCCGGAGGCCATGCCGGCCGGCTGCCGCTTCGCGCCGCGCTGCACGCTTGCCTCCGACCGCTGCTGGCAGGAAGCCCCGCCGCTGCGCGAGATTGGCGCCAGTCACGAGGTCGCCTGTTTCAAGGCGCCGATCGAGACCTTCGAGGAGGCCGCGGCATGAGCGGAAAACCACTTCTCGAGGTCGAGAACCTCACCAAGCATTTCCCGGTGAAGTCGGGGCTGTTCGGCCGTCAGACCGGCGCGGTCAAGGCCGTGGACGGCGTGTCGTTCACCCTGAAGCGCGGCGAGACACTGGCGCTGGTCGGCGAATCCGGCTGCGGCAAGTCGACCACCGGGCGCCTCGTGCTGCGCCTGATCGAGGCAACCACGGGAAGCGTCAGCATCGACGGCACCGACATTGTCAGCCTGTCGAAGCAGGAGTTGCGCTCGCTTCGGCGGCGCATGCAGATCGTCTTCCAGGACCCGTTCGCCTCGCTGAACCCGCGTATGACCATCGGCGACATCCTCGCCGAGCCGCTGCTGCTGCACGGCCTCTCAACGCGCGAGACGGTTGGCGCGCGCGTCACCGAACTGCTCGCCACCGTCGGCCTCACCGCCGCCTATGCCGAGCGCTTCCCGCACGAGTTCTCCGGCGGCCAGCGCCAGCGTATCGGCGTCGCGCGGGCGCTCGCGACCCAGCCGGACCTGATCGTCTGCGACGAGCCGGTCTCCGCCCTCGACGTGTCGATCCAGGCGCAGGTCGTCAACCTCCTGCAGGACCTGCAGGCGAAGTTCGGCATGAGCTACCTGTTCATCGCCCATGACCTTGCCGTCGTTCGTCACATCGCCGACCGGGTGGCGGTCATGTATCTCGGCCGGATCGTCGAGATTGCCGACAAGGATGTGATCTACGCGGCACCGAAGCACCCCTACACACGCGCCTTGCTGGCCGCAGCCCCGGTGCCGCGCCCCGGCGCCAAGGACGGCCGGATGCTGCTCTCCGGCGACGTGCCAAGCCCGATGAAGCCACCGCCGGGCTGCACCTTCCACACCCGCTGTCCGTTCGCGACCGACCTCTGCAAGCAGGACTCGCCCGTGCTGCGAGCATTCCCCGATGGCGCCAAGGTCGCATGCCACCATGTCGAGACGCTGCCGGCAGCCGACCCCTTGGCGACGGAGATGGAGCCGGCTCCGGTCGCCCGGCGCCTCGCGGTTCTTGCCGCGGCGGGACGGGCGAAACGGGCGGCGGCGTAACGTCCGCGGGGGGGCCTGTCCCTGCATCCGCAGGTTCATCTACCAACTGCCGAAACCGGTCGACGTGCTGCCGGTTATCGCACGCGCCATCGAACGGTTCGTGGTGGCCTTCGAGCGCTGACGCCCGGGGACCGGAACGGCGACCGCATTGTTCGTCGGCCCGATCTCTGCGCAATCTGAGACGCTTTCCTTTGGGGAAGCGCTTAGGATCGCGCCTCCGATCAGCCTTCGCGGTCCCGTGTCCTTGTCCGATCTGCAGCCCACCGCCACCTCCCCAGAGCGACAAAGCCGGACGTCTCCGGCGACCCTCGGGCGGGCTGTCGCCCATGCCTGGCGGCGGCTGTGCCATCTCGCACGAACGGGGTGGGGCATCACCGCGAACGCCGCCTTTACCGCGTCGAACTGGACAAGGCTCAGACTCTACGTGACGCTGCGCTCCCGCGCGGTAGCGGTGGCCGACACCGGCCCTCCGCCGAGGACCGATCTGTCGGTCGCGCTCGTGGCGCACATCTTCTATCCGGAGCTCATCGACGAGGTGCTCGCTTGCTGGCGCAAGATGCCGGACGGCACGCCCCTGTTCGTGACGACGACGCGTGAGCGGGCTGGAACTGTCCTGGTGCGCCTCGGCGATCTCCCGAGGGTGACGGTGCTGACCGGCGAGAACCGTGGCCGCGACGTGGCGCCGTTCCTCGCACTCGTACGGTCGGGCCGCCTCGATGCCTACGATGTCGTCCTGAAGCTGCACACCAAGCGCAGTCCGCAGCTGCGCTACGGCGACCTCGTACGGCGGGCGCTCTATCTGGCCCTGGCCGGTAGCCGGGACGATATCGGCCGCATTCTCGAGATCTTCGCGGATCCGAAGGTGGGCATGGTGGGCTGGGCCCCGGTCTTCCTGACGACCGGGCGCCATTGGCGAACCAATCGCCAGAGGGTCGAGGCGCTGGTCGGTGGCATGGGCATGCCCATGCCGGAAGCGCCCGGCTTCTTCGGCGGCACGATGTTCTGGTTCCGGCCGGCAGCCGTGACGCCGCTCGCCGGGCTGCCGCTCGGTCAGCAGCATTTCGAACCCGAGTCAGGCCAGTTGGACGGCACCCTGCACCATGCGCTCGAGCGCTGTTTCTCGCTGGCCGCGGCCGGCACCGGCTTCTCCGTGAGGGACACGGCGGGCCACGAACTGGCCGCGCCTGCGCCGCGCAACTGAGACGCTTGCGCCGCCGATTGGATGGTAACGAGACAGCTCAAGCCGATCGTCGTGCCTTTCCTCCGGGCAGCGGAACTCCCGGTTGCCGGCGACCGGCCCTGCAGGGACGACGTACCCGGAGACGGCAGCTAGGTCTCATCGGTCTGACTGTCCGAACTGAGTCGATATCCGACGCCAAGTTCGGTAACGACAAAGACAGGATGGGCCGGCCGTGGCTCGATATGGCCGCGCAGCTTGCGCACCAGGATACGGAGATAATGGAGGTCATCGACATGGGCCGGCCCCCACAGTTCGGTGAGCAGCTGGCGATGGGTGAGCACCTTGCCATGATGGGCGGCAAGCAGGGCGAGAAGCTGGTATTCCTTGCGCGGCAAGGCGACAGGTTCGCCGTTTAGCAGAACCTGCCGGAAGGCGAGATCGATGACGAGGTCGCCGACGCGAATGGTCGGCAGCGTCTGCGACGTTGCCGAGCGGCGCAGTGCCGTGCGCGACCGTGCGACGAGCTCCGCAGAGCCGAACGGCTTGGTCACGTAGTCGTCGGCCCCGAGCTCCAGCAGGCGCACCTTTTCCTGCTCGTCCGCGCGCACCGAGAGGACGATCACGGGCGTCTTCGTCCACTCACGCAGCCGCTGCAGCACGGTCGCGCCGTCGCCGTCGGGCAGACCGAGATCGAGCACGATCAGGTCAGGCTGGCGCATCGCTGCGATCTCCAGCGCCTCGCGGGCCGTCACGGCTTCGACGACCTGAAATCGGGCTATCCCGTAGATCGCCACAAGCAGCTTGCGGATCGCGCTTTCGTCGTCGACGACCAGCACCAGGGGCGATTCAGTCGTCATCCTCTGGCCCCTGTTCGGCTGCCATATGCGGCAGGGTGATGGTCATGGTGGCGCCCGCTCCCGGGCCGGCACTGTCGGCTGAAATGCTGCCGCCGCTCGCCTCGACGAAGGCACGGGCGACGCTCAGGCCGAGGCCGCTGCCGCCAGACGAGCGACTCCGGTCGCCGCGATAGAAGCGGTCGAACAGCCGCCCGCGCTCGTCTTCGGAGAAGCCGATGCCCGTATCGATGACGCGCAGCACGACATGGTCGGTCGAAGCCACGGCCTCGAGGACGATGGTCGCGCCAGCGGATGAGAATTTTGCCGCGTTCTCAAGCAGGTTGACCAGAGCCTGCTCGACCAGGACAGGATCGGTGCGGACAAGCGGCAGGTCGTCGGGAATGCGCACATCCAATCTGTGATCGCGAAGCCTCAGGCGGGAATGCTCGGCTGCGCCATGGACCAGATCGGACACGTCGACCGCGGCGATGCGCGCGGGCAGAGCGCCACTGCGCACCCGGCCGGCGTCGAGAATGGTCTGGATGACCCGGTCCAGCCGCCGGCATTCGTCGACCGCGAGTGTGGAGAGTTGCGCAAGCCTGCCGTCCGCCGCGACGCCGGGAGCTTCCGCCAGCACGCTCACAGCGCCGAGGACGGTCGCCAGCGGCGTCCGCAGTTCATGCGAGGCGGCGTCGAGAAGGGCTGACCGAACCTCGTCGGCTTTGTCGCGGAGCTGCCGCTCCGCCACGGCCTGCGCGATGCCGAGCCGGTCGAAGGAGGTCGCACCTTCCTCGATCATCGAGCGCGCCTGCTGAAGGCTGTGGTCATCGTCGGCATCCGCCGCATCGAGGCGCGCTGCGATTGCCAGGACCGCGCCGTTGGGCTGGCCGATGGCGGTCACCAGCCAGGTACCGTCCCCGGCGGTGCGCAGAAGGGTCGTTTCAGGCCGCGCGGTCGGAAGCGCCATCGGGATGCATCGGCGCACCTCCGGCGGAAGAGTCGCACCGCCCTCGGACTCGGTCGCGGGATCCAGCGCGACCACGGTGACTTCGTGTCCAAGAGCTCGCGAGAGATGGGCCGCGACGCCCGAGAGGATGGCTGCGGCGTCGCGTGCCGCCGCCACCTCGTGGCTGAGGGCGTAGAGGCTTCGCAGGTCCTGCTCCTGACGGCGAAGCGTGATGGTGCTGCGGCGCAGGCCATCACCGAGAACGGCGGCTCCCATGCCGACAACGGCAAAGACGCAGAGGTCGACGATGTCCCGCGGCGTCCAGACCTGCACGCTCAGGACCGGCTCATAGAAGAGCGTTCCCACGACGACACCGAGGGCGGTCGCCAGCAGCGAGGGTCCCAGCCCCCATCGGATCGCGGAGACCACGACCGGCAGCAGGAAGAGACTGGTCACGCTCAGGATCGGGACGAGGTGCCTCAGCGCAGCCCCGATCGCGACCGTGCCGAGGACGAGCAGGAGGGTCTTGCCGAAATCCCCGGCTGGCGCCGCGAAGGACCGCCCTGGTGTAGCCGGGCGTGCCGCCGCCGGTGCCTGACCGGGCGCGGCGAGACCGTCGCTCGCGGAGGCTGGATCAAGTCGAATCGAGCCGTTCATTCCAAACCGTTCGAGCTTCCCCACAGGCCGAAACCGAAGCCACATAAACTACTCGTATCACAGCGTTCCGATCACATAAATTCTGCATAAATTATTGAATATCAAGCCATTCTTGGCTTGATGAACGGACTACCGGGCCCCTATTCGTCCGCTTGGCAGGGCTGCGTCCTGCGAATGGGGACATCACGGGATGGGCGGACTTCTTGCCTTCAGCCGCATGGTCGATGCGCTGAATGCGGCTTTCGGCCGCCTCGCCGACTGGTGCGTTCTTGTGGCGTGCCTGATCAGCGCGGGCAACGCCGTCTCCCGCTATCTTTTCCGGCTGTCGTCGAACTCGATGCTGGAGATCCAGTGGTACCTGTTCGGCGTGATGGTGCTGCTCGGCGCCTCCTACACGCTCCGCATGAACGAGCATGTCCGCGTCGACCTGATCTACGGGTCGGTCTCCGACCGCTCGCGCCTGTGGATCGACGCGATCGGCATGGTCTTCTTCCTGCTGCCCGTGACCATCTATATGACCTATCTGAGCTGGCCCTTCTTCTGGACCTCCTTCAACCAGTGGGAGGGCTCCCAGAACGCCGGCGGGCTGCTCGTCTGGCCGATCAAGGTCGTCCTGCCCCTCGGCTTCGCCCTGCTCACGCTGCAGGGCCTCTCCGAACTGATCAAGCGCGCGGCCGCGATCCACGGCGACCTCGCCTTCGACGCCAAATACGAAAAGCCGCTGCAATAGGGCGCGCGAGAGCGCTTCGGAGACTAACGCCTATGTTCTCGCACGGCATCATGCCCCCGCTCATGTTCGGCGGAATGATCTGCTTCATGCTGATCGGCTTCCCCGTCGCCTTCTCGCTGGCGGCGGTCGGGCTGATGTTCGGCACGCTCGGCGTCCTCACCGGCCATTTCGAGGTAGTGTTCCTGCAGGCGCTGCCGCTGCGCTTTCACGGCATCATCTCCAACGACCTCCTGCTCGCCATCCCCTTCTTCACCTTCATGGGTGCGATCCTCGAGCGCTGCGGCCTCGCCGAGGACCTGCTGGAGGGCACCGGCAAGCTGTTCGGCGGCGTGCCCGGCGGCCTGGCCTACGCAGTCATCGTGGTCGGCGCGATCCTTGGCGCCATCACCGGCACGGTGGCTGCCTCGGTGATCGCCATGGGCGTGATCTCGCTGCCGATCATGCAACGCTACGGCTACGACATGCGCCTTGCGACCGGCGTCATCGCCGCATCGGGCACCATCACCCAGCTCATCCCGCCCTCGCTGGTTCTCGTCATTCTCGCCGACCAGCTCGGCCGCTCGGTGGGCGACATGTATCTCGGCGCCATCGGCCCCTCGCTGCTCCAGGTCGGCATCTTCATCCTTTACATCTTCGGCCTGTCGCTGGTGCGCCCGCAATCCATGCCGCCGCTGCCGCCGGAGGCGCGGGGCGAGATCGGCTGGCCGCTGATCCGCCAGGTCCTATGGGGCATGGTCCCCTCGATCGTCCTGATCTTCCTGGTGCTCGGCACCATTTTCATGGGCCTCGCAACGCCGACCGAGGCCGGCGCCATGGGGGCCGTCGGCGCGCTCGTTCTGGCAGCGCTCCATCGCCGCCTGACCTGGCCGCTGGTCGACCAGGGCATGCGGACCACCATGCGCATCACGTCCATGGTGGTCTTCATCCTGATCGGCTCGACCGTGTTCTCCCTAGTCTTCCAGGGCATGGACGGCTCGCGCTGGATCGAGCATATGCTGATCAGCCTGCCCGGCGGGCAGACCGGATTCCTGATCTTCGTCAATATCTTCGTCTTCTTCCTGGCGTTCTTCCTCGACTTTTTCGAGATCGCCTTCATCGTCGTACCGCTGCTCGCGCCGGTCGCCGCCAAGCTCGACATCGACCTCATCTGGTTCGGCGTCCTGCTCTGCGTGAACATGCAGACCAGCTTCATGCATCCGCCGTTCGGCTTCGCGCTGTTCTACCTGCGCGGCATCGCCCCGCCGTCGATCAAGTCGTCCGACATCTACATGGGTGCTATCCCCTGGGTATTCATGCAGATCATCCTCGTGGTGATCGTCATCTTCTGGCCGGCATCCGTCACCTACTGGCTCGACAAGGGACCCAAGCTCGATCCATCCAAGGTCGAGATCCGCATCGAGATGCCCAGCATCGGCGGCGGCCTCCCCGGCCTCGACCCACCGGGCGGCGGCCTTCCCGGCCTGTCGCCGCCTCCCCCGACCCCGCGCAACTAGGGTCGGCCGTGAGCCGGTTCGTCAGCATCCGCGAACCATTGGCGCTCCGATTCATGGCGGCGAACCAGAACCGTTTCCTTCGGAGAGGCGAGTTCCCGCCTGGAATCGGCCCGGCCGTGCTCCACGCCCTCGTCGCCAAGGGCCTCGTGGCAATCGGACCGGCGACGACCTATCCCCGCGAGACCGGCTACCGGATCAGCCAGGAGGGCCTGGCGCAGGTCCGCGGCAAGGAGCTGGCCCGCGAACGCATGGCGCAGTCGAATGGTGGCCCGGACGCATCACGCGCCAGGTTCTGATCCGTGCCCTGACGGCCTGCAAGCCTGTGCTCTGGGAGTTTGGGCGGTTCCCGACGCGGACATGCGGGGGCGCCGACGATATCATCGGGCTTCCAATGGCTAACGCGATCTTTCCGCGGCGAATGGCTGGGTAGAATCGCGCGGAGAGGGAACTCCGCAATCCCTATAGATCAATCCACTCTTTGAATTGATGCGCGTATCAATCCGCGCCAATCTGGATGAAACGCCCGTCAGACGACCGGAAGCTCGGCCGTCCAAGCAAGGGCGATCTCATCACTGGGAGGATGAAACATGCTCACGAGGCGCTCCGCCATTGCCGGCCTGTCCGCCGCCGGCCTTCCGCTTTTCGCTCCCGCGCTGCGCGCGCAGAGCTTCTCGCGCCAGATCAGCCTGATCGTTCCCTTCGCTCCGGGCGGCACGTCGGACATCCTGGCGCGTCTCATCGGCCCGAAACTGTCGCAGGCCATCGGCCAGCCGGTGATCGTCGACAATCGCCCGAGCGCCTCCGGCAATGTCGGCGCCGATTTCGTCGCGCGTCAGGCAGGCGACGGCCACACGCTGCTCATCGCCGATGCCGGTACGCTCGCCAGCGTGCCAGCGCTGTTCAAGAAGCTGTCGTTCAACGTGAAGACCGACCTCGTGCCGGTCGGCATGGTATCGTTCTCGCCCTATCTGGTGGCCGTCAACCCGCAGGTGCCGGCCGCCTCCTTTGCCGAGCTTGCCGCCTACGACAAGGCCAACCCGGGCAAGCTCAACGTCGCGACCAGCGGCGTTGGCGCGGTCAATCACCTGACCGCCCTCGTTGTCGGCAAGCATTTCGGCATCCAATGGGGCGCGGTTCCCTATCGCGGCGGCGCGGCAGCGGTGCGCGGCGTCGTGTCGGGCGAATGCAACGTGATCTTCAACGGGGCGATCGCGACCCTGCCGTTCGTGACCCAGGGCCAGCTCAAGGGGATCGCGGTTTCCGGCGACAAGCGGCTGGATGCGCTGCCGAACCTGCAGTCCTTCAAGGAGCTCAACGCGCCGGTTCAGGATGCCGGCTCCTGGCAGGGCATCTATGCCAGCAAGGGCACGCCCGCGCCGATCGTCGCACGCCTCAACGAGGAGCTGAACAAGGTCCTCGCCCAGGCCGATATCGCCGCCAAGATCAAGGAGCTCGGCAGCGACGTCAGAACCACCACCCCCGCCGCCTTCGCAGCGTGGATGGACAAGGCGATGGTCGAGTGGGGCGAGGTGGTCAAGGCCGAGAACATCTCGCTCGACTGACGCCGCGCGACATTCAAAGACGTCGGCGGTGGCCGGCGCGTCTTCCGATCGACCTTGCAGGGGCGCGCGCCATGGGCCGAGCGAATACCGCCGACCTCGCCTTCGGGCTTTTCCTCGTCGCGATCAGCGCCGTCGCGCTCTACCTGATCGCGGATCTGCCCATGGGCTCGACGTCCCGGATGGGGCCGGGCTACGTGCCGCGGGCACTGGCGGTGACGATCGCGTTGCTTGGCGGCTTCCTCGCCTTCAAAGCGCTGCTGGCGGGCCGGGAGGCATTTCCGGAGATCGCCTGGCGACCGATTCTGCTGGTCGGCGCGGCGGTCGGCCTGTTTGGCCTGCTGCTGCCGAGGCTCGGCCTCGCCATCACCGCCTTCATCGTCGTGCTGGTGGCCGGCTTTGCCGCGCAGGACATGCGGTGGCGGGAGCTGCTGCTCATCGCCGCCGTGCTCTCCGCCTTTGCCGTCCTTCTCTTCATCAAGGCCCTCGGCCTGCCCATGCCCGTCTGGCCGGTGCTCTGAGCCATGGACCTGATTGCCAATCTCGCCACCGGGTTCTCCGTCGCGCTGACGCCGGCCAACCTCGCCTTCTGCTTTCTCGGCGTGCTGATCGGCACGCTCGTCGGCGTGTTGCCGGGGATCGCCCCGATCACCACGATCGCCATCCTCCTGCCGTTCACCTTCTCGCTGCCGCCCGCCTCGGCGATGATCATGCTGTCGGGCATCTTCTACGGTGCGCAATACGGCGGCTCGACCACCGCCATCCTGGTCAATCTCCCCGGCGAATCCTCCTCCATCGTGACGTGCCTCGACGGGCACCAGATGGCGCGGCAGGGACGGGCAGGACCGGCCCTGGCGATCGCCGCCATCGCCTCGTTCTTCGCCGGAACGATCGCGACCATCATCATCGCCGTGGCGAGCATCCCGCTGTCAGCCGTCGCGCTGCAGTTCACGGCGGCGGAGAATTTCAGCCTGATGGTCCTCGGGCTGACCGGCTCCATCGCGCTTGCCCACGGATCTGCCGTCAAGGCCATCGCCATGGTGCTGCTCGGCCTGCTCTTCGGCCTCGTCGGCATCGACGTGAATACCGGCCTGCCACGCATGACGCTCGGCATCGGCGAGCTGGGCGACGGCATCGGCTTCGTCTCCATCGCCATCGGCCTGTTCGGCATTTCCGAGCTAATGATCGCCCTGTCGCGCCCGCAGGACCGCACCCTGCTGTCGGTGGCATTCAGCCAGCTCTGGCCCAGCCGCCAGGAGTTGCGGGACTGCCTGCCCGCCATGCTGCGCGGCACCGCGATAGGCTCGCTCCTTGGCGTGCTGCCGGGTGGCGGCGCGGCGCTGTCATCATTCGCCTCGTATGCCGTCGAGAAGAAGACCTCGGCCACGCCGGAGCGTTTCGGCCGCGGCGCCATCGAGGGCGTGGCCGGGCCGGAGGCCGCCAACAATGCCGGTGCGCAGACCTCGTTCATCCCGCTTCTGACGCTGGGCATTCCGGGCAACGCCATCATGGCGCTGATGGTCGGCGCGCTGATGATCCAGGGCATTCAGCCGGGCCCGCAGGTGATGACCACCCAGCCGCAGCTGTTCTGGGGCGTGATCGCCTCCATGTGGCTCGGCAACCTGATGCTGGTGATCCTCAACCTGCCGCTGGTCGGCCTCTGGGTGTCGCTGCTGCGCGTGCCCTATCGCATCCTCTTCCCGGCCATCGCGCTGTTCTGCTGCATTGGAACTTACTCGATCAGCAACAGCCAGCTCGACATCGGCCTGATGCTGATCTTTGCGCTGGCCGGCGTGTTCCTCGTCAAGGTCGGCGCCGAGCCCGCACCCTTCATCCTCGGCTTCATCCTCGGCCCGCTGATGGAGGAGAATTTCCGCCGGGCGATGAACCTCTCGCGCGGCGATCCCATGGTTTTCGTGCACCGGCCGATCAGCGCCGCGCTCCTCGTACTGACGCTGCTGTTGCTGGTGGTCCTCATTCTGCCGGCGGTCAGGGCCAAGCGCGAGGAAGTGTTCCAGGAATGAGCGCTGCTGTGACATCGGTGCCCGGCTAGGGTAGAGGCGGCTCATGTTCGATCTTGCCCAGTTGCGCTGCTTCGTCGCCGTCGCCGATGAGCTGCATTTCGGCAGGGCGGCCGAACGGCTGAACATGACGCAGCCGCCGCTCAGCCGTCAGATCCAGATCCTCGAGCGCATCCTGGACGTCCAGCTCGTCGCGCGGTCGAGCCGGTCGGTGAAGCTGACGCCGGCAGGCCAGAGCTTCCTGCCGGAAGCACGCCACATCCTCGGCCTTGCCGAAAGCTCCGCCCTGCTGGTCAAGCGGGTGGCACGCGGCAAGGCCGGTTCCCTCAAGATCGGCTTCACGGCAGCCTCCGCCTACAGCTACCTGCCGAAACTGGTCGCGGCTTGCAGGGACGAACTGCCCGACGTCGCCCTTTCACTCCGGGAGATGGTCAGCGGCGACCAGCTGAAGCGGCTCCTGTCGGGCGAGATCGACATCGGCCTCATGCGTCCGCCCTTGCCGCGCGCCGGGCTGTGCTCGTTCAGGGTCATCGCCGAGCCCATGCTGGCCGCGCTGCCGCACAACCATCATCTGGCGCGACAGCCGAACCTGAAGCTGGAGCAACTCGTGGCCGAACCCTTCATCATGTATGCGCCCTACGAGGCGCGCTATTTCCACGATCTCGTCGTGGAGCTGGTTTCGCGCGGCGGTCTGTCGCCGAACTACGTCCAGTACCTCGCGCAGATCCACGCCATCCTGGCGCTGGTCCATTCGGAAGTGGGCGTCAGCATCGTGCCGCAGGCGGCTGACAACCTGCAGTTCAGGGGCGTCGTGCTGAAGCCGATCGTGCTTCAGAAGCCGGCTCTTGCCGAGCTGTTCATCGTCTGGCGGGAGCAGAGCTCGAACCCCGCCATCCCGATCCTCGTCGAGGTTGCGCGCAAGCTGGTGGGCTGAGCGCCATCGTTCCAAAACTGGCATCGACGCATTCAGCCTTTGATCCCGGCAGAACGTGTGGCCCGCTGTAGTCCTCGCCGCATGCGGCACTGCGGGGCGCATCCCCTGTGCGGGATCGAGGAGGAACGGCGATGGCCAGAATGACACCGCGCGAAATGGCGCAGACGATCGGCGGCGGCCTGCTGTCCTTTCCCGTCACCCCTTTCGACGCGGCTCACGCCTTCGACGAGGAGCGTTACCGGTCCAACCTCGACTGGCTCTGCGGCTATGATGTCGCCGGGCTGTTCTCCTGCGGCGGCACCGGCGAATTCTTCTCACTGACCCCGGAAGAGATCGCACGGATCGTCGGCATCGCCGCGGCGGAGACGGCCGGGCGCGTCCCGGTTCTCGCCGGCGTCGGCTATGGCACCGCCATGGCCTGCGACCTTGCCCGCAGCGTCGAAACGGCTGGCGCGGACGGTATCCTCCTGCTGCCGCCCTATCTGGTCAATACCGAGCAGGACGGCCTCGCCGCCCATGTCGAGGCCGTCTGCCGCGCCACGCGGCTCGGCGTGATCGTCTACAACCGCGACAATGCGATCCTCACCGAAGCCACGATCGAGACGCTCTGCGAGCGCTGCCCCAACCTCGTCGGCTTCAAGGACGGCGTCGGCGACCTGGAGCTCATGCAGCGCATCAGCCTGCGCATGGGCGACCGGCTGACCTATGTGGGCGGCCTGCCGACCGCTGAGACCTTCGCCATGCCCTATCTGGAGATGGGCGTGACGACCTATTCGTCAGCGGTGTTCAACTTCGTGCCGGAATTCTCCACGCGGTTCTATGCAGCCGTGAGGCAGCGCGACCACCAGACCGTCGAGGCCGGGCTGAGGGAGTTCATCCTCCCGCTGCTGGCCATCCGGAACCGCCGGAAGGGCTATGCGGTATCGATCATCAAGGCCGGCATGAAGATTGTCGGTCGGGATTCCGGACCGGTGCGGCCGCCGCTGACCGATCTTTCCAGCGCCGAGACCGCCGAACTGTCGGCCCTCGTGTCAAGGATCAGCACCGGGCAGTTCGCCACGCGTCCCAAGGCGGCCTGATGAGACGACGCTCGCCGCTGGAAATCCCCGCGGGGCCGCTCATCCATCCACGCGCTGCATCGATCGATAGCGAGATTGATTTTGCGGGGGAGCGGATGGCCCCCTAGCCTCCTTGCCATCATGCCGGGGGGCGAACCCGCCCCGATAACATGGCAGAGCGGGAGGAAACCGATGAAGCGCCTGACGATAGCGGCTGCAATGTTCGCTGCGGTCATAGCCGCAGCGCCGGTGTCGGCCGCGACCTATGTCTATGTCTCGAACGCCGAAAGCCGCGAGATCAGCGTGCTCAGGCTGGACCGCGAGGCGCGGGTCCTGCGCCCGGTTCAGACCGTCCCGGTGACCGGTACGGCGATGCCGATCGCCATTTCCCCCGATCGCCGGTTCCTGTTCGTTGCCTTGCGCTCGCAGCCCTTCTCGGTGGCCTCCTTCGCCATCAATCCGGGCACCGGTGAACTCAGCCCCGTCTCGGTCTCGCCCCTGCCCGACAGCATGGCCTATATCGCCACCGACCGCGCCGGCGGGTTCCTGCTCAGCGCCTCCTATGGCAGCGACAAGGTGGCCGTGAATGCCATCGGCGCGAACGGCGCTGTCGCTGCCGAGCCCGTGCAGATCGTCGCCACCCGCCGGCATGCCCATGCCGTGCTGACCGACCGGGCCAACCGCCGCGCCTTCGCGACCAATCTCGGCGGCGACGTGGTGCTTCAGTTCGATTTCGACGCGGCAACCGGGCGGCTCGCACCGAACGCCCAACCCTTCGTCGAAACGGACAAGGGCCAGGGACCGCGCCATCTGGTGTTCCACCCGACCGACCGCTTTGCCTATCTCCTGAACGAGCTCGACGCGAAGGTGAACGTCTATCCCTATGAGGCCGCGACCGGACAGCTCGGGGCCCGGATCGACAGCGTCAGCGCGCTGCCCGACGGCTTCCAGGGCGGAGCACCCTGGGCCGCCGAGATCCGGATCACGGCCGATGGCCGCTATCTCTATGCTTCGGAACGGCGATCGAACACGCTCTCGGTCTTCCAGGTCGATGCCGCCAGCGGCAAGCTGCGCCGGACCGCGATCGTGCCGACCGAGGAGCAGCCGCGCGGCTTCTCCGTCGACCCCGCGGGACAGTTCCTCGTCGCCGTCGGCCAGAAGTCGCATTCGGCGACGCTCTACGCCATCGATCCCGCGAACGGGGGCCTCTCCGCCCTTCAGCGGTTGCCGCTCGGCAAGGACCCGAACTGGGTGGAGATCATCGATCTGCCCTGATCGCGCCGAGCCTGCTTGAGCATTCGCGTTCGGATGTGCCGCCCGACAGGTTGACGTGCTCCCCCGGGTCGGGGGAGCAACAGGTCCCGGCTCAATCGCCGGCTTCCGCCACCGGGGTCTCTCGATTTCGGCGAGGGCCGCCGCGTGCTGCCGCCTCACCCCCCCCCGGCCCATGGTGCCGAGGGTCGTCCCGACCGCGCTTCGAAAACGCCAACTTCACCGCAACGAACGATCGGCTGCGCAACCCCGACCAGCTCCGCCGATCGCCCGTTGCTCCCACCGCGCCACACGGCATAGAATCCGCCCGGACTCTAAATCTCCGTGGATGAAAAACCAGTGGCAGGTCATTGGCCAGCGACTGTCGAACTGGCCGAGGCTCCCGGCAGGCGCTGGCCAAGAGACGCCTTCTTTAGCTGACCCGCTTCTCCCAGCCATGCTGCGCCAGGATGTCGTGGGAGGCCGCAAGGTCGCCGTCAGGGTCGCTGCCCGGCTTGGTGGCATCGGTGATGATCTCCAGCACCGTCATGCCGGCATAACCGATGTCATTGAGCGCCTTTGCCGCCGGGCCGGGCTGCACCATGCCGGTGCCGAGCTTGTCGTGCTTGAACACCTCGTAGCCGGAATCGGAGATGTGGACGTTCTTGATGCAGCTGCCGAGCATGTGGATGACCGCCGGCACGTCTTCGCGGATATAGGCGGAGTTGCAGACGTCGAAGTTCAGCCCGACGGAAGGGTCGATGTCGTTGGCAACGTCGAGCATGTCCTTCGCTGTCGGCAGGAAGGTGAAGGGCACGTTCTCCAGGATGATCTCGACACCCGAGCCCTTCGCGTAGGTGACCAGTTCCTTCATCCCCTCGACGAACCAGGCGCGCATCCAGTCGACCGGCGGGTCGATCAGGCTGTTCACCGGGCCGGGGATCGCGCAGACATAGGGACAGCCCCAGTCGGCCGCGAGCGCGATCGCCTCCTTGTAGCGGTCGACCGTATAGCGCCGCATCATCCGGCAGACCGAGTTCGGGTTGTTGTCCAGCAGCGGGTAGCAGAACGAGGTGATGCGATAGCCCTCGCCGTCGAGCCAGGATTTCACCTCACGCCGGGTGCTCGGCGTCATCTCGGACGGCCAGAGATGCGGCGGGAAGATCATCATCTCGAAGGACGAATAGCCCTGGCTTGCCAGGTGCTTCAGCGCATCGAAGCCCGAATGGGAATAGAGGAACGGGAATGTCGAGGCGGCAATCTTCATGGGCATGGCTGGGTCTCCCGTAGGTTCAAGGGCGCCCGCATGCGGGCACGGGCGTCACAAGGTCGATTCCAGGCGCGTGTTGAGCACGAGCTCCGCGACGGTCGCGGAATTCGGCAGCTTGAGAAGCAGTGCGACCACCTCCGCCACCGTCGCGGGCGACAGGCGGCCGGCCGGCGGGGAGACGCCGGCAAGCCCGGCGATCAGGTCGGTGTCGATGGCGCCGGGGCACAGTGCCGTCGCGCGCAGGCCGCTGTCCCACCCCGCGAATTTTGCGGCGTGGCTCAGCGCGACGAGGGCGTGCTTGGACATGACGTAGCCGAGCGACACCGAGGCGTCCCGGTAGCGCTTGCCGTCGGTGGAGGCGATGTTGACGATTCGCCCCGTGCCGGTGGCCTTCAGGTACGGCAGCGCCCGTTTGATGGCCCGGAACGGGGCCTTGACGTTGACCTGCCAGAGCGCGTCGAGATCGGCCTCGTCGCCCTCGTCGAAAGTCACGCGCCGGAGGATGCCGGCATTGTTGATGAGGCCGTCCAGCCGGCCATGCGCGGCGACGCTCAAATCGATCCAGCCATCGACCGAATCAAGGTCGGTCGCGTCGCAGCGGTGATAGCTGACGCGGGTCTCGCCAAGGCCAAGCGAGGCGCGCGTCCGCGCGGGATCGCGCACGCCGAGCGCCAGCGTGAAGCCTTCGGCATGAAGCCGCCTGGCCAGCGCCGCGCCGAGCCCGCGCGAGGCGCCGGAAATGGCGATAACCCGCCCCTCGGCCGCGAGCAGTTCCGCGCCGCGCACCTCGCCCGGCATTTTAGAACAGCCCCTGATAGACGCCGCCGTCGTTGACGATGTTCTGCCCGGTCATGAAGCCGGCCTGCGCGCTGCAGAGATAGGCGACGAGGTCGCCGCATTCGCTGGGGTCGGCGAGCCGGCCGGCCGGGCAGCCCTTCAGCCGGTCCTCCTTGATCGCCTCGTAGGTGACGCCGAGGCGCTTCGCATGGCCGTGCCAGTTGGTGTGCAACGCGTCGGTGTCGAACAGGCCCGGCGCGACCGTGTTGATGGTCACGTTGTGCGGGATAAGTTCGCGCACCATCGACGCGATGGCGCCGGAGAGGGCGACCCGCGCGGCGTGCGAATGGGCAAAGCCCACCTGCGGGAACTTGATGAAGCTCACCGAGAGCGAGACGATGCGGCCGAACCGCCGCTCCGTCATGCCGGGCGCCACGCGCTGGATGAGGTCGATCGTGGCGTAGAAATGGTCGTCCCAGAGCTTCAGCCAAGCGTCGCGGTCGAAGGTGCGGAAGTCTCCGGGCACCTGCCGGACGCCGGGGTTGCAGACGAGGATGTCGGGGGCGGGGCAGGCGGCGATGATGGCGTCGCGGCCTGCCGGCGAAGTCACGTCGGCGGCGACCGCCGTTACGCTGACGCCGTGGGCCGCGCGAATGGCTGCGGCCGCCTCCTCGATGGTCTCGGGGGTGCGGGCGGCGATGACGAGGTTGGCGCCGTCGCGCGCCAGCGCCTCCGCGCAGGCCCGCCCGAGCCCGCGGCTCGCTGCCATCACCAGTGCCGTCCTGCCGCGGATGCCAAGGTCCATTGTCGATGCTCCTCAGGCGGCCATGACGCCGAGATCGACCATGCCGCGCCTCAGCCCGGCGAGCGGCTCTGCGCCGAGCGGACGCAGCGGCGGACGCGGAACGCCGCCGCCGGCAAAGCCCTGCATGTCCATCGCCGCCTTGGTCGCCGGATAGAGCGTCCGTCCGCCGGTGACGAACAGGTCGGTCATCCGGCGCCCGGTCTCCTGGAGCGCCTCGGCATCGGAGCTGCGGCCCTCCTTGGCGGCGTAGTAGAGATCGAGGCAGCCGGCCCAGACGTTCGGGAAACAGTCGACCGTCCCGTCGGCGCCCAGCATGACGGCTGGCACGCCGAACACGGAGGAGGGCCCGCAGAAGACGCGCAGGCGGTCCTTCACCGCGATCATCGTCGCGTAAAAATTGTTCCAGTCGCCGGAGCTCTCCTTGATCGCCACCACCTTGTCGAGGTCGGCAAGGCGATCCGCGAGCTCCGGCGTCACCGCGTTCACGGCATTGCCGGGGATGTTGTAGACGATGATCGGCAGGTCGACCGCCGCGTTGACGGCCTCGTAATGGGCGTAGATCTCGGCGTCCGACAGCTTCACGAAATAGGGCGGCAGCACGAGGATGCCGTCGGCGCCGGCTGCCTTGGCGTCCTTCGCGAGGCGCACCGTGTCCTCGACGCCGACGCAGCCCGTGCCGACGATGGTCGTGCCGCGCCCGCCGACCGCGGCGACCGCTTGCCTGTAGAGCGAGGCGCGCTCGTCGAGATTCAGCGACCAGAACTCGCCCGTGCAGCCGACCGCTACGACACCGGTCGCGCCGAGAGTCATCATGCGGTCGATATTGGCCCGGAAGCCGGTGGCATCGATCCGCCCGGCGGCATCGAAGGGCGTGGTCACGGCGGGCATCGGGCCGGCCCAGTTCACATCGTCGCGGTTCATGGGTGTCGGTTCCTTCCGGGGGTCACGGCTGGAAGCGGGCGGCAAGGCGCGCCCCGCTTGTGGCATCGAACAGGTGGAGGCGGTCGGGGCGCAGGCCGAAGTCGATCGGCTGGCCGGCCTGCAGCGCCATGTCGGGCGCGGCGCGGGCCACCAGCGACCCTTCCGCAAGGTCGATGGCGACGATGGTCTCGTGACCGGTCGGCTCGACCACGCGGATCGTGCCGCGGAACGGGCCTGCGCCGAGCAAGATGTCCTCCGGTCGGACGCCGAGGGCGGCCTTGGCGCCTGCGGCCATGCCGCCGGCATCCGCGAGCGCCACCGAGACTGTCGGGTGTCGGAAGGCTGGCGCGCGGTCGCCGCCAAGCGAGCCGTAGAGGATGTTCATGGGCGGCGTGCCGATGAAGCCCGCGACGAACAGGTTGGCCGGGCGGTCGTAGACCTCCTTCGGCGGCGCATAGTGCTGCAGCACGCCGTCATGCATCACGGCGATGCGGTCCGACATCGTCATCGCCTCGAGCTGGTCGTGCGTGACGTAGATGAAGGTGCGCCCGAGGCGGCGGTGCAGTTCGATCAGCTCGGCGCGCATATGCGCCCTGAGCTTGGCGTCGAGATTCGACAGCGGCTCGTCGAGCAGGAACACCTTGGGGTCGCGCACGAGCGCGCGCCCGAGCGCGACGCGCTGCTGCTGCCCGCCGGACAGCTGGCGGGGCTTGCGGTCGAGCAGCGCGTCGAGCTGAAGCGTGGCAGCGACCGCCTTCACCTTGGCGTCGCGGTCGGCGCGGCCGACGCCGCGCTTCCTCAGGGGGTAGGCGATGTTCTCGCCCACCGTCATGTGCGGATAGAGCGCGTAGGACTGGAACACCATGGCGATGTCGCGCTGGCCGGGCGGTACGGCATTGACCATGCGGTCGCCGATGCGGATCTCGCCCTCGGTCGGGAATTCGAGGCCGGCGAGCATCCGGAGCGTCGTGGTCTTGCCGCAGCCGGAGGGCCCGAGCAGGCTGACGAACTCGCCGGAATTGACGAGAAGGTCGAGCGACTTCACGGCAACCGAGGAGCCGAAGGCCTTGCGCACCTTGTCGAAGTGGACGGCGGTCATGTCGCGGATGATGTCCCGTACTAGCCTTTGACCCCGCCCGCCCCGAAGCCCCTGGTCAGGTAGCTCTGCAGGAAGGCGAAGATCACGATGAGCGGCAGCGACATCATCACGGACGCCGCCATCAGCAGCGACCATTCGATGTTGAACGAGGAGATCAGCATGTTCATCACGCCGGTGGTCAGCGGCCGCGCGCTGTCGGTGTTCACCAGCACCAGAGCGAACAGATATTCGTTCCAGGCGAGGATGAAGGTGAACAGCGAAGTCGAGATGATGCCGGGCAGGGCCTGTGGCAGAATCACGTCGACGAAGGCTTCCATGCGGGTCGCGCCATCGACCAAGGCCGCCGCCTCCAGGTCGTCCGGAATGCCTTGCATAAAGGAGCGCAGCAGCCAGAGCGCATAGGGCAGCGCGAAGGTCGTATAGGCGATGACCAGCGAGAACAGCGAGTTGGCGACGCCGAGCCAGACCATCATCAGGTAGAGCGGCAGGATCAGGACCACGGAGGGCAGAAGGTAGGTGAACAGCACCAACTGCGCGATGCGCTCGCGGCCGGGATAGCGGAAGCGAACGAGACTGTGGGCACCGAGCGTCGCGACCGTCACCACCAGCACCGTCGTTGCAAAGCCCAGCACCAGCGAGTTGCGCATGTAGGTGAGGAACGGCGTCTCCCACAGCAGCGTCCGGTAATGCTCGAAGGTCACCGTCTCCGGCAGGAAGGACGGCGGGATCCGGAACAGCTCGAACTGCGGCTTGACCGAGGTGAGCACCATCCAGATCAGAGGGAAGGCGGTGACAAGCACCACGGCCCAGGCGAAGACGTTGAACAGGAGGCGGCAACCGATGGTCCTCATCGCCCAGCCTCCTCGCGGTCGCCCGCGACGCGCAGGTAGATCAGCATGAAGACGAGCATGGCGAGCATCATCGACACGGCGACCGCCGAGGCGCGGCCCATGTCGTTGAGGCCGAAGGCATCCTTGTAGACCATGAGCGGCAGCGTCTGGGTGCCGATGATCGGTCCGCCGCCGGTCAGGAGATAGATCAGGTCGAATTCCTTGAAGTCCCAGATGGCGCGCAGGAGGATCACCACCAGCAGCACGTCGCGGAGCTGCGGCAGCGTCACGTCGAAGAATCGCGCGATCGGGCCGGCGCCGTCGATCTTGGCGGCCTCGTAGAGCGGCTCCGGAATGGTCTGTAGTCGCGCCAGCACGGCGATGACGACGAACGGGAAGTACTTCCAGGCGCCGACGAGGATGACGCTCACCATCGCGTTCGGCATGGAGCCGAGCCAGTCGACCGGAGCCTTGATGATGCCGGCGATTAGCAGCACGTGGTTCATCACCCCGTAGAGGTCGTTGAACAGCCAGCGCCAGACCAGGACGGCGACGACGGTCGAGACGAAATAGGGGAACAGGATGAGGCTGCGCGCCATGGCCCGGAACCACATCTGCTGGTGCAGCATGAGCGCGACCGCGACCCCGAGGACGATCTGCAGCGTCAGGGTGCAGACGGTCCAGATCAGCGTGTTGAGCAGCGAGCGCCAGAATTCCGGCGAGCCGGCCAGCGTCTTGTAATTGCCGAAGCCGACGAAATTGCCCTTGAGTGTCGGTGTGTAGATGGAGAACAGGCTGAGATAGATCGCCGAGACGAGCGGATAGACGATGACCGCGCAGAAGATCATCACGGTCGGCGCGATGAGCATCACGCCGAGCCAGGCATAGCGGCGGTCGAGGGCATTGGCCGTCATGGCGATCGTCGGCATCCGTGATGCCCGCCGACGGCGCTATTCGCCGCCGGCCTGGGCTTCTGTGCGAACTGGCGGGTTACGCCATCAGCGCTTCGAGCTTCTTGGCGGTGTCGGACACGACTGCCGCCATCGGCTCGTTGTTGGAGACGTAGCGCTGCACGCATTCCGCCAGCGCGTGGCTCGCGATGATCTGTCCGGCCTTGGTGTTCGGCTTGTGCCGCGGGCTCTCCCAGCCGAGGTTGTGGCCGGCGGCAGCCGACGACGACATCAGGCTGACAGAGGCCTTGTTGGCCTGGATGATCGGGTTGTTCTGGTACTCGGGCAGGGCGTCGATCGTCTTCAGGACGGGCAGCACGTGGCCCGGCGCGGCGTGAAGCTGGCGGATATAGCCATCGGCGCGGAACAGGTGCGCCGCGAGCTTCTTCGTCGCGTCGAGATTGGGCGCGCCTTTCGGGATCATCACCGACGGGAAGTCGTTGAAGGTCCAGAACGGCACGTTGGCCGACACGGTCGGATAGGGATGGCAGGCAACGCTCGGCGCGATGCGCGGGTTCTGCGCCGCGACGTTCGCCAGCACGCGGCCGGCATAGATGCCGGTCGCGGTCGCGCCCGACACGAAGGCCGTCAGGCTATCGCCCCACGAATAGTTGGTGGCGCCCGGCGGGCAGAATTCGCGCATGGACTTGTAGAATTCCAGCGCGTTGCGGAACGCGTCTGTCTCGACGTCGACCTTCAGCTCGGGCGTGAAGATCTGCCCGCCCGCGCCGTGCACGAAGCACACGAAGATCAGCGAGGTCATGGAATTGCGGGCATAGGGCAGCGGCGCCCCGAAGACCGGCGCCTTCTGCGCCTTCCGGCAGGCATCGCGCAACTGGTCCCAGGTGCGCGGGATCTCGCTCACGCCGGCGGCGTCCATCAAGTCCTTGCGCCACCACATCATGTTGGCGGCCGAGCCGCCGATCCCGGTGCCGGCATACTGGCCGGGCGTGATCTCGTAGATGCGGTTGGCACCGTCGAAATAGTTCTGCGGACCGACCATCTGGATGACGTCGTTGAACGGCTCGAGGAGCCCGTTCTGCCAGTAGTTCGACACGGCGAAGGAGGGCAGGTGGGTGACGATGTTGGGCACCTGACGCGAGGCGAAGGCCGCGGCAAGCTGGGCGGGGTAGCCTTCGTCCGACGTCGCCTCATAGGCAACCTTCACGCCGGGATTGGCCTCCTCGAAGGTGCGGATCTGGAAATTGTACGCCTCGCGCTGGGCGGGAGCGTTCTGCGTCGACCACCAGCGCAGGGTGACCGGCTGCTGGGCATGAGCCTCGCCGATCATCGGCGCGGCTGCCGCGGCGGCGCCGAGGCCGGCCATCATGGCGCGCCTGGACAGTCCCGAGCGAATGTTCGTCATGGCTGAATTCCTCCTCCGGAACGGCGATGCGAGGCGCGGACGCCCAGCGGCAGGGCTTGATATTCATGGTCGCATCGCGAACAATCGTACGCATGATGAACAGGCTGGCTTGGACTCCGCAAGCCCCCTCAGCGAGATTTCCGCTCGTTGGGTCCGATCCGGGGAGTGCGTCGGCAGCAATATCGTCCGCGATGGACGGATGTCGTGAGGTTCGGTAGGTGACGAAAGACAGGACAATCGAGGAGAGTCGCATGTCGCCCCCGCGCGCTTCCGCCGCAGCCGTCCGTCGTATCGACAAGCGGGACGGCGCCGCCGTCGATTTCGCGCGCCTCGTCGATCTCGACGCCCCTGGCGAGCCCGATGAGGACGAAGGCGGCACCCGTACCGGTGGCGATCGCGACATCGTGGGATCCGTGCTGCGCGCCTTCGACGTGCTCAAGGTCTTCAGCCGCTCGAAGCCGCGCATGACCCTCAGCGAGGTCGCAGAATATTCGGGGCTGTCGCGGGCGAGCGCGCGGCGCTTCCTGCTGACCTTCGTCCATGCCGGCTACATGGAGACGGATGGCAAGCGCTTTCAGCCGACCCCGAAACTGCTGGAACTCGGCTATGCGGTCGTGGCTGGCTCGGGGCTCTGGGATGTGGCGCGACCGTTGCTCTCCGAGCTGTCGCAGTCGCTCGGCGAAAGCTGCTTCGGCGCCGTGCTCGACGGCAACGAGGTGCTCTACGTGGTTCACGCGCAAGGCGCGTCGCGCTTCGTCAATGTCGGCATCCGCGTCGGCTCGCGCCTGCCGGCCTACTGCACCTCCATCGGCCGCGTCCTCCTGTCGGGCCTGTCCGACGACGCGCTTGAGCAGGTCCTGGCCGACATCCGGCCCGAGCCGCACACGGCGAGAACGGTGACAGCCAAGGCCAAGCTCCGGTCGCTGATCGAGCAGACGCGCCGCGTCGGCTGGTCGATTGTCGAGGAAGAGCTGGAGGTCGGGTTGTCGTCGATCTCGGCGCCGATCAAGGCGCGCGACGGCTCGATCATTGCCGCCATCAATGTCTGCGGGCCGAGCCCGCGCGTCTCGGTGGACGATTTGCGCGTTCGCTTCCTGCCCGAACTCCTCGCCTGCGCCGATCGGATCGAACGCGCGATGCGCGACTGAATACATCGCAGCGGCGCGCCTGGGCCCTTGTCCGTAACGAGGGAGTCCGTATAGTCGACGCCATGCGGTTCGATGTTCGCAATACGAACATTTCAATGACGGCGCCGGATCGACAGCTCCGGCGGCTCGGATTCATCGTCAATCCGATCGCCGGCCTCGGCGGTCCGGTCGGGCTGAAGGGCACGGACGGCGAGGGAATGGCCGAACATGCCCTGGCTCTCGGCGGCCGTGCCCTGGCGCCGTGCCGCGCGGCGCAGGCGCTGGAGCAGCTCAGGCCAGTTGCCGGCGATATCGAGTTGATCGCGGCACCCGGAAACATGGGGGCTGCAATCGCCGCCAGTTGCGGTCTGCCGTCGACCATTGCCGGCGGAGCGGCCGGTGGCCGAGCACCCTCCCAACCTACATCGAGCCTCGACACGATCCGCGCGGCTGAGGCCATGGCCGTGGCGGGTGTCGAGATCATTCTCTTTGCGGGCGGTGACGGCACGGCGCGGGACATCGCCGCCGCGGCACCCGGTATTCCCCTTCTCGGCATTCCCGCTGGCGTGAAGATGCATTCGGCGGTGTTCGCGGCGTCGCCTGCGAGCGCTGGCCACCTGCTCGCCGCGATCCTGCGCGCGCCCGCGGGAGGCTTCCCGTTCCGCGAGGCCGAACTGGTCGACATCGATGAGGCGGCTCTGAGGAACGGCGTGCTCGCGACGCGCCTCTACGGCGTGGCACGGGTGCCCGTCGCTCCCGCCTCTATGCAGGCCGGCAAGTCCGGCTCTCCCGCCAGCGACGAGGATGCCCTCGGCGCGCTGGCGCGGACCATCGCGCGCGAGATGGAGCAGGGCTGCCTCTACGTTCTCGGCTGCGGGTCGACCATCGGCCGGATCAAGCGCCAGCTCGGCTTCGAGGGGACATTGCTCGGCATCGACGTGGTGCTCGACGGCCGCGTCATCGCCACCGATGTTGGCCACGACGGGCTCCTGCGCCTTGTCTCCGGCGCGCGCGCCCACATCATCGTGAGCGTGACCGGCGGCCAGGGATTCGTCTTCGGCCGCGGCAACCAGCAGATCAGCCCGGACGTCCTCAGGGCCGTCGGGCGCGGCAACGTCACCATCGTCACCGGCGCCCGCAAGCTAGCCCTCCTCGATCCCGCGGTGCTGCGGGTCGATACGGGTGACGGGGAGACGGATTCCATGCTGGCCGGCTACTGGCCCGTCCGCACCGCGCCGCGCCGCGCGACCATGATGCGGGTTGCGGCATGACCCGATGCACGCCCAAAGCCCCATGACGCCCTCAGGAGCCACGCCTTGACCCGCCCCCCGACGGTCGCCCATCCGTACATGGCGAACTCCGTGCCTGCGATCAAAGCGGCCATGCTCAAGGAGATCAGCGCGCCGTCGATCGAGGCGCTGTTCGAGCAGGTGCCGGCGGACCACCGGATGCGCCGGCCCCTCGTCCTGCCGCCGCAACTAGCGTCGGAGGCCGAGCTTAAGCGACATCTGGTCGACCTCCTGGCCAAGAACCGCACCTGCGAGCAGACGCTCAGTTTCCTCGGCGCCGGTATCTGGCAGCACCATGTGCCGGCGATCTGCGACGAGATCGGCACGCGTTCGGAATTCCTGACCTCGGTCTGGGGCACGGCCATGTCGGACCATGGCCGCAACCAGGCCTGGTTCGAGTTCACCTCGCAGCTCGGCGAACTGGTCGGCATGGAATTCGTCGGACTGCCCGTCTATTCGTGGGGCTGCGCCGCCGGCAACGCGATCCGCATGGCAGCGCGGCTGACCGGCCGCCGCGAGGTGCTTGTGCCTGCCGGCATGTGTCCCGAGCGGCTCGCTGTCATCCGGCAATATTGCGAGCCGGAAGCCATGGCGAGCCACATCAAGGTATTGACGGTGGCGTTCGAACCGAAGACCGGTCTGATCGACATTGCCGATCTGAAATCGAAACTCTCGAAGGCGACGGCCGCCGTCTACATCGAAAACCCCGGCTATCTCGGCGTCATCGAGACGCGGGGCGCAGAGATCGCGGCACTCGCCCGCAAGGCCGGCGCGGAGACCATCGTCGGTGTCGATCCGGTCTCGCTTGGCATCCTCGCGCCGCCGGCCGACTACGGCGCCGACATCGTGGTCGGCACCACGCAGACGCTCGGCGCCCATATGAGCGCCGGCGGCGGGGCCGGCGGCTTCATCGCCTCGCGCGACGAGGAGGCCTATGCGCGCGAATATCCGACGCTCAACGTCTCGATCACCGACACGATCGCCCCGGGCGAAGTCGGCTTCGGGCTGACCCTGTTCCACCAGTCGTCCTACGGCATGCGCGAGGAGGGCAAGGACTGGACCGGCAACTCGGTTTACCTGACCGCCATCCAGAACGCCGTCTACATGTCGCTGATGGGGCCGGAAGGCTTCCGCGAGATCGGCGAACTCATCATTGCGCGGACGCACTATGCGGCCCGCAAGCTCGCGCGCATCAAGGGCGTCAAGATCCGCTGGCAGGAAGGGCTGTTCAAGGAGGTCGTGGTCGACTTCTCCGCGACCGGCAAGAGCGTCGCGAAGATCAACAAGGCCCTGATGAAGCGCGGCATTTTCGGCGGCAAGGACCTGTCGGTGGATTTTCCGGCGCTCGGCCAGTCCGCGCTTTACGCCTTCACCGAGATCCACGCCCAGGCCGACATCGACCGGCTCGCCGCCGAACTGCGGGACATCGTCGCATGAGCAAACTGCCCACCGTCCGCGAAGTCCACCAGGCCCGCTGGAACGAGCCCGTCGTCATGGAAATGGGCGTGGCCGGCCGGCGCGGCATCGTCTTCGCCGCGCCCGAGCCGGCAGTGACCAAGGCCGTCGGCGAGGCGGCGGTGCTCGTGCCCGCCGCAATGCGCCGAAAGGCGCGCCCGGCCCTGCCCGAAATGACCGAGCACGACGTGCTCCGCCACTACCTGCACCTGTCGCAGATGGTCCACGGCATGATGGGTGTGAACCTCTTCGGCACCTGCACGATGAAATACAATCCGCGCATCTCGACGCACCTGACCCTGCGTCCGGAGGTCGCTGCGATCCACCCCTGCCAGCCCGAGGAGACGATCCAGGGCCTCTTGGCCATCGTCCATGGCTTCGACCTGATCCTGCGGGAACTGTCCGGCATGGACCAGTTTACCTTCCAGCCGGCCGGCGGCGCCGATGCGGCCTATACCCATACCTGCGTGACGCGGGCCTACTTCCAGGCGAAGGGCGAGCTCGGGCAGCGCAACGAGATCATCTCGACTATCCAGACCCACCCCTGCAATCAGGCGACGGCCGCGACCGCGGGCTTTAGCGTCATCACCCTGCCGCTGGAGGAGAACGGCTACCCCTCCATCGAGGCGCTCAAGGCAGCGCTGTCCGACCGCACCGCAGCGCTCATGATCAACAATCCCGACGACATGGGCATCTACAATCCCGAGATCAAGGAATGGGTCCGGCTCGTGAAGAAGGCTGGCGCGCTCGCCTTCTACGACCACGCCAATTTCAACGGCGTGATGAGCAAGATCCGCGCCCGCGAGCTTGGCTTCGACGCCTGCATGTTCATGCTGCACAAGACCTTCGGAGGCCCGAAGGGTGGCGGCGGGCCGGCGGTCGGCGCCTATGGCTGTTCGGCCGAGTTGGCGCCGTTCCTGCCGAAGCCGGTCGTAGTGAAGAACAAGAAGGGCGTCTACCGGCTCGACGCCGGCGACAGCAGGTCCATTGGCAAAGTGCGGGAGTTCCTCGGCAATCTCCAGGTGGTCTTCTATGCCTATGCCTGGGCGCGGGCGATGGGCGCGGAGGGCATTCGCGAGGCCTCGGACCTGGCCGTGCTCGCCAACAACTACATGGAGAAGAAGCTTCTCGCGATTCCCGGCGTGGTGAAGTCGCATCCCCATCTCAACCGCTACCGGATGGAGATGACGCGCTACGGCCTCGGTCCGCTGAAGGAGGAGACCGGCATCGGCATCGTCGAGATCGGCGCGCGGATGACCGACTACGGCGTCGACAGCCCCTGGCTCAGCCACGAGCCCTGGGTCGTGCCCGAGCCCTTCACGCCGGAGCCGGGCGAGCTCTGGTCGAAGGAAGATATCGACTACTGGATCGCCGCCCTCGCCAGAGCCTGCGAGGAGGCGCGTACCGATCCCGAGCTGGTGCGGACGGCGCCCCACAATGCGGCCATCCACGCTATCAAGGGCGCCACCCTCGATGATCCCGCGCACTGGGCGACGACCTGGCGCGCCCACAAGCGCAAGACGGACGTCACCGGCAAGCCGGCGCGGTCCAGGGCCAAGGCGTGATACGCCCCGAATCTGGCACGGCAACAATCGAACTGACCTTCGACGGTCGGACGATCAATGCGCGGCCGGGCGAAAGCCTCGCAGCGGCGCTGACGGCCGCGGGCGTGCTCGAGCTTCGCGAAGCCAGGACAGGCCCGCGCGGCCTCTTCTGTGGCATGGGCGTCTGCCAGGACTGCGTCGTGACCGTCGACGGCCTTGCGGGACAGCGGGCCTGCATGACCACCGCGGCGGCCGGGCAGGTCATTACCTGCAATTCTGGTGGCGGCCGGCCATCTGCTTCCGCCGGCGCGCCGCCGATCCTGGTGGATGATCTGGAGGTCCGGCGGCCTGACCTGCTGGTCATCGGTGGTGGCATCGGCGGTCTGACCGCCGCGCTTGCGGCGCGACAGGCGGGGCTCGACGTTCTGCTCGTCGACGAACGCCCGACGCGGGGCGGGCAGTATTTCAAACAAGCCGCCGAGGCCCTCGGCCTGCCCCCCGTCGACGCCCAGCAGAAGGCGGGTTCCGACCTGCTGGCGCGTGTGGCGGATGCCGGCGTCTGCTTCGTGCGCGGCGAGGTCTGGGGCGCATTCGCAGCCGACCGGCTCGCTGCCATCGTCGACGGGCGCAGCGTCGTGCTGGCCCCGCGCGCGGTTCTCGTCGCCACCGGCGCGTTCGAGCGCGTGGTGCCGCGTCCGGGATGGACCCTGCCGGGCGTGATGACCACCGGCGCCGCCCAGACGCTGTGGCGGAGCTACCGGCGGCTGCCCGGCCGCCGCGTCCTCGTGGCCGGCAACGGCCCTCTCAACTTGCAGGTCGCGCGGGAGCTCGCGGCAGGCGGTGCGACGGTCGTGGGGCTCGCCGAGGCCGCATCCGGCTTGCCGATTGGCGCGGGCCTCCGGCTCGCTGCCGCCGACCCGCTGCTCGCCATGGCGGGGATGGGCGCGCTCGCTGCCATGGCCCTGAAGCGCATACCCGTCTACCGCGGGACGCGCGTCCTCGGCATCGATCGCCGCGGTGGCGGACTGATGGCGACGCTGGGCCGTGCGACGGACAGCGGGTGGCAGCCTGTTGCGGAGATCGAGACCGATATCGTCGCGCTTGGCGAAGGCTTCCAGCCGGCCAACGAAATCCTGCGCGCGCTCGGCGCGACCCATGACGTCGATCCCGCCCGCCGCAGCCTGATCACGCGCCGCAGCGCGGACATGGAAACGACCGTGCCGCATGTCTTCGCGGTGGGCGATTGCTGTGGGCTGGGTGGTGCGCCGGCGGCGGCAGAAGAAGCACTCATCGCTGCCGCATGCATCGCGGAGCGCCTTGGTCGTCCGTCAATTGCCTTGGCGCAGTCCGTGTCTGCCGCGCGGCTGCGGCTCGCCCGTCATCGCCGGTTCCAGGCGGCGCTCCGGGAGGTGTTCGCGGCGCCCGAGCCCGGCCTGTCGCTGGCCGATCCAGCAACCCTGGTCTGCCGATGCGAGGAAGTTGACCGCCGCACGCTGGAGGCCGCCATCTCCGACGGAGCCAGCTCGATCGGCGAAGTTAAGCGCCGCACCCGCTGCGGCATGGGCCGCTGCCAGGGGCGCTATTGCGCGCCTGTTCTCGCGACCATGCTGGCAGAAGCAAGGGGCAAGCCTTTCGCGGACCACGACCTCTTCGCGCCGCGCGCACCCGTCAAGCCGGTTCTGATCGCGGATCTCGTCGCGGCCGCCGGCCCGCGCGCCGAGCCATGACCGCGACCGAAGCGGACGTCGCGATCATCGGCGGCGGCATCGTCGGCATGACGGCCGCGCTCGATCTCGCCCGCGAGGGCCGGGGCGTCGTCATCATCGACGACGGCCACCATTCCGGAACTACGGCCAATGCCGGCAGCCTGCACGCGCAGATGCAGAGCCGCTTCATTCGCCTATATCCCCATCTCGTCGCGAATCTCGAGGCATCTCTGCTGCTCTATCCCGCGGGCATCGCGCGCTGGAACGAGCTGGCATCCGAACTGGGTTCGGAGCTCGGCATCAAAATGACCGGCGGGCTCATGGTTGCCGAGGACGAGGCGCAGTTCACTTTCCTTGCCGAGAAATGCGCGCGCGAGCAGCGGCTTGGCCTCGATTGCCACATGGTTGGCCGTGCCGAACTTTCGCGGATCGCGCCCTATCTGTCTGCCGCCGTGTTTGGCGCGGAGTTCTGCGGCAACGAGGGCAAGGTCGATCCGCTGCTGGCGAACGAGGCGATCCGGCGGGCGCTCGTCGCCAGCGGCGTCACGATCCTGTCCGGCCGCCGCGCGGACGGCATTCGGATGGACGGGTCCGCGGTTGTCGTGACGACCGCCAACGGGGTCGTGAGAGCAGGGCAGGCCATCATCGCCGCCGGGGCCGGCACCGGCGCGCTGACCGCCTCGCTCCGCCTGCCGATCCCGACCGTCGCCGAGCCCCTGCACGTCAACATCACCGAGCCGACCGGCCCGCTGATCGGCCACCTCGTCCAGCATGCCGACCGGATGATCACCATGAAACAGCTCGGAGCCGGACAGGTGGTGATCGGCGGCGGCTGGCCGGCGCATTTCGAGGGACCGGACGAGTTTCCGACCGTCGAGCTCGGCAGCGTCATCGGCAACCTGTCGCTTGCCCAGCACATCGTACCGGCAGTCCGCGATCTCAGGCTCCTGCGCACTTGGGCGGGCGTCAACACGACGGCCGACGGCCAGTGCATCCTCGGCCGGCTGCCGGATGCAACGCAGGTGATCGTCGCCGTGCCCGGTGATGCCGGCTATACACTCGGGCCGCTGGTGGGCCAGATGTCTGCTATCCTAGCCGGCGGCCGCGATCCCGGCTTCGATATTGCCCGCTTCACGCCACAGCGCTTCTTAAGTTCGTCCGGCGAGCGTCATGTCTAGGGCCCAGACCGCCCACGATCGGACCTTCCGAATGCCCGCTAGGGGCCCAATATCCGCAGGGTTCAGCAGGGAGCGGCGCGACGCTCCTGCGCCGCGCCTCGGTAGATCAGAGCTCAAGCTGTTCAGACAGCATCAGAGCGTCATCGAGTTCCACCCCCAAGGTAGCGCACCGTGGTCTCGAGCTTGGTATGGCCGAGCAGCAGTTGGCATGCTCGCAGATTGCCGGTTCGTTTGTAAGTCAGCGCCACCTTGGTGCGGCGGAGACTGTGAGTGCCGTAGAGCGAAGGATCGAGACCGACTAGATCCAACCACTCATCGAGCAAACGGGCATACTGCCGGGTCGTCATGGGCTCTCCGGGTCGGCTGCGGCTTGGAAACAACCAATCTCCGCCGTTCTGAGGTTTGGCCTTGAGCCACGACAACAGCGCTTCGCGGGTCGGCTCTGTAAGTTCGAAAACAATAGATCGGCCGGTCTTCTGTTGAGTAACCGACGTCCTTGGGCGGACATTGCCAGCGAGAATAACGTCGCTGATACGAAGGCCGACGAGGTCACATCCCCGCAGCTTGCTGTCGATGGCGAGGTTGAACATCGCCACGTCTCGCAGACGCCGCTCGTGTCGGGGCTGGGCTCGGATGGCCCAGATGTCTCGTGGCTTCAGGGGCGGCTTCGGACCGATAAGGCGCCCGGAATTCCAAGCAGGCCGGGCGTGAGCGAATGATGTTTCGCTGAACATGGCGCATCCTCCATACGGATGCCGCACCCGGAGTGGATTGTATCACAACGAGCGCCATTCCGCGCCCATAAGCCGACATCCGGCTCAATGCCATCGGCTACACTGTGCCATGGGAGACCGCTCGCGCTCTCAATCTCGGCTGCCGACGGTCACGCAGTCATCAGATCGTGCACGCGTGTTGCGCGCGGCGCCATCTGGCGCTCTACGGCCTGAGGATGATCTTCGCCGCGGCGGTCGTCCCGTGATCGATCGCCCGGAATGCATTTTCCCCATCGGAAAGCGCCCGCTCCTCAATCCACGACAGGGTTCCCAGCCGTGACGCCGCGAGGGCATCGACGGTCTGCTGGAAATCCGCCGGGGTGTAGCAGTAGGTGCCGGTGAGCGTGACCTCCTGCAGCGTGATCTTGCGGATGTCGAGGCCGTCATCGCCCGGGAGCAACCCCGCATGGACGATAACCCCGCCGGGCCGGACCATTTCGCAGGCCGCGGACCGGCTGGCGCTCGCGCCGACCGCGTCGATCACCAGGTCGACGCTGTTCGGAGCCGGCTGAGTTCCTTTTCCGGGCACGTAGGCCGCCAGCCCCTCCCCGGCCTCGATCGTCGACCGGCGCAGGGCATTCGGCTCGCCGATCCGGATGTCGGAGGCACCGAAGAGCCGCGCCACCAGAGCGGCCGCAAGGCCGATCGCACCACCGCCGAGGACGGCGACCCTCGAAGCCGCCAGCGGCTGGTGCAGGCGCTCGGTGCCGAGCCGCACTGCGTGCCAGGCGACAGCAATCGGCTCGGCAAGGGCCGCATGCTCGATCGGCATGGCGTCGGGAATGGCGACGACGTTGCGCTCCGGGATGCGCACGAGTTCGGCAAACGCGCCGGGCCGCGGCGGCATCGAGATGATCTGCCGGGAGGGAGACAGGTGCGGGCGTCCCTCGACGGCGAAGGGGCAGGCGGGATCGACTACCAGCGGATTGATCGTGACCCTCGCGCCGTCACGCGGGCCTCCGACGATCCGGCCGGCGGCCTCATGACCAAGGATCAGGGGCGGCGGCCGGCGGGCGTCGTGACCGTGATAGGCATGCATATCGGAACCGCAGATGCCGACGGCCTCGACGCGGACGATAACCTCACCCTGTTCCGGCACCGGCTCCGGGGCGTCGCGGAAGACGAGGCTGTTCGGACCGGTATAGACAAGCGCCTTCATGCGGGACCGATCCTACTTCGCGGTGAAGCCGCCATCGACCGCCAGGGTCTGGCCGGTAACATAGGCAGAGGCGTCGGAAGCAAGGAACACCGTAGCGCCGTTGAGGTCGTCGAGATCGCCGCTGCGTCCGATGGCCGTCTGCTGGGCGTTGCGGGCAGCACGCTCCGCATCGGCGAAGACCACGGCGGTAAGGGGGGTCGGGAAGAAGCCCGGCGCAATAGCGTTGCAGGTCACGCCTTGGCGGGACCATTCCTCGGCGATGACCCGTGTCAGTTGCACCACGCCACCCTTGGCCGCGCCATATGGGGCGCTGTTCGGGAAGGCGCGATAGCTCTGCAGCGAGGCGACGTTGATGATGCGGCCCCAGCGCCGCTCGGCCATGGCGGGCGCCAGCGCCTGCGTCAGCAAGAAGGGCGCGCGCAGATGCAGCGCCATGTGCAGGTCGAAGGCGTCGCTAGTGACTTCCGCGAAGGGCTGCCGCAAATTCACGCCCGCGGCGTTGACCAGCACATCGGGGGACATGCCGGCCTGCGACAGTGCATCCAGCATCTCCTTGTTGAAGTCCGACCGCGCGAGGTCGATGGAGATGGCAAGTCCGTCGATTCCTTCCGAGGCGAGCCTTTCGACAGCTGCAATGGTCTCATCCCTGCGGCGTGCCGCAAGGGCGACCCTGGCCCCGGCAAGGCCCAGCGCGCGTGCCATGGCGAAACCGATGCCGCTGTTGCCGCCGCTCACCAGCGCGGAGCGCCCGGTCAAGTCGAAGAGCCTGGAAAGGTTAAACACCCGTCACGCCTCGATAGGCCGGCCGAGATCGACCAGCGCGCCCGGCGCATACTTCGCCATCCGCGCATCCGATGTCCGGGCGTGGGCCTCCATGCCCTCGAGGCGCGAAATGCGGGCCGACAGCGGGGCGATGACCTTGCAGGCCTCCCGCGACATCTGCTGCCAGGTCAGCGGCTTGAGGAACTTGTGCACCGACAGGCCGGCCGAATAGCGGGCGGCGAACTTGGTCGGCAGGATGTGGTTGGGGCCCGAGGCCTTGTCGCCGAAGGCGACGTTGGTCTCCTCGCCGAGGAAGAGCGAGCCGTAGTTGGTGAGATTGGCGTGCCACCAGGCGAGATCGGCGCAGTGCACCTCCAGGTGCTCGCAGGCATAGGCGTCCGAGATCTCCACCATCTCCTCGCGCGTTTCGCAGAGCACGATCTCTCCATAGTCGCGCCAGGCGGCACCCGCCGCGTCGCGGGCCGTCGGAGGCAGTGTCTCGATCAGGATTGGCATCAGGCGCGCCACCTCGTCGGCGACGACGCGGGAACTGGTGATGAGCCAGGCGGGGCTCTCGTGGCCATGCTCGGCCTGCCCGACCAGATCGGTAGCCACGATTAGCGGATCGCAGGTGTCGTCAGCGATCACGCAAACCTCGGAGGGACCGGCGAAGACGTCGATCCCAACTTTGCCGAACAGCATGCGCTTGGCCTCGGCCACGAACTTGTTGCCCGGTCCGACGATGATGTCCGCCTTGCGGCCAGTGAAGAGGCCGAAGGTCATGGCGGCGATCGCCTGGACGCCGCCGAGGCACATGACGATGTCGGCTCCCGCCACCTGCATGGCGTAGAGGACCTCCGGGTGAACGCCCTGACCGCGATAGGGCGCCGAACAGGCCACCACGGTCTTTACCCCCGCGGCCTTGGCGGTGGCGATCGACATGTAGGCCGAGGCGATGTGGGCATAGCGGCCAGTCGGCACGTAGCAGCCAGCGGTGTTCACGGGCACGAGCTTCTGGCCGAGGGTAAGGCCTGGCGTGATCTCAAGCGAGAAATCCTGAGCCGAGGCGCGCTGGGCTTCGGCGAAGCGGCGGACCTGGCCGGTGGCGAAGGCGATGTCCTCCCTGACGGACGGCGGCACCTGCCCGATCCGCTCGGCTATCGCTGCCGGGGTCAAGAGGATGTCCCCCGACCACTTGTCCAGGCTGAGGGCGTAGTCGCGAACGGCCTGCTCGCCGCCCGCCTCAATGGCGGCCAGCATCTCGCTGACCACCTTTCGGGCCGTATCCGTCTCCGTTTCGGGCGTCTTGGTCGCCTTCTTCAGATGGGTGATGGCCATGGCCGTGTTTCTCCGGAATGAGTCGATCTGGCGACGGGCGAGCCGCAATGCGCGGCCCGCACTGGTTTGTGGCAAGCCCCGCGCTCAGCGGCGGTCGAATTCGGTCGCGAAGGCGCGCAGCTGCGGATTGCCTGCGACCCGACGCAGGAAATCGTCGGTGATGTAGCTGCTGGCCGCCGGGTTGGCCGGAATGGTCCCGACCTCATTGGCGAACTTGCCGATTTCGCCGAACCAACCGTCGACCGTGGAGGCGGCGTTGCCGCTGCGGGCCATGAGGCGCAGCTGTTCATCGAGGCCAAACGTCGGCCGCAGCGCGAACTCCTGGTCCATGGCGCGCGCAGAAACCTCTAGGCCGCCCTGCTTGTAGAACTCCAGTGCAAGCTGCCGGGCTTCGGCTGGGTTGGCTTTGGCCCAGGACCAGCCACGCAGGTAGACGGAGAGGAATTTGGCGACGTCGTCCGGCCGCTCCTTGGCAAAGTCGGAGCGGACGATCAGCGCACCGGGAACGATGGCATTGGCGTCGGCGCCCGAGCAGAAATAGCGGGCATTGGCGCGCTCCTCGAGCGTGTAGGTGTTCGGGGCCCAAACGCCCGCGATGTCGCCGTTGTTGGAGGTCAGTGCGGTAATGATCTGAGCCTGGCCGAGATTGACAAACTGAACGTCCGACGGGTTGACCCCGTAGCGTTCCAGACAGCGGCGGGCTGCAAAGTGAACCGTCGAGTTGGTGGTCAGCAGGATCCGCTGGCCCCTGAGGGACGCTGGATTGGCGCGGATCGCCTCGAAGCGGTCGCCCCGGATCATGATTGCGTTGGCCTTCGACTCATCGTTCGTGATGCCGATGGTCATGATGTTGAAGCGCACGGCGCCCAGAACCGCCGGAACCGAGCCTGTGCCGCCGACATCCCAGGAACGCGCCGCTGCCGCCGCCATCTGGGGCGCCCCGGCCGGGAAGGTGGAGAAGTTCGGGTTGAGGCCGACCTGCGCCCACCAGCCCTTGACCGTGGCGTAGTGAAAGGGCAACGCCCAGTAGAGCGATGGCTGGTAGCTGACGCCGATCGTTGCAGGCGCCTGTGCCTGTGCCTGTGCGGGCGCGATGGCGAGTGCAGCCGCAATCGCCATGCCGGCAAGGATCTTTTTCATGGTCTTCCTCCCTGTGTTGGTTGTCCGATGCATCGCCGCTCGGGCGTGACGTCGTTTGCTTCGGCTGCGGTTGATCCGCAGACCACTGCTTCAAGACTGTCGCGGACAATGGCCGCAATGAGGTCGCAGTCCTCGTCCGTCAGCGAGATCGGCGTACGGATGTCGCAGAGCGTGGCGAGGATGCGATGTGTCTCATCAAGACCGGTCTGACCGGGTGCGTAGCGCCAGTGCCGCGGGACGCTGGTGAAACCCGTCTGCCTGCCCGCACCGAACCATTTGATCGGCAGACCGTGGTCGCCTGCGAGAGCGATGAACCGGTCGATCTGGTCCCCGGCGAGGCCGGGCAACGAGAACTGGATCGAGGTAGCGGCGAAGTGTTCCTCCGACGGACGGATCGGCAGACGAACGGACTGGGCGCGGGCGAGGCCAGCCGCAATCCGCTGGTAGATGGTATTCCACCGGGTCACGCGGCGTGGCAGTTCCGCCAGTTGCGGTCGAAGCATCGCTGCCGCCAGGGCCGTCATCCGCATGCTGAAATTCGGCGTCCGCTCGGACCAGCGCTCCATGACCTCCTGTGGCGGGGGGTCGAGGTGCTGTCCATGCAGCATGTAGCTGCCGGAATGCAGAATGGCCCTGCCCGCCATATCCTCGTCGTCGAGGACGAGAAAGCCGCCCTCGCCGGCGTTGAGGTGCTTGTAGGTTTGGGCGCTGAAGGCGGCTGCCGCGCCGAAGGTGCCGATGGTCCGCTGCCCCCAGCGGGCGCCGAGGGCATGGGCGCAGTCCTCGATCATCACCAGCCCGAGACCGCGGCAGGCCTCCATCACGGCGTCCATGTCGGCGAGATGGCCGCGCATATGGGAAAGCATCAGGACGCGCGCGCCACTCGCCGCCGCCTTGCGACGCAGGTCATCGACATCGATCTTGTAGTCGGCAGTGATGCCGACGATCACCGGCCGCGCACCGGCATGGACGATGGCCCCTGGCACGGGTGCGAGAGTGAAGGCATTGACGAGAACCGGCTCGCCCGGTGCTACGTCTAGCACCTTCAGTGCGAGGAAGAGGCCTGCTCCGCCGGAATTGACCGCAACGCAGTAGCGCCGGCCGACATGCGCCGCGAACTCGCGTTCAAGCAGGGCCGCGTCCGACTGGTCGGCGCCCATCTCGCCGTAGCGGAACAACCGACCTGAGCGCATCAATTCGTTCGCACGACGAATGCCAGCCTCCGGAATAGGCTCCGGTTCGGCGAGGTCCCGCATCAGGCGTCCCGGGTCAGACACCGTGCACACCCTTTTCCTCGCGAAGCGACCGCCAGATGTGGGTGCGAAGGTGGACGAAGGACTCCAGGTCCATGACATCCTCGATCTTCTGGAACTGGTCCCAGTTCTCCGCCTGGCGGACTGACCTGACGTCGAGGATTTCCTTGATGCGACCGGGACGCTTCGTCATGACCGCGACGCGATCGGCGAGGTAGACGGCCTCTTCCACAGCGTGGGTGATGAAAAGCACGGTGCGCGGATTGACGCGTGCAAGCCGGACCAGTTCCTCCTGCATCACCACACGCGTCTGGGCATCGAGCGCACCGAACGGCTCGTCCATCAGCAGCACGTCAGGGTCGAGCACATAGGCGCGGGCGATCGCGACACGCTGCTGCATGCCGCCGGACAACTGATGGGGAAAGGCGTCCGCGTGGCTCTCGAGGTTCATCAGGCGCAGGGCGTCGGCGACCAGATGCTCCCGCTCGCCCTGCGGCAGGTTCTTGTTGCGCAGGCCGAGGTCGATGTTCGCCCGGACGGTTTTCCAGGGGAACAGAGCGAACTGCTGGAAGACCACGGCGCGATCAGGCCCCGGCTCGGTTACGACCCTACCGCTGACACTGACGACCCCCGAACTCGGGGCCTCGAAGCCCGCGACCATTCGCAGGCAGGTGGTCTTGCCACAGCCTGAGGGTCCGACGATGGCGACGAATTCTTTTTCAGCGATCTCTAGATTGATGTCGTCGAGGACCTTTACGCCGGTCCTTTCAGGCCCAAAGACCTTGTTGACGCCATCGAAGCGGATCGAACCCATCCGAGCCTCCCTCACGCTTCGAGGCCACGGCGATGCCGCAGCCAGCTCTCGCCCCGCCGCAACACCACGTCGATGACCATGCCGACGATGCCGATGGCGATCATGCCGCTCATCACGGTCGCGGTCTGAACGTTGCCCTGGGCCTGCACCATCATGAACCCGACGCCGGCCGCGGCGACGATCAGCTCCGCTCCAACGAGAGACTGCCAGCCCAGCCCCGCCGAGACGCGCAGGCCGGCGATGATCGAGGGGACCGCCGCGGGCAGGAGGATCTCTGTGATCATGCGCAGGTGGCCGGTACCGAGCATGCGTGCCGCCTCGATCAGACGGGGTTCGACGAAGCGCGCGCCGCGATAGGCATTGATCAGGCAAGGTGGAAAGGCTCCGGCGAAGATAATCATCACAGGGCCGCCGATTCCCGTGCCGAACCAGAGGGCGGCGAAAGGAACCCAGGCGATCGGAGCGATGAAGCGCAGACCGTCGAATATCGGCGTCACGATGTCGTCGAGCAGGCGGAACCACCCCATCAACAGGCCCAGGGGAACGCCGATGAGCGCCGCCAGAAGGACACCCGAGGCGTAGCGCTGGAAGCTGGACGCCAAGTGCTGCGGAAGCGTCGCACCGGCGAAGGGAGACGTCAGCAATGAGATGAAGCGCGAGGCGACCTCCAATGGGCCGGGCAGGAACTGACGGGGCACCGCTCCCGTCGCCGTCAGCAGGATCCACAGGCCGAGGAACAGCGCGACACCGAGAGCGCCCCAGGCGAATGTTTGACGGAGGGAGAGGGGCGCCTGCGTCATTGCACTAGTCCCGCGCCGCGACGTTCCAGGCGAGCGCACGGCGCTCCACCTGGGCGAGAAGCCAGGTCGTCGCCCACCCGAGGATGCCGACGGCCACCATTCCAACGAGGATCATGCCGGGATAGATGTCCTGCTGCGCCATGTTCAGGATGAAGCCCAATCCGACCAGCGCACCCACGAGTTCGGCGGCGACCAGGGTCGTCCAGCTGGCCTGCAGCGACAGGCGGAGGCCGGTGAAGATCATCGGGGCGGACGCCGGCGCAATGATCTCCAAGACCATCCGGCCGCGCGGAGTGCCCAACATCCGTGCGGCCTCCAGCATCGGCCGGTCGATGTTGCGAACACCTGCGAAGGCATTGATGACTGACGGCACGAAGGCCGAGAACCAGATCACCATGATCTTCGCGGCATCGCCGAGCCCAAGCCAGAGGATCGCGAGCGGGATCCACGCGAGGGGCGGAATTGGCCGGATTACCAAGAAAGTTGGGTTGACCAGTGCCTCGACGCGGCGGTCCCACCCCATCCAGAGCCCTAGCGGAACTCCCGTCGCCACCGCGACGACAAAGCCCATCAGGACGAGCTTGAGGCTGTGGACCGCATGCTGGACAAGACCGGCGCCCGCATAGCCCCCGCCGGCAGCCTGCTGGAACGATACCCAGAACTCCGCTGGGGACGGGAATCGCGCCGAGCCGACGATCCCGGTCGCCGTGGTGAGGAACCACCACAGTCCCAGAACGGCGGCGATCGTCGCCAGCCCGATCCATCCCCTGCGCCCGATCATGCGGGTCGCCTCCCGTGTCGCGCTGTGGTTTTCTGAAAGCGCTTTCATGCAACCTACATCACGTTTCCTCTATGTCAACAGGCGTCCGATTCGGACTATTGACCAAAGTCAGAAATTGCGCCTGAAAACATTTTCAGTCATTGATGGAGCAATGAAGTCCGCCCGCAAGGTCCGAATCCTCGATGTCGCCCGTGACGCAGCCGTATCGCCGGCCACTGTATCGCGCGCCCTGTCGCAGCCCGGTCTCCTGACAGCGGATACGCTGGCAAGGGTCCGCCAGAGTGCCCAGCGCCTGGGCTACCGGCCGGATGCGGCCGCGCGGGCGCTTGCCTCGGGCCGCTCCATGACCATCGGCGCGGTGGTGCCGACGCTCGACAACGCGATCTTCTCGCGCGCCCTCCAGGTTATGCAGGCGTCGCTCTCGGGTCGCGGCTACCAGTTGCTTGTCGCGTCGCATGACTACAACGCCGCCGCTGAGACGGAAGCCGTGAGGTTGCTCGTGGCCCGCGGCGTCGACGGATTGATGCTTGTCGGAGCTGAGCGCGCAGCCGAAACCGAGGCGCTCCTGGCGGACACCGGTCTGCCGGTCGTGCTAACATGGCGGTCCGTCCCGGGCCGCGCGGCTGTGGTCATCGACAACGAGCTAGCCGGGGGTCTTGCGGCGAAGCATCTGGTCGATCTTGGGCATCGCCACATCGGCGTCGTCACCGGCAGCCATATTTTCAATGATCGCCAGCGCGCGCGCCTCGATGGCGCGCGCAACTATCTGGAGAGCGTCGGCTTTCAACTACCGGATTGGCTTGCCATCCAGGTGCCCACCACGCTCGCCGGGGGGCGAACCGGCTGCGCTAACCTGCTAGGGCTTAAGTCCCCGCCAACGGCGATTATCGGAGGCATCGATCTCATCGCCATCGGCTGCATGGCGGAAGCGCAATCACGTGGCCTGCGTGTACCGGATCACCTCTCGGTCGTCGGAATTGACGACCTCGACATGTCAGCTCATCTCGCGCCGCCCCTGTCGACCGTCCACATTCCGACAGGGCGGATCGGGTCTGCCTGCGCTGCGATCCTCTGTGACCTGATCGAGAATGACGCGACGGCCCGCGTGATCGAACTGCCGGTCGAACTAGTCTGTCGTCAATCGAGCGGGCCGCCACCCGGCTAAGCCCCAACGCTGCCCATCGGAGCTGTTGCTGAAGTCGGAACAGCATGTGTTGCATGTCTACTCGGCGCGCTCGAAGCACACCGGGGGCACAGTGCTTGCGTACCAACCATGCACCAAACCCAGGTTGATTCACCGCGGAGTCGGAATGCCGACGCTCCAGACTTCCGGTTTGCGCCCAACAGCGGACATTAACTCCTCGCCGAAAAGCGGACCTTCACCTCCACCCACGCTTCAACGCATCTGTAGAAGGATTTCGGGCTGTTGAGTCCGACGACTACAACTGCTCGCTCCTGGCGCGCGAAGGCGCGCGCAAAAACAACCAGACCCGACGACAAACCTCTGTCGTTCGCTCAACTTCACGCTAGGATGGTGTCGGGGGACATAACAACTCTCGATCGATCGGGGCGACGGGGTGGGCAAGGGTAAGGGGGAAGCCGCGACTGGCAGCAGAGCGGCCGGTTCGGATTCGTCCGCCAGGGTTCTAATGCCTGTGCCCAGCGCGTGACCGCCCTCCTCTCTGCACGCAAAAGTCCTCAGACCGACGGTCGCCTCATTCGGCGCGGTGCCACAACAGCCACCGCGCAGCGTTACACGACCTCAGCGGAACCCACGGCCTGAAAGCCCCCGGGACAGGGGGCTGTCGTCCCAACGACGATGTTGGATGCGATTGAGGACGGGCAGGATCGCGTTGGGCTGGCTTGGCCGTTCGTTCCGATGAATGGCTTCGCTGCGGCAGCGATGGCGCTGCGCGAGGCACGCACGTCCGGACGCTTGGCGCACGCAACCTTTGCGTTTTGGCTTTGGAGAGCTGGCGCAACGTTTGGCGCGCGATGGATCCTAGTCCAACCCGACAACATCCAACACGCGGCCGCTAAGATCGTGACCGAGCTACGCGCAGCGCAAAGCTGGGCTTCGCCGCTGCTCGGTCATGAATCCCAGTGCATGCTTGACCTTCGGCTGAGCGATCTGAAGCCTCCGACTTCGGGCTCAGCAGCGGTGCGGTCGGTTCTGGTCCGCAGCCCCACCGTGCTGGAAACCACATCCGATCACCGCCTTAAGATCATCTGGCACCGCTTGCGGAGCCAGTACATGCCGGTGTCGGGAGCTTGGTCGGACGGGACATCGAAAGTGCCATGTGGACCACGCGTGTGTACCAGTTGCGCGGCACAAGCCCTTGAAAGTCAAGGGACTATTGCGATCACTGACGTTTCCGGATGGCTGGCGGACAGGGCGGGATTCGAACCCGCGATACGGTTCCCCGTATACACACTTTCCAGGCGTGCGCCTTCAACCACTCGGCCACCTGTCCGTGGAGGGCGCTGATAAAGGCGCTGCGGCCGTTTGGCAAGGATGCGAGCGGGCCGAAGCCATGCCACGCGGCGGGCGCGGGATATCCTGTTTAGCGTCTCATGAACCAATCGCTGAAGAAGCGGTTCGGATCGGCCGGACGGTAGGCCGGTTGCGCGGATGACCCGCGCGACGCGGTATAGGCGGCGCGGGTCTGGCCCTGCGACGAGCCGACCCGGCTGTTGCCGGCCGGATAGGCCGTGCGGATCGTGTTGGGCTGCACAGCGCGGATCTGGCCCTGAGGTATCGCGGCACGGACCTGGCCCTGAGGGATCGCGACGCGAGCCTGGCCCTGGGGCAGCGCGACGCGGCTGACGCCGGCCGGATAGGCGGTGCGGATCGCGTTCGGCGTCACGGCGCGCGCCGTCGCCGGCTGGACGAGGCGCATCTGCGTCGTGCGTGCCGGCACGGCGGCGACACGGGTCGCGCGGCGGCGCGCGGCCATGGCGGGTGCCGTCGGACGCTGCGGCGAGACGCCCTCGATGACGATGCGAGTCGCGCCGCGCTGGCGGGCGACCATTTCGAACAGCGTGCGGGCATTGCCGGGCGCCAGGCGGATGCAGCCGTGGCTGTCGGTGCGGCCAAGCCGGCCGACCATGTTGGTGCCGTGGATGGCATAGCCGCCGCGGAAGAAGATGGAATGGGGCATCGGCGCCATGCCGTATTTGCGCGAGCGCCAGTGGCGCTCGAGGCGCTGCGGGCGATAGCTGCCGTTGGGGGTGTTGTAGCCGGCCCGGCCCGTCGAGACCGCCCAGGTGAAGCGGTGCTCGCCGTCGACGATGACTCGCATGGTCTGGCTCGACTTGTCGATGCGCACGACGATGGCCGCATCGGCCTTCGACGCCATGAACAGTCCGGCAACAGCGGCCAGGACGAAAGCAAACGCGCGCATGGATACCCCTCCGACACGAAACAACCCGGCACTTCCCGCGAGATAATTCCTCCAGTGATTCCGTATCCAGGGCGCGGTGTAAAGCTCACTTCGGGATTCACCTTAAGGGCCGAGTAACGGCCTCCTCCCGGACCTTAGGACCGCTTGCGCGGGGAGCTAAGGAGTTCGCGGCCGTCTCCCGGCTTCCCCTTCGGCAGGGCGGCGGGTGGTCCGCCAGCCGCTTGACAGGAATGGTTAAGAAAAGGCTGCCTAGTCTTGCCCGCTCCACTCCTCCCTCGGGGATTCCGGATGATTCGATCCGTCCGCACCGGTCTCGTCCTTGCCGCCGCCCTCGCTGGGCCGCTGGCGGGCGTCGCCATCGCCCAGACTCTCGGCACCGTCGGGCCGCGGGCCCTGCCGCCGCTCGCCAACCCGAGCGATCCGAACCTGCCGGCCAAGGAGCTGTTCGGGCGCGCGACCGCCGGCGCGCCGATGGAGGCCCGCTCCTTCGGCTTTTATTCGCGCGGTTGCTTTGCCGGCGGCATCGCCCTGCCGGTCAACGGCGAGACCTGGCAGGTCATGCGCCTGTCGCGCAACCGCATGTGGGGCCATCCCGACATGATCGCCTTCCTGGAGCGCTTCTCGCGATCCATTCCGCGGGTGTCGAATTGGCCCGGGATCCTCGTCGGCGACATTTCCCAGCCACGCGGCGGGCCGATGCTGACCGGCCACGCCTCGCACCAGCTCGGCCTCGACGCCGATATCTGGCTGACCCCGATGCCGCGCCGCGAGCTGACGCGCGAGGAGCGCGAGATGACCTCGGCCGTCAATGTCGTCAGGGCGGACCGTCGCGACATCGACCCGGCGACCTGGACCGCCCAGCACCTCAATGTGATCCGCGCCGCGGCGCAGGACGCGGCCGTCGAGCGCGTGCTGGTCAATGCGGCGATCAAGCGGGCGCTGTGCCGGGAGGCCGGGCCGAACCGCTCATGGCTGTCCAAGGTCCGACCGGTGCCGGGCCACAACTACCACATGCATATCCGCATCCGCTGCCCGTCGGGCAGCGCGGGGTGCCGCCCGCAGGACCCGCCGCCCACCGCGGACGGCTGCGGTGCAGATCTCGACTGGTGGTTCACCGATGCGGTGCTGAACCCGCGGCCGAACCCGAACTGGCGTCCGCCGCCGCCGATCACCATGGCTGGCCTGCCGGATGCCTGCCGGCAGGTGCTGGTCGCCCGGTAGGGCCGGGTAAGTAGCGCCGGGTAGGGCTACTCCGCCGGAGCCAGCGCCGGGCGCTGCACCGGCTCTTCCTTGATCGGGATGTTGATCAGGCCCGAGCCGATGCAGAACAGGATGCTCAGCCACCACATGATCTCGTAGGAGCCGGTGCGCTCATACATGACACCCCCGAGCCAGGCACCGAGGAAACCGCCGACCTGGTGGGAGAAGAAGACGAAGCCGTAGAGCATGGCCATGTAACGCGTGCCGAACATCAGCGCGACGAGGCCCGAGGTCGGCGGCACGGTGGAGAGCCATAGAAGGCCCATCAGTGCGGCGAAGATCAGCGCGACAGGCGTGCTCGGCGGCAGGGCCAGCAGCAGGATGACCGCCGCGCCGCGGGCGAAGTAGATCCAGACCAGCAGCCAGCGCTTCGACATCCGCGACGACAGCCAGCCGGCGCCGAGCGAGCCGAAAATGTTGAACAGGCCGATCAGCGCCAGCGCCGAGCCGGCGACCCAGGCCGGCATCCTGAGGTCGGCGAGGTAGGTCGGGTAGTGCGTGGTGATGAAGGCGAGCTGGAAGCCGCAGGTGAAGAAGCCGATCACCAGATAGACGTAGCTCGGATGGGCGAAGGCCTCCTTCAGCGTCGCCGCGATGGACTTCTCCGCACCGGTGCCCGTGCCGACGCCGGAGGCGGGGCTGGTGGCGAGCGCCAGTGCCAGCGGGAAGATCAGCACCGGGACCGACGAGAAGATCAGCAGTGCCACCTTCCAGCCGAACAGGTCGATCAGGAGCGGCGTCAGCGGCGCGAAGACGAACTGGCCGAAGGACGAGGCGGCCGTGCCCATGCCCATGGCCGAGGCGCGGCGGCTCTCCGGCAGCAGCTTGGCGAAACAGGCGAGCACGAGGTTGAACGAGACACCGGCGAGGCCGAGGCCGACCAGCGAGCCGGAGATCACGTGCATGGCGAGCGGCGGCAGCGGCAGCGCCATGCAGGCAAGGCCGGCCGCATACATGATCGCGCCGACCCAGAAGACCTTGAGCGTGCCGAAACGGTCGGCGATGGCACCGGCGAAGGGCTGACCGATGCCCCACATCAGGTTCTGGACGGCGATGGTCAGGGAGAGGATGTCGCGCGTCCAGCCATTCTCGACCGAGATCGGATTAAGGAACATGCCGACGACGGAGCGCGGCCCGAAGGACAGCAGGCCGATCGGACAGCCGCACAGGATGATGACGAAGGGGGTACGCCAGCCGTCCTGCCTGCCGGGAAGGGAAGTCGCAGTCATGGATGTCTCCCGAGCAGCATCGTGCAGCTACACGATCGCCGCAATCTAGGACGCGGCCCGGGAACCTCAAAACGAAAAGCCGTGATGCCACCCATGCCGCAGCGCGATGGCATGCTGACGCCAGGCGACAGTAGCAGGGATCAGCTCTCGCCCGGCGTGGCCCTGACCACCTGGACCTGCGGGCCCGAGCCCCAGTTGCGCGGCCGGTAGAACACGTGGATGCCGATCTGCTGCAGCCGGTTCATCGAGCGCGCCCACCAGGGCCGCACATAGGTGGCGTGGTAGTGCGTCGCGTGGCCGACCTCAGGGAGCCAGAGCTGCCCGGCCATCATGTCCTTGGCGATGCGCGAGGCGCGCGTCCACGGCTCCGACTCGGTCGGCACCAGGCTGCGCCGGCCCTCGCAGGCGAAGGTGAACTGGCAGGCGAGGTAGCGATGGGCGTTCTGATAGACGACGCCGCAGACGTCGCGCGGGTAGAAGCCGGAGACCGAGCGGTTGAGCACCACCTGCGCCACCGCCATCTGGCCGCGCTCAGGCTCGGAACGCGCCTCCCAGTAGACTGCCTCGGCAAGGCAGCGCTCAGCGCGGGCATGGGCCGGGCCGGCCAGGGCGAGCGTCACGGCGGGGTGAATGACGCCGATCGCCGGCGTCCGGGTCGGCGCCTCGACCGGCGGAGCGGCGCGCGGCGCCAGCAGCCGTGCCAGCAGCGAATCCGGCTTGTCGCCGCGCTGGTCGGTGGCGAAGGGGCCGAGGATGGGGTCGAACCCCACCACCGGCTCGTGATTGGACGTGACGCGGAACGGCGCGCTGTCGAGCGGCATGGAAGGGGCGCCGAAGCCCGCGCCGGCCCGGGCGATCAGTCCCTCGCCGCCAACGACGATGCCGGCGCGCTCGGTCGACACGCGCTCCGAAGCGGGCGCCGCCTCGACGAGCTCCTCGACAAGGGCCTCGGCAGGCAGGACGGCAGGTCCGGTGAGCCCAAGCCGTGCGCCGGCCAGGCGGTCATCGAGCGCGACGGTCGGCGCGGCGGAGGCGAGTTGCACGCCGCCGAGCCCGAGCGGCGAGTGCTCCGTGTCGGTCGCGGCGGGATCACGCTCGAAGCGCGACGCGGTTGACAGGTCTGCGATCGGCGCCAGCAGCGAGGAATCGCGCAGCGAGCCGATGCTGAGCCGCAGCTGCGGCCGGTCGATGAGAAGGTCGCCTTTCGCTTCGCGGTTCGGCACCGGATAGATCACGCCGCGATCCATGCCTGCGCCAAGTGCCGGACCGGGAGCGCGGCCGGCGCGGCGCGGATCGGCATGCGCGGGACCGGGGTCGAGACTGGCGAGAATGACGGAGGGGGCGTCGCGCGCGATCGGGCGTGCGAAGGCGAAGCTGGCAACGGTCGTGGACGGGCGCACAAGGCTCGCCACATGGCGCCGCCAGGTCTGATCGACGCCGGACCGGCGCGCGAGATAGCTGGTCAGGTCCGAATAGGCCGCCTGCTGGGTCGACAGGGCCAGGAGCGAGACCGCGAGGCCGGGCACGAGCGCCACGGCGGGGCGGACGGACGAAATCCGACGCAACGCACGCATACCGAACGCACTCCACGCAAACGCCACGCAACACGCCCGAACAGGGCACGATGGTCACCCATCACTAACCTTATCGCCGAGGTAACGTTGAGGGCGGGTTAATGGGGCGCCTGTTCGGTTGTCTGCGTGTTTGGCGAACCGCCGTCACCCGCGCACTTCCCTGTCACCCCCCGCTAGGCCCATGGCGAGATGCGTCCGCATCTCGCTGTTGGCTCGGCCGGGGATGACGGCTTGTGAAGTTTCCGCCGGCCTCAGCCCAGTCGCTCCCGGAGCAGCTGCATGACCGCATGCTCGCGGGCGAAGGGCCCTTGCTCCCCGCCGGGCGGGATCGCCGCAAAGCCCGCCGAGCCGAAGCGCGTGCGGATCGCTTCCTCGACCCATTGCGCTTCCTGCGCCCGGCGCCGGCCAGCCAGGCGGCCCCCGTCGAGCCAGGCGCGATGGGCCTCGATGGCCGTCCCCAGCCGGTCGAGACCCTCCCCGGTCGTCGAGGAGACCAGCACGACCGGCGCGGCCCAGGCGCCCGCATCGCGCGCAACCAGCGTCAGCGCGCCCTCGACATCGGCCTTGGCGCGTTGGGCCGGCGCGCCCATGTCGGCCTTGGTCACCGCGATGACGTCGGGCAGCTCCATGACGCCCGCCTTCATGAACTGCAGGCTGTCGCCGGAGCCCGGCTGGATGCAGAGCACCACCGTATCGGCCACCATGGCCACGTCGGCCTCGGACTGGCCGATACCGACGCTCTCGACCAGCACCCGGTCGAAGACGGCCCGCATGACCACCATTGCGGCGACCGTCTGGTCCGACAGGCCGCCGAGCCGGTCGCGCGCCGCCATGGAGCGGACGAACACCCCGCGGTCGCTCGGGTCGGTCGAGATGCGCGCGCGATCGCCGAGCAGCGCGCCGCCGGTGCGGCGCGAGGACGGGTCGACGGCGATGACGCCGACCGTCTCGCCGGCCTGCCGCCAGCCGCTGACAAGCGCATTGGTCAGGGTCGACTTGCCGACCCCCGGCGGGCCGGTGAGCCCCAGCGTCGCACCCTGCGCCGTGCGGCAGGCAGCGTCGAGGAAGGCGGCGAGCGCCTCGGTGCCGGCCGCTGTCTCGATGGCCGCCAGCGCCGCCGCGATGGCGCGCTTGCCGCCCGACCTGACGGCCTCGACGGAGGATGGAACCATCGCGCCGGCTCAACCCAGCATGGCGGTGACGCCGACGTGGACGATGGCGCCGGCAAAGAAGCCGCCGAAGCGCCAGGTCATCGACATGGGACCGCCGACCTTGCCCTGAAACGACAGGAGGTTGACCGCGACGTCATAGATCAGCGCGATGGCGAGCAGCCACATCAGTCCCGGCAGGGCCTGGGTCAGAGCGGGATTGGCCTTGAACAGGAAGGCGAGGACCAGGCCCGCGACCACCATGACGCCGATGAAGACGATGCCGGCGGGCGGATGGGCGGGTCCGGTCTGGTCGGTCATGGCGGGGGTCAGGCTCTCGCGGGCGGGACGCCAAACCTTGCACAGAACACCCGTCCCCTCCACCTCGACGAAGGATCCAGGCCGTTCCCGTCTCACGCCTGACCGGCGGCCGCCTTGCCGAGCGCGGCCTGCGCCGCCGCGAGGCGGGCGATCGGCACGCGGAACGGCGAGCAGGAGACGTAGTCGAGCCCGACCTTCTCGCAGAAATGGATGGAGGCCGGGTCGCCGCCATGCTCGCCGCAGATGCCGAGCTTGATGTCGGGCCGCGTCTTGCGGCCGCGCTCGGCGGCGATCTGGACAAGTTCGCCGACGCCTTCCTGGTCGAGCGAGACGAAGGGATCGACCTCGATGATGCCCTTGGCGAGATAGGGATTGAGGAAGCTCGCGGCGTCGTCGCGCGAGATACCGAAGGTCGTCTGCGTGAGGTCGTTGGTGCCGAACGAGAAGAACTCGGCCGTTTCGGCGATCCGGCCGGCCTGCAGGGCCGCGCGCGGCAGCTCGATCATGGTGCCGACTATATAGTCGAGGCTGGCCCCGGTCTCCTTGATGACCGCCTCGGCCATGGCGACGATACGCGCCTTGACGAGGTCGAACTCGGCCTTGGTGGCGACCAGCGGCACCATGACTTCGGGGACGACGGGCCGGCCGCTCTTCTCGGCCGCCTGCACGGCCGCCTCGAAGATGGCGCGCGCCTGCATCTCGGCGATTTCCGGATAGGCGACGGCCAGCCGGCAGCCACGGAATCCGAGCATCGGGTTGAACTCGTGCAGCTCCTCGGCGCGCGCCTTCAGCTTCCGGGCATCCGCGCCCATGGCGGCGGCGACCTCGGCGATCTCGGCGTCGGTATGCGGCAGGAATTCGTGCAGCGGCGGGTCGAGCAGGCGGATCGTGACCGGCAGTCCCGCCATGATCTCGAACAGCTCGACGAAGTCCGAGCGCTGCATGGGCAGCAGCTTGGCGAGAGCGGCGCGGCGGCCCTTCTCGTCGTCGGCGAGGATCATCTCGCGGACCGCAACGATGCGCTCCTCGTCGAAGAACATGTGCTCGGTGCGGCAGAGGCCGATGCCCTCGGCGCCGAACTTCACGGCGACACGGGCATCGGCCGGCGTCTCGGCGTTCGTGCGCACCTTGAGGCGGCGGGCGGCATCCGCCCAGCCCATCAACGTGCCGAACTCGCCGGACAGTTCCGGCTGGAGCATGGCGACCTCGCCGCGCAGGACCTGCCCGGTCGAGCCGTCGATGGTGATGACGTCGCCCTTCCTGAGAACGGTGCCGGCGATCGTCATGGTCTGCGCTGCGTAGTCGACGCGCAATGAGCCGGCGCCGGAGACGCAGGGCTTGCCCATGCCGCGGGCGACCACCGCCGCGTGGCTGGTCATGCCGCCGCGCGTCGTAAGGATGCCCTCCGCCGCATGCATACCGTGGATGTCTTCCGGGCTCGTCTCGACGCGCACCAGGATGACCTTGTGGCCGGCGGCCTTCATGGCCTCGGCCTCGTCGGAATTGAACACGATCTCGCCGCGCGCAGCGCCAGGCGAAGCCGGCAGGCCGGAGGCGATGACCTTCCGCTCGGCCTTGGGATCGATGGTCGGGTGGAGAAGCTGGTCGAGGGAGGCGGGATCGACGCGCGAGACCGCCTCCTCGCGGGTCAGCAGTCCCTCGTTGGCGAGTTCCACCGCGATCCGGAGGCTGGCCTTGGCGGTGCGCTTGCCGTTGCGGGTCTGGAGCATCCAGAGCTTGCCGCGCTCGACGGTGAATTCGAGATCCTGCATGTCGCGATAGTGCTTCTCGAGCGTCGCGGCGACAGCGATGAACTGCGCGTAGACCTCCGGGAGCGCCGTCTCCATCGACGGCTTGTCGGACTTGGCGGCAATCCGCGCCTCCTCCGTGATGTTCTGCGGCGTGCGGATGCCGGCGACCACGTCCTCACCCTGGGCGTTGATCAGGAACTCGCCATAGAGCTCCTTGGCGCCGGTCGAGGGATTGCGGGTGAAGGCGACGCCGGTGGCCGAGGTCTCGCCCATATTGCCGAACACCATGGCCTGGATGTTGACCGCCGTGCCCCAGCTCTCGGGGATGGCGTGCAGGCGGCGATAGGTGATGGCGCGCTGGTTCATCCAGGAGGAGAAAACCGCGCCGACCGCTCCCCAGAGCTGCTCGTGCGGATCCTGCGGGAAGGGCTTGCCGGTCTCCTCCTGAACGCGCGCCTTGTACTCGCCGACCAGGTGCTTCCAGTCGGCGGCGGAGAGCTCGGTGTCGAGGGAGAAGCCCTTCTTCTCCTTGTAGATGTCGAGGAGCTCCTCGAAATTGTGGTGGTCGACGTCGAGAACGACGTTGGAATACATCTGGATGAAGCGGCGGTAGCTGTCATAGGCGAAGCGCTCGTCGCCAGCCCCCCTTGCCACCGCCTCGACCGTCACGTCGTTCAGGCCAAGGTTCAGGATCGTGTCCATCATGCCGGGCATCGACGCGCGCGCGCCCGAGCGCACGGAGACCAGCAGCGGGTTCCCGGCATCGCCGAAGGCCTTGCCGGTCAGCTTGCCGATCTGGGCAAGGCCGGCCTCGACCTCGGCCTTCAGCGCGGCCGGATAGCTGCGGCCGTGGTCGTAGTACCAAGTGCAGACGCCGGTGGTGATGGTGAAGCCGGGCGGCACCGGCAGGCCCATATTGGACATTTCCGCAAGGTTGGCGCCCTTGCCGCCGAGCAGGTCGCGCATGCTCGACTGCCCCTCGGCCTTGCCGTCGCCGAAGGTATAGACCCATTGCGTCATCGTCGAAGTCCCGATCTTGCGCTGCAACCCGGTGGTCACCGGTCCGGCGGCGCGCCTGTTTAGGCGCTTTCGTCGCCGGATTTCAACCGCTCCAGCCAATCACCATCGCGCGCAGGCGCTTTCATGACCCGCGGATGAAGGCTGGATGAATGCACTGCGACACGATAATACTGCACCGCGATAAGGATTGTTGCTCGTTCCGTGATCAGCGTCGTCATCCCCACCCTCAACGATGAGCGCCGGCTCGTGCCGACGCTGGCCTCGCTGGTCTCCGGTGCGGCCGACGGGCTCATCGTCGAAGCGATCGTCGCCGACGGCGGCTCGACCGACGACACGGAAGGCGTGGCCGATGTCGCCGGCTGCCGGTTCGTCAGGGGGCCTGCGGATCGGGGCGAGCGGCTGAATGCGGCCGCGCGAGCTGCCAAGGCGCCCTGGCTCCTGTTCGTCCTCCCCGGCTCGGTCGTCGACGAGGGCTGGATCCGGGAGGTCCGCGGCTTCCTCGATGCCGCCTCGCGCCGCCCTGCCAACCAGCGGCGCGCAGCGGTCTTCGCGCTTGGCGGCGAGGGCTACAGCCTCTCTGAGAACCTCGCAATCCGGGCGGCGCGCCTGGCCTTCCTGATGGGGTTCGGCCCGGACCCGCGGCAAGGTTTCCTGATCGCTGCCGACCGCTATCGGGCGCTTGGCGGACATGCCGCCGGCAGCCGTCCCGAACGCGCCCTCGCACGCCGCGTCGGGCGCTTCCGCACCACCGTTCTACGGTCGCGGGCTACCGCTATTTCTCTCTGATTCACCCTGTTGTTTACGTAACGTTATGAAAGAGCCGGCATTGTCGGAACAGTCGGACAGGCCGCTCGTTCTCCATGCTTCCTTCGCTCGAAAATCCGGTCGAACAGGTCCTGGCGACGGTGGGCCAGTTGCCCCCGCTCGCCCAGCAGGCGCTGGTTAGCAGCATCCTCGCGCAGTTCGGCCCTGACCAGCCGCGCCCCTCGATACGCGCGCAGGAGCGGCTGGACCGCATCGTCGCCCATCTCCTGCCCCCGATGGCCATTGCACAGCGCGCCCATTTCGCACGCAGCTTCGGCGCGCTCGACCTCGACCTGCCGCGCACCTTCGCCGCCATCGACCAGGACGAAGAGCTGGTCGCCGAAATCTCGCAGAGCCACCGGATCGCCGACGCCTCGACCATCCGGACGCTCGGCAAGCACCGCCGCTTCATCGACATGCGGATCATGGCCGGCCGCGACGACCTGTCCCCCGAAGCGATGGAGGCGCTCGCCGAAACCGGCGACGCGCGCACCATCCGCACGCTCGCGGCCAATCCGAAGATTGCGCTCTCGGTGAAGGCGCTCGACCGCCTCGTGACCCGCGCCTCGCACGACGCGGTCCTGCAGGAACAGCTCTGCACCAGGCCCGATCTCGGCGTCGAGGACGCCCGCAGGCTCGCCGCCGTCGTTCCCGACAGTATGAAGCCACTGCTTTACGAGAAGCTCGACAAAACCACGGTCGAGGAAGCCCAGAAAAGCGCCTCGGACGCGATTCCCGCCAAGGTCAGACGGATGCGGCTGGAGCAGGACCGGCACATCACCACCGAGGACATCCGCATGGCCGTCAAGGCCGGCGCCATGTCGCTGTCGGAGGCGATCACGCTGCTGGCCGTCACCGACCGCGTACTGCCGGCCATCGAGTTCCTCGGCGGCGCCCTCGGGCTCGACCGCGATGCCATGGTCAACGCGCTCGGGCGCGGCAAGCTGGAGCCATTCGAGGCGATGAGCCGGGCCGTAGCGCTGAACGAGCATGTCCATGTCTCGCTGGTCGAGGCCATGTGCCGGCGCTGGCGTCGCACGACGCTCGACCGCCGCAGCATCCTCGGCCGCTATGGCCGCGTCACCGAGGCCATGATCGACATCGAGCTCAAGCCGCTGCGACCGGTGACCCAGCGGGCGGCGACGACCGCGCGCATCTTCGAGCCGGCCGCCACAACCCCGCCTGCCGGCTGACCAGCCGCCGCGGGGCTCATTCGCATCGCCCACCGATCCCGACCGCAGGCAAGACACGCCGCGCGGCTTTAGGGGAGATTAAGAAACATCGTCCAGACTGGGCAAAAGGTCACGAAGAATGACATCGAAGCTCGACGATGCCCTGGTCCCGATCAATTCGATGATCGGCGCCCTCGCGCCCAAGCTGCGCGGGGCGCTGGTGGAAGAACTTGTCGACGAAATCACCCGCGAGAAGCCGACCGCCGAATCGCGCAAGGCCATGGTGTTGGACAATATCGTCGCCCAGGCGCTGCGCGAGGCGCCGCTGCCGAGTCGCGTTCGCGCCTCTCCGAAACTGGCGCGCTGCGTCGGCACGCTGCCCGAGGCGACCTTTACCCTTGCCGTCGATGTGGTGACCGTAGCGGAAGCCATCCTGACGGCGCCGGAACTGACCGACGACATGCTCATGCGCGTGTGCGCGCCCGAGCGCCAGGACCATATGAAGATCATTGCCCGGCGTACCTCGCTGTCCTCGCCGCTGGCCGAGATCATCGTCGAGCACGGCGAGCCCTCGACCATTCTGACGCTCATCCGCAATACCGGTGCGCGGTTCTCGCCCGCGGGCTTCGACCGGGTCGCCGCACTGCATGGCGCCGACCCCTCGATCCGCTCCGCCATGGCCCAGCGTCCCGATTGCCCGGCCGACCTCAGCGCCCGGATCGGCGCGGTGGTGCCGAAGGAGACGCTGACCGGCGACGCGCTGACCGAGAAGCTGCACGAACTGGCTGCCGAGCGCGAGATGTTCGGCGCCATGGACCTCCTGATGCGCTGCATCGGCCGCGACGCCGACGCCGGCCGCAAGATCATCGAGCGCGACGACGAGAAGGCACTCGGCGCCATCTGCCGTGTCGCCGGCATCGACGCCCACACCTACGAGGCGCTGGTCATGGCCTGGCGCGTCTCGGTGGGCAAGCCGACCGCCGACGTGCACAAGGCGCCCGTCCGTTTCCGCCTGATGCGACCCGCCGAGATCGACCGGGTAATCGCGCGCCTGCCGCTCGCCCGCATGCGCGTGTCGCCGGACCTCGCGCCGATCTGACGCTGCGCTATTCCGCCGCCGCCCGGTAGGGCTGGTGCGGCAGGCCAAGCTCCAGCCAGACCTCCAGCAGCGCCGCGGCGAGATCGTCGATCATTGCGTCGGTATGGGCCGGGCCCGGCGTGATCCGCAGGCGCTCCGTGCCGCGCGGCACGGTCGGATAGTTGATCGGCTGGATGTAGATGCCGTGGCGGTTGAGCAGGCGGTCGCTCGCGGCCTTGCACTTCTCGGCATCGCCGACCAGCACCGGCACGATATGCGTGTCGGACGGCATCACCGGCAGGCCGGCCAGCGACAGCACGCGTTTCGCCCGCGCCGCCTGCCGCTGCTGCAGGTCGCGCTCCAGGGTCGAGCCCTTGAGATGGCAGATCGCCGCCTTGGCGGCCGCGGCGACGGCCGGCGGCAGCGCGGTGGTGAAGATGAAGCCGTTCGCATGGCTGCGCACGGCGTCGATCAGCGCAGCGGAACCCGCGATATAGCCGCCCATGACGCCGAAGGCCTTGCCGAGCGTGCCCTCGATCACGTCGATCCGGTGCATCTGGCCGTCGCGCTCGGCAACGCCCGCCCCGCGCGGCCCGTACATGCCGACGGCATGGACCTCGTCGATATAGGTCATGGCGCGATAGCGCTCGGCGAGGTCGCAGATCTCGCGGATCGGGCCCACGTCGCCGTCCATCGAATAGACGCTCTCGAAGACGATCAGCTTGTTGCGGTCGCGACCGGCGGCCTTCAGCAGGGTCTCGAGGTGATCGACGTCGCTGTGGCGGAACAGCTGCTTCTCGCAGCCGGCCTGACGCACGCCCTCGATCATCGAATTGTGGTTCTGCGCGTCCGAAAGGATCAGGCAGTCCGGCAGCAGTTTGGCGATGGTCGAGATGCCGGCCTGGTTGGAGATGTAGCCGGAGGTGAAGACGAGCGCCGCCGCCTTGCAGTGCAGATCGGCGAGTTCCCGCTCCAGCTCGACCACCGGATGCGAGGTACCGGAAATGTTGCGCGTGCCGCCCGCGCCCGCGCCCATGCGGCGGGCGGTCTCCGCCATCGCCTCGACGACCGCGGGGTGGTGGCCCATGCCGAGATAATCGTTGGAGCACCAGATGACGACCTCGCGGGCACCGTCCGGCCCGTGCCAGGTGGCGCGCGGGAAGGCTCCGACGGAGCGTTCGAGATCGGCGAAGACACGGTAGCGGCGTTCATCCTTCAGGCGGGCGACGGCGTTTTCGAAATGATGCGAATAGGACATTGGCTCGTTCCGGTCAGTGCGAGCCCCGGCGGCGGCCGGGGGACACGCTAACATGCCGCCACGCGCCGCTCCGGGCCTTGATCGGCATCAAGTCAGGGCTCGCGCTTTAGCACGGTTCCAATCTTGGGCGCCATGCCGGAGTTCGGACGATCAGGGCGAAGCGTTACAGTCCATGCAGGCGCATCAGCGCGTCGAAATGCCTGCTCGCCTGATAGTCGAGCACCTGCATCCATTCGCGGGCGGCCTGCTTCTGCTGGTCGGGCGGGATGATCTTCAGCTTGAGGCCGGTTGACTGGGCGAGGATCTGCTGCCGGCAGGCACGCTCCAGAAAATAGAGGTCGTCGAAGGCAACCGCGACGGTCGGCCCGCCGATGGTCACGCCGTGATGCTCGAGGAAGATGATGTCGGCATGCGGATTGTCCTTCTGGGCCTGAGCGATCCGCTCGCCCTCCTCGGCATTCAGCGCGACGCCCCCGAAGCCCTGGTAGGCGGTGCGGTCAAGGAAGCGGCAGGCGGTCTGGTGCGCCATTTCCAGCTTGCCGCCCTCCACCATGGTCAGAGCGGTCGCGTGCGGCATGTGAACGTGCAGGATCGCCTGGTGGCGCGGATTGGCCCGGTGGCCAGCGATATGGATGTTCCGCGCAGTGGCCTCGACCTCGCCCCAGCCCTCGCGGATCGTACCCTCGCCGTCGATCAGCAGGAGGTCGTCGGGGCGCATCTCGCCCCAGTGGATCCCATATGGGTTGATCAGGTAACGCTCGCCGGGGCCCGGCACGACCACCGAGAAGTGGTTGCAGATGCCCTCATTGAGCTCGAACTGCGCGGCAAGCCGGAGCGCCGCGGCCAGTTCCCGGCGCAGCGTCGCGACATCGGTCCGGCGGGAATCGGTGGCAGCGGGCGCGGTCATGGTTTTCCTCGGCTATCGGCTTGCAGGGGCCTTCAAGCAAAACGCCTGCGAGGGTCTCGCAGGCGTCTGGGACAATGCAGGGCAGCGCCCGAAGGGCACAAGGCTCATTTCGGCGCGAGGATCATGATCATCTGCCGGCCCTCGAGCCGCGATTCCTGCTCGACCTTGGCGATCAGCACCGTATCAACCTTGACCCGGTCGAGAACCTTCACGCCGAGATCCATGTGCGCCATCTCGCGGCCACGGAAACGCAGGGTCACCTTGACCTTGTCGCCTTCCTCGAAGAACCGCTTCATCGCCTTCATCTTCGTCTCGTAGTCGTGATCGTCGATGCCGGGACGCAGCTTGATCTCCTTGACCTGAACCGTCTTCTGGTTCCGGCGGGCCTCGGCTGCCTTCTTCTGTTCCTGGAAGTTGAACTTGCCGTAGTCCATGATCTTGCAGACGGGCGGATTGGCATTCGGCGCAACCTCCACCAGGTCGAGACCGGCCTCGACGGCCAGCAGGACGGCGTCGCGCGTCTGGATTACGCCGCGGTTCTCGCCTTCGGCGTCGATCAGCTGGACCTCGCGGACGCGGATCATGTCGTTGATGCGCGGCCCGTCGCGTTCGACGGGGGCGGCGGCTCTCATGGGCCTGCGAATGGGGCGTCTCCTTCAGACGTGAACAGGAACCGGACCGCTGCCGGAAGGGCCCTCCCACGAGGGGAAAGACGCATGCCGACCGACTGCCATTCCGGAAGCTGGCGAAGATCGTGAGAAACACTGCGAAAGTCAATGGTTCGGAGCTGCTTTCGGCCGTCCGCTGTCAACGTGCTGCCGCGAGCACCCGCCGATAAATGGCGACCGTCTGGTCCTGCAGGCGCGCGCGTGAGAAGCGCCGGGCGTGGGCGGCGGCGCGGCCGACCATGGCGAGGCGGCTCTTCGGATCGAGTTCGATCGCCCGGCCGATGGCCTCGGCGAGCGTCATGGCATCGCCCGGAACGGCGCGAAATCCGGTCTGTTCGTCCTCGGGCGCTCCCGGCGGAGCGCGGACCAGGTCGGCGAGGGCGCCGATGTCGGAGGCCACCACAGGCACGCCCATCGCCATGGCCTCCACCACCGCGCGGCCGACCGGGTCCGGCGCGATCGACGAGGCGACCGCCAGATGCGCCGAAGCGAGCGCCGCGGGACCGGCTTCCGACGCGGCGACCAGCCGCACCACCCCGTCCAGCCCCTGGGCCTCGATGCGCGCGCCGAGCCGGGCGCGATAGTCCGGCTCGTCCAGGCCGTCGGGGATGATGAGGAAGACCGTTCCGGTCAGGCCGCCATTGACCAGCAGCCGGACAGCGTCGATCAGCACCTCCTGGCCCTTGTCCGCATGAAAGCGGGCGTGGTGGATCACCACGCGCTCGGCGCCTGCAAGGCCGGCTGCCGCGCGGAATTCTGCCCGTTCTCGGGCGCTGACGCGATCTGCATTGAAACGCCGGAGGTCGAGGCCGGGCGAAATCCCGATGATGCGATCGGCCTTCTTCGGTGCCACCGCCTTGAGAATCCCGGCGATGTGCCGGGAGGGGGCGGTGACCAGCCGCGCGCCGAGCAGCATGCGGTCCAGCCGGCGGGCTGCAAAGCCACCGGCGGGCGCGCCGTGGAAGCTCGCCACGACGGGAATGCGCGCCAGCCGGCCGGCCAGCAGCCCGGAGAGCGCCGCGAAGCGCGCATGAGCGTGGACGTGGACGATATCGACGGCCTCGCGGTCGAACAGGCCGCGCAGATGCGCGATATTGCCGATCGCCGCCACCGGGCTCCAGCCGCCGAGGTCAAAAGCGATCCATTCGCCGCCGGCGGCCTGCAGGTCGCCGACCAGTGGACCTTTCTCGGCGGCGACGATGAGCCGGGCCCCGGCGGCCGCGACCGCTTCCGCCACCGCCAGGACCGAGCGCGCCACCCGGTCTTCGACGAGGGCCGGGATGACATGGAGGATCGTCCGGCCGTCGAGACCCTGATCCTCCCTGTTTCGCCGATCACCCATCGACCTTGCCCCGGCCCTGCCGCCGCCGATAAGCAGGCAGGCCCGCCCGGCGAATCGTTCGAGCGACAGTGTGATGGCCAGCCAGACCGATCCGCAATTCCTGACAGTCGGCGAGGGTCGGGATGCCCGCCGCATCGCGTTCCGGCGCGTCGAGGGCGACGGCCCCACCACCGTCTGGCTCGGCGGCTTCAAATCCGACATGAAGGGCACCAAGGCCGAAGCGCTGGAGGCCTTTGCCCGCGAAACCGGCCGCACCCATCTGCGCTTCGACTATTCCGGCCACGGCGAATCGGAGGGCGATTTCGAGCAGGGCACGATCTCGCGCTGGGCGGAAGAGGCTTCCGCCATTGTCGCGCTGGCCGGACCGCGGCCGATCCTGGTGGGATCGTCGATGGGCGGCTGGATCTCCCTGCTGGTCGCCCGGCGGATGGCATCGCCACCTGCCGGCATGGTGCTGATCGCCCCGGCCGCCGACTTCACCGAGGCGTTGATGTGGGCCTCGTTCCCCGACACGGTAAAGCGGCAGATCGAGACGGAGGGCCGCTGGACCCGGCCATCCGCCTATGACGAGGGCGGCTATCCGATCACCCGCGCCCTGATCGAGGACGGGCGGCGCAACCTCGTGCTGGGCGGCCTCGTCGAGACCGGCTGCCCGGTCCACATTCTGCAGGGCATGCTCGACCCGGACGTGCCCTGGCGCCACGCCATGCTGCTGGCCGAGAAGATCGCTCGCGACGACGTCGTGGTGACCCTGATCAAGGACGGCGACCACCGGCTGTCGCGCGACGAGGACATTGCGCGGCTGACCAGGGCGGTGGCCGCCATGGCAGACGCTGCAGGGACAGCTTGATTCCAATATCCGAGAATCGTAATCTCGAATCATGGATAGCGCCGCCCGTTCCGCCGATGACCTCGACCATGTGGTGGCCGCCCGTGTCCGCGATCTCAGGGCGGCGAAGGGACTGACGCTCGACCAGCTTGCCACCCTGTCCGGCGTCTCGCGCGCCATGATCTCGCGGATCGAGCGTGCCGAGGCGAGCGCCACCGCCGTGCTGCTGGTCAAGCTGGGCGCGGCCCTCGGCGTGACGCTCGGCGAGCTGTTCGAGACCCCGCAGCCGAAGCCCGACCCGGTGCGCCGCGCGGCCGATACGCCGGTGCGCAAGGACCCGGCCACTGGCTACACGCGCCGCAACGTCGCCCCACCCAATGCCTCCGGCACCAATATCGTCGACGTGACGCTGCCCGCCGGCAAGCAGGTCGCCTATGACAACCTCGTCGTGATGCCCGTCGAGCAGTTCGTCTGGGTGTTCGAGGGGGTGCTGACGCTCTCCTATGAGGGCCTCGTGACCGATCTCAACGCCGGCGACTGCCGCCTCATGCGGCTCGACAGCCCGCTCACCTTCGAGAACCGCACGGCCAGCCCCGCGCGCTACGCGGTCGTGCTCGTGCCACATTCCGGACCCCATGGGGTGCGCCGATGATCAGGATCGAGACCCTCGACGCCGCCGCCGCGGCCCGCCATGTGCCCGGCCTTGCCGCCGTTCTCGCCGATTGCGTGCGCAATGGCGCCTCCGTCAGCTTCATGAACCCCTATGGCCAGCAGGACGCCGAAGTCTTCTTCGCCGGCGTTGTGGATCAGGTCGCCAGGGGCCAGACGGTGCTCGTCGCGGCCTTCCTCGACGAGCGCATCCTCGGCACAGCCCAGCTCGGCCTCGACATGCCGCCGAACCAGCCGCACCGCACCGAGGTGAAGAAGATGCTGGTCCATTCCGACGGCCGCCGCCAGGGCATCGCCTCGTCCATGCTGCGGCGGCTGGAGGAGGAGGCCATCGCGCGCGGGCGCACGCTGCTCATCCTCGACACCGCCAGCGACGAGGCCAGGCGCGTCTATGAGCGCGGCGGCTGGTCGCGCTTCGGCTTCGTGCCGGATTTCGCTTTGCTGCCGGATGGCGGCTTCTGCGACACCACCTATTATCTGAAGGATCTGTCGCCGCCGAAGGGCACGCCCGTCTCGACCGTGGCGGTCCGGTCGGCCGGGGAGGCAGACCTGCCGGCCATCCGCGACATCCTCAACGAGGCGATCCGCACCTCGACATCGGTGTGGACCGACGATCCCGTCGACCTCGACAGCCGCCGTGTCTGGCTGAAGGAGCGGCTGGCCGCCGGCAATCCCGTTCTCGTCGCCATTGATGGCGGCGACGTCGTCGGATTCGGCTCCTATATCCAGTTCCGGGCCTGGGACGGCTACCGCAACGCCGTCGAGCATTCGGTCTATGTCCAGCCCGACCGGCGCGGCTCGGGGGTCGGCTCGGCGCTCGTCGATGCGCTCATCGCGCATGCGAAATCAGCCGGCAAGCACGTCATCATCGGCGGAATCGAGGGTGAGAACCGCGCCTCGCTGAGGCTGCACCGGCGCGCCGGCTTCATCGAGGTCGGCCGCATGCCGTCGATCGGGGAGAAGTTTGGCCGGCGGCTGGACCTCGTCTTCGTCCAGAAGCACCTGGGATGAAGCCTATTCGTCCAGCCCATACCTGTGCAGGTTGGCGCCATTGACGCGCAGCCAGGCCTTGGCCGGGTCGAGGCTCGGGCAGAGCTCGCGGACAATGCGCCAGAACCGCGCCGAATGGTTCATCTCGCGCAGATGCGCCACTTCGTGGGCCGCCAGATAGTCGAGCACGAAGGGCGGGGCGAGGATCAGCCGCCAGGAATAATTGATCGCGCCGGTCGAGGAGGCCGAGCCCCAGCGGCTCGCCTGGTCGCGGATACCGATGCGCGTGACCCTGACGCCGAGGCGCTCGGCATAGCGGCGGGTGGCGGCCTCAAGATCCCGGCGGGCCTCCCGCTTCAGGAAATCCTGCACGCGCCGCGACAGGAACTCGGCATCGCCCGAGACGAGGATCGCGCCGTTCTCGACCCAGACGGTACCGCGCCGGTCGGGGCGATGCTGCACGGTATGCGGGACGCCACGCAATGGAACAACCGCGCCGGGCACGAAGGCCAGGGCCTCGGGGATGCGGGTGAGCCGCGTCGCGATCCAGCCGCCATGCCGTTCCGCGAAATTCATCGCGTCGGACACCCGGGACCGGGCCGGCATGGTCAGCACCGCGTCGCGCGTGGCTGCGCGCACGCGCAAGGTGAAGCGACGCGCCTGCGGCATGCGGCGCAGCGCAACCGAATAGTCGACGCCCTCGTGGGAAACGATGATCGCTTCCGGGTCAGGCTCGCGCAGGAAGAACCGGCGAACGACGGACATGGCGGAGAGGATAAACGAGTCGCGCGGGCGAACGCCAGCAACGCCACCGTGATCAGCCGGCTCCGAATTTCCAGCTTGACGCACGCGAACAGAGCCTGTCAGTCGCCCCTCCGCCGGTCAGTCCTTCTTCGGGGCCTGGACGGCCGCGACCTGCGACCGGCCGCCGCGGATCATCTTGAGCACGGCCGGCTTGGCCGGAGCTTTCGGCTTGGCGGCATTCGCCTTGCGATAGGCGTGGGTCCGCATGAAGTCCATGACGCGCGGCGCGATGTCGGCGCGGAAGCGCGAGCCATTGAACACGCCGTAGTGACCCACCGCCGGTTGCAGATGGTGATGGCGCATGTCCTCGGGGATAGAGGTCGCGAGGCCATGGGCGGCGAGCGTCTGGCCGCCACCGGTGATGTCGTCGTTCTCGCCCTCGACGGTCAGCAGCGCCACGCGCTTGATCGCCTTGGGGTCCACCGGCCGGTCGCGGTGCATCATGATGCCGCGCGGCAGGTGCTGCTCGACGAAGACCCGCTCGATGGTCTGCAGGTAGAATTCGGCGGTCAGGTCCATGACCGCCAGATACTCGTCGTAGAACTCGCGGTGCTTCTGTGCGCCGTCGCCATCGCCCTTGACCAGGTTGCGGAACAGCTCGCGATGGGCATCGACGTGGCGGTCGAGGTTCATCGACATGAAGCCGTTGATCTGCAGGAAACCCGGATAGACCGGCCGCATCATGCCGGGATGAGGGAACGGCACCGTGGTGATGACGTTGCGGCGGAACCAGTCGGTGCCCCGCTCCTCGGCAAGCTTGTTCACGGCGGTCGGGTTCGCCCGCGTGTCGATCGGCCCGCCCATGAGCGTCAGCGTGGTCGGCACATAAGGGCCGTCCTCGGCCTCCATGCGCGCGACCGCCATGAACACCGGCACCGCGGGCTGGCAGACGGCCATGACGTGGGTGTCGGGGCCGAGGAAATGCAGCATGGAGATGACATAGTCGACATAGTCATCGAGATCGAAGGCACCGTCGGCCATCGGCACCATGCGGGCATCGAGCCAGTCGGTGATGAAGACCTCGTGGTTCGGCAGGAAGGCCTCGACCGTGCCGCGCAGCAGGGTCGCGTAGTGACCCGACATCGGCGCGACGATCAGCACCTTCGGGTCGGCCTTATGGCGCTGCGGCAGGGCGCGCTGGAAGTGGATCAGGTTGCAGAAGGGGCGCTGCCAGACCGCCTTTTCGGTAACCTCGACGCGCTCGCCGCCGACCAGCGCGGTCGGCAGGTTGAAAACGGGCTTGCCGTAGCGGCGGGTGGTGCGCTCGAACAGCTCGGCCGCGGCGGCGAACTGCTTCGCCATCGGCAGGTGGGCCCAGGGATTGATCGGATTGGTCAGCGCGAGCTTCGTGGCATCGGCCATCGCCCGGTAGGGCGACAGCATGGCGTGGGTGGCTTCGTACCAGTGATAGAGCACGCAGATGCCTCCGAGGGTGAGGAGGGCCGGAGCGCCATTCGCGGAATTCCTGCCCGGATGGTCAGGCGGACCTTCGACGGAAGACGCGGCTGGAGGCCACGGAGTTCCCGCCTAATTGCTGCACTGCCGAAATCTGTAACAGCCCTGTGACAGATCAGGCAATCAGAGGAGAGTGAAGAAGCTGTTAACCACGGCTGAACGTGGCTTTGGGGTGACATGCCACCAAAGGCGGGTCCGGGAGGAACTCATTCGCCGCTGGAGAGCAGCGAGCCGGCGTCCCGCGCGCGATTGAGCAGCATGACGAAGGCTGCCGAGGCGAGGCCGATCCAGACGACGTTGAGCGCCAGCGCGGCGCCGAGATAATCGACGCGCAGCACGCCGTCCGCCAGCACCGCGCGCATGCCCTCGAACACATAGGTCGGCGGCAAAGCGAGCGCGAAGGGCTGCAGCCAGCCGGGCAGGACGGCGAGCGGGTAATAGACGCAGCAGAGCGGCCAGAACACGAACATGATGGTCCAGGCGAGGCTTTCGGCACCCAGCCCGTGGCGCAGGATCAGGCCCGCGACGACGATGCCGACCGCCCAGCCGGTGACCACCAGCAGGGCAAAGAAGGCGGCGAAGCCGATCCCGAGCCGGGCGAGATCAAAGCCGAAATAGGCAATGGCGAGGATCACCGTCGGCGTCATGCCGACCGCAAGGCGGGCAAGGCTCATGACCATGAGCGCCACGACGAACTCGACCGGCCGCAACGGGCTCATCAGGAGGTTGCCAAGATTGCGCGACCAGACTTCCTCGAGGAACGAGATGGAGAAGCCGATCTGGCCGCGGAACAGGATCTCCCAGAGCAGGAGGCCGGACACCAGCGCGCCGCCAACGAACAGCGTGCGGTTGGTCGAGGCCATGGCGTAGTTCTGCAGGAAGCCCCAAGTGAGCAGGTTCAGGATCGGCCAGTAGACGAGTTCCAGCAGCCGCGGCCAGGACGAGGCGAGCAGGTAGCAATAGCGCAAGCACAGCGCCCCGACGCGCCGGATCGAGAAGCTCATGCGGCCCTCGCGGCGGCCATGAAAGCGTCGAGCTTCGCCTGGTCGAGATGGCCGTCGGTGCGGACGCCCGAGCACAGGTCGACGCCGAAGGGCTGCACCGTTGCAATGGCCTCGGCAACATTGCCGGGATTAAGGCCGCCGGCGAGGAAGACCGGCTTCTCCGTGCGCTTGACGAATTCCGCGCTTACCGCCCAGTCATGGGTGCGGCCGGTGCCGCCAAGCTCGCGCATGGTACCGCCCGGCTTGCCGGAATCGAGCAGGAAGGCGTGCACATAGGGCGCATAGCGCGGGATCAGGTCGAGGGCGCCCGGCCCCTCGACATGGATTACTTGCACGCGCCTGACCATCGGCAGCGAGACCGCCAGTACCGCAAGCTCGCCGGGATCGATGTGGTCGACGATCTGCACCGTATTGGTGCCGCAGTGGCGGACATGGTCGGCGATGTCGGTGCCGGCCGCCCGCGACGTCAGGAGGAACGTGGCGATCGGCGGGGGCACGTCAGCCGTGACGGCGCGGATGGTGGCATCGCTGACGATGCCCGGCCCCGAGGGCATGGCGGCGACGAAACCGAGCGCATCGGCGCCGGCGTCCATCGCCATGCGCGCCTCCCTGACGGAGGATATGCAGCAGATCTTGATCCGTATGCGCGTCATTCGGCCGCCTCCCTGCGCCCGCGGGCGACATCGAGAAACACCTCTTCGAGGTTCGAGCGACCGTAGCGGCGGATAAGCTCGGAGGGGGCAGCATCATCCTCGATGCGGCCCTTCTTCAGCATGATGACGCGGTCGCAGAGACGCTCGACCTCGCCCATATTATGCGAGGCGAGCAGGATCGCCGCCCCGCGCCGGTCACGATAATGCTCCAGATGGGAGCGGATCCAGTCCGCGGTATCCGGATCGAGCGAGGCGGTCGGCTCGTCGAGCAGCATGACCTCCGGCTCGTTGATCAGCGCCTTGGCGAGGGCAACCCGCGTCTTCTGGCCGGCCGACAGCTTGCCGGACGGGCGGTCGATGAAATCGCCGAGGTCGAGATCGGATGCGAGCGCCGCGATGCGGCCGCCAACATCCTCGACGCCGTAGAGCATGCCGAAGACCTTGAGGTTCTGCCGGACGGTCAGCCGGTGCGGCATGTCGACATAGGGGCTCTCGAAATTCATCCGGTGCAGCACGTCGTGCCGCCGTTTGATCATGTCGGTGCCGAGCACACTCACGGCGCCCGAGGTCGGCAGGACGAGGCCCATGACCATGCCGATGGTAGTCGACTTGCCGGCACCGTTGCCGCCAAGCAGGGCGGTGGTCGAGCCTTGTGCGATCGCAAAGGTCAGGCCGTCCACGGCGCGGATCTCGCCGTAGTCCTTGACGAGGTTCGTGACCTCTATGGCAGGCGTCGCATCCTTCACCATGGCGATCAGATGGGCGGAAATCGCGCCGAGGGCAAATCAAAAGCCGTGATCGCCGGTATCGCCAATGCAAGGCCGGTCTGCGCAAGGGACTGCCGCAGGCGGGTTGACCCCCGGGCTCGGCACGCGCAAGCGTGACGCTCCCGTCGCCAAAGCCCGCCATGGTCATCGTCTTCGGCTCCATCAACATCGACCTCGTCGCGCGCGTACCCCGCCTGCCAGGCGCGGGCGAAACCGTCGCCGGCCCCGGCTACGCCCTGGTGCCAGGCGGCAAGGGGGCGAACCAGGCCCTGGCCGCCCGCCGCGCCGGAGCGAACGTCGTCCTCGCCGGTGCCGTCGGCCGGGACGGCTTTGCGGATATCGCGCTCGATCTGCTCGCCGCCGACGGCGTTGACCTGTCGCGCGTTGCGCGCGCGGACGCGCCCACGGGCGCTGCCTTCATCGCAGTGGACGCGGAGGGACGAAACCAGATCGTCGTCGCCTCGGGCGCCAACGCCTTCGCGCGGGCATCCGCGCTCGATGGACTCGCAACGGAGCCGGGCGACATCCTGCTGCTGCAATGGGAAGTGCCCGACGCCGAGATCGCCGCCGCCGCGGCCTGGGCGAAGGCCCGTGGCCTCCGGGTGATGATCAACCGCGCGCCCGCCGGGCCGGCTTCGCCGGATCTCCTGGCCATGACAGAGATCGTGGTGGTCAACGAGCACGAGGTCGTCGCGCTGGCCGAGGGCCACTCCATCGACGCGACCGACCCGGATGCGATCGCCTCGGCGCTGTCGACACGCTACGGCACCGCCATTTTCGTGACGCTCGGCGCCGAGGGTGCGATCGGCTGGGCCGATGGCATCCGTCATGCGGTGCCGTCCCTGCCGGTCGAGGTGGTCGACACGACGGCGGCCGGCGACACGTTCTGCGGCGCGCTCGCGGCAGCGCTCGACCGCAAGCGCGGCTATGAGACCGCCATTGAATTCGCCTCCGCTGCCGGCTCGCTCGCCTGCACGGTGTTTGGGGCGCAGACCAGCATTCCCCGCCTCGCAACCATAGAACCTGCCGCCGCAGCCCTCGCGGATGGCCGCAATCCCGACCATCGGAGGACGACCCCGTGAGCTACGGCAAGACCGAAACAGCCAGGAAGCCTGGCAAGCCGGCGGCGAGCCCCGTCCGCAACCGCATCAAGCGCCGGCTCGCCGCGGGTGAGAAGCTGCTCGGCGCCTGGGTCTTCACGGGATCGCCGACGGTCTGCGAAATCTATGCGCTGGCCGGCTACGACATCGTGCTGATCGATACCGAGCACACGCCGCTGGACGTCAAGGACGTGCTCGAATGCGTGCGTGCGGTCGAAGCTGGTGGGGGCGATGCCATGGTGCGCGTGCCCGGCCATGACTTCAGCCATTTCAAGCGGCTGCTGGATGCCGGCATCCATTCCTTCATGGTGCCGATGGTCGACACGGTCGAGCAGGCCAAGGCCGTGATCCATGCCTGCCTCTACCCGCCGCGTGGCCGGCGCGGCTTTGCGGCCACCGCCGCGCGCTCGGGCCTCTACGGCTTCCACGAGAATTATGCCGATGTCGCCCACGAGGAGACCTTCCTTGCCCTGCAGGTGGAGAGCGGGGCCGCGGCGCGTGACGCGGCCAAGATCGCCGCGCTCGACGGCGCGGACTGCCTGTTCATCGGGCCCAACGACCTTGCCGGCTCGCTCGGCAAGCTCGGACAGCTCGCCGATCCGGATGTGCTCAAGACCATCGACAAGGCGACGGCGGCGATCCTCAAGGCCGGCAAGGTCTGCGGCATCATCCCGACGCCGACGCGCGACGCCTCCGAAATGGCCCGGCGCGGCTTTTCCATCGTCATCGGCGAATGCGACGTGCCGACCCTGAAGGCTGGCGCACTCGCCGACAGGGCGCGCCACCGGAAGGCTTTCCCAGGGCGGGCGTGACGAGGGTTGCGCCTCAGGCCGTCAGCGCGGCGATGGCGCGGCTGGCGATCTCGACCGGCTCGGCATCCACCGATACCGTCACCGAATCCTCGTCGGACCCAAGCGGCTGGAGCGTTGCGAACTGGCTCTCCAGCAGGCTCGCTGGCATGAAATGGTCCTTGCGAGCCTTCATCCGCGCATCGATCAGCGCGAACGAGCCATCGAGATGGACGAAGCGGATGGCGGAGCGCGCTGCCCGCAGCCGGTCGCGATAGGCGCGCTTCAGCGCCGAACAAGCGATCACGACATGACGGCCCTCGCCCTCGCGGGCGGCGACCTCGGCCGCGATGGCGTCCAGCCAGGGCCAGCGATCGTCGTCAGTCAGCGGAGCCCCCGAGCGCATCTTCTCGACATTGGCGGGCGGGTGGAAGGCATCGCCGTCGCGGAAGTCCCAGCCGAGCCGGCGCGCGATCTCCATGCCGACGGTGGACTTGCCGCAGCCCGAGACGCCCATGACAACGATGGCGGTCGGGAGAGCCCTCATGGCTTCGGCCTTCTGCGCGCCGCGGCCCGTCACGATGTCTTCTGCTCCTGGTGGCCGCCAAAGCCCTTGCGCATGGCGGAGAGCACCTTTTCCGCGAAGGTGTGATCCTGGCGCGAGCGGAAGCGCGTGTAGAGCGCGGAGGTCAGAACCTCGGCCGGTGTCGCCTGTTCGATGGCCGCCTCGACGGTCCAGCGGCCCTCGCCGGAATCGGCGACATGGCCGGAGAAGGCGGCGAGCTGGCCGTCCTCGGCCAGCGCCTCGGCGGTCAGATCGAGCAGCCAGGAGGTGACCACCGAGCCGCGCCGCCAGACCTCGGCGATATCGGCGACATCAAGCGTCAGCCGCTGGTCCACCGGCAGCCGCTCGGAGGCGGCATTGTTCAGGATGTCGAAGCCTTCCGCGAAGGCCTGCATCATGCCGTATTCGATGCCGTTGTGGATCATCTTGACGTAGTGGCCCGCGCCGCTCGGCCCGCAATGGAGATAGCCGTCCTCGGCGCTGCCGGTCCTGTCGTCGCGATGGCGCGTCGCCGGGATGTCGCCGCGCCCGGGCGCGAGCGCGCGAAAGATCGGATCCAGCCGCCCAACCGCCGCCTTGTCGCCGCCGATCATCAGGCAATAGCCGCGCTCCAGACCCCAGACGCCGCCGGATGTGCCGACATCGAGATAGGTCAGACCCTTCTCAGCCAGCGCTTTCGACCGGCGGATATCGTCCTTCCAGAAGGTGTTGCCGCCGTCGATGATCGTGTCGCCGGATTCGAGCAGGCCCGCGAGCTGGTCGACCATGGCCTCGGTCACCTCGCCGGCCGGCAGCATGACCCAGACGGTGCGCGGCGCGGCGAGCCTGTGACGAAACTCGGCGACGGAGGCTGCGACCTCTGCCCCCTCCCGGCCGAGCGCCGCGCCGGCGGCCGGGTTCGCGTCGAAGACGACGCAGGAATGGCCCGCCCGCATCAGACGGCGCACAATGTTCGCGCCCATCCGGCCGAGCCCCACCATGCCGAGCTGCATGCGCTGCCTCCCCGATCCTTCTTGTTCATCCGAACCAACCGAACTTGGCAGGGAAGTCAACCACTTGGAATCGAAATGCGCGGCACCTCCGGGCGTTGCCGGATGCGCTTCCAGCGTGTAGAGGGCGCGCAAAGCCATTCGGAGCCGCCCCTTCATGTCAAAGCCCCGCTACGATGTTGCCGGTATCGGCAATGCCATCGTCGACGTCCTCGCTCGCACCGATGACGATGTCCTGGCGAAGCTCGACGTGCCGAAGGGTGCGATGATGCTGATCGACGAGCCGCGCGCCGAGGCGATCTATGCGGCCATGTCGCAGACCATCGAGATGTCGGGCGGCTCAGCTGCCAACACCATCGTCGGCTGCGGCATGCTGGGCCTGAAGCCCGCCTTCATCGGCAAGGTAAAGCAGGACGCGCTAGGTGCCTCGTTCAGCCACGGCATCAGGGCGGCGGGCGTGCATTTCCCGACCGCGCTGGCAACCGACGGTCCAGCCACCGCGCGGTCCTTCATCCTGGTGACGCCGGACGGCGAGCGCACCATGAACACCTATCTTGGCGCCGCCCAGAACCTGACGCCGGACGATGTCGACGCGGACACCATCGCCAATGCCGGCGTGACCTATCTCGAGGGCTATCTGTGGGACCCGCCGGCGGCCAAGCAGGCCTTCCTGAAGGCGGCGACGATCGCCCATGGCGCCGGTCGGAGCGTCGCGCTGACGCTGTCGGATTCGTTTTGCGTCGACCGCTACCGTGACGAGTTCCTCGGTCTGATGCGTGACAAGGTCGTCGACATCGTCTTCGCCAACGAGAGCGAGCTGAAATCGCTCTACCAGTCCTCGGATTTCGCCACCGCGCTTGATGCGCTGCGCGCCGACGTGCGCCTCGCCGTCGTCACCCGCAGCGAGAACGGCGCGCTGGCGGCGGAAGGCACGGGCCTCGTTTCGGCGCCTGCCTACCCGGTGGACCGGGTGGTCGACACGACCGGCGCGGGCGATCTCTTCGCCGCCGGCTTCCTCTCCGGCTATGCACGCGGCCTCGGCCACGAGACCTCGCTCAGGCTCGGCGCGCTTTGTGCTGCCGAGATCATCAGCCATATGGGTGCGCGTCCCGAGGCGGACCTGAAGGCGCTGGCGGCTGAAAACGGCTTCACGCTGTAAATCGGGCTACCGCTCCCAGATCATCTTGCCGCCATAGGCGACCATGACCGCGCCGGCGCCGATACCGAGCGCGCGACTGAGCCGTCCCGGTCGGCGGGCGAAGGGCAGGGTCTTCAGGGCAAGGCCCAGCACGACGTAGTAGATCGTCGACATCGCAACCATGACCGCGACGCCGGCGAGGCCGATGGCGGCCGGCTGCTCGGCCAGATGCGTCACCGCGAAGAGCGACGAGACGAAGACCAGCGATTTCGGATTGCCGAGGGCTGTCGCAAGTCCGGTCAGGAAGGCGCGACGGGGGGTCAGCATCGGCGCACTGGCGCGGCTGGTCTCGGCCGGCGGCGACACGTTGCGGCGAATGAGATTGAACCCCATCCAGGCGAGATAGGCCCCGCCCGCGAGCTTCACAGCGACGGCGGCGGCCGGAAACAGTTCGAACAACCAGAACAGGCCGAGGAGCCCGGCGAGCCCCCAGAGGCAGGTGCCGAGCACGATGGCGGCCGCGACCGCGAACATGGAGGTAGCGGGCGAGGACAGTCCGACCGCCATGAACAGGACCATGTTCGGGCCGGGTGTGATGACGGCGATCAGCCAGAGGCCGGCAAGGACGAGGAGGGTATCGGCAGGGGACATGATGGTCTCGCGGCGGGCGTCAGGCGTCGATGCCGTCCATCCGGACGGGCAGGCCGGCCGCCTGCATGTGCCGCTTCACCTGCGGAATCGTGAACGTGCCGAAGTGGAAGACGGAGGCCGCCAGCACGCCGGTCGCGCCGCCCTTCGCCACGCCATCGACGAAATGATCGAGCGCACCGACGCCTCCCGAGGCGATCACCGGCACGGGCACGGCGTCCGACACCGCGCGGGTGAGGGCGAGGTCAAAGCCCGACTTGGTGCCGTCGCGGTCCATGGAGGTCAGCAGGATCTCGCCTGCGCCCAGCGCCACCACCTCGCGGGCATAGGCCACGGCATCGATCCCGGTCGGCTTGCGGCCACCGTGGGTGAAGATTTCCCAGCGGTCGGTTTCACCCTCTGCCGACACCCTCTTGGCGTCGATGGCGACGACGATGCACTGGTCGCCGAACTTGTCGGCGGCCCGGCCGACGAAGGCGCGGTCGTTTACCGCCGCGGTATTGATCGAAACCTTGTCGGCGCCCGACACCAGCAGCGCGCGGATATCTTCCACCGTTCGGACACCACCGCCGACCGTCAGCGGCATGAAACAGGCTTCCGCCGTGCGGGTCACCACGTCGAACATGGTACGGCGGTCGTCGGAACTGGCGGTGATGTCGAGGAAGGTCAGTTCGTCCGCACCCGCGGCGTCATAGGCCTTGGCGGCCGCCACAGGATCGCCGGCATCGATCAAGTCGACGAACTGCACGCCCTTGACGACGCGTCCGTCCTTGACGTCGAGGCAGGGGATGATGCGTACCTTGAAGGTCATGCCGCCCTCGCATCCCGGATCAGTGCCATGGCCTCGGCGGGGTCGAGCCGGCCGTCATAGAGCGCCTTGCCCGTGATGGCACCTTCGAGCTTCGCCGCGCGCGGCGAAATCAGTTCGCGCACGTCGTCGAGCGAGGCAAGGCCGCCGGAGGCGACAACCGGGATGGCAACCGCATCGGCGAGCGCGATGGTGCCGTCCCAGTCGATGCCGGACAGCATGCCGTCGCGGGCGATGTTCGTGTAGACGAGCGCGGAAACCCCAGCATCCTCGAAGCGAAGTGCGAGGTCGTGGACATGGAGGGTCGAGGTCTCGGCCCAGCCCTCAACCGCCACCCAACCGTCGCGGGCATCAATGCCGACCGCGACGCGGCCGGGAAAGGCCTTCGCGGCCGCCTTCACGAAGTCGGGGTCGCGCACCGCCGCCGTACCGATGATGACGCGGGTGACGCCCTTGGACAGCCAGCCCTCGACCGTCTTCATGTCGCGGATGCCGCCGCCGAGCTGAACCGGAAAGGAAGTCGCCGCGCGGATCGCCTCGACGGCCGAAGCGTTGACCGGCTTGCCGGCGAAGGCGCCGTCGAGGTCGACGACGTGGAGGTAGTCGAAGCCCTGGTCCTCGAAGGATTTGGCCTGCGCGGCGGGATCGTCGGCGTAGACGGTGGCCTGAGCCATGTCGCCCTGCTTCAACCGGACGCAGCGGCCTTCCTTGAGATCGATCGCAGGGAAGAGCCTCATGGCCGCCACTCCAGGAAGTTGCCGATCAGCGTCAGCCCCAGCTTCTGGCTCTTCTCGGGGTGGAACTGCGTGCCGACCATCGTGTCGCGGGCGATCATGGCGGTGACCGGCGTGCCGTAATCGGCATCGGCCAGGATCACGTCGCCGGCCGTCGCGGTCAGGTGATAGGAGTGAACGAAATAGGCGTGAAGCCCATCCGGCCCGGTCGGAATGCCGGCGAGAACGGGATGCTCGCGTTTCACGTTCAACGTGTTCCAGCCCATATGCGGGATCTTGTAGTTGGCCCCCATCGGACGGATCAGGTCGATGTCGCCGGGCACCCAGCCGAGGCCGGCCGTGACATCCTTTTCCAACCCCCGGCCGCCCATCAGCTGCATGCCGACGCAGATGCCGAGGAAGGGCCGGCCACGACCGCGCACCGCCTCCGTCAGCGCCTCGACCATGCCGGGTACGCCGACGAGGCCGCGCTTGCAGTCGGCATAGGCGCCGACGCCCGGCAGCACGATCCGGTCGGCCTTGCGGACGAGGTCGGGGTCGGCGGTGACGAGGACCGGCACGGTGAGACCGCGCTCGCGCGCCATCCGCTCGAAGGCCTTCTGGGCGGAATGCAAATTGCCCGAGCCATAGTCGACGATGGCAACGCTCACCGCATGCCTCGCGCGCCCGGATCGACCTCCGGGAAGAGCCCGATCGGATGGGCGGACGCCGGTATGGCAGGCGACGAAGTGGCCGAAACGGGGCCGGGGCGCCGATAGGTCGCCTCGGCCTCCGCCCGTTCGGCGAAATAGCGGCGCTCGGCCTCCTCGCGATTGGCGGCGACGATGACGCCAACCTCATGGAAACCGCGCCAGCGCAGCGAGCGGCGCTTCAGGTTGGTCGCCTCCAACCCGACCAGCAAGCTGATCGCGAAGGTGATGGCCATCCGCAGGGGCGGCGGGAAGCCCGACCAGGCCAGCGCCACGAAGGCCGCTGTCATGACGACCAGATAGACGAGGAAGGTCAGCCACATCCGGTTCCACAGGAACCAGGCCCAGGGCACGACGAATGCGACCGGCGCAAAGGCATCCGGCACGAACTGGATCGCGGTATCGCTGTCCCGCCCGGGTTTGGACGGGGCCAGATGGACCGTGTAGCTGGTCTGCCGGGCCATCTAGAGGACGCCCTTGGTGGAGGGAATCTCGTTCGCGCGGCTCGTGTCGATGGCGAAGGCCGCCCGCAGCGCCCGCGCGAGCCCCTTGAAGCAGCTCTCGGCAATGTGGTGGGCATTGTCGCCGTAGAGCGTCTCGACATGCAGCGTGATGTCGGAGTTCATGGCGAAGGCCTGGAAGAACTCGCGCACCAGCTCGGTGTCGAAGGTGCCGATCTTATGGCGCGGGAACTCCGTGCGGAAGACAAGGAACGGCCGGCCCGAGACGTCGAGCGCGACGCGGGTCAGCGTCTCGTCCATCGGCAGATGGACGTCGGCATAGCGGGTGATTCCCTTCATGTCGCCGAGCGCCTGGCGCACGGCCTGGCCGAGCGCGATGCCGACATCCTCCACCGTGTGGTGGTCGTCGATTTCAAGGTCGCCCTTGGCCTTCACGACAAGGTCGATCATCCCATGACGGGCGATCTGGTCGAGCATGTGGTCGAAGAAGCCGACGCCCGTGGCGACCTCGGCCTTGCCGGTGCCGTCGAGATCGACGGACACGGTGATGTCCGTCTCCCGGGTGGTGCGGGTGATCTGGCCCTTGCGCATGACCTTCTCCGATGGTGCGGCGTCTTCTACCAGCGGCGGCATCCCTTTGGAAAGGCAAAGCGGCGGATGTGGTTGCCGGCGCTGAGTTGCTGACGCAGTCTTGCGGTCGGCGTGGCAGGCTGATTGTCCACATTTGTCGCCCGGAGCCGCCGATGAACCGCGATCAAGCGCTCGCCCTGGCCCTCGCCTTGCCTGAGGCGGCCGACCATCCGCATTTCGACCGCACCGCCGTGAGGGCCGGCAAGGGCCGCATCTTCGCGACCTTCGGCCGGGCCGGCGACATGAACGTCAAGCTGACGCCGGACGAGCAGGCGCTGTTCACCGAGAGCGCGGCCGAGGCCGTCGCGCCCATTGGCGGCGGCTGGGGCCGGCAGGGCTGGACGCGCGTCGAGCTGGCCAAGGCCGATGAACCGCTGGTCCGCTCGGTGCTCAACGCCGCCTGGTGCGGAGCCGCCCCGAAGAAGCTGCTGGCGGCGCAGGAGGGCCGTGGAAGCTAGCGATCGACTTGCGTCCTGCGCCGATCCGCCTACATCACGGGCATATCGGAGGTTCCATGACGTCGCAGAATGACAATGCCTTCCCCGGCTGGCACGCCACGACCATCTGTTCGGTTCGCAAGGACGGCAAGGTCGTCATCGGCGGCGACGGCCAGGTCTCGCTTGGCCAGACCGTCATCAAGGCAAATGCCCGCAAGGTGCGGCGGCTCGCCAAGGGCGACGTGATCGCGGGCTTCGCCGGCGCGACGGCCGATGCCTTCACGCTGTTCGAGCGGCTGGAGGCCAAGCTCGAGCAGTTTCCGGGACAGCTGACCCGCGCGGCGGTGGAGCTTGCCAAGGACTGGCGCACCGACCGCTATCTGCGCCGGCTCGAAGCCATGATGATCGTCGCCGACAAGGACGTGTCGCTGATCCTGACCGGCACCGGCGACGTGCTGGAGCCGGAGAGCGGCATCGCGGCCATCGGCTCGGGCGGCAATTATGCGCTCGCCGCCGCACGCGCGCTCGCCGACAGCGACAAGGACGCCGAGGCGATCGTCCGCAAGGCCATGCAGATCGCCTCAGAGATCTGCGTCTATACCAACGGCAATCTTGTCATCGAGAGCATCGGCTGAGGCGAGCCATGCATTCCTATACATTCCGGCCGCTGACGCGGGACGACCTGCCGCTGGTGCGCTCGTGGCTGATGCAGCCGCATGTCGCGCGCTGGTGGGGCGAGATCGAGCAGGAAATGGCTGAGATCGAGGAAATTCTCGACCTCGATCACGTCAAGGCCTTCCTGATGCTGCTCGACGGCCGGCCGATCGGCTATTTCCAGCACTACGACCCCAAAGCCGAGGACGACCACCCGTTCCGCGACGAGCCGGCGGGCACGCTTGGCGTCGACCTCTCCATCAGCGAGGCGGGCCTGATCGGCAGAGGTCATGGCTCGGCCTTCATCAGAACCTTCGCCGGGAAGGCCTTTGCCGAAGGCGTCCCGCGGATCATCACCGAGCCCCATCCCGACAACGTGGCCTCGGTGCGCGCCTTCGAGAAGTCGGGCTTCGTGAAGCGGTGGATCAGGGACGTGCCCGGGTTTGGACCGGTGCAGTTCATGACTTGCGATCCGCCGGGGTCTAGTCTTGCGCCATGACGTCGTCCAGCCCCTTCCAGCCGGTCTCCGGCACCGCCGCCGCCTCACGGCCCCGCAGCATCCTCGAAGTGCCGCTCGGCAAGGCGCTGCCGTTCATCCTGCTGCTGATCGCCGCGCAGGCCGGCGCGCTCTACGCCATGGGCCGCGTCGTCATCTGCACCTGCGGCACGGTGAAGCTCTGGCACGGTGCGGTGGACGCGCAGAACTCCCAGCATCTCGCCGACTGGTACACGTTCTCACACGTCGTCCACGGTTTTCTGTTTTACTTCCTCGCCTGGCTCATCCTGCCGCGCTCGTCGATCTGGCTGAAGCTCGCGCTCGCCGTCTTTGTCGAGGCCGCCTGGGAAGTCGCCGAGAATACGCCGGCGATCATCGAACGCTACCGGGCCGCAACCATTTCGTTCACCTATGTCGGCGACAGCATCGTCAACTCGCTCGGCGATACGCTCGCCATGGTGGTCGGCTTCTTCATCGCGGCGATCCTGCCGGCCTGGGCGACGCTCGGCCTCGCCATTGCCCTCGAAGCCGGACTTCTCTGGATGATCCGCGACAACCTGACGCTCAACATCATCATGCTGATCCACCCGATCGAAGCGATCAGGCAGTGGCAATCCGGCACCTGAGCAGCAATTCTTGATCTCGACCGACCAATCGCCATCTCAGCCCCTTCACGCCGCCTTCGTTCCAGAGATCCGATGACCGACTTTTCTCCCCGCGAGATCGTTTCCGAGCTGGACCGCCACATCATCGGCCAGAAGGATGCCAAGCGCGCAGTCGCGATCGCGCTGCGCAACCGCTGGCGCCGCCTGCAGCTGGACGATTCCCTGCGTGAGGAGGTGCTGCCGAAGAACATCCTGATGATCGGCCCGACCGGCGTCGGCAAGACCGAGATCTCGCGGCGGCTGGCGAAGCTCGCCAACGCGCCGTTCCTGAAGGTTGAGGCGACCAAGTTCACCGAGGTCGGCTATGTCGGCCGCGACGTCGAGCAGATCATCCGCGACCTCGTCGAAATCGGTATCGGCCTCGTGCGCGAGACCAAGCGCAAGGACGTTCAGGCCAAGGCCCATGTCGGGGCGGAGGAGCGCGTGCTCGACGCCCTCGTCGGCAAGACCGCCTCGCCCGCAACCCGCGAGAGCTTCCGCAAGAAGCTGCGCGACGGAGAGATGGACGACAAGGAGATCGACATCGAGGTGGCGGCCGGCAATCCGCAAGGCTTGCCGATGATGGACATTCCCGGCATGCCCGGCGGCCAGATCGGCATCGCCAACCTCAACGACATGCTCGGCAAGATGATGGGCGGCCGTACCAAGCAGCGCCGCACCACCGTCAAGGAAGCCTATGAGCCGCTGGTTCAGGAGGAGGCCGACAAGCTGGTCGACCAGGACAATCTCGTTCAGGAGGCGATCCGCATCGTCGAGAACAACGGCATCGTCTTTCTCGACGAGATCGACAAGATCTGCGGTCGTGAGGGCATGCGCGGCGGCGAGGTCTCGCGCGAGGGCGTGCAGCGCGACCTGCTGCCGCTGATCGAGGGCACGACGGTCGCCACCAAGCATGGCCCGGTGAAATCGGACCACATCCTGTTCATCGCCTCCGGCGCCTTCCACGTCGCCAAGCCCTCGGACCTGCTGCCCGAGTTGCAGGGCCGCCTGCCCATCCGCGTCGAGCTGAGTGCGCTGACCCGCGAGGACCTCCGCTCAATTCTGACCGAGACGGAGGCGAGCCTCACCCGCCAGTCCATCGCGATGATGAAGACCGAGGGTGTCGACCTCGTTCTCACCGACGACGCCATCGACGCCATCGCCGACCTTGCGGTGGCGGTGAACGCCTCCGTCGAGAATATCGGCGCGCGGCGGCTGCAGACGATCATCGAGCGCGTGCTGGACGACATCTCCTTCACCGCCCCGGACCGCGCCGGCGAGACGGTGACCATCGACGGCGCCTATGTGCGCAAGACCGTCGGGGAGCTGGCGAAGAACGCCGACCTCAGCCGGTTCATCCTATAGCGGCGCGCGGCCGCTTCACGCGAACAGTTCGGGCCGGTATTCGAAGTGCATCGTGTCGTAGTGGTACCATTTGCCGCCCCAGATGAACTGTTCGGCCTCGAACACCTCGGCGATCTCGTAGGGAATGCGGTTGCGATAGGGGATGTCGCCGCGTGAGCGGGCCCAGGCCCAGTAGTCGGACCGCGCGACGTTCACGTCGATGGCGGCCGCGAAAGCGTGCATGCTCAGAAGCCCGGTATCGGCCACAGTCCGGCAGTTGAACGTGCCGGCGGACGGTACGAGATAGGCTTTCAGCCGGTCCGGCAGACCCTCCAGCGCCTCGATGACCCGCTCCAGCCGTCCCGCGACGTCGTTGGTCGTGGTCACCGGCAGGCTCTGCGGCTGCGTGCGCGGCATCCACGTCACCGGGCGATGGCGACCCGCGGCGCCGCCGCGCCGGCAGTCCCCGTACATCGTCACGAAGAAGGCGGTGTGGCGCAGCCGGCCGGGGCTGTGGTCGCGGGCCGGAGGACCGTCCGGGCGTCCCGACGGATAGACTTGCCGAAGCTGGTCCGCGATGGTCGCGTCCTTCAGCATCGCATCGAAGGACCGGGCCGGGCGCCCGGCGCCGGTCGCCATCCGCGTGCCGTCCTTCCAGACGAGTGCATCGCCATCGATGCCGGCGAGATGATCGGGATAGGCGGCGACCAGACGGGCGAGCCTGTCGCGCATCGCCGTCTCGGCCCACGCGGCCCCGATAAGGCCGGGCGCGGCGAGAGCCGCGAGCGCCACCAGCGCCTTACGTCGGTCGAGCGGGACCATGCGATCAGTCGGAGCAGCCGGTAAAGCGCTCGACTCGGACGATCTCGGCGACGATCCGGCGCTGGTTCGCCGACAGCGGCACATCGGCCTGCCGGTCGTACATGCAGCCGGCATTGCCAAAATAGCGCACGGCGCGCTGCGTGTTGAAGCAGTAGCCGGCGTCCTTGAAGATCTGGTTGCGCTCCACCCAGAGGTCGCGGCAGGACCAGCCGCGATAGTCCTGCGCGAGGCCCGGAACGACCGAAGCCACGACGAGGGCGGCGGCGAGACAGGTGCGAATGGATCGGCGGCGCATGGCGGTTCTCCCTTGGGCTCGACCAGCGAAGGACAATCGCAGTCTAGGCCGCGCGCATGACGGTTTCCATCAGGGAAGGTCCGGCGGTCCGGCGCGCGTCGCCATGAGGCGACGACCCACATCACGAAAAATGGCCGGGCTTGCGGCCCGGCCATCAGTCACGCAGGGGAGGTCTTCATGCACTCGAACGAGAATGATCCTCAACGGGCGGCGTGAGTGGCCCGTGAAAGGTGGGCGGCGCCCGCCGTGCCGATCACCGGGCGGGTCGGCAACCGGGCGGTGGTGTCGTGGGCCGTGATGAAGGTAGCGATCGCCTGGGTGCGACGTTCGACCCCGAGCTTTCGGAGGATCGAGGAGACGTGCGACTTCACCGTGCCCTCGGAGATTCCGAGGTCATAGGCGATCTGCTTGTTGAGGCGACCGCGGCTCATCAGGTCGAGGACCTTGAACTGCTGGCCTGACAGCGCGTCGAGCTTGCGCGAGGAGGACAGCGCGCCTTCCGGATCGGCGGCGGCGACGACCGGCCACCAGGTGCGCCCGGCAAGGACCGCCTCGAGCGCCGCGCGCAGATGCTCGGCCGGCAGGTCGAGCGGCAGGGCGGCGACCGCGCCGCGGGCGCGAGCCTCCTGGACCGGCCGTCGATCGGCATGGTCGACCAGCACGGCGACCCGCGCCTCCGGCTGAATCTCCAGCGCGTCCAGCTCGGCGAGCGTCGTGATGACGAGGCCGGCCTTGGCGGGGTCGGACGAGACCGCACCGGGCTGGCTGGCGCGGACCAGCGCCTCCAGCGTCTCGGCGACGATCGGAAAGGCGTGTTTAACGGCGAAGCGCAGGGGTTCGCGCTGGCTGGCCGACATATCGACGGGCATCATGACTTCCTCCAAGTCGTTGGGTCGTCCGCTGTCCGCAGATCTTTCTTGGGACAAACGCTAGCACCAAGCGACCCTCCGTCAAATTGCGAAAGATCATGCTGCGAAATTGCAAAATGTTTGCTTTTCTACCATATGGCGGATGCGCTTCGACCTAGGCCGACAGCGGCCCTATCTGTCTTACGGAGGATGCAATGTCGCGAAAGGTGTTCATCGGGCCTGCCCTTCGGCGCCTGCGCGAGGATACCCGCCTGACCCAGACAGCCTTCGCGCAGCGGCTTGGCCTGTCGAACAGCTATCTCAACCAGATCGAAAACAACCAGCGTCCCGCGACCGCGGCGGTGCTCGTCGCGCTCGGCCAGACCTTCGGTGTCGATCTCGCCACTTTCGCGGCCGACGACACCGACCGGCTCGTCACCGACCTGCGCGAGGCGGCGGCCGACCCCATGCTGTCCGACAGCGCCCCGAATCTGCAGGACCTGAAGCGCGTGGCAAACGACAGCCCGGCCTTTGCCCGTGCCTTCCTGCGGATGCACCAGACCGCGCGGCGGCTCGGCGAACGGCTGCAGGCAGCTGGCGACACGCCCTATCTGCCGCCATCCGGGGAGGGCGAGACGGCTCTGCTGCCCTACGAGGAGGTTCGCGACTATTTCCACTACGTCGACAACTATGTCGACGATCTCGACCGGGCCGGCGAGGACCTTGCCGAACGCCTTGGCCTTGCCGCCGCCAGCGACCGCCTCCAGGTGTTGGCCGGTTACCTCTCCGCCCGCCACGGCCTCAATGTCGACGCCAATGCCAGCCTCGGCGACGACATTCTGGAGCGCTATGAGGCCGGACCGAATGTCGTCGCACTCGACGGCTCGCTGGATTCGGCGACGCGGGCCTTTCTGCTCGCCAACCGCATCGCCCGGCTCGAACAGTCGGAGACCATGGCGCGCATCGTCTCGGAGTCCGGCTTTCGCTCGCGAGCGGCGAGCGACATCGCCCGCGTCGCGCTTGCCAACTATTTCGCCGGCGCTCTGCTGCTGCCCTACCGGCGCTTTCTTGCCGCGGCGAAGGAGACCCGCCACGACCTTGACCGGCTCGGCCGCATCTTCGGCGCCAGTCTCGAACAGGTCTGTCACCGGCTCTCGACGCTGCAGCGCTCCGGCCAGCGCGGCATCCCGTTCTATTTCGTCAAGGTCGACCGGGCCGGCAATGTTATCAAGCGGCACTCCGCGACGCGCTTCCAGTTCGCCCGCTTCGGCGGCGCCTGCCCCCTGTGGAACGTCCACGAATCCTTCGAGCAGGCCGGGCGCACCTTCGTGCAGGTGGCCGAGATGCCGGACGGCATCCGCTACCTGTCGCTGGCCCGCGCCGTCACCAAGGGCGCCGCCCACTGGCGCGCGCCGGTTCGGCGCTACGCCTTCGGGCTCGGCTGCGAGATCTCCTATGCCGGCGAGATCATCTATTCCGAGGGCATCGACCTGAAGGCCGAGGCCAATGTGGCGCGGATCGGGGTGTCCTGCCGCATCTGCGAACGCGCCAATTGCCACCAGCGCGCCGTGCCGCCCATCGACCGCGAAATCCGCGTGCCGACCGACCGGCGCAAGGTCGTGCCCTTCGACCTGATGTGACCGGCCTCACCGCTTCGTCAGCGTGCGCTCCACCGCATCCTTCCAGCGAGCGAGCTTGGCCTGGCGGGTCGCCGCGCCCATGGCCGGTTCGAAGCGCCGTTCCAGCTTCCAGCCCTTGGCGAAATCCTCGGGCGGCGGCAGCATGCCGGCGGACAGTCCCGCCAGATAGGCCGCGCCCAGGGCCGTCGTCTCCAGCACATGCGGCCGGTCCACCGGCGCATCGAGAATGTCGGCGAGGCGCTGCATGGTCCAGTCCGAGGCGACCATGCCGCCGTCGACCCGAAGCACCGTTCCCGCACTGCCTGCGGCCGGCCAGTCCGCTTTCATGGCTGCGAGCAGGTCGGCGGTCTGGAAGCAGACGCTTTCCAGCGCGGCACGCGCCATCTCCTTCGGGCCTGTGCCGCGCGTCAGGCCGAAGATCGCGCCGCGGCAATCGGCATCCCAATAGGGCGCGCCGAGACCGACGAAGGCCGGGACCAGGATCACCTCCTGCCCGGGATCGGAGGCGGCGGCGAGCGCGCCGGTCTCGCCGGCCATCTTCACGATGCCGAGCCCGTCGCGCAGCCATTGCACAGCGGCCCCCGCGACGAAGATCGAGCCCTCCAGCGCATAGGTGCGCTTTCCCCCGAGTTGATAAGCGATGGTGGTGAGCAGCTTCGCCTTCGAAGCGACGGCCTCGGCCCCCGTGTTGAGCAGCGCGAAGCAACCGGTGCCGTAGGTGGACTTCATCATGCCCGGCGCGAAACAGGCCTGGCCGACTGTCGCCGCCTGCTGGTCGCCGGCCATGCCGCCGATGGCGATGGGACCGCCGAACAGATCAGGATCGGTCCTGCCGAACGCGGCGGCGCAGTCCTTCACCTCGGGCAACATGGCCATCGGTACGTTCAGGAGCCGGCAAAGCTCCTCGTCCCAGGCGCCGCGGTGGATGTCGAACAGCATGGTACGCGATGCATTTGTCGCATCGGTCGCGTGGACCTGGCCGCCGGTCAGGCGCCAGAGCAGGAAGCAGTCGACCGTGCCAAAGGCGAGTTCACCGCGTTCGGCTCGCGCCCGCGCGCCCTCAACATGGTCGAGAATCCACGCGACCTTGGTGCCCGAGAAGTAGGGATCGATGACAAGGCCCGAGCGCGCCTGAACCAGCGCCTCATGGCCCTCGGCCTTGAGCCGCGCGCATTCGGCCGATGTCCGCCGGTCCTGCCAGACGATGGCGTGGTGGATCGGCTTGCCCGTCGCGCGGTCCCAGACCAGCGTCGTCTCGCGCTGGTTGGTGATGCCAATGGCCGCGATCTCCGCTGCGGTCACGCCGGCCTTCGCGATCGCCGCGCGCACCGTCTCGACCACGCTCGACCAGATCTCCTCCGGATCGTGCTCGACCCAGCCGGACGCGGGAAAGTGCTGCGTGAATTCTGTCTGCGCCACGGCGCGCACCGACAGGTCCTGCCCGAAGACGATGGCCCGCGACGAGGTCGTTCCCTGGTCGATCGCGACGATGACCGGCTCCATGAGCCTCTCCCCGACTGTCCTGAGGCGCTGCGCGCCGGATGCTTCTTGGGCGCCATCCTGCCACCTGCTGGCCTTGCGGCGGAAGCCAAAAGGCGTCAGACCGAAGGGCGACGGGCGTCTTTCGAGGAATCGCATGGCCGGCGAAACAGTCGACCTTTTCGTGGTCGGCGGCGGAATCAACGGCGCCGGCATTGCGCGCGATGCCGCCGGACGGGGCCTGTCGGTCACGCTTGTCGAGCAGGACGACCTCGCCAGCGGCACCTCCTCGTGGTCCACCAAGCTGATCCATGGCGGCCTGCGCTACCTCGAGCACTACGAGTTCCGGCTGGTCCGCGAGGCGCTGATCGAGCGCGAGGTGCTCTGGGCCATCGCGCCGCACATCATCCGGCCGCTGCGCTTCGTGCTGCCGCACCATCGCGGCCTCCGGCCGGCCTGGCTGCTCAGGCTCGGCCTGTTCCTCTACGACCATCTCGGCGGACGCAAGCAGCTGTGGCCGACGAGGACGTTGGATCTCGCCTCGGACGAGGCCGGCCGGCCGCTCAAGCCCGGCTATGCGAAGGCTTTCGAATATTCCGACTGCCGCGTCGACGATGCCCGTCTCGTCGTCCTCAACGCCATGGACGCGCGCGCGCGCGGTGCGACGATCCTGACGCGGCATCGCGCCGTCGCGGCCGACCGCGTGGGCGGGCTCTGGCGTGTCACGGTCGAGAACCGGACAGCCGGGACCACTCACACCGTCATGGCGAAGGCGCTCGTCAATGCGGCCGGGCCCTGGGTCGAGTCCTTCCTGACCGGCGCGACGACGACGCGCGCACCGGCGCGAGTGCGGCTGGTGCGAGGCTCGCACATCGTGGTCCCCAAGCTGTTCGACCACCATCGCGCCTACATCTTCCAGAATGCCGACAGCCGCATCATCTTCGCGATCCCCTACGAGAATGACTTCACCCTGATCGGCACGACCGACCAGGACTATGAAGGCGACCCCGCGGCCGTTGCGGCGACCGAGGCCGAGATTGGTTACCTCTGTGCCGCGGCGAGCGAGTATTTCGCCAGGGCCGTCGCGCCCGCGGATGTCGTCTGGACCTATTCCGGCGTCCGCCCGCTCTATGATGACGGCGCGTCCGCCGCGCAGGAGGCGACGCGCGACTACGTGCTGCACAAGGATGGCGCGGTCGGCGAGGCGCCACTTCTCTCCGTCTTCGGTGGCAAGATCACCACCTATCGCCGACTCGCCATGAGCGCGCTGGATCAACTTTCAGGCGATCTCCCGGCGCTTGCCGGCAAGGCCGGCTGGACCGCCGGCGCGCCGCTGCCCGGTGGCGACTTTGCCGTCGACGGTATCCATTCGCTCGCAGAAGACCTCGCGCGCAGCCACCCGTTCCTCGATCCGGCGCTCGCCGACCGGCTCGCCCATGCCTACGGCACACGCGCGAAGGCCATCATCGGCACCGCGACCGCGATGGCCGATCTCGGCCGGCCGTTCGCGGCTGGGTTGACCGAGGCCGAGATCGACTATCTGCGGCGCGAGGAATGGGCGGTCTCCGCTGACGACGTGCTCTGGCGGCGCTCCAAACTCGGGCTGCACATGACCGAGCCCGAGCGGGCTGTGGTCCGCGCCCATATGGGCGCATGAACGCGGCCGCGCCGCGGGCGATCGTCGTCGGCGCGGGTCCGGCGGGCCTCCATGCCGCGGGGCGGCTGGCGTCGGCCGGCGTTCGTGTCGCGGTCTATGACCGGATGGCCTCTCCCGCGCGCAAGTTCCTGCTTGCCGGGCGCGGCGGGCTGAACCTCACCCATTCGGAGCCGCGCGCCGCTTTCCTCGGTCGCTACAGCGAGGCTGCCGGCTGGCTCGCACCACCGCTCGACAGGTTTCCACCATCCGCATTGCGGGCCTTCGCCGCCGGCTTCGGCGAGGACACCTTCGTCGGCTCCTCCGGCCGTGTCTTTCCACGTTCGTTCAAAGCCTCGCCGCTGCTGCGCGCCTGGCTGGCGCAGCTGCGTGCCCTGGGAGTGACCTTCCACTTCCGTAAACGGCTCGCGAGCTTTGGGCCCGACGGCGGGCTCGTTCTCGAAGGGCCGGCCGGGCGCAAAACGGTGCGCGCGGACACGATACTGCTCGCTCTCGGCGGCGCCAGCTGGCCGCGCATGGGTTCGGACGGTGGCTGGGTTCCGCTCCTTGAGGCTCTCGGCGTCGGCGTCCGCCCGCTGGTTCCGGCCAATATGGGCGTGGAGACCGGTTGGTCGCCAACTTTCGCCGAACGTTTCGCGGGAGCGCCGCTGAAGCGTATCGTCGCGCGCTGCGGGTCGCGGGCGGCGGCAGGCGAAGCCATCATCACCACGGAGGGCCTGGAGGGCGGCGTCGTCTATGCGCTCTCGGCGACGCTACGCGACGAGGCCGCGGCACATGGCTCCGCCCGTCTAGTGATCGATCTCAAGCCGGACGTGCCGGAGCCTGCGCTGGCATCACGCCTCGCCGCGGCGCGGCCGAAGGATTCCGTGTCCAGTGTGCTCAGGAAGAAGCTCGGGCTGACGCCTCAGGCCGTCGGTCTGCTGCGCGAGAGCAGGCCGAGCCTGCCGCATGATCCGGCCGCGCTTGCCGCGCTGATCAAGGCGGTCTTGCTCGAGGTGCGCGGCGTCCGCCCGTTGGCGCGGGCCATTTCCAGCGCGGGCGGCATCCATCGCGACGCGGTGACGGAGGATTTCGAGCTGAAGGCCGTGCCCGGCCTGTTCGTCGCCGGCGAGATGCTCGACTGGGAGGCGCCGACCGGCGGCTACCTCCTGCAGGCGACCTTCGCGACGGCGGAAACCGCGGCGCGCGGCATGGCTGCCAGGCTCGGGATCAACCTGCCGCCGGTGCCGGTCGCAGGGTGGTGATCAGATGCAGCCCGTGCCCTGGCTCGGCGTGCGGCTGACCGACTCGCCGATGCGCGGGCGGGTATAGAGGCGGTCGGAGAGCGTCACGGTGCCAGAGATCAGATAGGCGATGGTCGGCGTATAGTCATACTTGACCTCGGCCAGGACCAGGAAGCCGGCCGTGCCGATCAGCGGCTTGAGCTGCGCGGGCACGGCGATGGTCTGGCCGCAGGTGTAGCGCGTGCCGTTCCGCGTATCGCTCCAGACGACCCGCGAAATGCCGAGGATGTCGGTCTGGATGCCGGTCACCACCACCTTCGCCTTGCTCATCGGGAAAGGCGCCAGCACGTCCGCCGTGGCGTCCAGGATATTGGTCATGTCGGCATTGGCGATGACAGTGGCCTGCGAGGCAAGATCGGACAGGGTACGAGCCGCGATCGAGACCTTGCGGTCGGCCTGCAGGCCCTGCGTCGTCTCGACGCTCGCCAGAAACAGCGTGCACATCACGGGCACGATCAGCGCGAACTCAACGGCCGAGATGCCGCTGTTGTCGCGGCCGGCGGCGGACAGGAAATCGCGGACGCGACGGCCGATCCGGCGGGCAGCTGGCATTTCGGCAAGGCCCTTGGCGAGGCTCTTCATGACGCGGCCCCTCAGAACGGCTCGTTGCGGAAGGCGGCGGTCGCCATCAGGAGGCGCTTGCCGTTCGGCAGGTCGCCAATGGTCAAGCCGAAGGACGGCATGAGAACCGGCCATTCGTAGACCACGCGCACCACGACGATGTCGCCGCCGGCGCCCTGGTTGTAGGACATGCCGCCATAATTGACTGCGCCGGTGCCGGTGGTCGGCCGCGAGGTCGAGGCCGAGCCGAAGCTCGCATAGGTCCTGACGTCCACGGCGATGCCCGAGCAGCTCATCAGCACGTCGGTCTTCTGGCAGACGGCGTTCTTGAAGGCTGTCTGGTCGAAATTCTGGGTCTGCGCCTGGCCGGTCATGATCAGGCGCGAGGCATTGGCGGTCGCGGTCTCCAGAACCTGGCCGGCGAAGAACACCATGGCCACTTCGATGATGGCGAAGAGCAGGAACAGGAACGGCCCGGCGACGAAGGCGAATTCGAGGGCGGCGGCGCCGTCCTTGTCGCGGCCGAAGCGCGAGACGATCTTCGGACGGACGAAGCCGCGGCGGACGAGACCTGCACGCACCTTGCGCAGGCCTTCCACGGCCTGCCACTGACGCAACGACGCTACCGACATGCCCCTCGCCTCCCTGGCCCCCGAGCATGGGCCATCGAGCCTGCATCGGCCTGTCTTAGCGGAAACCCGTTGACGAACCGTTGCCCCGTTCGCCGAGAAACAGGAGCAGTTTCACCGGTTTGGCGTAATGACGCGGTTACCGCGGTGCGGCACCGCCGCCACGCGATGAAGCCGCGCCGTCGCGCGAGCGCGAGTTGCCGAGCGCGGTCTCGAAGAACGGCTTGGAATCGCCGATGGCGATGGTGCGCTCGCAGGTCGGCGTACAGGAATAGGTCTCGCGCTCGACGCCGCGATAGACCTGCACGACCGCGTCGTTCTGCGGCCGAACGCGGATCTGCACCGACATGAGCTGCTCGCCGCGCGCATCGAGCGCGATGAGGTTGGTGGAGCCGATGCCCTTGCCGGTCAGCACCATCAGCCCGCCGTTCTGGACGGTGGCGTCGGCGATGAGCGGGTTGCCGATGACCAGCGTCGCCACGCGCGCGGGCATGCGCACGATACGCGCCTGATCCATAGTCACCGTCAGTCCGTGGGTCAGCATGTCGGCGACGGCCGCTTGCTGGGCAGCAGCGGCGGGCGCGACCGACAGTTGCGGCCGCGGCTCGTTGGCCGAAGCGCTGGACATCGCGACGAGGCCGGCAACGACAAGCGCTGCTGCCTTCGGATACCGGTAGCCGGTCTTGGCCGCCATGATCTTGCAAGCTCCGGACAGGGGAACGGGGACAAAACTCGCGGCAGCGTAACCAGAGAATGGTGAACGAATTGCCAATTTCCCGGCTACGGCTTTCCCTATCGGTGATGGCAGCGCGATCTTCTTTCCACCTACTGCCCCGGCTCCCGAATTAACGCAGAGATCGCTGACAAGCACTCTGTATTGATTATAGCATTCCCCATTTCTTAATGACTTGTCGTTTCAAATTTCCAATACATAAACCAACAACAACTTGGTTCAAGCCTGAATTAACCAAGTCATAGACCTAGCGGTATTTAACGAATTCAGGAGACCGCTTTAACGAACCCGCAAGAGGTGGCTGCTAGTGTCGCAATAGTTCGAACGGGCCGAGACAAGCACCGGCGGACAACGCCAATGAGGCGCAACGTGGACACTAGGAGTCAGTCATGAAGACCATTCTCGCTCGCTTCGCCAAGGACAACTCGGGCGCCACCGCCATCGAGTACGGCCTGATCGCCGCCGGCATCGCCGCCGTCGTAATCGTCGCCGTCAACACGATGGGCTCGAACACGCTGGGCGCCTTCAACAAGGTCAACACCAACTTCGCGAAGTGATCTGACGATCGCTTGCAAGGTTTCGACGGCCCGCCTCACGGCGGGCCGTCGTGTTTCCATATCGACGGGGCGTACATGGCGAGGGGCGTATTTCCTCGGATCGATGAGACAGGCCGGCCGCAGGGCGCGACAGCGCCGAGGGCGGCGGGCGACGACGTCACGCGGTTCGTCGTGTTCTCGTTGATCGCCGGTCTTGCCACGGTCTTCGCCGTCGTCTGGCGTTCACTGGTCTGAAACCGCCACGCGGCGAAGATGCGCGAGGCCCGATGCCCTCAGCCCGCCGCACGGGAGGAAGCCATGTCCGATCTCGCCATCCTGATGATCTTTCCCGCGATGATGGCCTTCGCTGCGGCCAGCGACCTGTTCACGATGACGATCTCGAACCGGGTCTCATTCGTGCTGATCGGCGGGTTCTTCATCCTCGCCCTCGTCTCGGGCATGGCCTGGAGCACGATCGGCATGCATGTCGCAGCCGGTCTGCTCGTTCTCGTCATCTGCTTCGCCTGTTTCGCCTGCGGCTGGATCGGCGGCGGCGACGCCAAGCTCGCGGCCTCCACCGCCCTCTGGCTCGGCTGGTCGCAGCTGCTCGAATATGCGCTCTACTCATCCGTGCTCGGCGGGCTGCTGACGCTCGGGCTCCTGTCGCTGCGCGGCGCCCCGTTCCATCCGCCGGTGCTCATGCGCGAGGGCTGGTACGCCCGAATCACCGATGCCAAGACCGGCATTCCCTACGGCATCGCGCTCGCCGCGGCGGGCCTGATCCTTTATCCGTCCAGCTTCTGGATGACCGGCGCGCTCCACTGAGGCGGCCGCGCCGCGCCCACCGGTGATATTCCGTTAAGTCAAAATGCTCACCGGCGATTAACCATAAGTTGACCTTTCCCTGATCGAATCCGGCTTCATGACGAGGGCCCGTCCGCCCTCGCCGCGTGAGGTCGGTCCAATGCGTCTCAAGCCTGCACAGATGGTGGTGATCGCGGTCGCTCTCGGCGCCGGCGGGCTTGCCGCCATGCTGATGGGCGGCCGCCGCCCGCCCCCGCCGACGGTCGAACAGGCCGCGCCTGCTCCCGAAGCTTCGACGCTTGATGTGCTGGTCGCCAATGCCGACCTGCCCCTCGGCAAGATCATCCAGCCGGGCGACGTGACCTGGCGGCGCTGGCCGGACGACGCCGGCACGGGCAATTTCGTGGTCCGTCGCCGCGGCGACGCCGGCACCGGCTCGATGGACGAGGTGGTCGGCTCCATCGTCCGTACCACCTTCGTCGCCGGCGAGCCGATCCGCCCCGGCCGCCTGGTCAAGGGCAATCGCGGCTTCATGTCGGCGATCCTCACCCCCGGCATGCGCGCCATCGCCGCGCCCATCGACGATCCCTCGCGCGGCGCCGGCGCCTTCATCCTGCCGAACGACCGCGTCGACGTGATCCTCGCCCGCCGCAACGGCAGCGCCGCCGCCCAGGCCGACGGCATGACCCACACGACCTCGACCGTGCTGCGCAATGTCCGCGTGCTCGCCGTCGACCAGGTCGTGGAAGAGCGCAACGGCGAGAAGACCATCGTCGGCCGCACGGCGACCCTCGAGCTCACGCCGGCCCAGGCCGAGACGCTGGCGCTCGCCCGCGAGCTCGGAACCCTCTCGCTTTCCCTTCGCAGCATCGCCGATTCCGCCGTGTCGAACCTTGCAGGCGAGACAGCGGGCGACGGCGAGGCCCTGTTTGGCAGCCAGGAAGGCCGCATGACCATCGTGCGCCACGGCGTTCGGTCCGTGACCACCCCGCAGGGGAACGAATGATGCGCCCGTCCGTCCAGCCGTACCGCCGCCCCGTCCCGCGACGCGCTGCGTCAATCCTCGCGCGCGCGGCCGGCATCGCCATCGGCGCTCTCGTCTGCGCCGCGGGTCTCGGCGAAGCCTTCGCCCAGACGACCACCGTCGCCCGCCAGCACCGGCCGGCCGGCGGCAACCAGCTCGTGACGCTCGGCGTCGGCAAGTCGATCCCGGTCGAGTTGCCGCGCGATGCCCGCGACGTCATCGTCGCCAATCCCGCCATCGCCAATGCCGTGGTGCGCTCGGCCCGCCGGGTGTTCCTGATCGGCGTCGCGGTCGGCCAGACCAATGTCTTCTTCATCGATGCCGAGGGACGGCAGATCGCCGCCTATGACATCGAGGTAGGCCGTGATCTCGGCGGCCTGCGCCAGACGCTCCGCAGCATCCTGCCGGACGCCAATATCGACGTGCGCTCGGTCAATGATTCGGTGGTCGTCTCCGGCTCCGTCGCCACCCCGCTGGAGGCCCAGCAGGCCATCGACGTCGCCGCGCGCCTCGTCGGCGACGAGAAGAAGGTGGTCAACGCCATCTCGATCCGCGGCCGCGACCAGGTTCATCTCAAGGTCACGGTGGCGGAGATCCAGCGCACGCTGATCCGCCAGCTCGGCATCCGCATGGACGCCTTCGATCCGACCTCGACCATTGCCGGCGCGACCGGCAACGGCCTCGGCAATGCCGGTGGCTTCGTCTACGGAATGCTGACCTCCGGCCGGTTCAACGTCAACAATATCGACCCGTCCCCGAACACGATCCAGCTCGGCTCGCGGGTCGGCAACAACGTCGTCACCAGCACGATCCGAGCCTTCGAGGAGAACGGCCTCGTCCGCACCCTCGCCGAACCGACGCTGACCGCGATTTCCGGCGAGCAGGCGAAGTTCGTCGCCGGCGGCGAGTTCCCGGTCCCGACCGGCCGCGACATTACCGGCAACATCACGCTGGAGTTCAAGCCGTTCGGCGTCATTCTCGCCTTCACCCCTGTCGTCATGTCCGAGGGCCGCATCAGCCTGCGCATCGGCGTCGAGGTCAGTGAGATCAACAACGACGTCTCCGTCCGGCTCGCCAGCGGTTCGAACGCACAGGGCATCGTCGTGCCTGGCCTCAGAACCCGCCGCGCCGACACCACCATCGAGCTGCCGTCCGGCGGCTCCATGGTGCTCGCCGGCCTGCTTCAGGAACAGACGCGCCAATCGATCGGCGGCATGCCGGGTGCGATGAACCTGCCCATTCTCGGCGCGCTGTTTCGCTCGCGCGACTACCAGCGCGGCCAGACCGAGCTGATGGTCATGGTGACGCCCTATATCGTCAGGCCGGTCGCAGCCAATCAGCTCGCCCGTCCCGACGACAATTACCAGGACGCCTCCGACCCGGCCGGCATGTTCATCGGCCGCCTCAACCGCATCTACGGCACCGCCGGCGGATCCGCTCCCCGCGGCCGCTTCAACGGTCCCGTCGGCTTCATCCGCGACTGACCACAGGCAGAGCCAGAGGTTTCCCATGTCCCGCGTGCCCCACCGCCTTCCCGTCGCGAAGCTCCTGCTGGTCGGGACCGCCTTCGCGCTCGGCGGCTGCCAGTCGGTCGCCTCGATGCGCGACCCCTACCCGCATGATTACCGCCAGCGCCATCCGATCGTGGTCGGCCCGCAGGGCGCCTATGTCGCCTCGCAGTGCGGGCTCTGGCCGAACGATCTCGGCGCGGCGCCGGGTTCCGACAGCCATATGAACCGCCCCAGCTGGAACCACGGCTGCGCCTACCAGCACAATCTCGCCGCCATCGTCGCTAACCCGAACGACCTGCTCGGCCCGCGGCCGGAGACCGGCATCGACGCCTCGCGCCGGCAGGTCGTCATCAGCCGCCACCGCCAGGGCACGGCGCCCGGACCGCATATCGACCATGCGCCGATCCGGTCGCTCACCGACATCAAGCGCGAGATCAAGGGGTAGCCAAGTGGCGGACGAGGCAACGCTTCCGTCGGAGACCCAGGGGGAGCAGATCGCGCCAGTGCCGCGCATCTCCCTGCAGGCCTTCTGCGACACATCGGAACTGGCCGGCGTCATCGCCGAGGCCGCCGAGGACCGGCGCATGGACAAGGCCCATGTGCGCGTCCAGATGGGCGGCGCACCGGCGGCCGTCGAGTCCTATCGCACCGCCCCGACGCCGAATGTCGTGATCCTCGAGACGACCGGCCGCAAGGGCGAGATCCTCGGCCATCTCGACGAGCTCGCCGAGGTCTGCGACGCGACCACCAAGGTCATCGTTGTCGGGCAGGTCAACGACATCGTGCTCTACCGCGAGATGATGGCCCGTGGCATCAGCGACTACCTGATCGGCCCGGTCGGCGTCCTCGACGTCATCCGTACGGTCTCGCGGCTCTACGCCACGGCCGGCGCCAAACCGGTCGGCCGGACCATCGCGGTGATCGGCGCCAAAGGCGGCGTCGGCGCTTCCACCATCGCGCACAATCTCGGCTGGGCGATCTCCAAGGATCTCGGCACCGACACCTGCATCGCCGATATGGATCTTGCCTTCGGCACCGGCGGCCTCGACTTCAACCAGGACCCGCCGCAGGGCATCGCCGACGCGGTGTTCTCGCCGGACCGTGTCGACACCGCCTTCGTCGACCGCCTGCTGTCGCGCTGCTCGGACAATCTCTCGCTGCTCGCCGCACCGGCGACGCTGGAGCGCGTCTACGACCTCGGCCCCGAGGCCTTCGACGCACTGCTCGACATCCTCAGGGCGACGGTGCCGTCGATCGTCCTCGACATGCCCCATGCCTGGACCGGCTGGACCAAGCGCGCCCTGTCGACCGCCGATGAGATCCTCGTTGTGGCGGCGCCGGACCTGGCGAACCTGCGCAACGCCAAGAACTTGATCGACCTCCTGCGCGCCTCGCGGCCGAACGATGCCCCGCCGCGCTACATGCTGAACCAGGCCGGCATCGCCAAGCGTCCCGAGATCAAGCCGGCCGATTTCGCCAAGGCCCTAGAGTCCGAGCCCGTCGCGGTCATCGGCTTCGAGCCGCAGCTGTTCGGAACGGCCGCCAATAACGGCCAGATGCTGGCCGAGATGGAGCCGGGCCACCGGGTCTCCCAGCAGTTCACCGATCTGGCGCTCGCCATGACCGGCCGTCACGACACCCGCAAGGCGCGCTCCGGCCTGTTCGGCCCGCTCGCGCCGATTCTTGAGAAGCTTCCCTTCCGCAAGAAGGCCTGACGCCAGGCCAATCCGTTCGAGGCAGCATGTTCGGCAAGCGCGGCACAACCGGATCGGGCTCGGGGCTCCCCCCACAGGGCGGAGCCGCGACGATCGAACGCGCGGCGTCCGCTCCGACCTCGCGCGCGGCGGAGCCGGCCAAGGCACCGAGCATCGCCTCGCCGCCGCTCGCCCCGGCGCAGGCGGCGCCGGCCCCCGAGGACCGGCATCGTTCATCGAGCTTCTACGAGACCAAGAGCCAGGTCTTCGGCGCGCTGATCGAAGCCATCGACCTGTCCCAGCTTGCCAAGCTGGACGGCGTGTCGGCGCGCGAGGAAATCCGCGACATCGTCAACGAGATCATCACGATCAAGAACATCGTGATGTCGATTGCCGAGCAGGAGGACCTGCTTGAGGACATCTGCAACGACGTGCTCGGCTACGGTCCGCTCGAGCCGCTGCTCGCGCGTGACGACATCGCCGACATCATGGTGAACGGCCCGAACACCGTTTACATTGAGGTCGCCGGCAAGATCGCCAAGACCGGCGTCCGCTTCCGCGACGCCTCGCAGCTGATGAACATCTGCCAGCGCATCGTCAGCCAGGTCGGCCGGCGCGTCGATGAATCCTCGCCGATCTGCGACGCGCGCCTCCCCGACGGCTCGCGTGTCAACGTCATCGCCCCACCGCTCGCCATCGACGGCGCCGCGCTCACCATCCGCAAGTTCAAGAAGGACAAGCTGACCCTCGAGCAGCTCGTCAAATACGGCTCGATCTCGCCGGAGGGCGCGGAGATCCTGCGCATCATCGGCCGCGTCCGCTGCAACGTCGTCGTCTCCGGCGGCACCGGTTCCGGCAAGACGACGCTGCTCAACTGCCTGACCCGCTACATCGATTCCGACGAGCGCATCATCACCTGCGAGGACGCGGCCGAGCTGCAGCTCCAGCAGCCGCACGTGGTGCGCCTCGAAACTCGCCCGCCGAACCTCGAGGGTGAGGGTCGCGTCACCATGACCGACCTCGTCAAGAACTGCCTGCGTATGCGGCCCGAGCGGATCATCGTCGGCGAGGTCCGCGGACCCGAGGTGTTCGACCTCTTGCAGGCCATGAACACGGGCCATGACGGCTCGATGGGCACGATCCACGCGAACTCGCCGCGCGAATGCCTGTCGCGCATGGAATCGATGATCGCCATGGGCGGCTATTCGCTGCCGGCCAAGACAGTGCGCGAGATCATCGTCGGCTCGGTCGACGTGATCGTGCAGGCCGCTCGCCTGCGCGATGGTTCGCGCCGCATCACCCACATCACCGAGGTTCTCGGCCTCGAAGGCGACACGCCGATCACCCAGGACCTGTTCGTCTACGAGATGCTGGGCGAGGACGAGCACGGCAAGATCGCCGGCCGCCATCGTTCGACCGGCATCGGCCGCCCCAAATTCTGGGACCGCGCCCGCTACTACGGCGAGGACAAGAGCCTGGCCGCCGCGCTCGATGCCGCGGATCTCGGCGAACCGATGAGGTGAGCCGATGGAATTCGACACGCTTGCCGTCATCTGCCTTGCCGTCATCTGCGCCGGCGGCCTCGCCTATGCGCTGATCTATCCGTTGCTGTCCGGCGAGGTGAAGGCCGACGCGCGCCGCGACGCGGTCGCGCAGACCGCCGCGCGCGCCGTGCGGGGCAAGGCCGACGAGGCCACCGTGAAGCGGCCGAGCGTTGAGGAAACGCTCAAGGAACTGGACCGGCGGCAGAAGAACGCCTCCCGGCCGCCGCTGCAGGTGCGCATCACCCAGGCCGGTCTGACCTGGTCGAAGAAACAGTTCTATATCCTCTCCGGCGTTCTCGGTGTCGTCGGCTTCCTGATGCCCCTGGTTGCGGGCCTGTCGCTGATCCCCGCGCTAGCCTGCGCCGTCGCCTTCGGGCTCGGCCTGCCGCAATGGATCCTCGGATTCCTGAAGAAGCGCCGCATGGCGGCCTTCCTGAACGAGCTGGCCAACGCGGTCGACGTCATCGTTCGCGGCGTCAAGGCCGGTCTGCCGATCGGCGACTGCCTCAGGATCATCGCAACCGAAGCGCAGGAACCGGTACGCTCCGAGTTCAAGTTCATCGTCGAGCAGGCGGCGCTCGGCATCCCGCTGCACGAGGCGGTCCTGAAGCTCTACGAGCGGATGCCGGTCGCCGAGGCGAACTTCTTCTGCATCGTCGTGTCGATCCAGCAGAAGGCCGGCGGCAACCTGTCCGAGACGCTGGGCAACCTGTCCAAGGTGCTGCGCGACCGCAAGAAGATGAAGGCCAAGATCGTGGCGCTCTCGCAGGAGGCCAAATCCTCCGCCGCCATCATCGCCTGCCTGCCGCCGGCCGTGATGATCTTCGTCTACATGTCCACTCCGCAATACATCTCGCTGCTCTGGACCACGGAACTCGGCCGATTGATGCTCGCCGGCTGCCTCCTGTGGATGTTCACCGGCGTGATGGTGATGCGGAAGATGATCAATTTCGACTTCTAGGGGCTCGATATCATGCTGAGCCTCATCATCGAGAAGCTCCACGACCGCGACTTCATGATCCAGCTGCTCATCGCGATCGCGGTGGGCGCGACGATCATCACCCTCGCCATGCCGCTGCTCGCCGGCGACAACCTTGGCCGGCGCATGAAGGCGGTGTCGGTGGAACGCTCGCGCATCCGCGAGCGCGAACGCGCGCGTATGGCCAATGGCGACCGCATCTCCGTCCGCCAGACGCCCAAAGCCTGGATGATGTCGATCGTCAACGGCCTCCAACTCACCAAATATCTCGCCCAGGACGAGGCGCGCGAGAAGCTGATCCAGGCCGGCTATCGCGGCCAGGTGCCCTACATCGTCTTCCTCCTGTTCCGCATGGTGGTGCCGATCGTCACCTTCCTCATGGCACTGATCTATCTGTTCGTGATCAATGACATGCAGCAGCCGGCCATCGTCCGCGTGCTGATCGCCTGCTTCGCCGCCTATGTCGGCCTGCAGCTGCCGATGCTGTTCCTGAAGAACCAGATCGACCGCCGCAAGACTTCGATCCGCCGCGCCTTCCCGGACTCGCTCGACCTCATGCTCATCTGCGTCGAGGCCGGCATGTCGATCGAGGTCGCCTTCAAGCGCGTCAGCCAGGAGGTCGGGACGCAATCCATCCCGCTGGCCGAGGAGCTGACGCTGACCACGGCCGAGCTCAGCTACCTGCAGGACCGCCGCCTGGCCTACGAGAACCTCGGCAAGCGCACCGACCTCGACGGCGTCAGGGCAGTGTCGATGGCGCTGATCCAGGCCGAGCGCTACGGCACTCCGCTCGCCAACACCCTGCGCGTCATGGCCCAGGAAAACCGCGACATGCGCATGTCGGATGCGGAAAAGAAGGCGGCTTCGCTGCCGCCGAAACTGACCGTGCCGATGATCGTGTTTTTCCTGCCCTGCCTGTTCATCGTCATCATGGGCCCGGCGGTGATCCGGCTGATGGCCGCGAACTGACGGGACCCGAGCGTTACGCCGCAACGCCATCCAGCACGTCGCCGAGGATCGCGCAGCCGGCATCAATCTCCTGCTCGGTCCAGGCGGCGAAGCCGAGGAAGAGACCCTGCTCGGCAGGTGTCCCGAAGAAGTGGCGCGACAGGGGACGGACCGTCACGCCCGCCTGCGCAAGACGCTCGGTCAGCCGCCGGTCGTCCCAGCAGGGGGTGAGACGCGCCAGAAGCTGAAGTCCGCCCGGGGGAGGCTCGACGGCGAGTTCTCCGCCTGAAAATGCATCGAACCGGCGAAGAAGATGGTCGCGCCGCGCCGCGTAGAGGCGGGTCATGCGGCGGATATGTGCGGCGAAATGCCCCTCGCCGACGAAATCGGCGAGGGCACTCTGCACAGCCGCCGGCACGATCTGCCCGGCGGCACGCTGGGCGATTTCGAAGCGCCCAGCCAGATGCGCAGGCACCACGGCATAACCGACGCGGATATCGGCGAACATCGACTTGGACAAGGTGCCGACATAGAGCACACGTTCGCGCCCCCGCGCGTCGAGTCCCTGAAGCGCAGCAACAGGTCGGCCGTCGTAGCGGAAGTCGCTGTCGTAATCGTCCTCGACGATCAGCGCGCCGCAGGCGTCGGCGAAGGCCAGAAGCTCTCGGCGGCGCGCCACGGGCATCAGCCGGCCGGTGGGATATTGATGGGACGGCGTCACGAAGATCAGGCGCGGGCGTCCGACGCCTGTCGCAGGCGACAGACCTGCCCCGTCCAGCGGTACACCGTACACGCGCGCGCCCGCGGCGAGGAAGGCCGCCCTCGCGCCGCCATAGCCGGGGCTTTCGATCCAGGCGAGATCGCCGCGGCCAAGCATGACCCGCGCGACGAGGTCGAGAGCGGCTTGCGCCGAAGGCGCGACGATTACCTGCGCCGGTTCCGCGACGATACCGCGGTGTCGGGCGAGGTGATCGAGAAGGGCGGCGCGCAGCACCGGATGGTTCCAGGCCTGATCCATGCCGGCCGGGCCTTTGCGCGCCGCGCGCCGCAGGCAACGCGCCCACAGGTCGTGTGGAAATTCGCGCCCATCGGCTAGCCCCGGAAGGAACGGACGCCCCTTGCCTTCGGCGAGAAAAGGCCAGCGGTCATCGTCCCACCGCCGGGCGGGCTCGGGCGGGCGAGAGAGCGACGCGGCCGGCGCTGGGGGACCCAGCCGCGCCGGCAATGCGACTTCGGGCCGACGGCCGCGACGAACCCGCAGGTAGCCCTCGAGAACGAGCTGGTCGATCGCGGCGGTAACGGTGTTACGCCCGACATGCAGGTGGCGCGCCATCTCACGGCTGGATGGCAATCGATAGCCGGCAGTCAACACCCCCGCGAGTATCGCACGGCGCAGATTGCCCTGAAGCTGGTGTGCAAGGCTTTCGCCATCGGGACGGCGTGGAACGAGATCGATGATTCCCGATAGAAGCTCGGCCAAAAGTGGATCCTTTGTTCTTTTCGATATGGCTCTTTTCTAAGGGCCAATTTGCCACATGGATAGCGCTCCCTCATGCGTCGTCGCGAGCGAGCCTTGGCCTCACCTGCTTCTCATCCCCTGTCCCGCCCCGCCGCAGCGGCTCTGTTCGCCGTGGTGGTGATCACGTGGAGTATCAACTGGGCAGTGACCAAAACCCTTGTTGCCACCGTGCCGCCGCTCTGGACGACCGCGATCCGATCGGCCATCGCGGCTGTGGCGTTGCTGGTCCTGCTGCTTGCCTGCCGCCAGCTCATCCTGCCCCGGCGCGGCGACGTTCCGGTCATTCTGTCGGTCAGCCTATTGCACATGGTCGGCTTCTCCGCGCTCGTCGCCTTCGGCCTCCAGCATGCGCCGGTGGGACGCGGTATCGTCATTGGCTATGCGACACCGCTCTGGGTGGCGCCCGGCGCCTGGCTGCTACTGGGCGAGGCGCTGCCACGGGCGCGCCTGATCGGCATCGGTCTTGGCCTGGCCGGGCTGGCCATCATGCTCAATCCCCTGGCGCTGGACTGGTCCGACGGGGCCGCGCTGACCGGCCACGGTCTCATCGCGCTTGCCTCGCTATGCTGGGCGGCGAGCATCCTGCATGTCAGGGCGCACGTCTGGATTTCGACGCCGTTCCAGCTTGTCTTCTGGCAGGCCTTGCTCGCCGCCGCAGTCATGTCGCCGCTCGCTCTCGCGACCGAGGGACTGCCCGCCGTCGCGCTGAGCCCCAGGCTTGTGGCTGCTTTCCTCTTTGCTGGCCTGTTCGGCACGGCGCTGGCCTATTGGGCCATGACCATGGTCAACCGCGCCCTGCCGGCGGCGGCGACCTCGCTCGGAACGCTGGCGACGCCCGTCATCGGGGTTGCCATTGCGGCGGGCGTCATGGCGGAACCCGTCGGTGCCTCGCTCGTCGCGGCTATGGCACTCATTCTCGGAGGCATTGCCATCGCCGCCATTCCGGGAAGCCTGCGCTCCTGATCCTCAGGTCGGCCCGGACTCGATCGGCATGGTGTCGAGTGGCGCCACCTCGTCGTCGGCCTCCGTCCGTTTGCCGAGCACCCCCGGAACAACATCGGCCTCGGCCAGCCGCCGGTAGAGGTTGCGGTTCCGCTTCAGCGGCCACCAGTCGTAGAACAGGATCTGGGCCGGCCGCCAGTTCGCCACCCAGCCGAACACCGAGATGCCGTCGCGAAGCCCCTCGCGCCAGCCGTCCGGCAGTGGTGAGTTGTCGACCGCGCGCGACAGGACCGTGCAGAAGGCAAGGACGCAAAGGCCGATCGACAGTGAGATCAGCCCGGTGCGGAGCAGCTTGCGAAGGTTCATCGCCTCGTTGGCCGCGAGGCGCGTGAAGTGCTGGCGCAAGACGGCCTCCACCTTGGCGGCGTCCTTCCGCGACGCGGGCTTGCCGCGCAAGCTGAGTTCCACGACGAGCCGGTTGGAGCGCGGCGCGTACCAGGCCTGCGAGGCGATGTACTGCGCGGCGGTCGTGTTCAGGCTGAACTCGTGGAAGGGCGAGGGATCGAAGGTCGAGAACAGCTGGTCGATGTTGTGGACATCGACCTGTATGCGGGTCACGCCCGTCATGGTTCAGTCCTCCCGCAGCCGTAGCCGACCATGGCGCGAAGCCAGCACCGCGTCGAGGGCCGGGCGGCGGTCAGGCCCGCGCCAGACGCTCGCGGCGCATCAGAAGCCATCCAACGATCGCGAGGTTGAGGATGTTCCACAGGATGCCGTTGATGAAGGCAGCGTGATAGGAGCGCGTGACGTCGAAGATGACGCCGGAGACCCAGCCGCCGAAGGCCATGCCGATCAGCGTCGCCATCAGCGCGATACCGACCCGGGTACCGGCCTCGCCGGGCGCGAAATATTCCCGCACGATGATGGCGTAGCTCGGCACGATGCCGCCCTGGAACAGGCCGAACAGGATCGAGAAGATATAGAGCGGCGTCAGCGCGTCGGAGGTCAGGAACAGGATCAGCGCGAGCCCCTGCAGGACCGACCCGAGGAGCAGCGTCGCCAGTCCCCCGATCCGGTCGGCGATGAAGCCTGAGGCGACGCGGCTGATAATGCCGAAAGCGAGCATCAGCGACAGCATTTCGGAGCCGCGGGCGACGCCGTAACCAAGGTCGGCGCAATAGGCGACGATATGGACCTGCGGCATGGACATGGCGACGCAGCAGGAGATGCCGGCGACCGCCAGCAGGATCATCAGCATGTTGGGCGAGAGGCCGAGCGCCGCGGGCGTCGCGCTGCGCGCCGCTCCCGGCCCGGTCGCGATGGCGGGCGCCGGTTTCCTGAGCAGCAGCGCCAGCGGCACCATCAGAACGACGGCAGCGGCGGCGATGGCGAAATGCGTTGCCCGCCAGCCGATTGATTCGAGCGCGAAACGAACGATCTGCGGCCAGATCGCCCCGGCGAGATAGTTGCCCGAGGCGGCAATGGCGACGGCAATGCCACGCCGGCGGTCGAACCACATGGAGACGTGGGCAAGCAGCGGCCCGAACACCGCAGCCGAACCGAGCCCGATCAGCAGGCCATGGGCAAGGGCGAAGACCCAGATGCTGGGCGCGAGAGCGGCCGCGACATAGCCTGCGGCCAGCAGGGCGGTTCCGGCGAGCACCGGCGCCATGATGCCGAAACGATCCGACAGCTTTCCCATGGCGACGCCGCCAAGGGCAAAGCCCATCATCGCGAAGGTGTAGGGCAGCGAAGCCTCGCCGCGGCCCACGCCAAAATCAGCCTGGACGGCCGGGATGACCACGACCACCGACCACATGCCGACGCCGCCGATCGTGCCGATGGCCAGGCAGATGGCGAGCCGCATCCAGGCGGCGGGCCCGTCGATGTCGGAGGCCGGAGTGGCGATGGCGGGATTTGGCTGGTGCACGGCGATCTCGTCCGGCGGCGGGGCGGGAACGCTAGCACCCGCCGGCTGCCCAGGACAAAGGCACCGGGTGCCGGACGGCTGTGCAGGAATGCCGGCAGTCAGGCGCGCGCGCGGCCGCCGATCAGCCCGGCGATCGCCGCGAGGCACCAGGCTGCGATGAGCGTTGTGCCGCCGACAGGCGCAGCCATCGGAATGAGCGGGATGCCGTTGAAGGTCCGCATGGCGAGGTCGCCGGAAAAGATCACGACGCCGGCGACGAGGCCCCAGGCCGCGATGCGCCCCGTGAGATCGTGCAGAAGAGCAGCCTTGCGCGCCACCGCGAGCGCGATGATCGCTGGGGCATGAAGCGACAGCATGGTCGCGGCAACCGACAGGCTGGTGCCGGCATAGGCGTGGCTTGCCATGGCGGCGAGGGCAATGCCGGCCGCGCCGATCAGGCCGGCTGCGAACAGGAGGAGGCGGGTGGCGGTCATGGTGGGAGCGGCCTCACGGGTTGCAAGATGCGCGCGACAAACCACAGCCGGTGCTGATCGCAAAGCGGCCGTCGGATGGCGCCACGAACCGACGGTCCTTTTGGCTTCATTGAGCCCTCTTCGATAGCCCTCCGTTAAGCCCCGCTCTGTATTTTGGATGACAGGAGGCCCCATGCAGGCACCGCCACGGGCCGCACGCGGTCCGGCCAAGTTCCCGGCCAAGACCATTCTCGCCGCCGGCTTCGTCCTGCTGGTCTGCGCCGCCATTGTCGGCCTTGGCGCGCTGCGGGAGATCGAGCTGCGCGATGCCGAACTGCGGTCGGCCGAGGTCGAGACGGCCAATCTCGCGCGATCGCTCGTGCGGCATGCCGACGATACGTTCGAACTCGCCGACAGCGCGCTGGTCGGCGTTGTCCACCGGCTCGAAACCGAAGGCTTCGCGGCCGAAGCGGTCAGCCGCCTGCAGGGGTTCCTCAACCTGAGCAAGGCGACCCTGCCGCGCCTGCGCGGCCTCTTCGTCTACCGCGCCGACGGCTCATGGCTCGCCACCTCTGAGACCGTCAACATCACGGGTCACAACAACAGCGACCGCGACTATTTCAAGCACCATCAGGCGTCGGCGTCGCGCGAGGCCTTTGTCGGTCCGCCGGTCCGCAGCCGTTCGCGCGGCCATTGGATCGTCACCGTCTCGCGGCGGATCGACCTGCCGGACGGCCGTTTCGGCGGTGTCGTCCTCGCCACCATCGACGTCACTTATTTCGCCGAAACCTTCCAGGCCTTCGACGTCGGTCGGAACGGCTCCATCGCCCTGATCAGCTCAAATGCCACGTTACTGGCCCGTTTCCCCCACGACGACAGCTATATCGGCCACGACTTTTCCGGTTCGCCGCTGATCCGCTCCGGCAACCCGCGCCCCTTCGGCCTCATCCGGTTCAAATCGGCGCTGGATGGGGTCGAGCGGGTCAGCGCCTTTCACCGCAGCACCCGTTTTCCGTTCGTCATGATCGTGGCGCGCGCCCGCGCCGACATCCTCGCCAGTTGGCGGGCCGATGCGGCGCAGCGCATCGGCGGCGTCATCGCGCTGTCGCTGCTGATCGCGCTGCTCGGCTACTTCCTGGTCCGGGAACTGGCCGCCAAGAACCGCATGCTCGGCATCATCCGCTCCAAGGAGGCCGATTTCCGGATGCTCGCGGAGGGATCGAGCGACATGGTCTCGCGCATCTCGTTCGACGGAACCCTGACCTATGTTTCGCCCTCGGCGGCGCGGATCACCGGCTGGACCGCGGGCGAGCTCATCGGCCGGCCGGCGCTGGCCGGCCTGAACCCCGACGACCGCGAACGGGTTTATGCCCTGGTCGAGGCGCTACGCCGGGGCGAGATCGCCGAAGCCACCATCGGCTATCGCACGCGTCACAAGGTGCGCGGCGAGGTCTGGCTGGAATCGGCGCTGACCGCCACCAACGATCCGATAACCGGCCGGATCGACGGTGTCGTCTGCGTGTCGCGCGACATGACGCTGCACAAGGAACTGGAGACCCGGCTGACGAGCATGGCCGCCCGCGATGGGCTGACGGGGCTCGCCAATCGGCGCGTCTTCGACGAGCAGATCGAGGCCCAACGTGAGCGTTCGCGACGCAACCGCTCCCCGCTATCGCTGCTGCTGGTCGATGTCGACCACTTCAAGAATTTCAACGATTCCTACGGCCACCCGACCGGCGACGAGTGCCTCCGGCGCATTGCGAGCGCCTTGCAGGCCATAGCCAGCCGGCCGCACGACCTCGCCGCACGCTATGGCGGCGAGGAATTCGCGCTGATCCTGCCCGATACCGATGCCGAAGGCGCACGCGTCGTCGCCGAGCGCATCTGCGACAGTATCCGGGCGCTCGCCATCCCGCACGACCGCAGCGCGGTGGCCGGTCACGTGACCGTAAGCATTGGTGGCGCGGCGCTCGCCACTCTCGACGAAGACACCACGGTCACCGCGCTGGTGAAATCCGCGGACGTGGCGCTCTATGCCGCCAAGGGCGCGGGCCGCAACAGCGCCCGCATCGCCGCGACCGTCCGGTCCATCGGCCGGCAGGCGGCATCCGGCGCGGGCTGACGGTCCATCGCCTTCGACATGTTTTGCGTCAGGTGCTGCGCGCGACGACCACGAGGCGGCGAATCTCGCCCCTCAGATAGGCCTGCAGGAAGCGCTCATAGTCCTTGATCGACAGGCAGCCGTTGGACTCGCCGCGCGGACCCATGAGATAGTGATGTGCCAGCAGGCCCGCCCGCCCGTGGATGGCCTGGCTACCACCGACCGGGTTGAGCCTGATCGCCCTGACGCCGTGGAACGGGGCCTCGCGCTCGACCAAGTCGTAGGTGTGCGGCGGGATCGGCCCTTCCATCCGCACATGGGCGAAGCGCACGTCGTTCATCTTCTCGCCGAGGCCGGACTGGGCCTCGAGCCGCTCGCCATTCGGCAGATAGACCGTGCGGGCGGCGATATCGAAGATGGCAGTGCCTTCCGACGGCCGCGGCGCGACGTTGAAGCCGAGGCCGAGCCGGGCGCCGAGCGAGGGCGCGTCGGTGGCCGTCCCCGCCGAAGGAGCATAGGCGAGCTCCGGCCCGCCTGCGGGACGCGGATTGCCGAACAGGCGCTGGAAGAAGGACTGGCCGCTGGCCGCGGGCGCGGTCGGTGCGACAGCGGCCTGGGTTGCGCGCGATCCGCGGCGCGACGCGATCTGCGGCTGGTCAGGCGCGCGGGGGGCGAGAGACGCTGGCGCGTCGGCGGGACGCGGTGCCGGCATCGGCGCGGTCGCGGGAGCGACGAGCGCGACCTCGGGGCGGCCCATCGGCAGCGGCGCCGTGACCAGCGGCGCGGGACCGGTCATCTGCGGCACGAGCGAGGGCGCCTGCACGGCATCGCTGCGCAGGCTCGCAAGCGCCAGCATGGAGCGGCCGGGAACAGCAGCGCTGGCAATCTCTTCGGCAGGCGCCGGCTGCCAATTGGCGGAGAGCGGGCGGCTGGTCGCGAAAGTCGCAGGCGCCCGGCCGAGCGAGAAGGTGGGATCGAGCAGGCTCGCGCCGGGCATCAGGCCGGCCTGCGCCCCGTTCACCCAAGCCTTGTCATCCCGCAGGGCGAAGGTCGCGAGTCCTGCAAGACTTGCCGACACGGCCAGCACAGCGATCAGGGGAAAGCGGTAAGACAGGGTCCGCGCGCGCAAGGGCAAGGCCTGTCCGGAGGCTGTCGAACTCCAATCACGCATCGGCCGCACTCTCGACAAATCCCGGCAACGAGCCCCTCCGTGCGATGCGCGCCAGCCGAGCGGCGCGCCGAGTCCTCTGTTCGGGAACGCACGCCATTCTGCCGGATCGGCGACCGTCTTGGAAAGCCCAAATCCGGCAACCATAAGGCGCGTGGCTGGTTAAGAGACCATGAAAGGGGAGCTCTGGCCGCGATGCAGACGCCCCAGCGGCATTCCGACACCGCCGGCAGCCGCTCTGGAAGTGCGCGCAAGGGCGCAGTATCGAGGGGGCCGCCATGCCGATCCGCCCAGCACGAGCCGCTCGATGACCTTCCCGCTCCGTCGTGGCGCGCAATCCCTTGGCGCGGCCGCAATGCTCGCCCTGTTGCTGAGCGCCGAGGCCGGTAGTCAGCCGGCGGGCCAGTCGCGCAGCTGGACGGAGGAGAAATGCCATCGTTACAGCCAGGCCTCGGCGGATGCTCTCCGGCGGTGGGGCAACGAGGGTCTCGGGCGCGACTTCCTCGATCGCCATGCGCGGTTCATCGCCGGTGGCTGCACGGGCGAGGCGGACGTCTGCCCGCGCTCTCCGCGCGAAATCGAACTCGCGAACATCCTCACCGTGCGTGCGCTCAATGCCGGTATGGCAAGCACCTTCCTGCCCTTCGCCTGCCGGCCCTAACCGGTCAGACCGCTGCCCGCGCGCGCCGGAACCCGCCAGGCCCAATGCCGAACTGCTCCTTGAAGCGCCGCGAGAAGGACGGCACCGAGGCATAGCCGCAGCGCTCCGCGATATCGGCCATGCCGAGGGCCGAGCCCGCCAGAAGCTCGCGCGCCTTCATCAGCCGCCATCCCGTGAGATAGTCCATCGGCGTCTGGCCGACAGCCTCGGTGAAGCGGGCGGCAAACCGGGTTCGTGACATGGCGGAGAGCACGGCAAGATCCCCGACCCGCCAGGCCCGTGCCGGGTCGGCGTGCATCGCCTTGAGCGCCGTCGACAGGCGCGAGTCGGCGAGAGCGCCAAGGAACCCGCGCCCCTCGCGTTCAGCCAGACGGCGCGTCGCCTGGATCAGGATGATCTCGACGAGGCGCGCCAGGATCGCGCGCGAGCCGGGCGCTGAATAGTTGGCCTCGAGTTCGAGCAGGCGCAGGGCGGCCGCAACCCAGGGCTCGGCGCCAAGATCGGCAGCACGCAGGTGGATCAGGGCAGGCAGGCTCGCCAGCAGCGGGTGCGGCACAACCTCGTCGAAGTCGAGGAACCCGCAGAGCAGGACCGCGCGGGCGGGTGGCACGCCGCCGGCCAGGACACCGTCGCGCAGGGCGCCGGCAGCGATGAGGTCGCCCAGCGGACAGGCGACAGCCTTCGGATCGACGGCGATCACCTGTGCCGCGCCGTCGGGCACCAGCGCGATCTCGCCCTGGGCGAGCGTGACCCCGGGGCTTTCGCCAACGGCCAGCGTGCACTGGCCGGCGAGCGCCAGATGGAAGCGGATGTGCCGGTGCTCCTGCGGGACGAGCACCGCCGCGCCTGAACCGAGCTCAGCGCGGAAATAGAGGGACGAGGTCAGGCGCAGGACAGCGAAGACCTCTGAAAGGATATCAGCCTTATCGAATTCCATGGAACTTAGGACGATCTGATAAGAAATGGCTCGCAAGCGAGACTGCGCCCCCAGCCAGCTTACGTCAATCTCCGGCTCCAAACCGGAGACGCCGATGACCCTCGATATGGTGCTCGCGCTCGTCGGCTTCGCCTTCGCGATGTCGATCTCACCCGGGCCCGGCAATTTCCTGCTGCTCGCTTCCGGTGCCAATTTCGGCTTTGTCCGTTCGCTGCCGCTGCTGCTCGGCATTTCCGGTGGCTTCCTGACCATGGTCTTCGCCGTCGGAATCGGCCTCGGTGCGGTGCTCAAGGCCTATCCGGCGCTCGATCTCGCGCTGCGCATTGCCTGCGCCCTCTATGTGTTGTGGCTGGCACTGCGCATCGCCCGGAGCCGGTCGCTCGGCGAGGGCGGTGCGGCCGTTGCGAAGCCAGTCGGCTTTGTCGAGGCGGCGGCCTTCCAGCTTCTCAACCCGAAGGCCTGGGCGGTTGCGCTGATCGTGACCGTCACCTACACGGTGCCCGACAATCTCCTGCCGAGCCTGATCGCCACCATCGCCATCTTCGCCGTGGTCAACCTGCCCTCGCTTGCCGTCTGGGTGCTGTCGGGCACGGCGCTCCGTCGCGTGCTGGCCGAAGGCCGGCGCATCGTCGTCTTCAACATCGCCATGGCCGTGCTGCTGGTGGCGTCGATGATCCCGGCGCTGATGCGATAGGGCGACTGGCGCCTCGCGGATGGTTTTCCTTCCCTGCCGGGCTGTTCTTGTTTAGTTCTTCGGCATGCCCGCTCGCGCCGAGCCCCACGATTCCGCGCTGCTGCCCGACCGTTTCCGCACCTGGTTCGCCGGGCGCGGCTGGTCGCCCCGCGCCCATCAGCTCGACCTCCTGAGGCTCGCCCGCGAGGGCCGCTCGGCGCTACTCGTCGCGCCTACCGGCGCCGGCAAGACGCTGGCCGGCTTCCTGCCTTCGCTCGTGGAGCTTGCCGAAGGCAGGCCGAAGCGGCCGGCGGCCGGTGCCGCAGGACGAATACCCCCGCCGCGCCAGCGTGGCCTGCACACGCTCTACATTTCGCCGCTGAAGGCGCTCGCCGTCGATGTCGCCCGCAACCTCTACAAGCCCGCCGACGAGATGGGCCTTGCGATCCGCATCGAGACCCGGACGGGCGACACGCCGGCCTCGAAGCGCCAGCGCCAGAAGGCCGATCCGCCGGATATCCTCCTCACCACGCCCGAGCAGCTCGCCCTGCTGCTGGCCAGCGCCGACGCGCCCTATCTGTTCGGTTCACTGAAACGGGTGGTGCTGGACGAATTGCACGCGCTGGTCACCTCCAAGCGCGGCGACCTCCTGTCGCTCGGCCTCGCCCGGCTGTTCCGGCTGGCACCGGAGCTCTCGACCGTCGGCCTTTCCGCCACGGTGAAGGAGCCTGCCGACCTCGCCCGCTTCCTCAGCCCCCAGGACGGGCGGGCGGGCGCGGCCATCGTCGTCGCCGAGCCGGGCGCGAAGCCTGATGTCTCCATGATGGAGACGCGCGAGCGGCTGCCTTGGGCCGGTCATTCCGCCCGCCACGCGGCCAGCGAGATCTATGAGACGATCGGGAAGCACAAGACGACGCTGGTCTTCGTCAACACGCGCAGCCAGGCGGAGCTGCTGTTCCAGCTCTTGTGGACCATCAACGAGGACGCGCTGCCGATCGCGCTTCATCACGGCTCGCTCGACGTCGCCCAGCGCCGGCGGGTCGAGGACGCCATGGCGGCGGGCCGGCTGAAGGCGGTGGTCTGCACCTCCTCGCTCGACCTCGGCATCGACTGGGGCGATGTCGACCTCGTGCTGAACATCGGCGCGCCCAAGGGCTCGAGCCGGCTGATGCAGCGCATCGGCCGGGCCAACCACCGGCTCGACGAGCCCTCGCGCGCCGTGCTGGTGCCGGCCAACCGCTTCGAGGTGATGGAGTGCCGCGCGGCACTGGAAGCGGTGGAGAAGGGCCACCAGGACACCGAGCCGCTGCGGACGGGCGCGCTCGACGTGCTCGCCCAGCACGTCCTCGGCACGGCCTGTGCGGGGCCGTTCGACGAGACGGCACTGCTCGCCGAAATCCGCTCCGCCGCGCCCTATTCCGGCCTTGCGGACCGGGATTTCGCCGACGTTCTCGGCTTCGTCGCCACCGGCGGATATGCGCTGAAGAGCTACGACCGTTTCGCCAAGATCCGGCAGGACGCCAAGGGCCTGTGGCGCATCAGCCATCCGCGCTTCGCGACCCAGTACCGCATCAATGTCGGCACCATCGTCGAATCGACCATGCTGAAGGTGCGGCTGGTGCGCTCGGGGCGACAGAGGATCGGGTCCTCGCCGACCGGGCCGATCGGACGCGGCGGGCGGGTGCTCGGCGAGGTCGAGGAATATTTCATCGAGGGCCTCGTGTCGGGTGACACCTTCGTGTTCTCGGGCGAGATCCTGCGCTACGAGGCGCTGGTCGAGAATGAGGTCTATGTCTCGCGCGCGGCCTCGGGCGATCCCAAGGTGCCCTCCTACAATGGCGGCAAGTTCCCGCTCTCGACCTTCCTCGCCGAGGGCGTCCGCCGTATGCTGTCCGACCCCGCCGCGTGGAAGAAGCTTCCCGACCAGGTCGCGGAATGGCTGCGTTTCCAGCGGGAAGTGTCGGTCATCCCGCGCCGGGACGAATTGTTGATCGAGACCTTCCCACGCGCCGGCCGGCACTATCTCGTCACCTATCCCTTCGAGGGTCGCCTGGCGCACCAGACGCTTGGCATGCTGCTGACGCGGCGGCTGGAACGCTGGGGCCTGAAGCCGCTCGGTTTTGTCGCCAACGACTATTCGATCTCGGTCTGGTGCCTCGACGACCTGAGCGCTGCGATAGCCCGCGGGCGGCTGTCGTTGGCGGCACTGTTCGACCAGGACATGCTTGGCGACGACCTGGAGGCCTGGCTCGCGGAGAGCCAGTTGATGAAACGCACCTTCCGGACCTGCGCGGTCATTGCCGGGCTGATCGAACGGCGCCATCCCGGCAAGGAGAAGTCTGGCCGGCAGGTGACCATCTCGACCGATCTCGTCTACGACGTGCTGCGCCGCCACGAGCCCGACCACGTTCTGTTGCGCGCGGCGCGCGCCGATGCTGCCACGGGATTGCTCGATATCGGCCGTCTCGGCCAGATGCTGGCGCGCATCCGCGGTCGAATCGTGCATAAGGCGCTGGATCGGATTTCGCCGCTGGCGGTGCCGGTCATGCTGGAAATCGGCCGCGAGCCCATCTACGGCGAGGCGGGCGACGCCCTGCTCGCCGAGGCCGAGGCGACGCTGCTGGCCGAGGCCGGATTGCAGGAACGGGACGAGGCTTTCGGATGAGCCTGGCGGAACGCCATGACGACCGGGACGATGCGGAGATCGCGCTGGGCGGCCGCATCTTCATCGCGGACGGATCAGGCGTGCTGTGGTGCGAGCGCACCGCGACGCTCGTCGTCTCCGACCTTCATCTGGAGAAGGGCTCGGCCTTCGCGCGGCGCGGCGTGCTGCTGCCGCCCTACGACACCGCGGAGACGCTGCGGCAGCTGGGCCAGGCCATCGCGCGGTTCCGGCCGCGCCGGGTGATCTCGCTTGGCGACAGCTTCCACGACTCGCGCGCGCTCACGCGCATGGACGGCAGTCATCGGGACGCGCTGGCAGAGTTGCAGAAAGGGCGGGACTGGCTCTGGATCTCCGGCAATCACGACGAGGATCTCGCCGGCATCCTGCCCGGCGATCATGCGCCGGCGCTCGACGAGGACGGGGTGCGTTTCGTCCACATTCCCGGCGGCGCAACGGCGCTCGCGGAGATCGCGGGGCACCTTCACCCCTGCGTCCGGATCCGGCCGCGCATCGGCAGCCAGCGCCGACGTGCCTTCGTGTTCGACAGCCGGCGGCTGGTGATGCCCGCCTTCGGCGCCTTCGCCGGGGGACTGAACGCGCGCGATGGCGCATTCGACCCCTTGTTCGCGGGCGGATTTTCGGTGCTGGCCATCTCGCGCGGCCGCGCCTATGCGATCCCGCCGGTGCAGTGCTGGCCGGATTGAGTGCTCAGGTGCCGCGGCGATAGACCCAGACGCGGGCCGGCGGGATGTTGCGCCAGACACGCTCCGATGGCTCAGCCGAGAAGGTCGCGCCTTTCAGCGGTACCGGCGAGACCACCGAATAGGTGAACTGGATGAACGGCGCGCCCGGCCGCATCAACTCGAAGGCATCGCTCAGGAGCTGGAGCCTGACCGGCTCGGGCCGGGTCACCAGTGGCAGGCCGGATACCAGAGCATCGGCCGGCGCGGAGAGCTTGCCGGCAAGCGTCTTCGGCAGCGAGTAGGCGTCGCCATGGACGACGGTCGCGTTCGGATAGCGCTCCTTCAGCAGCCGGCAGAATTCGATGGAGTATTCGACGAGCACGAGTCGGGAGGGATCGACGCCGCGCGCGACCAGGGCCGCCGTCATCGGTCCCGTTCCGGGTCCGAGTTCGATCACCGGGCCGGTCCCGGCTGGGTCGACATAGCTTGCCATCTTGCGCGCGAGGATCGGTCCGGACGGCGTCACGGCACCCATCCGGAGCGGATTCTTCAGCCAGCTTTTCAGGAAGCGCGCGTCGTCGTCGCTGCGGCGTTCCGTCCGATGACGCGCCACGACACGGCCCATGGGATTCCGATCGACCATACGGAGGTCCGACTGAAGCGGGTCCGCCGCGGACCCTTGTACAGGGCCGCAATACGTATCGGCATGTCACAGAAGGGTCAAGAACTGCTGCCGGACGTTGCGGAAGGCTTCGGGAGCGGGTCGAGCCAGATGGCATTGTCGCCCAACTCCGCGACGAAGGCCGCGTGCGCAGCCTTGTCCGCTTCCGACAGCCGCGGCGCAAGCGGCGCCGGACGTGCCCGGGCAACCGTCTGGGTCCGGGCGGTACGGATCTCGCTCCGCGATGCTTCGCCGAGTCCGAAGGATGTCTGACGACCGCCGGTGAGCTCGATATAGACATCGGCCAGCAGTTCGGCGTCGAGCAGCGCGCCATGCTTGGTCCGGCGGGAATTGTCGATCCCGAAGCGGACGCAAAGAGCATCGAGGCTATTCGATCCGCCCGGAAAGCGCCGGCGCGCGAGGCCGAGACTGTCGATGACGCGGTCCGCCGGGAATGGCGATCGCCCGATGCGCTTCAGCTCGGCATTAATAAAGCCCATGTCGAACGAGGCGTTGTGGATGACGAGCTTGGCGCCCTCGATGAAGGCTTCGAACTCCGCCGCGACCTCAGCGAATTTCGGCTTGTCGCTCAGAAACTCGGAGGACAGGCCGTGGACCCGGAAGGCCTCATCCGGCATCGACCGCTCGGGATTGATGTAGACGTGAAACGTGCGGCCGGTCGGAAAGCGGTTGGCAAGCTCGATGCCGCCGATCTCCACCAGGCGATCGCCGCGCAGCGGGTCGAGGCCGGTCGTTTCGGTGTCGAGAATGATCTCACGCATGGGGCGACGCTCCGTTCGCGGCGAAGGCCCGGATGAAAGCCGCGACCTGCCGCCGGGTGACGTCGAAGTCGCGGCTGGTATCGAGCACGACATGGGCGCGCTGCCGCTTCTCGGCGTCCGGTATCTGGCGCGCCAGGAGCGCGTCAAGCTTTTCCGCGGTCATGCCGGGACGGGCAAGGACACGCTGGCGCTGGACCTCCGGCGGGGCCGAGACGACGGTCACGACATCGACGCGGGCATCGCCGCCGGTCTCGAACAACAGCGGGACGTCGAGGACGACAAGGCGCTCCCCGCGGGCGCGACATTCCCGGCGGAAGCGCGCCTGCGTCTCGCCGACCAGCGGATGAATGATCGCCTCGAGCCGCTTCATGGCTTCCGCATTGCCGAGGACGGCCGCCCCCAGCTTCACGCGATCCACGACCCCGCCGGCGGTCGTGCCAGGGAAGGCCGCCTCGACCAGCGGGGCGGCGGCGCCGGAATAGAGCCGATGGACCGCCGCATCCGCGTCGTAGACCGGGATGCCCGACTCGCGGAAGAAGCCCGACGTGGTCGACTTTCCCATGCCGATCGAACCGGTCAGGCCCACGACGCGCATGTCAGTGGTCTCCAATGTCGCGCACGACGAGGTCGTACAGTTCACGCGTCACGCTTGGCCGCGTGCCGAACCAGCGCTCGAAACCCGGAACCGCTTGGTGCAGCAGCATGCCCAGGCCGCCGATGGTGCGATAGCCGCGCGCCGTGGCATCGCGCAGCAGGTCGGTGACGAGCGGCACATAGACGATGTCGGACACGATGGCCGAGGGCTTGAGGCCTGAGAGGCTCAACAGCAGGGGCGGTTGGCCGGCCATGCCGAGCGAGGTTGTGTTCACAAGCAGATCACAGTTCGGCAGAAGCGAAGGAAGCACATCCATTTCCACGGTCCTGACGCGCTTTCGGTTCTGAAGCGCGATCTGCTCGGCCCTTGCGGCGGATCGATTCGCAACCGTTACGGTTTCTACACCGCGGCTCAGGAGCCCGTGCACGATGCCCCGCGCCGCGCCACCGGCACCGATCACCACAGTATGGCCGGTGGCGCCGCTCCATCCTGGCGCTTCATCGTCGAGATTGGCGAGAAAGCCCGGAACGTCCGAATTCATGCCGACCAATCGCCCGCCATCGAGCCACACCGTGTTGACAGCACCGACGGCAGCCGCGGCCGGGTCGACCTCATCCAGCAGTGCGAAGGCGGCCTCCTTGTGCGGCAGGGTGACATTGCAGCCAGCATAGCCGCGGTCGGGCAAGCTCTTGAAAAAGCGGTCGAAATCCCCTGACTTTACGCCTTCGCGGGTGTATTCCCCATCGATGCCGAGCGTCGCAAGCCAGTGATTGTGGATGATCGGCGATCGGACATGGGTGATCGGCCAGCCGATGCAACAGGCGCGGATCATGGCTTCGCGAGGCCTTCCTTGCGGAGCGCCGCAAGGAGCGCGAGCAGCGGCATGCCGAGGATAGTGAAATAGTCGCCCTCGACCCGCTCGAACAGCTGGATGCCGACCGATTCGAACTGGTAACAACCGACGGAGTCGAGGACCTTCTCGCCCATCGTCGCCAGATAGTCGTCGAGGAAGGCTTCGGAGAAGCTGCGCACGTGCATGGCCGCGGAGCTGACCGTGCTCGAGACGATGGCGTCGTCCCGCACGAGCGCAAAGCCCGAATGCAGATGATGGGCCTTGCCCCGGAAGGCGAGGAGGTGGGCCCGCGCCTCTTCCAGCGTCTGCGGCTTGGAGAAGCGCCGGGTTCCCAGTGCCAGTGTCTGGTCCGCCCCGATGACATGGGCTCCGGGCCTCAGGCGGCTGACGGCCTTGGCCTTCTCCTCGGCCAGCAACCGCGCGATCTCGGCGGGGGAACGGCCGGCATCGGTCCAGGCGGCATCCAGTATCCGCTCGTCGATATCGGCGGGTACGAGCTCGACAGCAATGCCGGCGGCCTCCAGCATGGCCCGCCGGGCCTGCGATTTCGAGGCGAGCACGAGGGTCCTCACGACGCCGGCCTCTCGGCCAGCGCGCGCCGGTGCTCCTTGAGCAAGGAAATGATGGAGGCCGCCGTCTCCTCGATGGAGCGCCGGGTGACATCGATGATCGGCCAGTTGCGTGATGAGAACAGCCGCCGGGACGCGGCAATCTCCTCAGTCACGGCCGAGCGATCGACGTAGCTCGATTTGTCCTGGGTGGCGTTGAGGCTGAGGATGCGGTTCTCGCGGATCTGAACGATGCGCTCTGGGCTTGCGAACAATCCGACGATGAGCGGCTTCTTGAGCTCATCGAGCTGCGGCGGCAGGGCGATGCCCGGCACCAGTGGCATATTGGCGGTCTTCACCCCGCGATTGGCAAGATAAATCGAGGTCGGCGTCTTGGATGTGCGCGAGACGCCGAGGAGCAGGACGTCCGCCTCCTCCCAGTTTTCCGGGAGTTGCCCGTCATCGTGCATCATCGTGTAGTTCAGCGCATCAATGCGCTGGAAATACTCGGCGTTCAGCGTGTGCTGCGCGCCAACACGCGGGGTGGAGGCGGCGCCCAGATAGTTCTGGAACAGGGCGAGCACCGGCTCCAGCACAGAGAGACATGGGCAACCGAATTCGCGGCACTTGCTCGTCAGGCGGTCCGACAGCTCGTGATCAACGAGCGTATAGAGAACGATCCCCGGATTGGCTTCAATCTCGGTCAGCACGCGATCGAGCTGCTTCTGCGAGCGCACCAGCGGATAGACGTGCTCGATGGCCGAAACGGTGGCGTATTGTACGGCCGCCGCACGGCCGACCGTCATCAACGTCTCGCCGGTGGCGTCCGAGACGAGATGAAGATGGAAGTAGCTTTCGTGGCGATGCGTCACCGGCTTCGCCTGCTCGCAATCGGGGTGAGGACTGTGGACAAGGTCGGACAAGGCCACGCCCGGCGCGGTTCGGCAAGCCGGCGGCCCGGACAACCCGGGTTTCTGTCCCCAATTTGTTCCCGCGGCCTGCGGGAATCGGGGGCCTGTGAAGTCTGGGGATGGATGGACCCGGCGAGGCGGGCGGCCGACAAGCGGCCAGAGATGGCATGGCTTTGTCGATGAAGACGACCGCGACAAGAGCCATTCACGATCATCTCTCCCAGGCGCTGATCTGGGGATGGGTTGTGGAGGGACAATCGTTCCCCTAATTCAGGCTCAAGGAATCAAAGAAGATTCCTAAAAGACTTGTCTTCAAAAGATCAGGATCGATCGGAACCCGCGTGGATAAGCCGCTTCTCGCCGTGCTCAAGGGGCAGCGCCAGCCCACACCACCGGTCTGGATGATGCGTCAGGCAGGCCGCTATCTGCCAGAGTATCGCCAGGTGCGGGAACAGGCGGGGTCGTTCCTCAAGCTCTGCTTCAATCCGGAGTTGGCGGCGGAAGTGACCTTGCAGCCGATCCGGCGCTTCGATTTCGATGGCGCCATCCTGTTCTCGGATATTCTCGTGGTTCCGCACGCCCTCGGCCAGGAGGTCACGTTCGAGGTTGGCGAGGGGCCGAGGCTTGATCCATTGGCGGATCGCGACGGGCTTTCCCGGCTCGGCGGCCGGCTTGACGAAACGATCGTCGGGTCCGTCTATGAGACGGTTCGTCGGGTGAAGCACTCGCTGGGCCCCAACGTGACGTTCCTCGGCTTCTGCGGGGCACCCTGGACGGTGGCGACTTATATGGTTGCGGGCCGGGGCGGGGATGATCAAGCGGCAGCGCGGCTTTTCGCCTATCGCGATCCCGGGGGCTTTCAGCTGCTCGTCGACAGGCTTGTCGCGGCGTCGATCGATTATCTCATCGGCCAGATCGAGGCAGGTGTCGATGCGGTCCAGATCTTCGATACCTGGGCGGGGGTTCTGCCGGATGCGGAGTTCCGCCGCTGGAGTGTCGAGCCGATCGCGCGGATCATTGCGGGCATTCGGGAGCGAGCGCCAGGCGTGCCGGCCATCGTCTTCCCGCGTGGCGCCGGCGCGCGTCTCGCCTGGTTCCTTGAAAACGGCGCTCCGGAGGCGCTTGGGCTCGACTGGATGGCCGAGGCGGGCTTCGTCTCACGTGAAATACAACCGCGCACGGCCGTGCAGGGCAATGTCGATCCGCTGGCCCTGAAAGCCGGCGGAAAGGCGCTCGATCATGCAGTCGATCAGGCTGTCGAGGCCTATTCCGCGGGTCGGCACATCTTCAACCTGGGTCATGGCATCCTGCCCGATACGCCGATCGCCCATGTCGAGCAGCTGATCGCGCGCGTCCGGCGTAGCAGATAGCGGGGGTCAGGCTCATGCGCGCCGCCATCTCTCTGGGGATCGTCGCGGGTCTCTGTGCACTGCTTGTCGCGGTGACGCCGCCGGCTTGGTCGCTCTGGATCAAGGCGCTGCACGTGGTAGCGGTGATCTCCTGGATGGCCGGGATGCTCTATCTGCCGCGCCTCTTCGTTTATCATTGTGCGGTCACTCCGGGCTCCGAGGCTTCGGAGACCTTCAAGGTGATGGAGCGCAAGCTGCTCCGCGCGATCATCAACCCCGCGATGGTCGTCGCCTGGATCGCCGGGCTCTGGCTTGCCTGGACGAGTTTCCGGTTCCAGGGCGGCTGGCTGCATGCCAAGCTTGCCTTAGTCATCGTTCTGTCGGGGCTGCATGGCTACTACTCGGCCGCCGCCAGGGCCTTCGCCGAGGATCGAAACCTCAGGTCGGCGCGGTTCTGGCGGGTGATGAACGAGGCGCCGGCGGTGATCATGGTCGTGGTGGTCATCCTGGTCGTGGTGAAGCCGTTCTAGGCGGCGACAGCCTCGGGCCTGGCGGGGCTTGCATTCGCGACCGCCCCAGCCTATTCAGAAGGCCCTCCCAACGCAGACAGGATCGAAGGCAACGGCGCCAAAGCGCGCGGTTCGACGATCCGGACGGGGCCTCCGATCCCTTCCTGACACCCTGCGAATTTAGTTTCCCGCACGACCGCGCGTAGCTTTCGTTTCGTCGAGCTATGCGCCACCGGCCGTTTCCAGAGCTTTACGGTTCCGATGCAGCAGATCAAACTTCAAGACATCAAGTCAAAGTCTCCGACCGAGCTTCTGGCCTTTGCCGAAGAACTCCAGGTCGAGAATGCTTCTACGCTCCGCAAGCAGGAGCTTATGTTCGCTTGCCTTAAGCAATTGGCGGCGCAGGATACCGACATTATCGGCGAAGGCGTCGTCGAAGTCCTTCAGGACGGGTTTGGGTTCCTGCGGGCACCCGATGCGAACTACCTGGCAGGTCCGGACGACATCTACGTGTCCCCCTCGCAGATCCGTCGCTTCGGCCTGCGGACCGGCGATACAGTCGAGGGGCAGATCCGGTCTCCGAAGGAGGGCGAGCGCTATTTCGCCCTGCTCAAGGTCAACCGGATCAATTTCGAGGAGCCGGAAAAAGCCCGCCACAAGGTCAATTTCGACAATCTGACGCCGCTCTACCCGAATCAGCGGTTGCGGATGGAGCTCGAGGATCCCACCAAGAAGGACTATTCGGCGCGGATCATGGACGTGGTGGTCCCGCTCGGCAAAGGCCAGCGCGCCCTCATCGTGGCGCCGCCGCGCACCGGTAAAACGGTGCTTCTTCAGAACATCGCCCAGTCGATCACCGGGAATCACCCGGAGTGCTATCTCATCGTTCTCCTGATCGACGAGCGCCCCGAGGAAGTCACCGACATGCAGCGCTCGGTGAAAGGTGAGGTCATCTCCTCGACCTTCGACGAGCCGGCGACCCGGCACGTGCAGGTGGCAGAGATGGTCATCGAGAAGGCCAAACGGCTGGTCGAACATGGCCGCGACGTGGTCATTCTTCTCGATTCGATCACCCGGCTCGGCCGCGCCTACAACACCGTGGTTCCGTCCTCCGGCAAGGTGCTGACTGGCGGTGTCGACGCCAACGCCCTGCAGCGGCCCAAGCGCTTCTTCGGCGCCGCCCGCAACATCGAGGAAGGTGGTTCGCTGACCATCATCGCCACCGCGCTGATCGACACCGGCAGCCGTATGGACGAGGTGATCTTCGAAGAGTTCAAGGGCACGGGCAATTCCGAGATCATTCTGGACCGCAAGGTGGCGGACAAGCGGACGTTCCCGGCGATCGACATCACCCGCTCGGGCACCCGCAAGGAAGAGCTGCTGGTGGCTCCCGACATTCTCAAGAAGATGTATGTGCTGCGCCGCATCCTCAATCCCATGGGCACGGTCGACGCCATCGAGTTCCTGCTCGACAAGCTGCGCCATACCAAGGTCAATGGCGACTTCTTTGATTCCATGAATACCTGATCCGGACACCTGATACCGAGTGGATCAGCGGTCGATTCTGAACCGGAACGATCTGGGACCGCATGGCCCCCGAACCCCCGCGGCTTGAACCAGCACGAACCATTGCGGCCGTTGCGACGCCCCCGGGCACGTCGGGGGTCGCGGTCATCCGCGTTTCCGGGCCAGAGGCCGGTATAGTCCTGCGCGTGCTCGCGGGGAGGGTCCCGGAGGCCCGGCAGGCGGTGCTGGCCACCCTGAGGGAGCCGGTACGCGGCGAGGCGCTCGACAGCGCGCTGGTGCTCTGGTTCCCGGCCCCTCACAGCTTCACGGGAGAGGATGTCGCCGAGCTGCAGGTCCATGGCGGCCGAGCGGTCGTGGCTGCCGTCCTTGCCGCGGTTGTCGTCATTGCAGGGGTCAGGCTGGCCGAGCCAGGCGAGTTCACCCGCAGGGCCTTCGAGAACGGCAAGTTCGATCTGGCCGCCGTTGAGGGGCTTGGCGACCTGCTCCAGGCGGAGACCGAGGGGCAGCGTCGGCAGGCCTATGCGCAATACCGCGGAGCGGTCGCCGGCGCCGTCCAGGAGGTTCGCGACGCGCTCGTCCGGATCCTTGCCATCGTTGAGGCAAGCATCGACTTCCCCGATGAGGACGATGTCGGAGAGGGCGCGCAGGCAGAGGCGAAGACCCGTGCTGAGGCCCTGAGTATCCACATCGCCGAGCTGATCAACGACGGCCGCCGCGGCGAGCGCCTGCGCGACGGCGTGGTCATTGCGATCGCGGGACCGCCCAACGCGGGCAAATCTACGCTTCTCAATGCCATGGCGCGCCGGGATGTCGCGATCGTGTCGCCGGTGCCCGGAACCACGCGGGACAGTATCGAGGTTCACCTTGATCTGCATGGTGTAGCGGTGACGCTCGTGGACACAGCCGGCCTGCGGGACAGCACCGATGCAATTGAGCAGGTGGGCATGGCGCGTTCCCTGCGCAGGATGGGAGCGGCGGACCTGGTCCTGTGGCTGGACCCGGACGGTACCGCGGCCGCACCGGACGGAGCCGTGCAGTTCTGGTCGATTCGGACCCAGATCGATCGCGGCGCGCGGGTGCACGGAGTTGTGCCGCGGGAGATTTCAGCGCTCACAGGCGAAGGCATGGATCGTCTGATCGCCGATATCGCGCAGTTTGCCGGCGAACGGGCGGGCGGTGAGCCCGCGATCCTGGTTCGGGAGCGTCACCGGCTGGCTTTCGAGGCCTGCGCGGCGCATATCGTGGCAGCTCTGGCCATTTCACCATGGGGCGCCATGACCGAGATCGTTGCCGAGCGATTCAGGATGGCCCTGGGAACGCTGGAACCGGCGACCGGTCGAATCGGTAACGAAGCGATTCTGGACGAGCTGTTCCTCGCTTTCTGCATCGGCAAGTAGGACTGTTTCACGTGAAACACGTCGATTCGCCGCCGCAACGGTAGGCCTTAATGACGGAATCTTTGACCGTCAGCCTGCGTGGGGCTACGAGATGACCGATGGACCGATCGATGGAATCCGGCCAGTCAAGTTATGATGTCGTGGTCATCGGTGGCGGCCACGCGGGGTGCGAGGCCGCCGCGGCTGCCGCGCGCGTGGGCGCGCGCGTGGCACTGCTGACCCATCGCTTCGACACGATCGGCGCGATGTCGTGCAATCCGGCCATCGGCGGGCTCGGCAAGGGCCATCTCGTCCGCGAGGTCGATGCGCTCGATGGGCTGATGGGTCGGGCAGCCGATGCCGCCGGCATTCAATTCCGCTTGCTCAATCGCCGCAAGGGGCCGGCGGTGCGCGGGCCGCGCACGCAGGCGGACCGGAAACTCTATGCGGCGGCCATGCAGGGCCTGATCCGCAACCAGGCGTGCCTCGACGTCGTCGAACAGGAGGCCGCTGCGCTGGGCGTGGAGGACGGCCGCATAACCTCGGTCGGCCTTGCCGACGGGTCCGAGCTCCGCTGCGGCGCCGTCGTGATCACCACCGGCACCTTTCTGCGTGGAATGATACATGTCGGCGCGAAGAGCTGGTCGGCTGGCCGGGCCGGCGACAAGGCGAGCCTGGCCCTGGCGGAAAGCCTGTTGCGGCATGGTCTTGCCCTGGGACGCCTGAAGACCGGGACGCCGGCGCGGCTCGACGGCCGCTCCATCTGGTGGGACGAGATCGAGATGCAGCCGGCCGATTCGGACCCGGAACCGTTTTCGGCCATGACCGATCGGATTCTCAACCGGCAGATCGAGTGCGGCATTACCCGGACGACCGCTGCAACCCATCAGATCATCGAGGAGAACCTGTCGCGTTCGGCCATTTATGGCGGCCGGATCGCTGGCGTCGGCCCGCGCTACTGCCCCTCGATCGAAGACAAGGTGGTGCGCTTTGCCGACCGCGACAGCCACCAGATCTTCCTTGAGCCAGAGGGGCTGGACGACCCTTCGGTCTATCCGAACGGCTTGTCGACCTCGCTGCCGGAGGACGCCCAGGCTGCCTTTCTCGCAACCCTGCCGGGGCTCGGTGCGGTGCGCATTCTCCGGTATGGCTATGCGATTGAGTATGATCACGTCGATCCACGCGAACTAGCGTCGACACTGGAGTTGCGACGCATCCGGGGCCTGTTCCTGGCGGGCCAGATCAACGGGACGACTGGTTACGAGGAGGCGGCAGCGCAGGGGCTGCTTGCCGGCATCAACGCGGCCCGGCGCGCGGGCGGTGCGGAAGGGATCACCTTCGGCCGGGACGAGGCCTATCTTGGGGTGATGGTCGACGATCTGACCACGCGGGGCGTATCCGAGCCCTACCGCATGTTTACCTCGCGGGCCGAGTTTCGTCTGTCGCTGCGGGCCGACAACGCAGATCAACGCCTGACCGCCCGGGGCGAGGCTCTCGGCTGCGTGGGGGCGGAGAGGTCGATTCGGTTCCGGTCCAAGCTGGAGGCCATTCAAGCCGCGCGGGCACGCCTCGACGCTGTTTCGCTGACCCCCAACGAAGCCGCTGGCAAGGGTATTGCGGTGAACATGGACGGTGTGCGGCGGTCAGGTTTTGCCCTGCTGTCGCGGCCTGATGTCAGCTGGGCGGATCTGTGCGGGGCATGGCCTGAGTTGAACGACGTGCCGGCCAAGGTTGCCGAACAGGTCGAGATCGACGCGCATTATTCCGTCTATCTCGACCGGCAGCGGGCTGAGGCGGAGACCTACCGCCAGGAGGAGGCGCTCAGCCTCCCGGAGGATTGGGACTATCGGGCCATACCGGGTCTCTCCAACGAAATCCGTGCCCGTCTCGAATCAGCGCGTCCCGCTACACTCGGCCAGGCCGCCCGGCTGGAGGGGATGACGCCATCGGCCGTTACCTTGCTTTCGGTCTGGGCGCGGCGGTCCCACCTTCTTGCGGCCCACTGACATGCTGGACGGCGTGAAAGCGGCGATCGCAGCAGGAAACTCGGTCGGCGTGAGCGTTTCACGTGAAACGGCGGAGCGCCTGGCGCTCTATGTCGCGCTCCTGACGAAGTGGAACGCGACGAGGAATCTGGTCGCGCCGTCGACGATCACGGAGATCTGGCAGAGGCACGTTGCGGATAGCCTGCAACTGATCCGTCATGCGCCGGCCATGCGGACCTGGGTCGACCTCGGATCGGGGGGCGGCCTACCGGCGCTGGTGATTGCCACTGTTCTTGCCGACGTGCCCGGCGCGACCATGCACTGCGTCGAGAGCAAGCTCGGCAAGGCCGCCTTCCTGCGCGAGGCGGCGCGGCAGATGAAAGTTCCTGTCACGGTGCATGCCGACCGCATCGAGGCTGTTCTCGCCCGCTGGCCGAGTGCGGTGAAGGTCGATGTGGTCACGGCCCGCGCGCTCGCCGACATGACGAAACTTCTCGACCTCGCCAATCCCCTGTTGAAAACCGGCGCCACCGGACTCTTTCTCAAAGGACAAGATGTGGGGTCTGAATTGACCCAAGCCGCTAAATGTTGGAAGCTCGACACCATCACAACGCCGAGCGCGACGGATGGGGCGGGGCACGTCGTCACTGTCCGGTCGGCGGTCCCACTTTCAACCTGATCATCAGAACGTCGGGCGGTTCGTCATGGCGATGCTCTCCTCGTCCCTTCCGTCCTCCGGGCCGCGCATCCTCGCGCTGGCCAATCAAAAGGGCGGCGTGGGGAAGACCACAACGGCCATCAATCTCGGTACCGCGCTGGCGGCCATCGGCGAGCGGGTGCTGATCCTCGACCTCGACCCGCAGGGCAATGCCTCGACCGGCCTCGGCATCGACCGGCGCTCCCGGCAGTGCTCGACCTACAATGTCCTGGTTGGCGATAGGACCCTTGCCGAAACGATTCGGGAGACGGCCGTCCCGCGCCTCTCCATCGCGCCGTCGACCATGGACCTCTCCGGCGTCGAACTGGAAATCGCCGGCGAGCGCGACCGCGCATTCCGGCTGCGCAAGGCGATCGAGAGCCTGCGGAGCGAATACAGCTACGTGCTGATCGACTGCCCCCCGTCGCTCAACCTGCTGACGATCAATGCCATGTCGGCAGCCAATGCCATCCTGGTGCCACTCCAGTGCGAGTTCTTCGCCCTGGAGGGCCTGTCCCAGCTCATCAAGACGGTCGAGCAGGTCAAGGCGACGCTCAATCCGAGCCTGACCATCCACGGGATCGTCCTGACCATGTATGACGCACGCAACAATCTGTCGGCCCAGGTCGTCGACGACGTCCGCCAGTTCATGGGCGACAAGGTCTACCAGACCATCATCCCGCGGAACGTGCGCGTCTCGGAGGCGCCGGGCTATGGCAAGCCGGTTCTGCTCTACGACCTGAAATGCGTGGGCAGTCAGGCTTATCTTCGGCTCGCCTCCGAAATTATCCAGCGTGAAAAGATGCTTCGGGCGGCGTGATGTCGGATTCGATTCGGGAACGAACCGAGCTTGGCTCGGAGATCATATCGCTTGCGGCGCGAAGGGATCAGTCGATGGCGGAAGAGGCGGGACGGTCGCGGCTTGGCCGGGGGCTTGCGGCCCTGATCGGGGATGTCGGCGAGGAGGCTGCGTCCGTCGACCGCGTGCGCGCCAGCCGGCGGGTGCCGATCGAATTCCTGCGCGCCAATCCGCGCAATCCGCGCCGCGTCTTCAAGGACGACGAGCTGCAGGAACTGGCGGACTCGATCCGCGAGCGCGGCATCATCCAGCCGATCGTCGTGCGCGCGGTCGCGGGCGCGATGGACGCTTACGAGATCGTCGCGGGCGAGCGGCGCTGGCGCGCGGCGCAGCGCGCCGAGCTCCACGAGGTGCCGATCCATCTCGTCGAGGTGGGCGACCGGGAGGCCCTCGAACTCGCGATCATCGAGAACGTCCAGCGCGCCGACCTCAACCCGCTCGAAGAGGCCATGGGCTACCAGGAGCTGATCGAGCAGTTCGGCTACGCCCAGGGTGACCTCGCGAAAATCATCGGCAAGAGCCGCAGCCATGTCGCCAACACCTTGCGGCTGATGAAGCTGCCCGAGAGTGTGCAGGCGCTGCTGCGCGAAGGCCAGCTGACCGCCGGCCATGCGCGCGCGCTGCTCGCCCACGACCAGCCGGAACATCTGGCCTCCGAGATCATCACGAAGGGACTGAACGTCCGCCAGGTCGAGGCGCTTGCGCAGGAGCAGGCGGAGAAGACGGGCCGGGTGTCGAAGCCGCGCGAGCGGATCGAGAAGGATGCCGACACGAAAGCGCTGGAGAAGATGCTCGGCGATGCCCTCGGCATGGTCGTCAGCATCGACCACCGTGCTTCGGGCGGCGAGTTGAAGATCCGCTACAAGTCCCTGGAACAGCTCGACGATCTCTGCCGCCGCCTGCGCGGCTGATCAGCGGCGCCGGCCCGCTGCCGCCGCCAGCGCGACCGCCATCAGCGTACGGCTCGTGATGGCCTCGGCGAGGTCCGCCTTTGCGCGGGTGTCGAAGCTTGCCTCGGCCACGCGGAGGATGAAGCGCTCCAGCCTGTCGCTCGTCCAGAGATTGAGCTGGCGCTCGACCGCGGCCTTCCGGCTGAAATGGAGCGGTGGCTGGAACTGGTTGAGGGAATTGGCCGCCGGTTGGCCGCTTTCGACCGCGAGCCGCGCCTTGTGCAGCATGGCGAGGTGCCGGCCCATCGTGGTCATGATCTGGGCGACCGGCACGTCGGCATTGGTTGCGCGCGCGAGCAGACGCTCCAGCGCGGGCGCCTGGCCGCCTGCTGCCGCATCGACGATTTCGCTGACGCCAAGCTGCAGGGTTTCGCCAGCAATCGCTTCGACATCGGCGATGGTAATGCGCGCGGTCCCATGGGCGTAGAGGCAGAGCTTGCGGATCTCGCCGCGCGAGGCCGCCCGGTCGCCGCCGAGCAGCGTGACCAGCAGCGCGACGGCGTCCGGCTCGATCGTAAGGTCCGCCGCGCGCGCTTCTTCCGCGATCAGCCGCTTGAGGTCGCCCTCGCCGTCGGGATAGCAGGCGATCACCGCGGCATTCGGTGACCGTTCGGCCTCGGTGCGCAGCGGCGCGGTCTTCTTGAGGTCGCCGGCCTCGATCAGGACCAGGCAATCGGCCGGCGGCGTGCGCAGAACCTCGCCGATGGCGGGCCCGATCGGCTTCTCGCCGGCGCGGACCCAGACGACCCGCCGGCCGCCGAACATAGCGACGGTATGGGCCTCCTCCGCCAGCCGTCCCGGCGCGCCGACGAGGCTATCGCCGTCGATACGGGTCACCGAGAAGGGGTCGTCGAGATCGGCGGCCGAGGCCTTCGCCAGGGTACGCGCGCGTTCCGAAACGAGGCCGGAATCGGGGCCGTAGATCAGGACGACCGGGCGCCTCGGATCGGGCGAGGCGAGGAAGCGGTCGACCTCGGCCCCCTTGAGAACAGTCACGGCCTATCTCGACCGGGTCGCATACCAGCCGGCGACCTGGGTGACGATGGAATCCGCGAGGGATTTCGCGGCCCGTTCCTGCGCTTCGATCACGGCGCGGTCGGAGGCGAGGCGCTGCGACGTGCGGTCGAATGAGGCGGAGGCGAAAGTCGAGCCGCGATGGATCGGCTGGCGTTCGCCGATCGGCGTGATCGTGTAGTCGCCGACCAATGTCACCGCCTGCGCGGAGGGCCGGCCCGCGGCGGTGTTGAGGACCAGCGGCACGGTATCGATGCGCAGGCTGACGCGCAGCGTGTGGGTGGGGGAAGCCGCCCGGCCGCCGCCGCCCTGGGTCAGGTAGATGAGCTCGTTGCGCAGGACGACGCCGTTGCGGCCGGGAATCTCGGGGATCTCGAGATCGCGCAGCGCCGCCTGGGCGTTGCGGCCGCCGGTGACCACCTGAGGGTCGCCGTAGAGCGGCGCAAAGCAGCCACCAAGCAGCGCGGCCGCGCCGGTAACCGACAGCGCCCGGAGGAAGGATCGACGTGACAGCTCAGCCGACGACATTCACGATCCTCTGCGGCACGACGATGATCTTCTTCGCAGGCCGGCCTTCGAGCGCCCTCACGACGCTGTCGAGGGCGAGCGCCGCCGCCTCGATATCCTTTTGGGCCGCGTCGCGCGCGATCGTCAAGTCCGCGCGCTTCTTGCCATTGACCTGCACCGGCAAAGTGATCGTGTCCTCGACGAGGATGGCGCGGTCGATGATCGGCCAGGCCTCCTCGGCGACGAGGCCCGAATGGCCGAGCGCCGTCCAGCATTCTTCCGCCAGATGCGGCATCATCGGGGCGACCAGCTGCACCAGGATGTCGCCGGCCTCGCGCATCGCCGCGTGGACGTCTGCTGGCAGGGGCTCGCCCTTTTCGGAATCGTCCAGGGCTTTCGCCAGGGCGTTGGCCAGCGTGTAGATATGGGCCACGCACCGGTTGAACCCGAGCCGCTCGATATCGGATTCGACGCGATTGAGCGCCGAATGGGCCGCGCGGCGGATCGCCGTCGTGGCCTCATCATCGGCGGCGGCGGCCGCCGGCTGCATCGCCGCGATGCCGCCGACGATGCGCCACAGGCGCTGGACGAAGCGACCGGCGCCCTCGACGCCGGCTTCGGTCCAGATCACGTCGCGCTCGGGTGGCGAATCCGACAGCATGAACCAGCGGGCAGTGTCGGCGCCGTAGGTGTCGATGATGTCGTCGGGGTCGACGACGTTCTTCTTCGACTTCGACATCTTCTCGATCGAGCCGATCTCGACCGGCGCATTCGAGCCCTTGAGTGTTGCGCGGCGCCCATCGCCCTCGCCGGTAATGGTTACCTCGGCGGGGGTTACGTATTGCCCGTCCGGGCCGCGATAGGTCTCGTGGACGACCATGCCCTGCGTGAACAGGCCGCGGAACGGTTCTTCGACCGAACCATGGCCGGTCGCCTTCATGGCGCGCGCGAAGAAGCGCGAATAGAGCAGGTGCAGGATCGCGTGTTCGATGCCGCCGATATACTGGTCGACCGGCAGCCAGGCGTCGGAGACGGCCGGATCGACCGGGGTGTCGGTGCGCCAAGGATCGGTGAAGCGGGCGAAATACCAGGACGAGTCCACGAACGTGTCCATCGTGTCGGTCTCGCGCCGGGCGGGTTTGCCGCAGGACGGGCAGGCGACGTGCTTCCAGGTCGGGTGCCGGTCCAGCGGGTTGCCGGGCTTGGAGAAGTCGGCGTCCTCCGGCAGCAGGACCGGCAGCTCTGCGTCCGGTACGGGGACCGGGCCGCAGGCATCGCAATGGATGACGGGGATCGGACAGCCCCAGAAGCGCTGGCGCGAAATCAGCCAGTCGCGCAGGCGGAAATTGACCTTGCGTGCGGCGACGGGCGCATTGCCGAGGGTGGTCGCCTCCAGCCGCTTCGCCACTTCAGCAAAGGCTTCCATCGTGGTCATGCCGTTGAGGAAGCGCGAATTGATCATCACGCCAGCGCCGTCATGCGGCACGTCGGTGACGGTGAAGTCGCCGCTCGCCTCGGCGGGCTTCACGACGGTCGTGAAGGGCAGGCCATATTTGGCGGCGAATTCGATGTCGCGGGCGTCGCCCGACGGGCAGCCGAAAATGGCGCCGGTGCCGTAGTCCATCAGGATGAAGTTGGCGACATAGACCGGCACCTCCCACGACGGATCGAAGGGGTGGACGGCCTTGATGCCGGTGTCGAAGCCGAGCTTTTCCGCCGTTTCCAGCGCCGCGACCGAGGTGCCCATGCGCCGGCACTCCTCGGAAAAGGCAGATAGCGCCGGATTGGTCTCGGCGGCCGCCCTCGCGAGCGGATGGTCCGGTGCGATGGCCATGAAGGCGGCGCCGAACAGCGTGTCCGGCCGCGTTGTGTAGATTTCCAGCTCGGACTGGCCGGCTGGCGCGGTGCCGGGCTTCAGGGCCCAGCGGACCATCAGGCCCTCGGAGCGGCCGATCCAGTTCTTCTGCATCAGCCGGACCTTGTCCGGCCAGCGGTCGAGCGTGTCGAGCGCGGTCAGCAGCTCGTCGGAATAGTCGGTGATCTTGAGGAACCACTGGGTCAGGTCGCGCTGTTCGACCAGCGCGTCGGAGCGCCAGCCGCGCCCGTCGATGACCTGCTCGTTGGCGAGCACGGTCTGGTCCACCGGATCCCAGTTGACCTTGGCCGAGCGGCGCTCGACGAGGCCCTTGCGCATGAAGTCGGCGAACAGCTTCTGCTGGTGCCTGTAATAGCTCGGGTCGCAGGTCGCGAATTCGCGCGACCAGTCGAGCGACAGGCCCATGCTTTTCAGCTGGCCCTTCATGGTCGCGATATTGGCATAGGTCCATTCGCGCGGATGGACCTTGGAGGCCATGGCGGCATTCTCGGCCGGCAGGCCGAAGGCGTCCCAGCCCATCGGATGCAGCACGTTGAAGCCGCGCGCCCGCTTGTAGCGCGCCACCACGTCGCCCATCGTGTAGTTGCGCACGTGGCCCATATGGATGCGCCCCGACGGATAGGGGAACATCTCGAGCACGTAGTATTTCGGGCGCGGATCGTCGTTCTTCGTCTCGAAGATCTTGTTCTCGTCCCAGACCGCGCGCCATTTCGGCTCGGCGGTGCGGGCATTGTAGCGTTCAGTCGACATGATCAGCGGTTCGGCGGCTCGGAAATCAGGCAAAAAGCGAGCGCGGACCACACACGAAAGGTGTCGGCGGGTCAAGGATTTGGGCAGCTTTCGGATGATTGGCGCCCTGCATCCGTGAATGGCCTCGTTCCAGACCAGGCATAGCGCGGTGAGGCGCGAAAGACGCAATTCGTCGATGCAGGTCGGACTATTGGTTTCCGCCACGGGCCCATGCTAGCCCGACAAGCCCCTCCGGAGTGCCGCCATGCCCGACGCCGTGTCCCGCCTCGCCGAGGTCAAAGCCGCCATCGCCAAATCCGAATCGGATGCGAAACGGCCCGCCGGCTCGGTGACGCTCGTTGCCGTATCGAAGACCTTTCCCGCAGAAGCCATCGAACCCGTCCTCGCCGCCGGCCAGCGGATCTTCGGCGAGAACTATGTTCAGGACGCCAAGGCGAAATGGCCGGAACTGCGCCAGCTTTATCCGGACGCACAGCTTCACATGATCGGGCCGCTGCAGTCGAACAAGGCGAAGGAGGCGGTCGTCCTCTTCGACGTGATCGAGACGCTGGACCGCGTCTCGCTTGCCCGAGAGCTGCAGAAGGAGATCCGGAAGACGGGCGGCACGCGGGCGCCCCGCTTTCTCGTGCAGGTGAACACCGGCGCGGAGCCGCAGAAGGGCGGCGTGCTCCCCGAGGCGGCCGATGCCTTCATCAGGGCCTGCCGCGAGCAGTATGGGCTCGATGTCGAGGGCCTCATGTGCATCCCGCCGGCTGACGAGCCGCCCGCCCCGCATTTCGCGCTGTTGACGACGATCGCGCGCCGCAACGGCCTCAGTACCATCTCCATGGGCATGAGTGCTGACTTCCCCGTAGCCATTGCCATGGGCGCGACCCATGTCAGGGTGGGCAGCGCGATCTTCGGCGCACGCGGATAGGAGACGGCCATGGCAACTATCTCGCGGCGGGCGGTGCTGGGCGCGGGTCTGGCGCTGGCGGCGGGCACGGGCCGGCTCTCAGCCCAGACGGCTTCGGCGATCTTCGGTTCGGCAAGGCTCGGCATCCTGTCGGACGGCATGATCACCCTGCCGGCGAGTTTTCTCGCCCGCAGCGAGCCTCGCGCCGACGTCGAGGGCCTGCTGACCGGCGCCGGCCTGCCGACGGATGTCGTCACCAACAGCCTCAACGTGCCGGTGGTGACGGTCGGCGAAGAGGTCGTCATGTTCGACTGCGGCGCGGGCAAGAACTTCCTGCCGTCCACCGGCATGCTGCCGGATTCGATGAGCGCCGCAGGCGTCGACCCGGCCAAGGTGAAGCACGTCTTCCTGACCCACGCCCATCCCGATCACATCTGGGGCGCGCTGGACGAGTTCGACACGCCGGCCTGCGCGAACGCGACCTACCACCTGCCGCAAGCCGAATGGGACTACTGGATGGATCCCGGCGTCTTCGCGATGCTGCCCGAGGACCGGCAGGGCTTCGCCGCCGGCGCCCAGCGCGTGCTGAAAGCGCTTGAGCCGCAGCTGAAGCGCTTCCGGCCTGGCCAGGAGGTGGTTTCCGGCGTGGCGGCCATCGACACGGCCGGCCACACGCCCGGCCACGTCTGTTTCGAGGTCCGGCTTGGCGGCGAGCCCTTTGTCGTTATCGGCGATGCATTCACCCACCCGGTCCTGTCCTTCGTCCGCCCGGACTGGGTGACGGGCTTCGATCACGAGGGCGACCGCGCGGCGGCGAGCCGCCGGCGCCTGATGGGCAAGCTTGCCGCGGAGAAGCTGCCGTTCACGGCCTATCACCTGCCGAAGGGTGGCATCGGCCGCGTGGAAGCGGCAGGGTCGGCGTTCCGCTACGTGCCGGCCTGACCTATTCCGCGGGTTCCCGTCCATCGCGGGAGCGGCCGAGGATGGCACGCAGCCAGTCGGCGACCGAGTCCTCGACGAGAATGGCGATGCCGATCCGCGCGCCGAGCACCATGCCGCCGACCGTGACCGGCCAGGACACGGCCAGTAGCGAGCCGGCGGAGAGGCCCTGTCCGATGGTGCAGCCGCCGGCCAGCACGCCGCCGAGCCCCATGAGGGCTGCTCCCAGCAGGTGGCGGCGCATCTCGCGCTGGTCGTCGAAGGCCTCCCAGCGGAACTCGCGCGAGCGCCAGGCCGCGGCGCCCGCGCCGAGCACGACGCCGAGGACGCTCATGACGCCGAAATCAATGAGACTGCCATCGCCGGCGGCGAGGCCATAGAGGGCGCGCGCCACGGGGGCGACGAAGGTCAGGCTCTGGACCCGGATGGCGTCGGCAAAGGGATCGGCGAGGACGGCGGTCACGGCCCAGCCGGCAACCACGCCGAGGCCCAGCACCAGGGCGGCGGTCAAAAGGCGCGGCGAATGGCGCAGGCGCGCGTCGCGAAGCGCCACAACCAGCAGGATGCCGGAGACGACGAGGGCGATCGGCAAGGCAGGGCTCCAGCCCGTTCCGGCCGCGACGATGGACGGGATGCTACCGGACGCTCCGTTCGGCATCGGCAGGGCCAGCCGCTCGATGACGTCGATGCGCAGGCCCGACAGCGCGCCCCGGAGCGCGGCATAGGCGACGGCGCCGAAGACCATCAGCGTGACGAGCGCGCGCAGGTCGCCATTGCCGAGGCGGACCAGCGAGCCGAAGGCGCAGGTCCCGACGAGGGCCATCCCGAGCCCGAACAGAATCGCGCCGACCAGCGCCCCGGCAAGCGCGAAGCGGCCGGGAATGTAGGTGGAGGTCGCCGGATCGAAACCGGCAAAGAGGACCAGCGCCTGCGTGCCGAGCACGGCAACCGCCAGCGCCAGGCCATAGGCCTTCATGCGCCGCCAGTTGCTGCCCACCAGGGCGTCCTCGACCGCGCCGAAGGTGCAGAGCCGCGCGCGCTGGACGGCAAAGCCGGCCGCCATGCCGACGGCAAGCCCGATCATGCCGACGGCGAAGGCCGGCAGGCCTGTCATGGTTCCTCCCACCGGGGCTCGATTCGGCCCCGTTACGGTCCGGCAAATCAGGAAGAGGTCTTCGTGCCGTCCTTGCAGAACATGTCGTAGATCACCGCGATCATCTGCCGGACATTCTCGTTGGCGAGGCTGTAATAGACGGTCTTGCCATCGCGGCGGGTGGTCACGAGATCGTCGAAGCGCAATCTGGCGAGCTGCTGGGAGACCGTCGGCTGGCGCAGCGAGAGAATGTTCTCCAGCTCGCTCACCGAGCGCTCCTTCTCGGCGATCAGGCAGAGCAGCAGCAGCCGGCTCTCGTGGGCGAGGGCTTTCAGGAAGTCGCTGGCGTCGCGGGCATTGCGCATGAGCTGTTCGAGCTCGGGCGAATGTTCGTCGCCTGAGCGCAGCTGCTCCTCGACGGAATGGGGCAGGATGGGATCGGGAACTATCGCGGTCATCAGCCGGACCTTCCTCCGATCGGAGCGTTGTGCGGGGCGGGTTCGCGGCCCTCGCGATGGTCCCGCACCATCCTGGCATAAAGGCCCCAGAAGGTGGCGGCGTCGATATAGCCGATCAGCCGGCCGATCTCTCGGCCCTGGTCGACGAGCACGAAGGTCGGGGTGAAGCGCACGGGCGTCTTGAAGGCAATATCGCGCGGCTGGCTCTCGCGATCGAGATCGATGCGCCGGAGCGGGGCAAACTCGCCCTCCTCCGAACGCAGGTAGGCGGGGCCCACCTCGCGGTTCCAGCGGGCGCACCAGGGGCAGCCGGCGCGCTCGAACATGAGCAGTTCGGCTGCGGTGGCCGGCGCCGCGGGCGCGAAGGCGCCGACGGTCAGAAGGAGGCCGAGCAGGAGGCGGCGGACATATTCCATGATCGATATATAACCCATCGATGGCTGGCCGCCACCTGCCTTATTGGTTCACCGGCGAGGTACGGTCGAACAGATAGGCGAGCACGTCCTTGATCTGGTCGATGGTCAGCACCTGCATGGCGCCGAAGCGTGGCATGTTGGAGCAGGCGACCACGGCCTGCGAATTGTAGATCTTGATATAGGCGTCGCGGATCAGTTCGGGATCGTAGTTGCGGTCGCGGCCGTAGGCGGCGAGGCTCGGCCCGAGCGTGCCGTAGCTGAGTTCCTTCGGGTCCATCTGGTGGCAGGCCAGGCAGTTGCCGCCGGCGACCGTTCCGGCGGGATCGGAGAACTGGCCGCCGCGGCCGTTATTGGCGATCTGGAACCCCTTGCGCCAATCGCCAAGGAAATTGCCATCGGGCGGCAGGGTCACGCGCGCGCGTTCGCGCGCCTGGATGGCGTCGGCCTCCGCCGCCGAGACCTGGTTGCGGCGCTCGGTACAGGCGCGCTGGGTATCATCGAGCTGCGCGCGCGCCTGCCATTCCGGCGAGACGCGCGAGAACATGGCGCGCATCATGGCATCGATGCGCGCCGCATCAACCTGCGGGCGGTCCTGGGCGATGGCGGAGGTGGCGGCGATGAGAAGGCCACCGGCGAGGGCGAGACGGATGAGTTTCATGGCCGCCCCGCTCAGCGCTTGATGGAGGGGACGTTGATCTCGCCACCCGCCGCTTGTTGGTTGAGGAACATGGTGAGGGCGGTCAGGCCATCGGCGCCGTAATTCGGCTCCGGCCAGCGCTGCTGCCGGAAGCAGTCCCAGAGCCGGTGCTGCATGGTGCGCAGGGCGCTCTGCGAGACGCGGTAGGTCGGCCAGGAGCCCATGGTTTCCTGCGCGGCCTTGCCGGGCACCGAGAAGTCCGGGAGGCCCTGCAGGCGGATGCGCTTGCCGGGTTCGGCATGGCAGGTGGCGCAGGAGAAATCCATGACGCCGGCGCGCCGGAAGAACATGGCCTCGCCCATGGCGAGCATTTCCCGCTCGCGCGGGTGGCCCGTCTGCGGCTGGAGCGGCATGCCATTCGACTTGTTGGCGATGAAGGCGACGAGGTCTTCCATGTCGGAAGCCCGGCCTGGACCGGAGAAGCGGCGGCGAATCACGTCGGCCGTGTCGAGGCCCTGCACCCTGTCCATGCACCAGAGCAGGCGCTGCTCGAGGTCCATGACCTTGTCGCCATCGGCGAAATAGCGCGGCAGCTTGGCGAAGGCGCCTTCGAGCTTGCCCGGCCCCTCGCCGAGGTCGCAGGTCTCCAGCGAGACGTTCTTCGTGCCGCGCGCCTGAGCCCACAGAACCTCGCCGCGGTCGACCGCCAGATAGCCGGGATTGGCCATCGGATCGTTGATCATGGCGCGGTAGCGCTCGATCTCCCGCTCGCTGTCGTCCTGCGGCTGGGCGGTCACACCCGCGACTCCAGCGCAGGTGACCGCCACTGCGGCCACAGCAAGGATCCACCTCATCCGGCGCATCGCCTCTCCTCCCTCATCCTGCTGCGGTCGCCCTCTCGCGGGGCGATCCCATCCGGATCGTCATTCGCTCTTTACATTCACGAAAAACGATATATCGATATGTTCAAGCGTGCAGGCGTTGACCTGCGCCGTCAAGATCAACATTGAACGGTTCGAGAGAAACGCGTTCAATCAGGGAAACATCAAGGAGGTCCTCCGATGGCGGGTCCATATGCTCCCCCGACCAGGCGTGTGATCCTGCGGTTCGCGGCGCTCGCCGCTGCCGCGGCGGTGATCGCGCCGGGTCAGGCGAAGGCCGACGCCAAGGGCGTCGAGGCCGAGCTGAAGAAACTGTTCGACGGCAAGACCATGGCCGAGGGCCGGGTGAAGCTCGACGTGCCGCAGATCGCCGAGAACGGCCTCGTCGTGCCGATCACGGTCGAGGTCGAAAGCCCGATGACCGAGCAGAACTACGTCAAGGCCGTGCACGTCTTCGCCGACGGCAACCCGCTGCCGGGCGTCCTCACGTTCAAGTTCTCGCCGGCGGCCGGCAAGGCCTCGGCTTCCACGCGCATGCGCCTTGCGCAGACGCAGAACATCATCGCGGTCGCCGAGATGTCGGACGGGTCGCTGTTCACAGCCAAGGCCGAGGTGAAGGTCACCATCGGCGGCTGCGGCGGCTGAGGGAGGAGCGAGCGATGTCGACAAGGCCAACCCCCCGCGTCCGCGTTCCCGGCACCATCAAGGCCGGCGAAGTCGTCGAGGTGAAGACGCTTATTTCGCACGAGATGGAGAGCGGCCAGCGCCGCGGCTCCGACGGCAAGCCGGTGCCGCGCAAGATCATCAACCGGTTCACCGCCACCTTCAACGGCAAGCCGGTCTTCGAGGCCGACTGGCATCCGGCGATCTCGGCCAATCCGTATCAATCCTTCTTCTTCAAGCCGTCGGAAAGCGGCGAGCTGAAGATGGTCTGGCGGGACGACGACGGCGCCGAATACACCGCGACCAACCGCGTCACGGTGAGCTGAGGCTTTCGCCGGACCGCGTGAGGCGGCCCGGCCCCGCATCCGCATTCCAGACACAGGACGGCACGATGATCTCGCGCAGGCACTTCCTGCAAGCGACGGCGGCTGCCCATGCCCTGAGCCTTGCCTCCGGGTTCGGGCCGCTTGGCCGCGCGGCGGCGCAGCAGCGTTTGACCGAGCAGGACATCCTGCGCTTCGAGCCGATGGGGCAGGTGACGATCCTCCACGTCACCGACATCCACGCGCAGCTCATGCCGCTTCATTTCCGCGAGCCCTCGGTCAATCTCGGGGTCGGCGAGGCCAAGGGCAAGCCGCCGCACCTGACCGATGCGGCGTTCCGCGAGCATTTCAGGATCGCCGCCGGCTCGGCCGAGGCCCATGCGCTGACCGCCGACGATTTTACCCAGCTGGCGAAGAACTATGGCCGCATGGGCGGCATGGATCGGGTCGCCAAGCTCATCAAGGCTGTTCGTGCCGAGCGGGGCGCCGACAAGGTTCTGCTGCTCGACGGCGGCGATACCTGGCAGGGGTCGTGGACGTCGCTTCAGTCCAAGGGCCAGGACATGGTCGGTGTCATGGAGGCGGTCGGCACCGACGCCATGGTCGGGCATTGGGAATTCACCTATGGCGAGGCGCGGGTGAAGGAGCTCGCGGAAAAATCCAGGATCGCCTTCCTCGCCCAGAACATCCGCGACAACGAGTGGCAGGAGCCGGTCTTCGAGGCGCGCAAGACGTTCGAGAAGGGCGGCGCCAAGATTGCCGTCATCGGCCAGGCCTTCCCGCGCACGCCGATCGCCAATCCGCGCTGGATGATGCCGAAATGGGAGTTTGGCCTGCGCGAGGACGATGTCCAAAAGCACGTCGAGGAAGCGCGCGCCGAGGGCGCCGACATCGTCGTGCTGCTCTCCCACAATGGCTACGACGTCGATGCCAAGCTGGCGAGCCGGGTGAAGGGCATCGACGTGATTCTCACCGCCCATACCCATGACGCCATGCCCGGCGTGGCGACGGTCGGCGAGACCATCCTCATCGCCTCGGGTTCGCACGGCAAGTTCGTGTCGCGGCTCGATCTCGACATCCGCGCCAGGAAGATCGCGGGCTTCCGCTATAAGCTGATGCCGGTCTTCTCGGATGCGATTCAAGCCGATCCGGCGATGAAGGCGGTGGTCGAAACGATCCGCGCGCCGTTCGCGCAGGAGCTTACCCGCGAGGTCGGCCGCACCGACAGCCTTCTTTACCGGCGCGGCAATTTCAATGGCACGTTCGACGATCTGATCGCGCAGGCGATGATGGCCGAGCGCGATGCCGAGATCGCGCTGTCGCCCGGGTTCCGCTGGGGCGGCACGCTGCTGCCGGGCGATCCGATCACCTTCGAGGCGATCTCCAACGCCACCGCCATCACCTATCCGGCCTGCTACCGGATGCAGATGACCGGCGCGCAGCTGAAGGAAATCCTCGAGGACGTCGCCGACAACATCTTCCACCCCGACCCCTATTTCCAGGGCGGTGGCGACATGGTGCGGGTCGGCGGCGTCGGCTACGCGATCGACGTGTCGCAGACGATGGGGCGGCGCATTTCCGGCCTGACGCTGTTGAAGACCGGCCAGCCGCTGGAGGCGTCGAAAGCCTACACCGTCGCGGGCTGGGCAAGTGTCAACGAGGCGACGCAGGGACCGCCGATCTGGGACGTGGTCAGCGCGCATGTTGCGCGGGCGAAGACCGTTCGCGTCGAGCCGAACACCGCCGTCAAGGTCACCGGCGCATGAATACGCTTCAGATGACCCCCATGGCGACGACGCGACAACACTCCGCCCGTCATCCCCGGCCGAGCGCAGCGAGGGGAAGGGGATCCAGACTCTCCTTCGCGGCCTGCACCTCCCCACGCTGGATCCCCTTCCCTCGGCCTTCGGCCTCGCCGGGGGTGACAGACAGAGCCTGCTTGCGCCCTTCGTTCTTCGGGAGGCCATGATGGCCCGCCAGACTGAAACGACATCATTCAGCCGCCGCCGCTTTCTTGGCGCGGCAGGGTTGGCAGGAGCGGGCCTCGCCGGCGGCGCGACGCGAGCCGTCGCCGCCCCGCCCGCTGCCCCCGATCCCCTGATCACCGACGTGCAGGACTGGGCGCGCACGCTCGGCGACGGCGTCCAGGCGCGGCCCTACGGCGCGCCGTCGCAGTTCGAGAAGCACGTTGTCAGGCGGGATGTCGAATGGCTCACCGCCAGCCGCGAATCCTCGGTCAATTTCACGCCGCTGCATGAGCTCGACGGCATCATCACGCCCTCCGGCCTCTGCTTCGAGCGCCATCACGGCGGCATCGCCGAGATCGATCCGGCCAAGCACCGGCTGATGATCAACGGCCTGGTCGACAAGCCGATGGTCTTCACGATCGACGACCTGAAGCGCTTCCCCGGCCGGGTGAATCGCGCCTACTTTCTCGAATGTGCAGCCAATTCCGGCATGGAATGGCGCGGTGCGCAGCTCAACGGCTGCCAGTACACGCACGGCATGGTCCATAACGTCTGGTATTCCGGCATCCCGCTGAAAAGCTTGCTGGACGAGGCGGGCGTGAAGAGCAGCGCCCGATGGCTGCTGGCGGAAGGCGCCGATTCCTCCGGCATGACCCGCTCGATACCGCTCGACAAGGCTTTGAAGGATTGCCTCGTGGTCTGGACCATGAACGGCGAGATGCTGCGTCCCGAGCAGGGCTATCCGCTGCGCCTCGTCGTGCCCGGCTGGGAAGGCAATATGTGGGTGAAGTGGCTGCGCCGGATCGAGGTCGGCGACCAGCCCTGGCATCACCGCGAGGAGACGTCGAAATATACCGACCTTCTCGCCGACGGTCGCTCCCGCCGCTTCACCTTCATCATGGATGCCAAATCGGTGGTGACGACCCCCTCGCCGCAGGCGCCGCTGAAGCACAAGGGGCCGAACGTGCTCTCGGGCCTTGCGTGGTCAGGCCGCGGCGCGATCCGCCGGGTCGATGTGTCGATGGACGGTGGGCGCAACTGGCGCACGGCGCGCCTCGACGGGCCGGTCCTGCCCATGTCGCTGACGCGCTTCTACGTCGATTTCGACTGGAACGGCCAGGAGCTGATGATCCAGTCCCGCGCCATGGACGAGACCGGCTATGTGCAACCGACCAAGGACGAGCTGCGCCGGGTGCGCGGCGTCAACTCGATCTACCACAACAACGGCATCCAGACCTGGCTGGTGCGCCCGAACGGGGAGACCGAGAATGTCGAGGTCGGCTAAGGCGCTCGTCGCCATGGCGGCAGTTCTCGCGCTCTCGGGCGCGACGATGGTCGCGGCCCAGCAGAGGCCGGCAGCGCAGCGCCCGGCCGTTCAGGCCCCGTCTCCTAAGACCGGCCTTGGCCGTGAGGCGCATCCGGACGAGGTTGCCGCCTGGTCCATCGCCGTTCGGCCGGACGGACAGGGCCTGCCGCCGGGACGCGGAACGGTGAAACAAGGCGAGGAGATCTACCAGACCCAGTGCGCCGCCTGTCACGGCGAGTTCGGCGAGGGGGCCGGCCGCTGGCCGCCGCTCGCCGGCGGCCACGGCTCGCTCCGCGGCGAGAACCCGGAAAAGACCATCGGCTCGTTCTGGCCCTATCTCTCGACCAGCTTTGACTATGTCCGCCGGGCCATGCCCTATGGCAATGCGCAGTCGCTGACCAATGACGAGGTCTATGCCCTGACCGCCTATCTCCTGTTCCTCAACGATGTCGTGCCGGAGAGCTTCGAGCTGACCCGCGAGAATTTCGCGGGCGTGCGGCTGCCGAATGTCGGCGGCTTCTACGATGACGATCGCGAGACGACCGAGCGCGCCTTCTGGCGGGCCAATCCGTGCATGACCAATTGCCGCCCCGCGCCCGCGCGCGTGATCGGGCGCGCGAGGATGATCGACGTCACTCCCGGCGAGCGGCCGGCCGGACCGAGGGTCGAATGAGCATCGGCCGGCGTTCCCCCGCGCTGGCCCTGGGCATGACCGTGCTCGCATCGATGGCGGCGGTGGCGCAGCCGCGTGCCGGCGACCGCGCGCTCGGTGAATATCTGTCGGCGGAATGTGTCACCTGCCACCAGATTTCGGGACGGCAGGTGGGCGCGATTCCGGCGATCGTCGGCCTGCCGGAGGATGCCTTCGCTGCGCTGATGAACAGCTACAAGCGCCGCGAGCGGGACAACCAGGTGATGCAGACCCTGGCGGCCCGGCTTTCGGAGGAGGAAATTGCTGCGCTGGCAGCCTATTTTGGAAGTCTTCGCCCCAGCCCCTAGTGCATTCTCGCGGCCGGCTGACACAAGGAGACGCCGCATGTCCGACATCGACCGCAGGCTATTGCTGGGCGGGCTGACGCTCGCCGCTTCCGCAACCGCTGCATCGGCGGCCGGTCCGGCGCGCGCGCTGACCCTCGCCGACCTGAAGAAGGAGGCGGATGTCGCCTGTCTCTACCACTGCGACTTCGGCGAGACGCCGCGCTTCCTGCAGATGATCAACAATATCGGCAATCACTACGCCGCCTATGGCGCCAATCCCTTCGACCTGCAGCTCGCCATCGTCACGCATAGCGCCGGGGTCAAGTTCTTCCTTGAGACGCTGGAGGGCACGCCCTGGGCGCAGGAGACCGGCGTCACCCAGGCTTTCGAGCGGGTGGCCGCGCAGGCGCGCAACGGCCTGAAGGTCCATCTCTGCGACATCACGTTCCAGCGCCTCAATCTGGACCGAGCCAAGGTCCGCAAGGCAGACTTCATCACCTTCGTTCCATCCGGGGTCGCGGCTGTCGCGGCCTTGCAAAGCAAAGGCTTCGCCTATCTCAAGGTGGGCTGAGGCAGAAGAACGACAGGAGGGACATCATGATCACCAATCGCAGACAGTTTCTGGCTTCGTCCGCCGCCTTCGGCGCCCTGGCGCTCAACGCGCCTGCCGTTCTCGGCCAGGCGAAACCCCGCGTCGTCGTGGTCGGCGGCGGGCCGGGTGGCGTCACCGCCGCGAAATACATCGCCAAGGACAGCGCCGGCGGCATCGACGTGGTGTTGGTCGAGCCGCAGAGGCAGTTCACCACCTGCTTCCATTCGAACCTCTATCTCGGCGGTTTCCGCTCGTTCGAATCGATCACCCATGGCTACGACAAGGTCTCGTCGGCGCATGGGTTCAAGATGAACCACCAGGCCGCGACGCGCGTCGACCGCGACAGGAAGGAGATTACGCTCGCCGATGGTTCGCGCCTCGGCTACGAGCGCCTCGTTCTCTCGCCCGGCATCGACCTCAAATACGATTCCGTCCCCGGCTGGGGCCGCGAGCACGAGGAGAGGATGCCGCACGCCTGGCGCGCCGGGCCGCAGACCCAGCTCCTGAAGGCGCGGCTGGACGCGGTGCCGGACGGTGGCGTGATCGTGGTGATCGCTCCGCCCAATCCCTATCGCTGCCCGCCCGGTCCCTACGAGCGGGTCTCCATGATGGCCCATGTGCTCAAGGCCTCGGGCCGGCGGCGCGCCAAGATCATCGTGCTCGACCCGAAGGAGACCTTCTCCAAGCAGGGCCTGTTCCAGGAGGGCTGGGAGAAGCACTATCCCGGCATGGTCGAGTGGATCGGCCCCAAGGTCCATGACGGCATCAAGTCGGTGGATCCGCGGACCAACACGGTGGTGACCGGCTTCGAGACCTATGCGAATGCCGCGCTGGTCAATGTCATCCCGGCGCAATGGGCGGGGGCCATCGCGCGCGATGCGGGCCTTGCCAATGCCTCTGGCTACTGCGCGATCGATCCGGCCAGCATGAAGTCGTCTGTCGATCCGAACATCTATGTCCTGGGCGATGCCTCGATCGCCGGCGAGATGCCGAAGTCGGGCTTCTCGGCGAACAGCCAGGCGAAGGTGGCGGCCCTGATGGCGCGCGGCGAACTGGTCAATGCCCGCACCTTCCCGGCCCGCTACACCAATACCTGCTGGAGCCTCATCGAGACCGACGACACGGTGAAGGTCGGCGGCAGCTACGAGGCCAGGGACGGCAGGATCGCGGCGATCGAGACCTTCGTCTCGAAAACCGGCGAGACTGCCGAGCTGCGCAAGCAGACCCAGGAGGAGAACATGGGGTGGTATGCCGGCATCACCGCCGACATGTTCACCTGACGGCAAATTGTCGTTCTGACGCGTCTTCGTGATGCAAGGCTCCGGCCCTGTCGTCCGAAGATGGTCCAATTGCCGGATGGCGGCCCGCTGCCGTCCGGTTCACACGCAGACCCCAGGAAGTCATCCATGCGCCTCGCCGTAATCGCCACCGCCATCCTTGCGACGACCGCAGCAATTCCCCTCGTTCTTGCCCAAACGCCGGCTCCTGCGACCCCGCCGGCAACCGCTCCCGCGCCAGCGGCACCAGTCGCAACGGCGCCCGCGGCTCCGGATGCCGCTGCCGGCGAGCGCGTCTTCGCCCAGTGCCGGGCCTGTCATCAGGTCGGCGAGACGGCGCGCAACACTGTCGGCCCGCAGCTGAACGGCCTGTTTGGCCGGCAGGCGGGGACGGTCGCCGGGTTCAATTATTCGCCGGCCTACAAGACGCCGGCGGTCGCGGAGAAAGTCTGGTCGGAGGATAACTTCGCGGCCTATATCCGCGATCCCCGCGCGGTGACGCCCGGCACGCGCATGGTCTTCGCGGGCATGCGCAACGAGGGCCAGATCGTCAACCTCATCGCCTATCTCAAGCAGTTTGCGGCCGACGGGAAGCGTACCCAGTAAGGGTCGTTGCCTTCAGGGCTGCTCGCTTTCGCGCGCCCGAAGCGATTCCGCGAGCTGATCCTCCTTCTCGGCGATCATCTCGGCGATGCGTTCCTCGCCGGCTGGGCCGGAGGTTGCCGCCGCGCGGTCGGACAGTTCCCGCAATTCCTCGCGGACGCGGGCGATCCGCTCGTCGAGTTCGGTCAGCCTGAAAGCGATCTCGTCGTTCATCGTTCTGCCTTGCTCTGATCGGCGGCCTTCGGGCCAACCTGCCGCGACGGCTTCACTGGCGCCCCGCGATCCGGACGCGCGTGCCGGCCAAAGCCTTCATCGACATCGCGCGGGAAGGCCTCGCGGGTTCCGAATGTGCGGTCCTTGGTGCCCACCGGCTGACCGGACACCTCGCGGCCCCAGCCGCCGGCTTCCTTGGGGTTGGTCATGATCGACACTCCTGCTTGACCCCGCGCCTTCGGTCGAGGACGGGGTGGATGCCCGCTAGATGACCGGCGTCGGGCGTGGACGGCGCTCGTCCAGTCCGTCGCGCGGCCCGACGACGTCCGGATCGTTCGAGGGCCTGGGGCGAGGACGCTCGATCCCCTCGGTCGGGCCGCGTGGCGGTTCGCCGGCGGGGTCGCTGATCGGCTTGCGTTCGGGTTTCGGATCGCGTCCCGCCATCCCTTCCTCCATCGTTCGGTTGCCGGTCATCTCGTGACTCAACGGGTGGAATGCCGGGCGGTTCCGGAACCGGACGCCTCGGCGCCCGTTGTGGTGCCAGTCCGCGGCGAGGCAGGGAGTGCGACGTGCAGCAGGTTTTCGACGTCCTGCCGCATCTGGGGGCGCTGGCGGCCGCCTATGCATTGGCCTTCCCCATCGGCTGGGATCGGGAGCGCGAGGAGCGCAGCGCGGGTCTGAGAACCTTTCCGCTCGTCGCCATCGCCTGCTGCGGCTTCATCCAGGCGGCGGAATCGCGCTATGGCGCGCATCCCGACGCAATGGGCAAGGTCATCGAGGGGCTGATCACCGGCGTCGGCTTCATCGGCGGCGGCGCCATCCTCAAGCTGCGCAGCTCCGTCAAGGGAACGGCCACCGCCGCCAGCCTCTGGGCGACCGGTGCGATCGGCACCAGCGTCGGCCTTGGGGCCTATGGCGTCGCGATCGCCATCGCTGTCTTCACGGTGGTCACGCTGCGCTGGCTGATGCCGCTGAAAGTCGAAGCGAAGAATTCGGCCGCCCGGGAAGAGCGGCCGAGGGACGCCGCCGACGCGCGACCGGCGTGACCCGTGGGGAATGGCGGTCCCGAAGGGATTCGAACCCCTGACCTTCGGTTTAGGAAACCGCTGCTCTATCCTGCTGAGCTACGGGACCGGCGGGCCCTCTATCTCACGGGCATATGGCGCGCCGCAAGCGTGGCGCCGCCAAAGTCAGCCACCGAACAGCGAGGCGCGCTTGGCCGAAGCGGGCTGCTCGAGCCCCGGATCGTCCGGCGGCCGGGCGATCGGGAAGACGGTCTCGGTCGACACCGCCCGCGGCTTCGACATCGGCTCGGCGGGCGGCACGGGTTTCGGGGCAAGAACAACAGGTTCGGGCGGTGGAGCGGGCGTCAGCTCGACGACATTTGCGGCGGCTGGCTCAGCCGGCCTCGGCGCCGCGGGCACCGGCACGATCTCGATCAGCGGCGCGTGCTGGGGCGCCTCGTACGCGTCGGCCAGCACAGCGTCGACCTGCAGGAGCGGCCCACCGATCTCGGCGACGGGAACCTTCCATTCGAAGGCGTCGAGCCGGCCCGAAACAGGCGAGGCCGGAAGCCAGACATCGCTGACCTGGCCGTCAGCAGTCCAGACCGGGTCACGAGCGGCGCGCAGGGCACGGGCCATCCATTCGCGCGCGCGCCCGTGGTCGTTGCTCTCCTTGGCGACCAGCTCAGCCATGAGCAGACAGGCACGCTGCGTGGGTGCACCGGAGGTCAGCTCGCCGAGTGCCGAATGGGCAGCGGCGAAATCGCCGGCATCGATCGCGGCGCGGGCTGTGGCGAGCAGCCCCTCCGGATGGGATGGCGTCAGACGGGCGAGATATTGCACACGCTTGAGTGCATCCAGCCGGGAGTCGCCTTGCCGCGCATGGGCATAGGCCTCCGCGAGATCCGGGTGGGGCGAGTGCTTCCACGTGGCTTCGATGACCTTCGAGGCCTTGCGCGCGTCGCCGTCGGCGGCGAGCTGCCGGCCAGCAATGGCGGCAGCCGGGACAAGTGATGGCGCGAGGCCGTGGGCATCCATGGCGAGGCTCCGGGCGGCTGCCGGGTCTCGGTCCTCGGCCTCCACCGCCTTGGCAGTGATCAGGACCGCCTTCAGCCGCTTCGCCTGGTCCTTGTCGATGGTGCGGGCGGCATATTGCCGCTCGATGCTGGCCAGCGCGCCGTCCCAGTCGCCGGCGGCGCTCTGGTGCTCGAGCACGGCCTGGCTTGCCCACGCGGCGGTCTGCGAGGCCTTGGCAGCCTCCTCGGCAATGGCGCGGGCGGCGACCGGATCGGCGCGGCGCTGCGCCTCCACGTAGAGGCCGCGCAGGCCGAGCACCCGCGTCTCGGGCTTGGCGATCATCGAGCGGAACGCCTGTTCGGCGCCGCCACGGTCGCCGGCCAGCTGCGCCGACTGCGCCCGCAGCAGCAGGGTCAGCGGCGCATCGGGGGCGAGGCGCTCGGCTTCCGCCGCATGCCGCTCGGCGGCCCGCCGGTCACCCGCGCCGATGGCGACGATGCCGCGCTGAATTGCCTCCTGACCACGCTCCGCGCGGCGGCGGCGCAGGATGCGGCCGGCAATGGTAGGGCTCGCGATCAGCCATTTCACGAAGCCGATCGCCATCATCACGACGACCGCCGCGACGACCAGTGCGATGATGCCGGTGAGGACCTCGAGTTCGATGTGGCGGCCGAGCCAGCGCACGGTCACCGTGCCCGGCTGGTCGGCGATCCAGGCGGCACCGAAGGCGAGGGCCGCGACGAGGGCGAGGAACAGGACAACGCGAACCATGGGGAACTCCTCACCCGCCCGTCAGCGACTGCACGGCGTCGGCGCCGAGCCTGCGCAGTGCCTCGTCCGCCGCAAGGCGGGCGCGGGCCTCCGCCGCCCAACTTGCGCCGATCGCGCGAACCGGTTCGGCAAGCTTGTCGAAATCGGCGAGCGCGCCGGCGAGATCGCCGCGCCCGAGCTTGGTCTCGACGCGCGAGACGACAGTCGGCACGTCGTCGCCGGCCGCCTCGCCAATGGGGCGCACGCGGACAAGGTTCTGGGCCCCGGCCGCGATCCGGTCGAAGAGGCCGGCGGGGGCAGATCCTGCCGGCGCGGCCTTGGCCAGCGAGGGCGCCAGCGCGGCGAAACGCTGGGCGATCTGCGCCTGCGTCGGCAGGCCGCGTTCGGCGGCGGCGGTCAGGGAACGGGCGGCCTCGGCGGACAGGCCGAGCGCCTGTGCCGTGCGCAGTTCCTGCGCGAAGGGGCCGCCGCGGTCGACGGCCGCGCGCAGGGCGCCGATGCCGACCACGAGGGCGGCGCGCTGGCCGACCCCCGATGCCTGCGAGCGGGCCGAATCCAGCGCCGCGATGCGTGTCTCGGCTGCCTTGGCGGCTGCTGCCGTCGCCTCGACTTCGCGCCGGAGTGTGGGGATGCCGGCTTCGAGCGCCGCCACGCGTTCGACCTGCCCGGCCGTGGCGGCGCGAATGCGCGCATCGATCGCAGCCGTGTCGATTGGGCGCGCCGGCTGCTGGGGGATGGCTGGAGCGGTAGCCGAGGCTGTCGCCGCGAGACTGCGCTGGGCGGCGGCAATCGCCTCCACGGCAATCTTCAGCGCCTCGATCTCCCGGCCGACCGCATCCGTATCCGCCGCCGGCGTGACGGGCCCGGGGGCCGCGCTTCCGGCGGGAGCAGCCGGACGCTGTTCCAGCGTCGCGATCCGCGTCTCCATGGCGCTTCGCGCGGTGTCGAGGGTTTCCAGCCGGCGGTTCAGGGGGGCCAGATCGACGATGGGAGCTGGAGCAGGAACAGGCGCGGGGCGTGAGGTCACCTCTTTCACGGCGCGGTCGAGATCGGCGATGCGGGTTTCGAGCATGCGCGCCTGATCGCGGTTCTGGCCGGGCAGGAAGCCACCGATCTGGGCGGCGACGCCGAGGCCGCCGGTGAGCAGAGCGCCGATCAGGCCGGCCGCGGCGAGGCGGCCGAACCCCGGGCCCGCGGCGGGCGCGGCGGGCCGAGCGCTCGGCATCAGGTCGGGAGCAGCATCGGCCATGGCGCGGGGCGACGGTTCGCGGAACGTCCCGTCCGGTTCGGGCGCCGAGGGCTCCACCAACTGCGATCTGTCGGCGGCAGGCGCGGGCGCCGCAGTCTCGGCGACAGGGCCGGGGGGAGACGTTCCGGCCGCGGCCTCCGCAGGAGGATCGGAGGCGGTCGCGAGGCTGTCGGCGGGACCCGGCGTGTCGGGCGTGGGCGGCGGATCGGCAGCCGGCATGACCGGCTCCTGCACGACCTCGCTCGCCTCCAGCGTGATGGTCGGGGCCTTGCCGCGGCGTTTCGGCTTCGCGTCGTCGGTCGGGCGGTTGTCTGTCGCCATCCGTCGTCTCCCGTGAGCCCCGGCCATGATCTAGCCCGCGGCAAGCTCCGGCCGCAACCCGACTATCTGAAGAGCGCCGTCAGAAGGGCGTCCTCGTCCGGCGTGTCGGCGACGGCTAGCTTCACCCAGCCGCGGGCGCGCAGCGGCGCAGCGACGGCCTCCGACAGGCAGGCGTGAAGGAAGTGCGCGCCTGGCTCGACAAGGCCCGCGTCCTCGATGAGCCGGAGCAAGACGGAGGCCGCATTGGGCGAGTAGTGCAGCGCCGCGTCGATCCGCTGTGCTGCCAACGCGCCGTGGATAGTGGCTGGAAGTGCCGGTTCGGACACCATGCGATAGACCACGGGAGCCTCAAGCCGCAGTCCCGCGCGCTCCAGCGCTGCGCCGAGATCGCCTGCGCGGGTCTCGCCGCCCGGGCTGAGGATGGTCGCGCCGGCGGGGAGACCGGCCTGGGCGATCAGCGTCGCCAGCGCGCGAACATCACCCGCGGCCGAGCGAACATCGCGGAAGCCGGCTTCGCGCAGCGCCTCCGCCGTGCGGTCGCCGACCGCGAAGGCGGGCCGGTCGCGCATCGACGCAACGACCTTATCGGACAGGAAGGCGATCGTCCTCGGGCTCGTGATCGCAAACGCGGTGGCATCGCGCGGGATTATCGGAGACGCGACCGGTTCGGCGCGAAACAGCGGCGCGACCAGTGGCTCATGGCCGAGAATCAAGAGCCGGGCGGCGGTCGCTTCTGCTTCCGGCATCGGCCGCGTGACCAGAACCCGCATCAGGCGGCCTGGAAGAATCCGGGCCCGGCCCGGCCCTTCAGTTCGGCCGCGGCGTCCTCTCCCAAGGCAGCGGCGTCAGCGACGGAGCCCTCGCGGCGCGCGACGTGGGTCTCGCTGCCGTCGGGCTTGAGGATCTCGCCGGTGAAGGACAGGCGGCCGCCGACGATGGTGGCAAGGCCTGCGATCGGCGTCCGGCAGGAGCCGTCGAGCACGGCGAGGAAGGCGCGTTCGGCCGCTAGCGCCGCCTCGGTCGCGGCGTCGTTGAGCGGCGCGACCAATTCGCGGGTGCGGGTGTCGATCAGCCGGGTCTCGATGCCGATGGCGCCCTGGCCGACGGCCGGCAGGAAACGGTCGACCGGGATGATCTCGGTGACGTGCGAGGCGAGCGCGAGGCGGCGCAGGCCGGCCATGGCGAGCAACGTGCCGGCGACGGTGCCATTGCGCACCTTTTCGAGCCGGGTCGGAACGTTGCCGCGGACGATGACGACCTTCAGGTCCGGCCGCTCGCGCCGGATCTGCGCCTGGCGGCGTAGGGAGGCCGAGCCGATGACGGCGCCCTCGGGTAATTCGGCGATGGTCATGGCCTGGTGGCCGATGAAGCCGTCGCGCACGTCCTCGCGCCTCGGAAAGGCGACGAGCCCGAGCCCATCGGGCAGAACAGTCGGCATGTCCTTGGAGGAATGGACGGCAAGGTCGATGCGGCCGGCTGAGAGGGCCTCCTCGATCTCCTTCGTGAACAGGCCCTTGCCGCCGGCTTCCGACAGCGGCCGATCGAGGATGGTGTCGCCGGTCGTCTTGATCACCTCGACCGCGATCTCGGCCTCGTCGAGCCCGTGCGCGCGCGACAGCATGGCGCGTACTTGATGCGCCTGCGCGAGCGCGAGGGCAGAGCCGCGGGTGCCGATGCGGAGGAAGGGCGATTGCGCCATGGCAAGGTCCGGTGATACGCGAAGCGCGGATCATAGCGATGGATCGGGTTACCGGAAGCCCCGCCTCGCGCCATGTCTTTTGACGCAGATTGCTCTTTATGAGGCGAATTGCGCGGATATAGCCGGAAATGGGCTTCATGCTGGTTCTGGGCATCGAGACGACCTGCGACGAGACGGCGGCCGCCGTCGTGCGCGTCGACGCGGCAGGCCGCGGCGAGATCCTGTCCAACGTCGTCCGGGCCCAGCTGGACGATCACGCGCCCTATGGCGGCGTGGTGCCGGAGATTGCCGCGCGCGCCCATGTGGAGGTGACCGATCTCGTGACCGGCCAGGCGCTGCGCGAGGCCGGGGTCGGCATGCGCGATATCGACGCGGTGGCGGCCGCTGCCGGGCCGGGCCTGATCGGCGGCGTGCTGGTCGGGCTGACCACCGCCAAGGCCATGGCGCTGGTGGCCGGCAAGCCGCTCATCGCGGTCAACCATCTCGAGGCCCATGCCTTGACGGCGCGGCTGACCGACGACGTCGCCTTTCCCTATCTCCTTCTGCTCGCCTCCGGGGGCCATACGCAGCTGCTCGCCGTGAAGGGTGTCGGCGACTATGCCCGGCTCGGCACCACCATCGATGACGCGATCGGCGAGGCCTTCGACAAGGTGGCGAAACTTCTCGGCCTGCCCTATCCGGGCGGGCCACAGGTCGAGCAGCGGGCGGCGGAGGGCAACCCGGCGCGCTTTGCCCTGCCCCGGCCGCTCATGGGCCGCCCGGATCCGGATTTTTCGCTGTCCGGCCTGAAGACCGCCGTCCGCCTCGAGGTCGAGCGGCTTCTGGACGCGCAGAACGAGGTCACCGGCGGGGATGTTGCCGATCTCTGTGCCTCGTTCCAGATGGCGGTGGCGGATATGGTCGCCGACCGCGCAAAGGTGGCAATCCGGCGTTTCCGCGAACTCCACGGCGAGCCGACCGCGCTGGTGGTGGCCGGCGGCGTCGGTGCCAACCAGACGCTGAAGGCCGTGCTCGGCAAGACGGCGGATGCGGCAGGCCTGCCGCTCGTCGTGCCGCCGCCCAAGCTCTGCACCGACAATGGCGCGATGATCGCCTGGGCGGGCGCCGAGCGGCTGCGGCTGGGGCTCACCGATGCCCTCGACACCGCGCCACGCGCCCGCTGGCCTCTCGATGCCGGGGCGGCTAGCTTCGGCTCGGGGCGCCTGGGAGCCAAGGCATGACATTGCAGGAGAGGCCGGCCATCGCCGTGCTGGGCGCGGGCGCCTTCGGCACGGCGCTCGCCAATGCCGCGGGCCGGGCGGGCCGGCGGACGCTGATCTGGGCGCGCGACGCGGCCGCGGTCGCGGCGATTAACGACAAGCGCAGCAACGAGGCACGCCTGCCGGGCGCGCGCATCCACGACCAAGTCGCCGCTACCGGCGCACTGGAGGAGGCGGGCCGCGCCGACCTGATCCTGATGGTGGTGCCGGCGCAGGCGCTGCGTGGCGTCGCCGAGGCGGTCGGGCCGTTCCTGAGGCCGGGAACGCCGCTGGTCATCTGCGCCAAGGGCATCGAGCGCGGCACCGGGCGCTTCATGTCGGAGGTCGTCGCTGAAGTCGCGCCGCAGGCTGTGCCGGCGGTGCTCTCCGGCCCCGGTTTCGCCGCCGATATCGAGAAGGGCCTGCCGACCGCGCTGACGGTCGCGGCGGAGGATGAGGCGATGGCGAAATCCATCGCAGACGGCCTCGGCTCCTCGACGCTCAGGCTCTACCACACGACTGACGTGCGCGGCGTCGAGATCGGCGGCGCGACCAAGAACGTGCTGGCCATCGCGGCGGGCGTCGTGTCGGGGCGCGGCCTCGGTACGAGCGCGGTGGCCGCGCTGACCGCCCGCGGCTTTGCCGAGCTGACCCGGTTCGGGAGGCATTTCGGTGCGCGGCCGGAGACGCTGATGGGCCTGTCGGGCCTCGGCGACCTGATCCTGTCCTGTTCCAGCCTGCAGTCGCGCAATTTCGCGCTTGGCCATGCCCTCGGGCAAGGCAAGGGCCTCGACCTGGTTTCCGGCAAGGGAGCGCTTGCCGAAGGCGCGCTGACCGCCGAGATTCTGGTCGAGAAGGCTGGGGATGCCGGCATCGATATGCCCATTGCGCAGGCGGTGGACGGCGTTCTCGGTGGCATGATCGATGTCGACCAGGCGATCGCCCAGCTCATGGCGCGGCCGCAGAAGGCGGAATAGGCCGAACAGGCGGAGGAGACCGGATGACCAATTTCTTCGACAAGCTGGCGCGTGGCGTCGAGGCCGCGACCAAGGCAATGGGTTCGGACCTCGTCGCCGAGACGCACCCCTTCGACCTGACCCATTCGGTGGTGTTCCCGGTCGCCAAGCTGATGAAGCGGCGGACGGGGGGCGAGCCGATCGTCGTGATCGAGCTCTCGGACGGCAAGACCACCATGACGCTCGCGGAGTTCGACCGTTTCGTCACCGAACTCGACGCTTTCCGCAAGCTGATCCCGACCGCCGGCAGCGCCCCGAAGATCGAGGGCGAGTGAATGGCGCACTGGCTCTACAAGTCCGAGCCTATCAAGTGGCCGTGGGACGCGCAGGTGAAGGCCGGCGCGAAGGGCACGTTCTGGGACGGTGTCAGGAACCACGCGGCGAAGCTCAACCTCATCAGGATGGCGAAGGGCGACCGCGGCTTCTTCTACCATTCCAACGAGGGCAAGGAGATCGTCGGCATCGTCGAGGTCATCCAGGAGGCCTATCCCGACCCGACGGCGGCGGCCGGCGAGCCCTGGGTGGTGGTCGACATCAAGGCGGTGAAGCCGTTGAAAATCCCTGTGACTCTGGAGCAGGTCAAGACGGAGCCTAAGCTCGCCAACATGGCGCTCTTAAAACTGTCACGTCTGTCCGTGCAGCCGGTAACGGACGAGGAATGGGCCATCGTCTGCCAGATGGGCGGCGTCGAGCCATAGGTATCGCGACCAAATCCTTCGATCAGTCAGACAAGGGGCGGGCAGATGGTCGCCAGCGGCTCTGAGCACTGGGAAACGGTCTATGCCACCAAGGGCGAGGCCGAGGTCAGCTGGTTCCAGGATGATCCGGCCCCATCGCTGGCGATGATCGACGCTGCCGGCGTCACCGCCTCGGCCTCCATTGTTGACATCGGTGGCGGCGCCTCGCGGCTTGTCGATGTGCTTGTGGCGCGCGGCCATCGCGACCTGACCATCCTTGATCTCTCCGGCGCGGCGCTGCAGACCGCACGGCATCGCCTGGGACCGGGCGCAACGAGCGTTGAGTGGATCGTGGCGGACGCCACCAAATGGCGTCCCTCACGCCGCTTCGACATTTGGCACGATCGCGCCGCGTTCCATTTCCTCACCGGGGAGGCGCAGCGGCGTGACTATGTCGCAGCCCTCGGCGGGGCGGTCCCGCTCGGCGGCCACGCCATCATCGCGACCTTCGCACCGGATGGCCCCGAAAAGTGCAGTGGCCTGCCGGTGATGCGCTATGACGGCGAGGCTCTTGCGCGCGAGCTTGGCGCCGGCTTCGCGCGCGTCGAGACGCGTGCGCACCTCCATGAAACGCCCTGGAAGGCGACCCAGTCGTTCCAGTTCAGCCTGTTCCGGAAACTCTAGAGCGCAGGAGCGCCCCATGATGCACCTCGCGAGCGTGAACTGGATCGCGATCCTCGTTGCGGCTGTGGCCGGCTGGCTGTTCGGGGCGCTTTGGTACGGGCTGCTATCGAAGCCATGGATGGCGGCCGTGGGTCGCACCGAGGCCGAGATCAAGGCGTCGTCGCCGGTCCTGCCGATGGTCATCGGCTTCGTCGCCACCCTCATCATGGCCTTCGTCCTGCAGGGCGTGATCCATCACGTCGGCAACGTGTCGATCCGTGCCGGTGTCATCTCAGGCGTGCTGTGCTGGTTCGGCTTCGTCATCACCTCGATGGCGACCAACCACGCCTTCGGCGGCAAGAGCCCCATGCTGACCGTTATCGACGGCGGCCACTATCTCGGCGTTCTCATCATCATGGGCGCGATTCTCGGCTGGTTCGGCCTGCGCTGACCGCCGGGCACGGCTTCGGCGCGAAGGGTTCGCAAGCGCCGCCGGGCGGATTACAGTCCGGCGAAACGTCGTTTCGCGAAAGCCTGACCATGACCGAGACTGCCTCCGCCAATCGCGGCCCGCTCGCCGGCATCCGCATCCTGGACCTGACCGCGGTCATTCTCGGCCCCTACGCGACCATGCTGCTCGGCGACATGGGCGCCGAGGTCATCAAGGTGGAGAGCCCCGGCCAGGGCGGCGGCGACATCATGCGCTGGGCGGGTTCCCACCCGGAGGCCACCGGCCCCGGCATGGGGCCGCTCTACATGATGTTCAACAAGAACAAGCGGTCGGTCGCCTTCGACCTGAAGCGCCGCGAGGACCAGGACGCCTGCATCGAGCTGGCGCGCACCTGCGACCTCGTCTGCTCCAACATGCGGATGGACACCGCCGCGCGGCTCCGGATGGACTATGCCAGCATGGCGGCGGCCATCCCGAACCTCATCTATGTCCATGCCGCCGGCTTCGGCGCGGACGGGCCCTATGCCGGCCGCCCCGCCTATGACGACCTGATCCAGGGGGTCTCCGGCGGCGCCGACATCCTGCCGCGCGTCGACGGCAACGAGGCGCCGCGCTACCTGCCGACGCTGGCCGCCGACAAGACGGTCGGCCTGTTCATGGTGCAGGCGGTACTGGCCGCGCTCTTCCACAAGCAGCGCACTGGCGAGGGCCAGTTCGTCGAGGTGCCGATGTTCGAGTGCTACACGCATTACGTGATGCACGAGAACCTCTACGGCCATGTCTTCGACCCGCCGCCGCCGGGGACCGGCTTCGGCTACGGCCGCATCCACAACCCGGACCGGCGACCCTACAAGTCGAAGGACGGCTGGATCGGCATCCTGCCCTACAGCGACAAGAACTGGGCCGATTTCTTCGTGCTGGCGGGCCGGCCGGAGCTCAATACGGACCCGAAATTCGCGAACTACCAGGCCCGCATGGTCAACATCAAGGAGCTCTACTCCATGATGGATTCGATGGTCGCGACCCGCACCAACGACGACTGGGCCAAGGTACTGACCGAGAAGGCGATCCCGTTCTCGCCGATCAACCGCTTCGGCGACCTGATGACCGATCCGCACCTGATGGCGGTCGGCTTCTTCCGCAAGCACGCGCACCCGGATGGCTATACCTGGGTCGACATGAAGCACCCGGTGAACTACGCGGCGAGCCCGGCCTCGCTGCGCGCCGCGCCGCCGAAGCTCGGGCAGGACACGGAAGAGGTGCTGCGCGAGGCGGGGGTCAGCCTGCCGAAGGCGGCGGAGTAGGCGCAGATTTCATTAGCGCTAGCGCGCTTTCAGGCGACTCTATTTGACGAGCGCCGAGTTCGATCAGTGTCTTCTTCTTACTTTGCTTGTGGAAATTTCTGTCCAAGGTAACAAAGATGTCGCGCTTTGCATGAATGTGACTCCACATCGCTTGGACATCGCATTTCTGATTTATCCACTTCCGGTACGATTGGCTTTTCATACTGCTATGCCAGACAAAATCTGATTTTGGGAACAAGATATTATGAATGTGCATCTCAAAGTTGACCATATTCTGATCAGATAATAACGAATATTCATAGAACGTAATATCGAAATATGCCATCGGTGCTACAAAACCGAGCCCCGCCATACCTGCTCGGGAAACCCGATTTGCGAATGTCTTGAAGTTGCGTGGTTCCGCCGAAAGAGAATATTCTGATGCTGAAATCGCAACTATTGCTGCATCAATAACACCGTGGATGTGATAATCGACAAGTTCTCGGATGGCCGCGGCCGCTGGCCGCTCTTCTTCAAGTTCGACCAAGCAATTTGTATCGAACGTAACGGTCAACATTTGCCGCATCCTTGAAGTTAGACCCCGCGATACACCGCGGTCTCAAACTCCTTGAACAGCTTCACCGATCGCGGATCGTAGAACGGCACGATCTGGGTCAGGAACACTGCCGCGATGCCCTTCGTCGGGTCGATCCAGTAATAGGTGTTGGCAAAGCCGCCCCAGAACAGCGAACCGGCCGAGCGGCCCTCGGCGCTCCGTTCGCGGTTGATCTCGAAGGCGAGCGACCAGCCGGTCGAGATGCCCGCGAAGAAGTCGACGCTGCGCAGCCCCATCGGCGACATCAGGCCCATGGCCGGTATCGACAGGCCGGGAATCTGGTCGGCCGAGAGCGCCGCGATGCTTTCGGGTTTCAGGACGCGCGCGCCGTTCAGTTCGCCGCCGTTCAGGATCATGCGCACGAAGGTCAGGTAGTCGGGGGCGGTCGAATACATCCCGCCGCCACCGGATTCGAACTGCGGCTCCTGCGTCACGACCATGTCGGTCGGCACATAGGTTCCGTCCTCCTTCACTCCGTGGACGGTGGCGCGGCGCGCCTGCTGGGCGGCCCCGAGGCGGAACATCGAATCCGTCATGCCGAGGGGGCCGAAGATGCGCTCGGCAAAGACCTCGCCGAGACGCTTGCCTGTCACTGCCTCGACGATCTGGCCGGCCCAGTCGGTCGAGATTCCATAGATGAAGGCCTCACCCGGCTCGACGATGAGCGGCGCGGCGAGCGAAGCTTTGAGCCCGGTATTGGTCGCCGGCAGGCCCGTCGCCTTCATATATTTCCGGATCGCCGAGGAGGCGAAGTCGTAGGCATAGCCGGATGTGTGGGTCAGCAGGTGGCGGGCCGTGACCGGGGTCCTCGGCGCGCGGGTCAGCGGCTTGCCCTCCGCGTCGAAGTCGTAGAGCAGCTGTGCCGCGCCGACCTCCGGGCAATAACGGCCCGCCGGCGCGTCGAGATCGACGCGGCCCTCCTCGACGAGCTGCATCAGCGCGACGGTGGTGACCGCCTTTGTCATCGAGGCGACCCAGGCGACCGTGTCGAGGGTCATCGCATCCGGGCCGGCCGTGCTGCGGCGTCCGAAGGCGCCTTCGTAGAGCGTGCCCTGCCGATCCCCCACCATGGCGACGACCCCGGGCACCTCGCCGGCTTCCGCCGAGCGGGCGAGGATCTCGTCGAGGGCGGCTTTCATGGGCTGCGTCCGGTTCATCAGGGGATCGGCACCTTCAAGGTCGCCCGCTGGCCGGTCAATTCGGCCGAAGCGCCTGTGGGCGAGGCCGTCTTCGCCCAAGGTCGGGCGACCAAAGTGTGACGACCCCTCTCTTGAGACTTCGCGCCGCCGCGACGTAAAGTCCGCGCGACAGCGGAGGTGGCCGGTGAACGTGCTGCCCCACGGGGAAACGGCCGTGTTGCCGCCGCCAGCAAGGATGCTGGCCGACGGTGACCCACCAAGAGGGACAGCCATGTCGTCGGAGAAGCTCTATCCCGTCAGCGCCGAATGGGCGTCCCGCGCCTATGTCGACGAGGCCAAGTACACGGCCATGTACGAAGCTTCGGTGAAATCGCCGGACGCCTTCTGGGGCGAGCACGGCAAACGCATCGACTGGATGAAGCCTTTCACGAAGGTGAAGAACACGTCCTTCGCGCCCGACAACGTCTCGATCAAGTGGTTCGAGGACGGCACCACCAACGTCTCGTACAACTGCGTCGACCGGCATCTCGCCACGCGCGGCGACCAGGTCGCGATCATCTGGGAGGGTGACGACCCGAACGAGGACGCGAAGATCACCTACCGCCAGCTGCACGCGCAGGTGATGAAATGGGCGAACGTCCTGAAGAGCCAGGGGGTCAAGAAGGGTGACCGGGTCACGATCTACCTGCCGATGATCCCGGAGGCCGCCTACGCCATGCTCGCCTGCACGCGCATCGGCGCGGTCCATTCCATCGTCTTCGGCGGCTTCTCGCCGGATTCGCTGGGTGGGCGCATCGAGGATGCCTCGACTTCCGTTGTGATCACCGCTGACGAGGGCCTGCGCGGCGGCCGCAAGGTGCCGCTCAAGGTCAATGTCGACGCTGCCGTCGAGAAGGCCCCTGGCGTCGTCAAGAGCGTCATCGTGGTGAAGCGCACGGGATCGCCGGTCGCCATGACCGCCGGCCGCGACCACTATTACGCCGATCTCGCAGCGACCGTTCCCGACGAATGCCCGCCGGAGGAGATGAACGCCGAGGATCCGCTGTTCATCCTCTATACGTCAGGTTCGACCGGCAAGCCCAAGGGCGTGCTGCACACGACCGGCGGCTATCTCGTCTATGCCTCCATGACCCACCAGTACGTCTTCGACTACAAGGACGGCGACATCTACTGGTGCACGGCCGATGTCGGCTGGGTCACCGGCCACAGCTACATCGTCTACGGGCCGCTCGCCAACGGCGCGACGACGCTGATGTTCGAGGGCATTCCGACCTATCCGTCCATCTCGCGCTTCTGGGACGTGGTCGACAAGCACAAGGTCAACACGTTCTACACCGCGCCGACCGCCATCCGCTCGCTGATGGGCGCCGGCGAGGCACCGGTGAAGAAGACCTCGCGCGCCTCGCTGCGCCTGCTCGGCTCGGTCGGCGAGCCGATCAATCCGGAGGCCTGGGAATGGTACTATCGCGTGGTGGGCGATGGCCGCTGCCCGATCGTCGACACCTGGTGGCAGACCGAGACCGGAGGCATCCTGATCACGCCGCTGCCGGGCGCCATCGCCCAAAAGCCGGGTTCGGCCACCATGCCCTTCTTCGGCGTGAAACCCGAGATCGTCGATGCCGAGGGCAAGGTGCAGGAGGGGGCCTGCGAGGGCAATCTCGTCATCGCCGATTCCTGGCCAGGCCAGATGCGCACGGTGTTCGGCGATCACGACCGCTTCGTGCAGACCTATTTCTCCACCTACGCCAACACGTATTTCACCGGTGACGGCTGCCGGCGCGACGCCGACGGCTACTATTGGATCACCGGCCGCGTCGACGACGTCATCAACGTCTCCGGCCATCGCATGGGCACCGCCGAGGTCGAATCCGCGCTTGTCGCCCATCCGAAGGTCTCGGAAGCTGCCGTCGTCGGCTATCCCCACGACATCAAGGGCCAGGGCATTTACGCCTATGTGACGCTGATGACCGGCGAGAACCCGACCGAGGATCTGCGCAAGGAGCTGGTCGGGTGGGTGCGTAAGGAGATCGGCCCGATCGCCTCGCCGGATCTCATCCAGTTCGCGCCGGGCCTGCCGAAGACCCGCTCGGGCAAGATCATGCGCCGCATCCTGCGCAAGATCGCCGAGAACGAGTTCGGCGCACTGGGCGATACCTCGACGCTGGCCGACCCGGCGGTGGTCGACGACCTGATCTCGAACCGGCAGAACCGCAAGAGCGCCTGACGATGGGCGTCGGACGGCATGTCACGCTCGGCGCTGCCCTCGCAGCTATGGGTCTTGCACCCGCTCTTGCCTGCAATCCGGATCGCGCCGAAGCCGTTTCCGGCCTGCGCGCCGACGCGCCGCTTGTTCTTGCCGCACCCGACGGCCGGCGCTTCCGGTTGTTGGCGCTCGCCGGCGAAGCCTCGGTTCCCGCCGAGCGCGTTACCCGCATCGCACCGCTGGGTGGCCTCGACCGTCACGAGCGCCTGCCGGTCATTGCCCTCAGCGCCGAAGGGCCGATCGAAACGATACTGCTGCGCGAGGGCCGCGCGCGCCTGTCCCCGAACCGAGTCATACCGCGCGACTGCTGGAAGGCCATGGAAGTGGCCGAGACTGAAGCCGTCGCGGCAAGGCGCGGCATCTGGGCGGAAGCTGATTCGGTGCTCGATGCCGGCGACGCCGACGGCCTGAAGCGCTCCGACGGGCGGTTTGCCGTGGTCTCCGGCCGGGTCCGCAGCGTCCGGACCGTCCGCCGCATCACCTATGTCAATTTCGGCGCCTTCGGATCGGGCGCGCTGACCGTAACCATAGCCGAACGCGACATGCCCGCCTTTCGGGAATTCGGGCTTGAACCTGCCGCAATCCGTGGGCACATGCTGCGCGTGCGCGGGGTCGTGACGATCCGGCGCGGCCCTTTCATCGCGGCGGCGATGCCGGAGCAGATCACCATCGCGGAGGCGCCTTCACGCGGCGCGAGGTAGCTCAGGACCGTGATTCGGTTCGCAGGAGCGCAGGGCATGTCGTGCCGACGGGCTGGACCCGCGGTGATGGCGCTTGCCCTGATCCTGTCGGGTTGCGCGACCTCTCCCGACGTGCCGGTGCCGATTCCCGAGCCTGCCCCGACCGAATCGCGCCTGCCGCCGCTGACCACGCGCGACCACTCCCGCATCCTCGCGGCTTTCGGCGGCGAATACAGCGCCCCGGCGGTGGAGCGGCTCGCCGGCGAGATCTTCGAGAAGCTCGGCGCGGCCTCCGACCGCCCCGATCAGCGCTACCGCCTCACCGTGCTCAATTCGCCGACGATCAACGCCTTCGCGCTGCCGTCAGGGCATCTCTACATCACCCGCGGCATGCTGGCGCTGATCAACGACGTCAGCGAGTTCGCCGCCGTGCTCGGCCACGAGATGGCCCATGTCTCGGCCCGCCACGCCAACCAGCGCGAGGACCAGGTGCGCACCAGCGAGCTGGTGGCGGTCATGCGGGCGCGGCTCCTCAACGATCTTGCCGGCGCCGAGGCCCGGCGCGAGGCGGCGCGCATCTCGCTCGCGGGCTTCTCGCGCAGCCAGGAACTGGAGGCCGACGCCATCGGCGTCGCGCTCATCGCCAAGGCCGGCTTCGATCCCTACGGCGCCTCGCGATTCCTGCAGACCATGGACCGCAACGCCGCCCTGCGCACGCCCACGCAGGCGGCCGGCGGCGGCCCGGACTTCCTCGCCTCTCACCCCTCGACGCCCGAGCGTGTCCGCCAGGCGGTGCTGACCGCCCGCCAGCACATCGCGCCGGACGGGCGTCCGCGCGATCGCGAACGCTATGTGCGCGCCATCGAGGGGCTCACGTTCGGCGAGGATCCGCGCCAGGGCGTGGTTCGGGGTCGGGCCTTCGTCCACCCGCGCCTTGGCTTCACGGTCACGGCGCCGGAAGGCTTCACGCTGGAGAACTCGCGCTCGGCGGTGACCGGGCTCGGGCCCAACGACATGGCGGTCAGGCTGGACGTCGTCAGGGTGCCGGCCAACCAGGCGCTCACCGCCTATCTGACCTCCGGCTGGATCGACGGGCTTTCGGAGGCGACCGTCGAGCAGGTCACCGTCAACGGTTTCCAGGGTGCCACCGCCGTGGCGCGCGGCAGTGACTGGTCGTTCCGCATCTTCGTCGTGCGCTTCGGCAGTGAGGTCTATCGCATCATCTATGCGGCGCGGGAGCTGAGCGCCGGGGTTGATGCGACCTTCCGCGCCTCGATGGAGAGTTTTCGCCGTCTCACAGCGGCCGAGGCGGCAGTCAAGCCGAGCCGCATCCGTTTCACGCGCGCGGGCGAGGGCGACACGGTCGACATTTTCGCGCGCCGCATGATGGTCGCCGACCGCGCGGAAGAGCGCTTCCGTGTGCTCAACGGCCTCGGCGACGGCGAGCAGCCGCGCGGCGGCGAGCTGGTCAAGCTCGTCAGCGAATAGAACTACCATACAAGTTTCGCTTGCGCCGTCCTGCGCCTTGGCCTTTCCTCGTCGACCGACGCGGAAACACCAGAGGCATCCGACAATGACCCTCAAGACCTTCGACCTGACCGGCCGGCGCGCGCTCATCACCGGCTCGGGCAGCGGCATCGGCCTCGCCTATGCCGAGGGCCTGGGTGGCGCAGGTGCGGAGATCGTGCTGAACGGCCGCGACAAGGCGAAACTGGCGGCGGCCGAGCAGGCCCTGAAGGCGAAGGGCCTGAAGGTCGCGGTGAGCGCCTTCGACGTCACCGACCCCGCGGCGGTCAATGCCGGTGTCGACGCCGTCGAGCGCGATCTCGGGCCCATCGACATCCTCGTCAACAATGCCGGAATGACCATCCGCCAGAAGCTCGAGGACTTCGACGATGCCGACTGGCGTCGCGTTATGGCGACCAATATCGACAGCGTGTTCTACGTCTCGAAGGCCGTCGCGCGGCATATGCTGAAGCGTTCCTACGGCAAGATCATCAATACCTGCTCGGTCATGAGCGAGCTCGGCCGGCCCTCGATCGCGCCGTACACGGCGTCGAAGGGCGCGGTGAAGATGATGACCAAGCAGATGGCCACCGAATGGGGCCCGCGCGGCATCCGCTCCAACGGTATCGCGCCGGGCTATTTCAAGACCGAGCTGACCGAAGCGCTGGTCAAGGATCCGACCTTCAGCGCCTGGGTCGCTTCGCGCACGCCGCTGGGACGCTGGGGCAATGTCGAGGAGCTGCAGGGCGCCTGCGTGTTCCTGGCCGCTCCCGCATCCGATTATGTCACGGGACACGTACTGTTCGTGGATGGCGGCCTGACGGCGTCGGTCTGAACCTCAGCGCACCACCATCACCGCGTTTTTCGCCAGCCGCGGCAGAATCTTCGCGAAATCGGCGATGCGGATGGCGACACAGCCGGCCGTCGGGGTGAAGCCGTCGCGGGCGCCATGCCAGAAGATGGCGCTGCCCCGGTGCCGGCGCACGGGTGCGTCGTTCCAGCCGAGCTCGACGATGACGTCGTAGAGGCGGTCGGCGCGCAACAGGCGCTCCTCGGCCGGCCCCGGCGGACGGCGGATCAGCCGGTTGTAGCGCCGGTCGCCGGCATCGTCGCACCAGGCGTCTTCCGGGCGGATGGCGCGCGCCGGCTGCGGGGTCGACGGCCTGACGATCCGGTCCTTGCGGAAGAATACCCGGCGCAGCGGCAATCGCGCTCGCGGCGTCCGGCCATCGCCCTCGCGCTTTACCGTGCCGATGCCCGCGCGCCCGAGCGCGCACGCGAAGCCGACATGGAGCATGCCGCGGGTGGGGCGTCCGGGCAAAGAATGGACAAAAATCCGTGTGATCCGGCCTTTCGCCATGAAAATGTCATCCATATCTCTACGACCGTCGTCCGGGGCTTCCGTAACGCGTCCGCCTGTTTGCGCGTAGTGCCCTTCTGTGTCCTATTCGAGCGCCCGTGACCACGGCCGCGAGACCATCTGCCGGGTGATTTGATGAGCCAAGTCCGCAAGATCCTGCTCTGCGACGACGATGCCGACATGCGCGAGGCACTGGCGGAGCAGCTGGCGCTGCATGAGGAATTCGAGACGATCAGCGTCGATTCCGCCGCCAAGGCGATCCAGACGGTGAAGGGCGACCATTTCGACCTCCTGGTCATGGATGTCGGCCTGCCCGACATGGACGGCCGCGAAGCCGTCAAGATCATGCGCAAGGGCGGCTTCAAGAGCCCGATCATCATGCTCACCGGGCATGACACCGATTCCGACACCATCCTCGGGCTCGAGGCCGGCGCCAACGACTATGTGGTGAAGCCGTTCCGCTTCGCGGTGCTGCTCGCCCGCGTGCGAGCGCAACTGCGGCAGCATGAGGCCAGCGAGGATGCGGTGTTCCAGATCGGCAGCTACTCGTTCCGGCCCTCGTCCAAGCTGCTGGTCAACGAGAAGAACGCGAAGGTCCGCCTGACCGAGAAGGAAACGGCGATCCTGCGGTATCTCTACCGGCAGGGCATCAAGCCGGTGTCGCGCGAGATCCTGCTCTCCGAGGTCTGGGGCTACAATTCGGGCGTCACCACCCACACCCTGGAAACCCACATCTACCGCCTGCGCCAGAAGATCGAGAAGGATCCCGGCAACGCCTCGCTGCTGGTGACCGAGGGCGGCGGCTACAAGCTGGTGCCCTGACGCCAGGGCGTCCCATGCGCTCGCCACGCCGGCGGTCGGGCGCATTGTCTGCGAATCGTCGCAAGGACTATAAGAAGCCTCCTCGCGCCCCGCGGAGTTCATGGCCCTCGACGACGACATCGCCCTGCTCTCGCGGGTCCCGCTCTTCGCAAGTCTCGGCGGCGAGCCGATGCGCCTGCTTGCCTTCTCGGCGGAGACGCGGGTGCTGCGGGCCGCCGACGTCCTGTTCAAGGAGGGGCAGGCGGCCGATTCCGGTTATGTCGTGGTCGAGGGCAGCCTCGTTCTGACCAGTTCCGGCGGTCTGACCGAGCGCCTTGCCGGGACAGGCGCGCTGCTCGGCGAGATCGCCCTGATCGTCGAGACGCTGCGGCCGGCCACCGCCACTGCCCGCGAGCCGTCTACAGTGCTGCGCATTCCCCGCTCGTTGTTCCGGCGGGTGCTGACCGAGTTCCCCGAGGCGGCCCTGCGCATTCACGATGATTTCCGCGAGAAGATGCGGGCGACGACCGCCGACCTCAACCGCGTCGGGCGCCTGTTCGAGCCCGGAGGCCGGCGTTGAGCCTTGCTTGACGCCACGTCACGCGCCGACCAATGTCGCCCCGGCGTGTGGCTTTCCGGCCGATCGGCACGCGGAGAATGCCAATGCCCGACAGCGGCGCGCGGGGCGTCCCGTCCAGCCAAGGCGGATCGGACCTGTCCCGGCGGTTCACCGGGCTCCTGACGCTGTGCGGCCTGCCGCTCCTCGGCCTCGTTCTCTTCCTCGCCTGGTCGACCTATGGCCGCGCCGAGGTCACCGCAGAGGCGCGCGAGCACCTGCTGCAGCATCTGGTGCTGGTCGCCGGCATCGTCGCGACCTTCACCGTCCTGGCTCTGCTGGTCTGGCGGCAGTTCGTTGCGCCCGCCGTCGCGCTCGCGCGCGCGGCTGCGGCGGCCGGCCAGGGCGTGACGACCCGCCTGCCCGACGTTCCTGATCCGTGGATGGGTCTGCGCCACCAGCTCGAACTGTCGATCGGCGAGCAGGAGGCCAAGATTCATCAGCTTCGCGCCATGATCGACGGCATTCCGCTGCGCACGGTCTATGTCGACCACGACCTGATCTACCGCGACGCCAACAAGGAATTCCTCGATTTCGTCGGCAAAAGCCGCGAACAGGTGCTTGGTCACGGCGTCGGCGAAATCCTCGGCCCGAAGGTGGTGGCGCAATACGAGAACATGGCCGAACGCGTGCGCGCGGGCGAGACCATGCGCTGGGAAGGCTGGATTGACTTCGTCGAGAAGGGCGGCCGCTACCTGCAGGTCTCGCTGATGCCCTATGTCGCCGTCGGCGATACGCGCGTCGGCTTTCTCACCTTCACCCGCGACCTGACCGAGCTGAAGCTCGGCGAGCAGGAACTGGCGCGCAGCGAGGCGCTCAACAAGGCCGTCGTCAAGGCTTCGCTCGACGCCATCATCGTCACCGACGAGGATTGGACGATCCTGGAGTTCAACCCGGCCGCCGAGGCGATGTCGGGCTATACGCGCGATGACGCGCTCGGCATGAAGGTCACGGAGCTGGTCATCCCGCAGGATCTGCGCGAGGAGCAGATCAGTGTCATGGAGCGCTACAAGACGCGCGCCGAAGGCAGCAATCTTGCCCGTCGGTTCGAGACCCAGGGTCTGCGCAAGGATGGCAGCACCTTTCCAATCGAATATTCGGTCAACGCTGTCCGCTCCGGCGACCACCGCCTGTTCATGGCCCATGTGCGCGACCTGACCGAGCCGCTGCGCATGCAGGCCGAGGCGACCGCCAACCGTGAGCGGCTGCATCAGGTCGAGAAGCTCTCTGCCATGGGTTCGCTCCTCGCCGGCGTCGCCCACGAGCTCAACAACCCGCTGGCCATCGTCATCGCCCAATCCTCGCTGCTGGTGGAGAAGGCCGCGAGCGACGACGTGAAGCGGCGCGGCGAGCGCATCCACGCGGCGGCCGAGCGCTGCGGGCGGATCGTCAAGAGCTTTCTTGCCATGGCGCGGCAGAAGCCGCCGCAGCGCGAGCCGGTCGACGTCAACGCCGTGGCCTCGGGTGCCATCGACATGGTCAGCTACGGACTGCGCAGTTCCGACATTGAGCTTGATCTGAAGCTGGGAGCCGACCTGCCGCCCGTCACCGGCGACAAGGATCTGCTCTCGCAGGTGATCGCCAATCTGCTGATCAACGCCCAGCAGGCGCTGATGGACCGGTCGGCGCCGCGGCGGATCAGTCTGCACACGTCCCGGCAGGGCGACACCATCGCCGTCATGGTCGCTGACAACGGGCCGGGCATTCCCGAGGATCTGATGCGGCGGGTGTTCGACCCCTATTTCACCACCAAGCCGGCAGGCGTCGGCACCGGCATCGGCCTGTCGATCTGTCGCAATGTGATCGAGGCCCACGGCGGCAGCGTTGCGCTCGCCAACCGGCCGGAAGGCGGCGCGCGCTTCGATCTCGTCCTGCCGGTTGCGGATGCGGCGGCGGTTGCGACGCCGCTGGGAGTCGATGCTGTGGGTGCTGGCGGCCTGTCGGTGCTGATCGTTGACGACGAGGCGGACGTGGCGCACAGCCTAGCGGAAATCCTCGAGGGACTTGGCCACCGTGCCATCGTGGTCGACCGCTCGCTGACCGCACTGGAGACCCTTGAGCGGATGCAGGTGGACGTGGTCTTCGCCGACCTTCGCATGCCGGGCCTCGACGGCATCGATTTCCGCGACCGCATCCACGACCGCGATCCAAAGCTTGCCGAGCGCACGGTGATCGTCACTGGTGACACGGTGGCCGGGCCGAACCGGCTCGCCAAGGCGCGCGGGGCGGAAGTGGTGGTGCTGGAGAAGCCGTTTACCTTCGACGACGTGCGTGGCGTGCTCGCCAAGGTCGCGACCAACGGCCTCGCCGCGCGCCTGAAGAACTGAGACCGTTGCTACTCGGCGGCGACCGCCATGTCGGCGCCGGCTTCGACCATGGCGTCTGCGATGATGCCATAGGCGAGCGCCCAGGACGCCTGGGCGAAATCATCGAAGCTGCCACCCAGTACCTCGGCAAGCGTCGCCAGCAGCGCCTCGCCGACGGCGTTGTAATGGTCCGGACGGACGCCGTAGCCGACATGGCGCATGCCGAGCTCGCGCACGTCGTCGATCACCGCGTCGAGGTTGTCGAGCGACAGGATGATATGGGCCAGCGCCTGAATAAGCTTGACGCGCTGCGGACGCATGTCCGCCGGGAACATTGGCCGGATGGTCGGGTCGCCGTCGAACAGCCGGTCGTAGAACAGCGCCGCGAACTCCTCCTTGCGGGGAGCGATCTGGCCGAACTGCCGGCGGATCGTTGCGGTCTGGGCGGGCGTCATCGAAGGCTGGGTCCCGGGAGGTGGTGTTTCCAGCCTCGACAATGACTCACCAGTCCTTCGCCGTGGTTACGGCTGGCGGGCCATTATGTTTCCTTGGTTTCCGGATCGTGGACGGGCGGGAGGCGATCGCAGCAGCAACTGAAACATTCGGTCCCGCGCGGCGACATCGAACCGCATGACGGCCTGGCGCACGGTCGCCGGTCAGGGGGAAGTGTATTCCATGCGCGTCTGCGACCCACAGCGCCCGGTGGACGGGACGGATCGTTTGCGGCCGGATGGCGGCAGCGCGCCCTTGCGGTCAGGCCGCGCCCGGGGCCGGATCCCTGGTTTCGCCCGCGGCCTCTGCCCCGTGATTGGGCAGGTCGAAGACATAGCCATGGCCACGTACCGTGCGGATCGCCTCGGTGTCGAGCTTGCGCCGCAGCCGCGCGATGCGCGAATCGATGGCGCGGTCGAAAGCCTCCTCGTCCTCCGCCGGCGCGCGCTCCATGATCTCCTCGCGGGTCAGCACCTTGCCGGGGTTCTCCGAGAAGGCGCGGATGAGCGCCACTTCGCCGGCCGACAGGCGATCGGTCGAGCCGTCGGCCTTCAGGATGCGCGCGGCGACCAGATCGACCGAGGCGGTCTCGAACACCACGAGATTACGCCGGCGGCCGAGCCGACGCTGCAGGATGCCGGCGACACGGGCCGCCAGCTCGCGCAGCTCGACCGGCTTCTGGACATAGTCGTCGGCGCCGAGTTCCAGACCCAGCACCCGGTCGACCGGATCGGGATTGCCGGTCAGGACCAGCACGGCGATGTCGCTCGCCAGGTCCATGCGGATCAGGATGTCGATGCCGCCCTCGCCCGGCAGGCCGAGGTCGAGAATGATCAGGTCCGGCTTCTCGCGGGCGAGATAGGGTTCAAGCTCCCAGGCCGCCTTGAGGCAGTCGACATCGTAGCCGAGGTCGGTCAGGTATTCCCGAACGGCGTCAACCCAGTCGGGTTCGTCGTCGAGCACCGCGATGCGGCCGCGCCTCGCCATCGATCAGCCTTCCAATTTCCCCGCGCGACTCTTGCATCCGCGCGCGAGTTCCATCCTAGTGCGGGGCAGCATTGGCTGTCACCACCGCTTGAAACACAAGGGCATCCAGCATGAAGACGACGGTGGCGATCGTCGACGACGAGGAGCATCTGCGCGAGGCCGTCGGCGAATATCTCGAACTCCAGGGTTTCGAGGTCTTGAGTTTCCGCAACGCCCAAGCGTTTCGCGAGGACAGCGTCGGCAAGGCTATCGACGTGGCGGTTCTCGACGTCGCCATGCCCGGCGAGGACGGCCTGTCGCTCGCCCGCTTCATCCGTAAGTCCGGCTCGACGGGCATCATCATGGCGACCGCCGCCGGCCGCCCGATCGACCGCATCGTCGGGCTCGAGATCGGTGCGGACGACTATCTGGTGAAGCCTTACGAGCTGCGTGAATTGCTCGCCCGCATCAAGAGCGTGCTGCGCCGCGTGAAGGCGGCGCCGGCCGCGGCTGGACAGGCAGCGCCGGTCACGGCTCCCGAAGGCCGCAGCCTCAAGTTCGGTTCGCTCGTGCTCGACCTCGACGCGCGCCGCCTGGCGGACGCATCGGGCAGCCCGATCGAGCTGACCGCCATGGAATTCGACCTCCTGCAGGCGCTGGCGACGCGGCCGAACCGGGTGCTGTCGCGCGGCCAGCTGCAGGAATTCGCCCACGGCCGGACGGTCGATGAGAGCGACCGCTCCATCGACATCCGGGTGACGCGCCTGCGCAAGAAGATCGAGCCCGACCCCGAACATCCCCGCTTCATCAAGACCGTGCGCGGCGAAGGCTATGTCTTCGTCCCCGGCGGCGGCTGATCCGTGGCCGACGGCGACCAGGCTCTGGAAGCCGGGCAGACGGTTCCCTTCGACCGCCTGTTCGACGACCGCGTGATCGCGCCGGACGGGCGGCTCGACCGCGCCATCCTCAACCGCCTGTTCGACGCCATGCCGATGCGCGTCACGGCGCTCGACGCCGAGCGTCGCTTCGTCTTTGCCAACCAGGCAGCGCTCGCCATGCTCGGCAAGCGCCTGGACGAGGTGGTGGGCCGCAGCGTGCGCGAGGTCTTCGGGCCCGCCATCGACGAGCGCACGAGTCCGTTCGCGGAAAGGCTTGCCGCCGGCAATACCGTCAGCTGGGCAGACTGGATCGTCTATGCCGATGGCCAGCGCCGGCACGTCGAGCAGCTCTACTCACCCTGTTTCGGGCAGGCCGGCGAACTGATCGGCTACCTCACGCTGGTTCGCGACACGACGGATCTGAAGCAGCGTGAGGAAGCGCTGGAGGCGCGCATCGCTGCCCTCAACATCGCCGAGACGATCAACACGGCGATCATCAAGACCTCCATCGACCCGATCATGGTCGTGAATGAGCAAGGCACGCTGATCGACCTCAATCCGGCCGCCATGGCGACCTTCGGCTATTCCCGCGCCAATGCCGTGGGGCGGTCGATCGCCGAGCTGATCATTCCGCCGCACCTGCGCGAGAGCCACACGAGCGGCATGGCGCGCTACACCGCGACCGGCATGAGCCGCATCCTCGACCAGCGGATCACGGTCGACGCCCAGCGCGCCGATGGCACGGTGATCCCGATCGAGCTGACGATCTCGGAGATCAAGCTGCCGCAGCGGCGGGTGTTCACGGCCCACCTGCGCGATCTCACCACCACGCGCGCGGCCGAGCGGCAGTTGGAACAGCAGCGCGAGCGGCTGCACCAGGCCGAAAAACTCTCGGCCATGGGCTCGCTGCTCGCCGGCGTCGCGCACGAGTTGAACAACCCGCTGGCGATCCTCGTGGCGCAGTCGACGCTGCTGATGGAGACGGCGGCCAACGACGCCCAGAAGCGCCGCGCGGAGCGCATCCACGCCGCCGCTGAACGGTCGGGCCGGATCGTCAAGAGCTTCCTCGCCATGGCCCGCCAGCGGCCCGAGAAGCGCGAACCGACCAGCCTCAACGCGCTGGTCAAGGCGACCGCCGAGATGCTGGCCTACGGGCTGCGCACCCATGGTGTCGAGCTGTCGTTCGATCTGGAGGAGAGACTGCCGGCGATCGTCGCCGACCAGGATTTCCTGGGGCAGGTGGTCGCCAACCTCATGATCAACGCCCAGCACGCGCTGGCCGAGCAGCCCGACCCGCGCCGGATCAGGATCGTGACGCGAGGCGCGGGCCATCGCGTCCTCCTGGAGATCGCCGACAACGGTCCCGGCATTCCCGCCGAACTCGCCGAGCGCGTTTTCGAGCCCTATTTCACCACCAAGCCGGCAGGGGTCGGCACCGGCATCGGCCTCTCCATCTGCAAGACGGTGGTGGAATCGCACGGCGGCACGATCGACCATGCACGCGGACCCGGAGGCGGCGCGATCTTCACCGTATCGCTGCCGGCGGCGCCCTTGGGCGAGATTGTCGCGGACAGTCCCGACCTGTCGGCATCGGCGGGCCTCTCCATCCTCGTCGTCGACGACGAGGCTGACGTGCGCGAGGGCCTGGCCGAAATGCTCGAGCTGCTGGGCCACCGCGTGCTGCCGGCCCAGACCGCGCGCGAGGCGCTGGAGGGCGGCGGCGCCGAGGCGGCCGATCTGGTCTTCGTCGATCTCAGGATGCCCGGCATCGATGGCCTGCGCTTCCGCGACGCTGTGGTGGCGCGCAACCCCAAGCTCGCCGACCGGGTGGTGATCATGACCGGCGATGCGGTCGAGGGGCCGGGCGCCATCGAGCGCCACGGTGGCGAGGACCGGATCCCGGTCATGGAGAAGCCGTTCACGCTGGCCGACGTGCGCGAGACGCTGGCTGCCTTCGCCTGACGCTGCCCCGGAGTCTTCGCTCCGATCCGTGGAGTCGAACCGCGGAGCGCCGGAGTCGAACAATCCCCGGCATGCGCCGATGCCTGAGTCTTCGCGCGCAGCGGTAAGCATTCGTTAACCGGAATGACTCGAGCGCGTCGCCGATCGACTCGCCGACCGCGCGACAAGACTCCACTAGTGGCCGGCTCGACTCGGAGACACCACATCTGGTCGGGAACGAATCAGGATTCGACCGGAGTCACTGATTCGACCCCGGTTCGTTCCAGACTCGTTCCGGGCGTGAACGGATCCACCGCCGATACCGAAATGTCACGCACGTCCCTGTGCCGGCGTGATACAGAAAGCGCCGAATGACCCTGTCGCTTCCGCCACTGCCCCCCGCCCTCCGCGGGCGTGGGGTAACCGCAGTCCTTGGCCCCACCAATACGGGCAAGACGACGCTCGCCATCGAGCGGCTGCTGGCGCATCCCTCGGGCCTCATCGGACTGCCGCTGCGCCTGCTCGCGCGGGAGGTCTATGCCAAGCTCGTCGCGCGCGCGGGCGAGGGCGCCGTGGCGCTCGTCACTGGCGAGGAGAAGATCAAGCCGCCAGGTGCGCGCTACTGGGTGGCCACCGTCGAGGCCATGCCGCTCGACATCGACGTGTCGTTCCTTGCCATCGACGAGATCCAGATCGCCGGCGACCTCGAGCGCGGCCATGTCTTCACCGACCGCATCCTGAACCGGCGCGGGCGCGACGAGACCATGCTGCTCGGCGCCGCCACCATGCGCGGCCTGATCGAGAGGCTGATCCCCGGCGCCAACATCATCACGCGGCCGCGCTTCTCGAACCTGATGTTCGCCGGCGAGAAGAAGCTGACGCGGCTGCCGCAGCGCACCGCGATCGTCGCCTTCTCGGCCGACGAGGTCTATGCCATCGCCGAGCTGATCCGCCGCCAGCGCGGCGGCGCCGCCGTGGTGCTGGGCGCGCTGTCGCCGCGCACGCGCAACGCCCAGGTCGAGATCTACCAGTCCGGCGATGTCGACTATCTGATCGCCACCGACGCCATCGGTATGGGGCTCAACCTCGACGTCGACCATGTCGCCTTCGCCGCCGACCGGAAATTCGACGGCTATCAGTTCCGCCGCCTCAACCCGGTCGAGTTCGCCCAGATCGCGGGACGGGCGGGCCGCTCCAACCGCGACGGTACATTCGGCTCGACGGGCCGCTGCCCTCCGCTGGAGGACGACCTTGTCCAGGCGCTGGAGAGCCATGCCTTCGACGGCGTGAAGGTGCTCCAGTGGCGCAACACCAATCTCGACTTCTCGTCGGTCGAAACACTACTCGCGAGCCTGGACGTGGTGCCGACCGAGCCGGGCCTGACGCGCTCGCCGATCGCGGTCGACCAGCGCGTGCTCGAACTGGTGTTGAAGGACCCCGACGTGCGCGCCCGCGCGAAGGGCCGGGAAGCCGTCGCCAAGCTCTGGGATGCCTGCCTGATGCCTGACTACCGCCGGATTTCACCGGCGAGCCATGGCGAGCTGGTGGTGGCCCTCTACGGCCACCTGACCGGCCGCAAGGGCCGTATGCCTTCCGACTGGATCGCCACCCAGGTCGCCTTCGCCGACCGCACCGACGGCGACATCGATACGCTGTCCAACCGGATCGCCCATATCCGGACCTGGACCTTCGCGGCCAACCGTCCGGACTGGGTCGACGACCCCGTCCATTGGCAGGCCGAGACACGCCGGGTGGAGGACATTTTGTCCGATGCCCTCCATGAACGCTTGACGCAGCGCTTCGTCGACCGCAGGACGAGCGTGCTGATGCGGCGCCTAAGGGAAAACACCATGCTCGAGGCCGAGATCACCAAGACCGGCGACGTGACCGTCGAGGGCCAGCACGTCGGCCGGCTCGAGGGCTTCCGCTTCGCGCCCGACCCGCAGGCCGGTGACGGCGAGGCCGGCAAGGCATTGCGCGCCGCCGCGTCCAAGGCGCTGGCGAGCGAAATCGACTCACGCGCCGAGAAGCTGTCAGCCGCCGGCGACGACGCCTTCATCCTGTCGAGCGATGGCACCATCCGCTGGCATGGCGAAGCGGTGGCAAAGCTCGGGTCCGGCGAGAAGATCCTGTCGCCGCGCGTGCGCATCCTCTCCGACGAGCACCTGACGGGTGGCCCGCGCGACCAGGTCCAGGCGCGGCTCGACCTCTGGGTCCATGCCCAGATCGAGAAGCAGCTCGGCCCGGTTCTGGCGCTCGAGAAGTCCGAGGAGCTGACCGGGCTCGCGCGCGGCGTTGCCTTCCAGCTTGGCGAGGCGCTGGGCGTCGTCGAGCGGCCAAAGGTGGCCGATGACGTGAAGCAGCTCGACCAGGAGGCGCGCTCCGCGCTGCGCAAGCTTGGCGTCCGCTTCGGCGCTTATCACATCTACCTGCCGGCAACGCTGAAGCCCGCCCCGCGCGCCATGGCGCTGCAGCTGTTCATGCTCAAGAACGACATGCTCGAGCAGAAGGGCCTCGCCGAACTGCCGGCTCTCGCCGCCTCCGGCCGGACCTCGATCGCGGTCGATCCGGAGATCAATCGTGATCTCTATCGCCTCGTCGGCTTCCGGGCGCTCGGCACGCGCGCGGTGCGTGTCGACATCCTCGAGCGGCTTGCCGACATCATCCGCCCGGCGCTGGCCTGGCGTTCGGGCACGCCTTCGCCCGAGCCGGCCGGGCACTTCCCCGGCGGCGGCTTCACAGCGACGGTCGCCATGACCTCGCTGGTTGGCTGTTCGGGCGAGGATTTCGCCTCGATCCTCAAGGGCCTCGGCTACCGCATGGAGAAGCGCCCCGCGCCGCCGCCGAAGCCGGTGGAGGTTGCGGTCCCGGCCGCCGTGGCGGAGACGCCGGTTGCCGAAGTTTCGGCTGACTCTTCTCTCGAGGAGCCTGGCGCAGAGACGGTCGAACCGGCGGTCGACGCTCCTGCCGACGCTGCAGTCGTCGTCGATACCGTCGAGGAGGCTGTGGCCGCCGATGCCCTGCCGGCCGAAGCCGTGGCTACGGCTGAGGTCGTGGCTGCTGCTCCCCCAACCGAGGTTCCCGTCGCCCCGACCGTCGATGTCGTCGCACCGGATTTCGAGGCGCCGGCCCTGGCCGAGCCTGTTGCCCCGGACGGTCAGGTCGCCGCGGAGGCGCATGTTGCAGGGGAAGCGCCTGTCGTCGTGGATGCGGCTCCGGCGGAGGATACGAACGCGGAGGCAAGTACCGAAGCCGCGCCCGCTGCCGAGCCGGCGATGGTCGAGGTCTGGCGTCCCGGCGGTCGCGTGGACGGCGAGCGCCAGCCCCGCCGCGACTTCCGGAAAGGTGGAGAACGGGGGGGCGAGCGCAGCGGCGAGCCCGGCCAGCGCCGCGACCAGCGACCGCGCCAGGGACAACCCCGGGATGGGCAACCCCGTGACGGGCAGCCTCGGGATGGCCAGCCGCGCGACGGACAGCCCCGGCACGGGCGGCCGCGGCCACCCCGCGACGGCCAGTCACCGGCCGAGAACCGTGCTCCCGATGCACCGCGCGAAGGTGCGCCGGAGGGTGAGCGCCGCGAGGGTGGCAGGCCGCCGCGCCGCGACTTCTCGAAGTTCAAGGACTTCCGGGCCAAGAGTGGCGACGGCGGACGTCCGGGGCGGCCGCCGCGCGACGATCGTTCTGATTTCCGTGCCCTGCAGCAGCAGGAGCGTGCGCCCCGCAAGGAGCGCGAGCCCGATCCGAACTCGCCCTTCGCCAAACTGGCGGCGTTGAAGGAAGCGATGACCAAGAAGCCGTGAGGCGCCATTGACCGAGATCGGCAGGCTGCGCGTTGACAAGTGGCTGTGGTTCGCCCGCGTGGTGAAGACCCGCAGCGCGGCAACCAAACTCTGCGAGGACGGATCGGTCCGGCTCAATGGCGCAAGGCTCGACCAGGCGCACAAGCCGGTGCGGCTGGGCGACGTGCTCACCATCGCCCTGACGGGTGGGGTCAAGGTGCTGAAGGTCGTCTCGCTCGCCGAGCGCCGCGGGCCCTACAGCGAGGCGCAGCACATCTACGAGGATCTCTCGCCCGAGCCGCCGCGCTTTGATCCGCCCCCGCCGGTGGTCGCGCGCGATGCCGGCAGCGGCCGGCCGACCAAGGCCGAACGGCGCGAGACGGATCGGCTGAAGGACTGGGGCGACTGACCCGCCCTCACGGGAGTTTCCGGTCGCCGGATTTCTCTTGCTTTGGGAAGGCTGTTCGGAATAACGAACGATCTGACTGACGAGAGAAACGCGACAGCTTCGTTCCATGGTCCGCGCCCAGCGCCTTTCCGATGATCCCGCCCGCCGCCAGGCAGACGACCCGGCTGGCGATGTCGCGCGTTTCGGAGCGGACGAGCCCCTGCTGCTCGATGCCGGTGTGGCGCTTTCGCCGTTCCAGATCGGCTACAAGACCTACGGCACGCTCAATGCCGACAAGTCCAATGCCGTGCTCGTCTGTCATGCCCTGACCGGCGACCAGCATGTCGCGAGCGACAATCCCGTGACGGCCAAGCCGGGCTGGTGGGAGATCATGATCGGCCCCGGCAAGCCGATCGACACCGACCGCTATTTCGTCATCTCGTCCAACGTGCTCGGCGGCTGCATGGGCACGACCGGGCCGGCGTCCACCGATCCAACGACCGGCCAGCCCTATGGTCTGTCGCTGCCGCTGATCACCATTCCCGACATGGTGCGCGCGCAGGCCATGCTGGTGAAGCGGCTCGGCATCGACAGCCTGTTCTGCGTGCTTGGCGGCTCGATGGGCGGCATGCAGGTGCTGCAATGGGCCGCCCAGTACAAGGACATGGTCTTCTCGGCCATGCCGATCGCGACGGCCGCGCGCCATTCGGCGCAGAATATCGCGCTGCACGAGGTCGGCCGACAGGCGATCATGGCCGATCCCGAGTGGCGTGGCGGGCGTTACCTGCTCGAGGATGCGCGGCCCTCGGCCGGCCTCGCCGTGGCGCGCATGGCCGCGCACATCACCTATCTTTCGGATGCCGCCCTGCACCGCAAGTTCGGCCGCCGTTTCCAGGACCGCGACGCGCCGACCTTCTCCTTCGATGCCGATTTCCAGGTGGAGAGCTACCTGCGCTACCAGGGCGAGGCCTTCGTCGAGCGGTTCGACGCCAATTCCTATCTCTACGTGACACGGGCGATGGACTATTTCGACATCGCCGCCGAGCATGACGGGTCGCTCGCCAAGGCGTTCGCGGGCACGAAGACGCGCTTCTGCATCGTCTCCTTCACCTCCGACTGGCTGTTTCCGACGGCGGGCTCGCGTGCGGTGGTCCATGCGCTGAATGCCGCCGGCGCCTCGGTCTCCTTCGCCGAGATCACCTCTGACAAAGGCCATGATGCCTTCCTGCTCGATGAGCCGGAGCTGTTCGCCATCACGCGCGGCTTCCTTGCCTCGGCCGCGCGGGCGCGGGGGATCGCATGAACCGGCATCGCATGAGACCGACAGCATGAGCCCTGACCTCACCATGGCAGCAGTGCCGGGGCCCATCCGTGCGGACTATCTCGTCGTCTCGCGCATGATCGAGCCGGGCTCGAAAGTGCTGGATGTCGGCTGCGGCGATGGCGGGCTTCTGAAGCTGCTGCGCGACGAGAAGGGTGTCGACGGGCGCGGCATCGAGCTGTCGCGCGAGGGCGTCAACCGGTGCGTCGCCGAGGGCCTTGCTGTCGTGCAGGGCGATGCCGACACCGACCTTGCCTTCTATCCCGATGATGGCTTCGACGTGGTGATCCTGTCGCAGACCATCCAGGCGACCCGCGCGCCGCGCGTCGTGCTGGAGCACATGCTGCGCATCGGCAAGCGGGCCATCGTGTCATTCCCGAATTTCGGCCACTGGCGCCTCAGGATGCAGCTCGTCACGCGCGGGCGCATGCCGACCTCCGAAAACCTGCCCTACCACTGGTACGACACGCCCAATATCCACTTCTGCACGATCCGCGACTTCGTCGACCTGGTGCGGGAGGTGGGCGCCGCGATCGAGCATTCCACCGCGCTCGACTGGCACGGCCGCGAGGTCCGGGTGAACGCGCCCTGGTGGTTCTGGAACTTCTTCGGCGAGCAGGCCGTGTTCAAGCTGAACCGGAAGGGCTAGGGTCGGCCTCCCTCGGGAGACGTTTCATGCCGCTGGTCGCCAACATCCTCGTCGCCGTCGTCGCGCTGCTGCACGTCGCCTTTCTGGTCATCGAGATGTTCTTCTGGAACACGCCGTTTGGCCATCGCTCGTTCAACCTGACGCCGGACTTTGCCTCGCAGTCGGCGGTGCTGGCGGCGAACCAGGGCCTTTACAACGGCTTCCTTGCGGCGGGCCTCGTCTGGAGCCTCGTCGCCCCGAAGACTATGGCCTTCGCGCTCAAGGTTTTCTTCCTCGGCTGTGTGATCGTCGCCGGTGTGTTCGGCGCGGCGACCGCCAAGACCTCGATCCTGTTCGTCCAGGCGCTGCCGGCGGCAGTGGCGCTCGCCTGCGTGTTCCTCGCCCGCGACAAGGCCTGATCAGGCGCGCCCGATCAGGCCTCCGCAGAATGCTACCAGCCGGTCCACGTCCTCGTCCGTGTTGTAGTAGTGCGGCGAGGCGCGGACGAGTGGCGGCAACCCGCGCGTCTCGGCATCGATCCGTGTGCTCGACGGATTCGAGGCACCGATGGTGATGCCGGCTTCCGCCGCTGCCGCCACCACGGCGGGCGCCTTCCTGCCATCAATGGTGAAGCTGACAATAGCCGACGGATTGCGGCCGAGGTCGCGGATGGTCACGCCGTCAAGCGCCCGCAATCCCTCCCGCAGCCGGCCCGAGAGGTGGCGGCAGCGCTGTTCGATCGCCGCCATGCCGATGTCCAGCGCATAATCGACGGCGACGCCGAGCCCCGCCCGCGCCGCATAATTGTTCTCCCAGGTCTCGAAACGGCGGGCATCGTCGCGCAATTCGTAGCGATCGCGCGCGACCCAGACGGCCGAGAAGTGGTCGATCATCGGCGGCTCGATAGTCTGGAGCAGCGATCGGCGCACATAGAGGAAACCGGTGCCGCGCGGTCCGCGCAGGAACTTCCGTCCCGTCGCCGAGAGGATGTCGCAGCCGAGCGCCTCGACATCGACCGGCATCTGGCCGACCGCCTGGCAGGCGTCAAGCAGGTAGGGGATGCCGTGGGCGCGGGCGATGCGGCCGACCGCCGCCGCCGGATTGGCCAGCCCGCCATTGGTTGGCACCCAGGTGATCGATATGAGCTTGACCCGGCCGTCGATCATCCGTTCCAGCGCGGCAAGATCGATCTCGCCGGTCGCATCGCTCGGGATCACGTCGATAGCGAGGCCGGTGCGCTTCGCCATCTGGAGATAGGCGACATAGTTCGCGCCGTATTCGGCCTCGCAGGTCAGGATGCGGTCGCCGGCCGAGAACGGCAGGCCATAGAAGGCCATCTGCCAGGCGACCGTGGCGTTCTCCATCAAGGCGATCTCGTCGGGCGCGGCATTGATGAGCCGCGCGACCGAGCCATAGACGCCGTCGAGCCGGGCCGCCTCGCGGTCGGCCGCCGCATAGCCGCCTATCTCGGCCTCGAGGTCGAGATGCGCCGTCATGGCGTCCACGACCTGGCGCGGCATCAGGCCCGCGCCGGCATTGTGCAGGTAGGCGCGCCGGGTGGCGGCGGGCACGTCGGCGCGGATGCGGGCGAGGTCGAGGGCCATGGCGGTGCTCGGGTGGATCAGTAGGTGCCGGGATATTGCCCGCCATCGACGAGGATGCTCTGTCCCGTGATGAAGCCGGCATGGGCCGAGCAGAGGAAGGCGATGGTCGCGCCGATTTCCGCCGCCTCGCCGTAGCGACCCGCGGGATTCTGCGCGCCGCGCTCGGCCCAGATGTCGTCGAAGGGGCGTCCGGTCATCTCGGCGAGCTTGTCGACATGGTGCTTCTGCGCGTCGGTGGCGACGATGCCCGGCAGGACATTGTTGATGGTGACGCCCTTCGCGATGGTCTGTCGCGACAGTCCCGCGACGAAGCCGACGAGGCCTGAGCGCGCGCCATTGGAGAGCCCCATCTCGGCCTGCGGGATCTTCACTGAACGCGAGACGATGTTGACGATGCGCCCGAAGCCGCGCGCCATCATGCCGTCCACGGTCGCCTTCATCAGGGCGATGGGGCTGAGCATCATGGCGTCCAGCGCCGCGATCCAGTCGTCACGGGTCCAGACGCGGAAATCGCCCGGCGGCATGCCGTCGGCATTGTTGATGAGGATGTCGGGGCTGGGGCAGGCGGCAAGGACGGCGGCGCGTCCGGCTTCGGTCGTCACGTCGCCCGCGACCGGCGTCACCGGCACGTCAAAGCGCTGCCGGATATCGGCGGCGGCCGCTTCCAGGCGTTCCGCGTCGCGCGCCAGAATGGTGATGGCGACGCCCTCGGCGGCGAGCATGTCTGCGGTTGCCCGCCCCATGCCGCGGCTACCGCCGCAGATGATCGCCGATTTGCCCTTCAGTCCCAGATCCATGGGCGGCAGTCATAGATCGACGCGGCTGGCTTGTCTCGTCTTGCCGCCAGCGGAACCGCCATGCCGGATCAGGCGGGGATCAGCTTTCGCTCGGCTTCGATGAGCTTCTTGATCTCCGGCCGGCAGGAGCCGCAATTGGTACCGGCCTTCAGCGCCAGGCCGACCGCGTCGACATCGCAGGCGCCCGCGACGATCGCCGCGCGGATCGTGTTCAGCCCGACGGCGAAACAGGCGCAGACGGTCGGCCCGGCATCGGCGAGGCCATCGGGGGAGCGCCCGGAGAGCAGTGCCTTGCGCGAGGCGGGCGGCAGGTCGTTCAGGCCGAACTGCGTCTCGATCCAGTTCCAGGAGGGTCGTCCGCCAAGGGCAAGGAACAGCACGGCCTCAAGACGCCCGACCCGGAACACTGCCGCGCGATAGATGCCACGCGCCGCGTCACTCATCTCGGTGACGGTGCCGTCGTCGCCGGCCAGAGCGCTTGCGAGCGCGCGCCCGTCGACCAGTTGGTCGGAGGCGAGCACCGTGCCAATGCCCCCCTCGACCGCCGCGCGTGCCCAGCGCAGGCCGTCGGGCAGGGTGACGGGGTCGCGGGACAGGACGAATCCCTCCACGAGCGTCTCGACCCTCGTGACGCTGGCAGGCGTCGCCTTCATCTCAGGCTGGCCGGAATAGGGGTCGGCGAAGGGCTGGACGAGCGCGCCGACGCGGGCCGCGCTGGCGGTCTCGTCATTCCAATGGATCGGCGCGAAGACGGCACCGCGCGCCTGGCCGTCGCTCAGCACGGCGCGCAGCGTCGCCTCGCCGTAGCTGGTCTCGAGCCGGACGAAATCCCCCTCCGCGGCACCGATGGCGGCGGCGTCGTCAGGGTGGAGTTCGGCGAAGGGCTCGACGATATGGCGGCCGAGCGTCGGCGAGCGGCCGGTGCGCGTCATCGTGTGCCAGTGATCGCGGACGCGGCCGGTGTTCAGCAGGAACGGGCGTGCCTCATCCGGCTCGGCCTTCAGGGCCGGCGGATCGATGGCGATCATCCGGGCCCGGCCGTCGGCGGTGAAGAAGCCGCCTTCGGCGAAGAAGCGTTTGTCGGCGGTGTCGTTCGGCCGCTTCACGGGCCACTGGAGCGGCGGCAGGGCATCGAATTCGGTGTCCGACAGGTGGGCGAGCCCACCGATGTCGAAATCGCGCGACCCGCGATTCTCGAAGGCCGACAGGGCGGCATGTTCGCGGAACACGGCCGCGACGCCGTCCCAGGAGAAGGCCTCGGCGAAACCCATGCGTTTCGCCACCTCGGCGACGATCCACCAGTCCGGCTTCACCTCGCCCGGCAGCGGCAGGAAGGGCCGCTGGCGCGTGATGCGGCGCTCCGAATTGGTGACCGTCCCGTCCTTCTCGCCCCAGGCGGCGGCGGGCAGCAGGATATGGGCGCCGGAATTGACCGTGTCGTTCGAGAGGACGACCTCGGAGACGACGAGGTGGTCGAGGCCGCCGAGCGCGCGACGGACATGGTCGGCCTTCGGCAGGCTGACCGCCGGATTGGTCGCCATCACCCAAAGCGCCCTGACGGTACCGGCCTCGACCGCGTCGAACATCTGCACGGCCTTCAGCCCCTCGCGCTCGGCCATGCGGGGCGCGCCCCAGAACCGGCCGACGCGATCGACCTCGGTCGAGGAGAAGCCCATATGGGCGGCCAGCATGTTGGCAAGGCCGCCAACCTCGCGGCCGCCCATGGCATTGGGCTGGCCGGTGAGCGAGAAGGGCCCCATGCCTGCGCGGCCAATGCGGCCGGTGGCAAGGTGACAGTTGAGGATGGCCGAGACCTTGTCGGTGCCCTGCGCGGACTGGTTGACGCCCTGGCTGTAGAGCGTGACGACCTTGCCGGTTGCGCGAAACCAGTCGAACAGCGTCCGGACGTCGTCTTCGGCGAGGCCGCAGGTCCGCGCGGTCGAGGCGATGGTCGGCGCGATATCGCGGGCGCGCGACAGCGCCTCGTCGAAGCCGCTGACATGGACCTCGACATAGGCCCGGTCGACGGCGCCGGCCTCGACGAGATGGACGAGCAGGCCGGAGAACAGTGCGCCGTCCATGCCGGGCTTCACTGCCAGCATCAGGTCGGCATCGGCGGAGGTCGCGGTGCGCCTGGGATCGACCACGACGATCCTCGCGCCACGCGCCGCCTTGTTCGCGACCATGCGCTGCCACAGGATCGGGTGGCACCAGGCCGCGTTCGAGCCGACGAGGACGAGGAGATCGGCGCTGTCGAGATCTCCATAGGTTCCGGGAACCGTATCCGAACCGAAGCCGCGGCGATGGCCGGCCACCGAGGAGGCCATGCAGAGCCGCGAATTGGTGTCGACATTGGCGGTGCCGACGAAGCCCTTCATCAGCTTGTTGGCGACGTAGTAGTCCTCGGTCAGGAGCTGGCCCGACAGGTAGAACGCCGTTGCGTCCGGGCCATGCCGCTTCGCCGTCGTGTCGAAGGCCTCCGCGACCGCGTCGAGCGCGCTCTGCCAGGAGACCCGCTCCAGCGTGCCGGAGCGCGCGCGGATCATCGGGTGCAGCAGGCGGCCTTCGAGAGAGACGGTCTCGCCCAGCGCCGAGCCCTTGACGCAAAGCCGGCCGCGATTGGCCGGATGGGTCGGGTCGCCGGCCACCGTTACCTGCCCGCCGGCATCGACACTGGCGATAACGCCGCAGCCGACCCCGCAATAGGGGCAGGCCGTGGCAACCGGGCTCGGCAGGTGCGAGTGGGCGGTCATGCGTTCCTCAGGCCGCTTCCGCCAGCGCGCGGCCGAAGACGACCGCCTCGCGGAGACGGCCTAGCGGTTGGCCACCGCGGATCAGGTCGAGATACCAGAGCGCGTCGGAGGCCTCGCCGAACAGGATCGCGCCCACCAGCGCGTCGTCCTTCAGCACCAGCTTGCGACAGGTGCCGAGGCCCGGGTCGCGCCAGACGATCACTTCGGTGCCGGGCTCGCCGATGAAGTCGCCGGCCGAGAAGACCGGCACACCGGAGACCTTGAGATTGGTCGAGAGCACCGTGCCGCCATAGGCGGCCGACTTGCCGGCCAGGTGCCGGGCCAGCACCGCGGCCTGCTGGTAGGCCGGTTCGACCAGGCCGTAGCAGGTGCCGCGATGCTCGGCGCATTCGCCGATGGCGTGAATGACTGGATCGGAGGTCGCCAGTTGGTCGTCGACCACGGTGCCGCGATTGACGGTGAGGCCGGCCAGCCGCGCGAGATCGGCGTTCGGGCGGATGCCGACCGCCGAGACCACCATGTCGGCGGCGAGGCGCCGGCCATCGGCGAGTAGCACCGTCTCAACGTATTCGTCGCCTTCGATCGCTGCTGTATCGGCGCCGAGAAGCACCTTTATGCCGCGCTCCTCCAGAGCCGCCTTCAGCATGCTGGCCGCTTCGGGGTCGAGCTGGCGCTCCATCAGACGGTCCATCAGATGGACGAGTGTCACGCGCGTGCCCGCGAGCGCGAGGCCGTAGGCTGCCTCGATGCCGAGCAGTCCGCCGCCGATGACGATAGCGCGCGTCGCCGGGCTTGCGGCGGCAAGCATGGCGGACACGTCGTCATGGTCGCGGAACGTGACGACGCCGGGCAGGTCCATGCCGGGCTTCGGCAGGCGGATCGGATGGGAGCCGGTCGCCAGCACAAGCTTCGCGTAGGGCAGGCGCGCGCCGTTCTCCAGCAGCACCTCGCGGCCGTCGCGGTCGATCGATACGGCGCGCTGGCCATAGACCAGCGTCACGCCCTGCTTCTGCCACCAGGACCGCGGCTTGAGTTCGGTCTCCTCGCGAGCCACTTCGCCGGCCAGCACGGAAGACAGCAGGACGCGGTTATAGGCGAGCGTCGGCTCGGCACCGACGACCAGCACCGAGTAGCGGCCGAGGGCCTGCTTGCCGAGTTCCTCGGCGAAGCGCGCCGCCGCCATGCCGTTGCCGATGACGACGAGAGGTTCGGACATGAGCCTCGCGCCTCAGGCGGCTTCGACGAAGGCGTGGCGTTCGTAGAGGAACTTCAGCACCGCCTCGCGCGCCTTGATGTAGGTCGGGTTGGCGACCAGTTCGAGGCGCTTGCGCGGACGGGCCAGGGTGACGTCGAGAATCTCGCCGATGGTCGCCGAGGGACCGTTGGTCATCATGATGATCCGGTCGGAGAGCAGCACCGCCTCGTCGACGTCATGGGTGATCATGATCATCGTGTTCTTCAGCGTCGCGTGGATCTGCATGACCGAGTCCTGCAGGTGCGCGCGGGTCAACGCGTCGAGGGCGCCGAAGGGCTCGTCGAGCAGGAGGATCTTGGGCTGCATGGCGAGCGCGCGGGCGATACCGACGCGCTGCTTCATGCCACCCGAGATCTCGCCGGGGCGGCGATCCTTGGCGGGCACCATGTGGACGAGCTCGAGCTTGTGCATGGTCCATTCATGCCGCTCGGCCTTGGACTTGCGGCCGGAGAACACCTTATCCACCGCCATGCGGACATTGTCGTAGACGGTGAGCCAGGGCAGCAGCGAGTGGTTCTGGAACACCACGGCGCGATCGGGCCCGGGATCGTTGACCTCCTTGTTCTCCAGCAGCACCGCTCCCGACGTCGCCTGTGTCAGCCCGGCGATGATGTTGAGGAGGGTCGACTTGCCGCAGCCGGAATGGCCGATGATCGAGACGTATTCGCCCTCCTCGATGGCCACGTTGATGTCACGCAGCACGTTGTTGGACACGCCGTTGCGGGTGAAGGTCTTCTCGACCTGTTCGACGAGGAGATAGGGAACCTGCTTGGCCATTTCAGCTCTCCTCAGTTCGCCGCCGTGCCGCGGGTGACGATGGTGGCAAGGCCCGCGATCAGCCGGTCGAGCACGAAGCCGATCAGGCCGATGTAGACGAGGGCGATGATGATGTCGGGCAGCTTGGACGAGTTCCACGCGTCCCAGATGAAGAAGCCGATGCCGACGCCGCCAGTGAGCATCTCGGCCGCCACGATGGCGAGCCAGGCAAGGCCGACGCCGATCCTCAGGCCCGTGAAGATGTAGGGCGCGGCGGAGGGCAGCATGATCTTCCAGAAGAACTCGAACTGGTTCAGCCGCAGCACGGCCGAGACGTTGCGGTAGTCCTGCGGGATGTTGCGGACGCCGACCGAGGTGTTGATCAGGATCGGCCAGATCGCGGTGATGAAGATGACGAAGATCGCGCTCGGATTGGCGTCGCGGAAGGCGGCGAGCGAGATCGGCAGCCAGGCGAGCGGCGGCACCGTCCGCAACACCTGGAAGATCGGGTCGAGGCCGCGCATCGCCCAGGTCGACTGGCCGACCAGCGTGCCGACCAGGATGCCGACGATGGCGGAGAGGCCGAAGCCGATGGCGACGCGCTGCAATGAGGTCAGCACGCGCCAGCCGAGACCGATGTCCTGGGAGCCGTTGACGAAGAACGGGTCGAGGATGAGGTCGCTCGCTTCCTTCCAGACGCGCGAGGGCGGCGGCAGGGTGGCGTTCGGTCCGGAGCAGAGGATCTCCCAGAGGAGCAGCATCAGCGCCAGCATGACCAGCGGTGGCACGACCGCGGTCGCGACCGCGACGGCCTTGGGTTTCAGCCAGTCGAGCGCCGAAGTCGCGGCCTTGGGCGTGAGCTGGATCACCTCGGCGGTCGCGGCGACGATCGGCTCCACCGGGCTGACGGTTTCCACAGCTCTCAATGCGGGTCGGGACATCATGGCTCTCGCGGCATGAGGGGAAGCGCCGCCCGGTCGCCCGGGCGGCTGGGTGGATCAGACCTGGGCGCGCTTGATCTTGAGCTGGCGCAGGTAGTCGGAGGGGTTCGCGGGATCGAATTTCACGCCGTCGAAGAAGGTCTCGACGCCGCGCGAGTCGGAGGTCGGCGCGCCGGCGACGCCGAGCGTCTTGGCGGCGGTGAGCCAGAGGTCGGAACGATTGGTCCTGTCGACCAGCGCCTTGATGTCGGTGGTCGGCTCGAACTTGCCCCAGCGGATGTTCTCGGTGACGAACCAGGTGTCGAGGCTCTTCCAGGGATAGGAGGCAGCGCCTCCCTCGCCCCAGAACTTCATGCGCAGCGGCGAATCCGAGACGGTGCGGCCGTGGCCGTAATTGATGTTGCCCTTGAGGCGGCCGTTGATGTCGTTGACCGGTACGTTGAACCACTGGCGGCGGCCGACGATCTGGGCCAGCTCTTCCTTGTTCTCCAGCTTGTCGCACCATTGCTGGGCTTCCATCACGGCCATCAGGATGGCCTGGGTCGCCTTCGGATTGGCGTCGACCCAGTCGGCGCGCATGCCGAGGATTTTCTCAGGATGTTTGAACCAGAGTTCGCCGGTGGTGATGGCGGTGTAGCCGATGTTCTGGTTGACGAGCTGCTCGTTCCACGGCTCGCCGACGCAGAAGCAGTCCATGTTGCCGACCTTCATGTTCGCCACCATCTGCGGCGGCGGCACGGTGATCACCTTGATGTCGGTGTCGGGATCGATACCGCCGGCGGCCAGCCAGTAGCGGATCCACAGGTCATGGGTGCCGCCCGGGAAGGTCATGGCGGCGGTCAGTTCCTTGCCCTGAGCCTTCTTGCGCTCGAAGGCGGCCTTCAGCGGCGAGGCATCCTTCTGGACGTTGAGATCCTTGTACTCGTTGGAGACGGAGATCGCCTGGCCGTCCTCGTTGAGGTTGAGCAGCGTGTACATTGGCAGCGGCTGGCCGTTCTGCATCACCTTGCCGGCGGTGTAGAGATGGGTCTTGGGCCTGAGGATGTGGCCGCCGTCGATGCCGTTGGCCTTGGTCCCGAGCGCCATGTTGTCGCGCGTCGCGCCCCACGAGGCCTGCTTCGAGATGTCCATGTCGGGCACGCCATGCTTGGCGTAGAAGCCCTTCTCCTTGGCGATGATCATCGGCGCCGCGTCGGTCAGGGCGATGTAGCCGAGCTTGGTGCCCTTGACCTCGGGACCCGCGCCCTGCGCGAAAGCGCCTGCCGGCAGGGCGGCCTTGGCGGCGGCGAGGAGGGCGACGGTCGCCGCGGTCTCCCGCAGGAAGGCGCGGCGGTCGAGCCGCCGGGCGGAAGCGGGGGACTTGTCCTGCAAGGTCTTGGTCATTCTGTCGGTCCCGGTTGCGGCCAGAGGCGCTGTTGAACTCGTTTCCCTCGGGGTCCGGCGCCATTCGGCGTCCGGCTGTTTCCTCATTCGCCGCCCGGTTGGCTCCGGGCACAAAAAAACCGCTGACATCGGTCCGATGCGTTGCCGTGCTCCCCATGAGCGGGCGATGCTCTCGAACGTCTGTCAGCGGCGTTGCTGATGACCCTGCGCTGGGCCACTCGCGATCCGACGGGGATTGCAAGCTCACCATTGGCTATTCAAGCCGCGTGCCAAGTAGGTCCGCAGCCGAAAAACGTCTTCTTTTCAAGATTCTAAGGTGTGGCGGCTCGCAGCCGGGCGCCGTCGGTGGCGACTGACTTTGCGCCATCCGCTGTCTGCGCCTGCCATTTCATTGTGCAGTGCACAGAAAATTCACAGCGCCGGTCTGGCGATGCCGCGCTGGTCGAAGAAGGTTAGATAGGTCGGGATGTCGCGGCCATCGAAGAGCGGCTCGATGATGCTGCCGACGGCATCGCCCGCGTCGGGTTCGGCCATGCCGGGGACGACGCCCGCGAACAGGTCTGGTCGCAGCAATGCCTCGATCCGCCCGCCCATGTCGGGGTCGAAGCGCGCCTGCCGCCAGCGGATCATCTGGGCGTAGAGCCAGGCCATGCGTGCCGCATCCGGGCGGGTCGCGCCGGGCACGTCGAAGCGGATGAAGTCCGGCACCGCGCGGGAGGCGCCGCCGGGCGCGAAGACCAGGCGGCCCTCGATGGTGCGCAGGACCAGCGGCGCGGCGACGTCGAGGTAGCGCGGATCGGCCAGCAGCTCGGCGAGCGCGACCGCATTGGCCGGATCGGCGCACCAGGCGGCCGCCTTCACCACCGCCGCGACAAGCGCGCGGGTGGCGCCGGGATCGCCGTCGGCGAGCGTGCCGCCGATTGCCAGCAGCTTCTCGGGGATCGCCCGGAACAGCGCGGAGGACGGTGCAACGATATGGCCGACGCCGCGGTCGACCGCGACCGAGTTCCAGGGCGAGCCAACGCAGAAGCCGTCGATCAGCCCGCGCTCCAGCGAGCCGACCATCAGCGGCGGCGGGATGACCACGAGCTGGACGTCCTCGTCCGGGTCGATGCCGCCGGCGGCGAGGAAGGCGCGCAGGATGTAGTTGTGGTTGGAGAACGGGAAGGTGATGCCGAAGGCGGGCGGGTTGAGGCCGGCCTCGCGCCGGCGAGCGATGGCCGCCACGATCAGCGGCAGCGCCGCCACGGGATCGTCCGGCACAGCGCCGATCTCGCGCGCGAAGGCGGTCGAGATGGTGATGGCGTTGCCGTTGAGCGCGAGCGTCACGGGAGCGATCATCGGCACCCTGACATGGCCGATGCCGGCGGCGCTGGCGAGCGCCAGCGGCGCGATCATGTGGGCAGCGTCGAACAGGCCGACCGAGAGCTTGTCGCGAATATTGGCCCAGGAGACCTCGCGGACGAGGTCGAGCTCGAGGCCGGCTTCGGCGGCAAAGCCCTGTTCGCGCGCGACGATCAGCGGCGCCGCATCGGTCAGCGGAATGAATCCGGCGGTGATCCGCTTCATCCGAGAATCTCCAGTCCGGTGACCACTGCCTGGGCAATCTCGGCGATCTTCTTCTTCTCGTTCATCGCCCGCCGGCGCAGCAGCGCGTAGGCCTCCTCCTCGGAGATGGTCTTGTGCCTCATCAGGAGGCCCTTGGCGCGCTCGACCACCTTGCGCTCCTCGAGGGCCGACTTCGCCTGGTCGAGCTCGGTCTGCAGCCGTGCATAGGCATGGAAGCGCGCCACGCACATGTCGAGGATCGACTTGACGCGTTCCTTCTTCAGCCCGTCGACCACATAGGCCGAGACCCCGGCTTCGATCGCCTTGTTGATCATGCCGGTGTCGGACTGGTCGACGAACATGGCGACCGGCCGTTTGACCAGCCTGGAAACCTGGAAGAGCTGTTCGAGGACGTCGCGCGAGGGGTTTTCCAGGTCGATGACCACCACGTCCGGATCGGCGGCGTAGAGCCGGGCGAGCAGGTTGGTCATCTCGTCGATGTGGACGATCTTCGTGTAGCCCGCCTCGCGCAGGCCATCCTCGATGATCGCCGCGCGCGAGCGGCTTTCATCGACGATGGCGATGGTGAGGCTGAGATCGCTCAGGGGCCGGCTCCGAACTTTGGCTGCAACGCGCGGGGTTATCGCACCGGCATCGGCCCGGCAACAAGCAGGTTCGGGGCCAGCGTCAGTAGACCGCCCGCCCGCCGGAAATGTCGAACACGGCGCCGGTGGAGAAGGCGCAATCCTCCGACGACAGCCAGGCGATCAGGGCGGCGGCCTCCTCGACCTGGAGGAAGCGGTTCATCGGGATCTTCGAGAGCATGAAGTCGATGTGCTCCTGCTTCATCTGGTCGAAGATCTCGGTCTTGGCGGCGGCGGGCGTGATGCAGTTGACCAGGATGTTCGAGGTCGCCAGTTCCTTGGCAAGCGACTTGGTGAGGCCGATCAGGCCGGCCTTCGAGGCCGAATAGTGCGAGGCATTGGGATTGCCCTCCTTGCCGGCGATCGAGGCGATGTTGACGATGCGACCGTAGCCCTTGCCGAGCATGACCGGGACGATGGCGCGGGAGGTCAGATAGGGCCCGACGAGGTTCACCTCGATCACGCGCCGCCAGACATCCGGCTGGAGCTCCCAGGTCTTGCCGTTGCCGCCGGTGATCCCCGCATTGTTGACGAGGATGTCGATGCCGCCATGGGCGGCGGCGGTGGCATCCGTCGCAGCCTGTACCGAGGCCTCGTCGGTCAGTTCGACGACATGGGTGGACACCTTGCCCTTCGCAGAAAGGGTCTTGGCCGCCGCGTCGAGCTTCGCCGCGTCGATGTCCCAGAGCCCGACGCTGGCGCCGGAAGCCAGCATGCGCTCGGCGGCGGCATAACCGATGCCACGCGCGCCGCCGGTGATGACCGCTGCGCGGCCCTTCAAATCGATTTGATTCATGCTTCTGTCCCTGGTTTCGTTTTCTCGGGGCCGTTAGGCCCTTGTCGTTATCGGGTGGCGACGATGAACAGGCGCGGGAAGGCAAGCAGCACCTTGCCGTCCGCCGCGGCCGGGTAGTGCGGCGCGATGGCCGCGCGATAGGCGGCGAGGTAGTCGTCCCGCTCCGCCGGCTCGAGCGGCCCGAGATAGCTGCGCAGCCGCGACCCCCTGAACCACTCGACGATACCCTCCACCCCGTCGAGCGGGTGGTTGTAGACCGTACGCCAGATATCGACCCGGGCGGCGTGCGGTTTCAGGAGGTTGTAATACCAGGCGGCCGTTCCGATCGGCGTATGGGCCTCCTCGGCATTGGCGAGCTTCGTCCCCCAGGGCCCGGCTTTCGCGGCCTCGCGCATGCCCACATGGCTGGGCTCGTCGAGATTGTCGGGCATCTGGATCGCGAGGCTGCCGCCCTCCGGCAGGAGGCCGGCGAGTCGCGGCAGGATGGTTTCGTGCCCACCGATCCACTGGAACACGGCATTGGAATAGATGATGTCGACGGGCGCGGCGGGGTCGGGTCGCCAGGTCTTGAGGTCGGCGACCTCGAAGGCGATGCTGCGGAGCCGTGCGCGCGCATTGGTGACCATGTCGGGCGAGGAATCGATGCCGACGATTTCGGCCTTGGGAAAGCGCTCCAGCAGCAGTTCGGTGGTGTTGCCCGGTCCGCAGCCGAGATCGACCACCCGGCGCGGCTCGCGCGTCGGCACGGCGTTGAGGAGATCGCGGGCCGGGCGCGTGCGCTCGTCCTCGAACTTCACATATTGCTTGGCCGACCAGTCCATGGACGCTTCTCCTAGACGCCGATGCCGAGCGACGGCAGTTTCAGCCCCTTCTCGCGCGCGCAGTCGATGGCGATGTCGTAGCCCGCATCGGCATGGCGCATGACGCCGGTGCCGGGATCGTTCCAGAGCACCCGGTAGAGCCGGGCCGCCGCCTCCGTCGTGCCGTCGGCGACGATGACCACGCCGGAATGCTGGGAATAGCCCATGCCGACCCCGCCGCCATGATGCAGCGACACCCAGGTGGCGCCGGAGGCGGTGTTGAGCAGGGCGTTGAGCAACGGCCAGTCGGAGACCGCGTCCGAGCCGTCCTTCATCGCCTCCGTCTCGCGGTTGGGTGAGGCGACCGAGCCTGAGTCGAGATGATCGCGACCGATCACGATCGGGCCGATCTCGCCGCGCGCCACCATTTCGTTGAAGGCGAGGCCGAGACGGTGCCGGTCGCCGAGCCCCACCCAGCAGATTCGGGCCGGTAGGCCCTGGAACTGGATGCGCTCCTTCGCCATGTCCAGCCAGGTGTGCAGGTGGGCGTCGTCGGGGATCAGCTCCTTCACCTTCGCGTCGGTCCTGACGATGTCTTCCGGGTTGCCGGTGAGCGACGCCCAGCGGAACGGCCCGATGCCGCGGCAGAACAGGGGGCGGATATAGGCCGGCACGAAGCCGGGGAAATCGAAGGCGTCCGCGACGCCCATGTCCTTCGCCATCTGGCGGATGTTATTGCCGTAGTCGAGCGTCGGCACGCCCATGCGATGGAAGTCGAGCATGGCCTTCACATGGGTCGCCATGGACTGCTTGGCGGCGATCTCGACGGATTTCGGGTTGCGCTCGCGCGCCTCCTCCCATTGCGCCAGCGACCAGCCGGCGGGCAGGTAGCCGTTGATCGGATCATGGGCCGAGGTCTGGTCGGTGACGACGTCAGGGCGGATGCCACGCGCGACCATGTCGGGGAAGACTTCCGCGGCATTGCCGAGCAGGCCGACGGAGACCGGCTTGCCGGCCTTGTGGGAGCGCGCGACGATCTCCAGCGCCTCGTCGATGGTCCTCGCCTCGGCGTCGAGATAGCGGGTCCTCAGCCGCATCTCGATGCGGCTCGGTTGGCATTCCACCGCGATCATGGAGGCGCCTGCCATGGTGGCGGCCAGCGGCTGCGCACCGCCCATGCCGCCCAGGCCGCCGGTGAGGATCCACTTGCCCTTGAGCGAGCCGCCGAAATGCTGGCGCGCGACCTCCGCGAAGGTCTCGTAGGTGCCCTGAACGATGCCCTGGCTGCCGATATAGATCCACGATCCCGCGGTCATCTGGCCGTACATCATCAGCCCGAGCTTATCGAGGTGATGGAAATGGTCCCAGTTGGCCCAGCCGGGCACAAGATTGGAATTGGCGATCAAGACGCGCGGCGCGTCGGCATGGGTGCGGAAGATGCCGACCGGCTTGCCGGACTGGACCATCAGCGTCTCGTCGGGATCGAGCGAACGGAGCGAGGCGACGATGCGGTCGAAACTCTCCCAGTCGCGCGCGGCGCGGCCGATGCCGCCATAGACGACGAGCTCGTTCGGGCGCTCGGCGACATCAGGATCGAGATTGTTCATCAGCATGCGGAGCGCTGCCTCGGCGCCCCAGGTCTTGGCCGACATTTCGAGGCCGTGCGGGGAGCGGATCAGGCGCGAATTGTCGAGACGGGTCGCCATGTCAGGCCTCCACTTGGGCTGCGGCTGCGAGGATCGCCGAGACGATCCGGTCGAGCACTGATTCCGTCTTCGCCGCCACGCCCTCTGCATAGGTCCAGGGCGGCGCCTCGGCCATGTAGGCCGATTGCGCCAGTTCCATCTGAACGGCATGGATATGGGCGCCCGGCGCGCCATAGTGCCGGGTGATCCAGCCGCCCTTGAACCGGCCATCGGCAACGCAAGTCATGCCGGAGGCCTCCGCCTCGCGGATGGCGGCCGCGCGGATCGTCGGCGCGCAGGCGGCGCCGCCATTGGTGCCGATGTTGAACACCGGCAGAGTGCCTGGGAACAGGTTCGGCACCACCGAGCGGATCGAGTGGCAGTCGTAGAGCACGCAATAGCCATGGCGGATGCGCGCCGTCTCGACGGCTGCGGCCATGGCGGCATGGAAGGGCGCGAAATAGAGCGCCTTGCGACGAGCGATCTCGGCGGGACCCGGCTCCCGGCCCTCGCGATAGATCGGCGCGGCGTCGAAGGTGGTGGTCGGGCAGAGCGTCGTGGTGTTCTGGCCGGGATAGAGCGAGACGCCGGACGGGTCGCGGTTCACGTCGATGACGAAACGCGAGATGTTCTGGCGGACGACCGTTGCGCCGGTGCGCGCGGCGATCCCCTCGTAGAGGCGGTCGATCCACCAGTCGGTATCCGGCACCGAGCGGCCGAGATCGTTCAGCTCCACCGAGACCTCCGGCGGAATCATCGTGCCTGTATGCGGCTGGCCGAGGACCAGCGGGCCGTCGCCCGCAATGACCGTGACCGGATTCATGCATCGTCTCCGAACAGGCGCTCGACCAGATGGCCGAAGGGCTTCGTCAGCCCACCCGTGGCGACCAGGGCGCTCGCGCGCTCCATTTCCGCTGACAGCGGCCGGTCACGGTCGAGGACAGGCGCGACGCCGCGCACCGCCGCATGGGCCTTTTCGAGCAGATGGCTCGTGCGCAGGGGCGCGCGCATGTCGATGCCCTGCGCGGCCATCAGCGCCTCGATGCCGATGATGTGGCAGAGGTTCTCCGCCATGGGCCCGAGCCGGCGCGCGCCATGGGTGGCCATGGAGACGTGATCCTCCTGGTTGGCGGAGGTCGGGATCGTGTCGGTGACGGCGGGCGCCGCCTTCTGCCGGTTCTCGGAGGCGAGCGCGGCGCTTGCGACCTCGGCGATCATGAAACCGGAGTTCAGCCCCGGCTCGCTGACCAGGAAGGCCGGCAGGCCCGAGAGCACCGGATCGACCAGCATGGCGCAGCGGCGCTGGGCAAGGTTGCCGACCTCGCAGGCGGCGAGCGCCAGCATGTCGGCGGCGAAGGCGACCGGTTCGGCGTGGAAATTGCCGCCGGACAGCACGTCGCCGTTGTCATGCATGACGAGGGGGTTGTCGGTGACGCCGTTGGCCTCGTGCATGAGCATGGCCTGGGCCGAGCGGATGACGTCGAGTGCCGCGCCCATCACCTGTGGCTGGCAGCGGATGGAATAGGGGTCCTGCACGCGCGGGTCGTCGGCAAGGTGCGAGCGGCGGATCTCGCTGCCCTCCATGAGAGCGCGTAGCACCGCGGCGACGGTGATCTGACCGGGCTGGCCGCGCAGGGTATGGATGCGCGCGTCGAACGGCGTGTCGGAGCCGGCGATCGCATCGGTCGCCAGAGCGCCAGTGACGAGGGCGGCGGCGAAGGCGTTCTCGATCAGGAACAGGCCGTGCAGCGCCAGCGCGGTCGAGACCTGCGTGCCGTTGAGGAGCGCGAGACCCTCCTTGGGGCCGAGCGTCACGGGCGCGAGCCCAGCCTTGGCCAGTGCCGCACTGCCGGACATGCGGATGCCATCGAGGACAGCCTCGCCCTCGCCGATCAGGACGGCTGCGAGATGGGCGAGCGGGGCGAGATCGCCGGAAGCGCCGACAGAGCCCTGCGCCGGGATCACGGGGAGCACGCCCTTCGCCAGCATGGCGACCAGCAGGTCGGCCGTCGCGGGCTGCACGCCGGAGGCACCGTGGGCAAGGCTTGCGGCCTTCAGCGCAAGGATCAGCCGGACGATCGGTTCATCCAGCGGCGCGCCAATGCCCGCCTGGTGCGAGCGGACGATGTTGACCTGCAGCTCCGCGAGTTTCTCGGCGGGAATGCGGATGGAGGCGAGCTTGCCGAACCCGGTATTGACGCCATAGACGGCATCGTTGCCGCGCGCCTTCGCCATCAGCAGGGCATGGCCGTGTTCGATGGGGCCGCGGGTCGCCGGATCGAGCGCAGGCGACGCTCCGTCCGAAACGGCACGCCAGAACGAGAGCCGGTTGCCGCCGGCGCGGATCATGTCGGTCATCAGGCGGCCCGGTAGCGCTGATAGAGCGGATTGAAGCCGATCCGATAGACCAGTTCGGCCGGCCGCTCCACCGACCAGATCGCGAGATCGGCGCGGCGGCCCGGTTCCAAAACACCGACATCGTCGCGTCCAAGTGCCCTGGCTGAATTGCGGGTGAAGCCGAGCAGGCATTCGTCGACCGTCAGGCGGAACAGCGTCGCCCCCATGTTCATCGTGAGCAGCGGCGAGGTCAGCGGCGAGGAGCCCGGATTGCTGTCGGTGGCCAGCGCAATGGGTGTCCCGTGCTTCCGGAAGAAGGCGACAGGCGGCACTTGTGTCTCCCGGATGAAGTAGAAGGCGCCCGGCAGCAGTACGGCGACGGTGCCGGCCTTTGCCATCGCCGCCGCGCCCGCCTCGTCGGCATATTCGAGATGGTCGGCGGAGAGCGCGCCGTGGTCGGCGGCGAGCCTCGCGCCGTGCAGGTTCGAGAGCTGGTCCGCATGCAGCTTCACCGGCAGGCCGTGGGTCTTGGCGGCGCCGAAAACCTTCGCCGTCTGCTCGGCCGAGAACGCGATGCCCTCACAGAAGGCATCGACCGCATCAGCCAGGCCCTGCCGCGCGATGGCCGGGATCATCTTGTGGCAGACCAGTTCGACATAGGCGTCTTTGTCGCCGCTCGCCTCCGGCGGCAGGGCGTGGGCGCCGAGGAAGGTGGTGAGCACGCCAATATCGCGGTGCTCGGCGAGCGAGCGCGCCACCTGGAGCTGCTTTGTCTCGGTGTCGAGGTCGAGCCCGTAGCCTGACTTGACCTCGACGGTGGTGACGCCCTCGGCGATCAGCGCGTCGAGGCGGGGCAGCGTCTGGTCGACGAGGTCGCGGGGCTTGGCGGCCCGAGTCGCCTTGACGGTCGAGACAATGCCGCCGCCGGCTCGGGCGATCTCCTCGTAGCTCGCGCCCTTCAGGCGCAGCTCGAACTCCTGCGCCCGGTCCCCGCCATAGACGAGGTGGGTGTGGCAGTCGACGAGGCCCGGCGTTATCCAGCGGTTGTCGCAGCGGATGGTCTCGGCGGGGTCGAGACGCGGCGCATCGGCGCGCGGGCCGACATAGACGATGCGGCCGGCCTGCGTCGCGACGATGCCGTCCTCGATCAGGCCGAGGCCGCCGTTCGGGCCGCTGCCGGCCATGGTCGCGAGCCGAGCGTCGCGAAACAGCCGGTCAACGCGCATGATGGCCTCGCGGCACGTCGTATTCCTCGCCCAACAATGCTAGGCGGGGGACCGTAGCATGGAGACGGCGATGGACAAGTTCCATCTGGGCAGGGCCCTCACTCCCGATGGCTGGCGCGAGAATGTCGTTCTCTCGGTTGGCGCTGACGGCACCATCGCGGCGATGGATGAAGGCGGTCCTTCGCCCGACGCCAATCGCATTCGCGGGATCGTGCTGCCCGGCCTGCCGAACCTGCATTCCCACGCCTTCCAGCGGGGTATCGCCGGACTGACCGAGGTCGCCGGCGCCACCGACGATTCCTTCTGGACCTGGCGCGACTGGATGTACCGCTTCGCGCTGGCGCTCGATCCCGACGATGTCGAGGCCATCGCGGCGCTCGCCTATGCCGAGATGCTGGAGGCGGGCTTCACCACGGTCGGCGAGTTTCACTACCTGCATCACGACCGGGACGGCCGGCCCTATGCCGACCCGGCCGAGCTCGGCCGGCGCTGCGTGGCGGCGGCGGCCGAAACCGGGCTCGCCATCACCCTGCTGCCGGTCTTCTACGCGCATTCCGGCTTTCGCGGCCTGCCCCCCGGCGAGGGACAGCGGCGCTTCGTTTCAGACCTCGACCTGTTCGGGCGCCTCGCGGGCGGGGCTGCCGGGGCCGCGGCTTCCTACGCGCGCGGGCGCTTTGGCATCGCGCCACATTCACTGCGCGCGGTCACGCAGGACGAGTTGCGATTGCTGGTCGGGGCCTTTCCGGACTGCCCGCTCCACATCCACGTCTCCGAGCAGGTGAAGGAGGTCGAGGACTGCCTCGCTGCTCATGGCGCCCGACCGATCGCGCTCCTCGCCGATACGATCGACCTGTCGGAGCGCTGGTGCCTGATCCATGCGACCCATGCCGACGCCGCAGAGCGTGCGCTGATGGCGAAAGCGGGGGCGGTAGTCGGTCTCTGCCCGATCACGGAGGCCAATCTCGGCGACGGGCTGTTCGAGGGCGTCGATTTTCGCCGGCAGGCCGGGCGGATCGGGGTGGGCACGGACTCGAACGTCGCGATCTCGGGCGTCGGCGAACTGTCGATGCTGGAGTATTCCCAGCGTTTCCTGACCCGCCGGCGCAATGCGCTCAGCCCGCGCAACACCTCGACCGGGCGCACGCTGTTCGACGCCTGCCTTGCCGGCGGGGTGCAGGCGCTTGGGCTCGGCACGGCCGGGCTTGCGGTCGGCGCGCCGGCCGATTTCGTCATGCTGGACGGGGACCACATCGCCTTTGCGGGGCGGTCGGGCGATGCGGCGCTCGATTCCTGGGTCTTCGGCCCGTCCACGGGTGCGCTGTCGGCGGTTTACGTCTCCGGACGCCGGGTGGTCGATGGCGGTCGGCACGTTGCGCGCCCGGCCATCGAGGCGCGCGCCCGCAGGGTGCTGGAACGGGTCATCGCTGCGTAGCGCGTCGAACCTGCGAGGCCGGCCTGCACAGCCGAACTGCGTCCTTCGAGGCTTGTTCGCTGCGCTCACGCGCACCTCAGGATGAGGAAGGTTGGGATTGGCATCAGCATCGGATGAAACTCGGCCGTCACGCTGCATTCAACCGCTGTGCAATCTGAAATCCTCCTCATCCTGAGGTGCGAGGCGATAGCCGAGCCTCGAAGGACGCAGTTCGGTTGTGCAAAAGCTGTAAAAGAAACGGCCGAAACAGTGGACGCTTAGTCCATCCGCTCGTTGGGATAGACGCCCCAGAGCCGGTTCTGCTCGATCCAGCCATCGAAGCCATCGCCGGTGAACCGGCACCAGGAGCCGGTGCAGGAGCGGATGGTGCCCTGCACGCGCGCCTCGATGCGCGCGACGATGCGCTCGCCGCCGGCGCGATTCATCAGCGGCACAAGCTCCGTGGAGGTTCCGGCCGGCTGGACCATGCCGGTGCGCCGCCCGGACAGCATGGAATGGAACACCCAGGTCTCGGTGCCCTCGTGGTCGCGGATGCGCCGCCAGTTGTCGAATTCGGCGGTGACCTCCACCGGCAAACCGGCGCGCTGGTAGATCCAGATCACCTGGTGGTCGCGGGTCGGGCCCATGCGGGCATTGACGCGCTCGGACTTGAGGCTGACGAAGCGCGGCACCGGCAGCCGCGTCTGCGAACCGATCGAGCCGGTGACCTCGCCAGCCTGCGCACAGGCTGAGGGAACCACGACGGCGAGAGTCAGGGCGGCGAAAGCCGCGATCATGCCAGTCCGACGCATACGCAACCCACACGCATTCGAAGCGGCCGGCCCCTTCCGAAAGACGGGTAAGGCCAAGAGGGCGACCGCTTTGTCTCGGGCGACCCATCTGATAGACGTGTCGCCTCGCGGCCGAGTGTCGCCGCTCAGGGTTAAGACACGCTTGACGGAGCGGCGAAATCGCCGGCCGGCAGGGACGGATCAGAGGTTGGGGAATGGCGAACCGCAAGAAGCCGCTCGTCGTGGTGACGCGAAAGCTGCCGGATTCGGTGGAAACGCGCATGCGCGAGCTGTTCGAGACCCGCCTTAACGTCGATGACAAGCCGATGAGCCAGGCCGATCTGGTGGCGGCGGTGAAGGTCGCCGAGGTGCTGGTGCCGACCGTCACCGACCGGATCGATTCCGCCTTGCTGTCGCAGGCTGGCCCGCAGCTGCGCCTGATCGCCCAGTTCGGCAACGGCGTCGACAATATCGATGTCGCCACCGCCATCCAGCGCGGCATCACCGTCACCAACACGCCGGGCGTCCTCACCGAGGATACGGCCGATATGACCATGGCGCTGATCCTGGCCGTGCCACGCCGTCTCGCCGAGGGCCTCGAGGTGCTGGAGCATGGCGAGTGGGAAGGCTGGTCGCCGACCTGGATGCTCGGCAAGCGCATCCACGGCAAGCGGCTCGGCATCGTCGGCATGGGCCGGATCGGCCAGGCGCTGGCCCGCCGCGCCGGCGCCTTCGGCATGCAGATCCACTACCACAACCGCCGCCGGCTCTCGGAGAAGGTCGAGCAGGCACTGGACGCGACCTATTGGGAGAGCCTCGACCAGATGCTGGCCCGCATGGACATCGTCTCGGTCAACTGCCCGCACACGCCGGCGACCTACCACCTCCTGTCGGCGCGCCGGCTGAAGCTCCTCAAGAAGGAGGCCTATATCGTCAACACCGCGCGCGGCGAGATCATCGATGAGGTGGCGCTGACGCGGATGATCGAGGCTGGCGAGCTGGCCGGTGCGGGCCTCGACGTGTTCGAGCACGAGCCGGCGGTCAATCCGCGGCTGCTGAAGCTCGCCAAATCAGGCAAGGTCGTGCTGCTGCCGCATATGGGCTCGGCCACCATCGAGGGCCGCATCGACATGGGCGACAAGGTGATCGTCAACATCAAGGCCTTCATGGACGGCCACAAGCCGCCGGACCGCGTGCTGCCGTCGATGCTGTGAGGCGGCTCAGGCTGCTCCGCTAAGCGGATTGGCCGGGTCCCAGCGATAGCGCACCGTCTCAAAGCGCATGGCACGCGCGTCGATCATCAGCAGGCGGCCGACGAGGCCCTCGCCGAAGCCGACGATCTCGCGGATGACCTCCATCGCCATCATCGAGCCGACCATGCCGGTCAGCGCGCCAACAATGCCGGCCTCCTGGCAGGTCGGCACGGTGCCGGCCGGCGGTGCCTCCGGGAACAGGCAGCGATAGGTCGGGTTCGGCGTGCCGTCCGCGCCTCTCTCGTGCGCCCGGATGGTCGTCAGCGTCGCGTCGAAAATGCCGACCGCGGCGGTTACCAGCACTTTGCCCTCGCGGAAACAGGCGTCCGACGCCGCATAGCGCGTGGCGAAATTGTCCGAGCCGTCGGCGACGATGTCGTAGCCGCGCACGAGCTCGCGGGCATTGGCCTCGGACAGCCTGGCGACGTGCTGCACCACCGCGACATGGGGGTTGAGGCGGTGGATCGCGCCGGCCGCGCTCTCCGCCTTCAGGGCAGCAACATCCTCGGTGCGATGGATTACCTGCCGCTGGAGATTGGACAGCGCCACCCTGTCGTCGTCGACAACGCCGATCGTGCCGACGCCCGCCGCGGCCAGATAAAGCAGGAGCGGCGCGCCGAGACCGCCCGCACCGATGACCAGCACCTTCGCGCGCTTCAGTTGCTGCTGGCCGGGGCCGCCGACCTCACGCAGCACGATGTGCCGCGCATAGCGCTCGAGCTCGTCGGCGGAGATCATCAGTCGATGGACAGGCCGAGGGCCTGCCTGACGCGGACGCGGATAGCGTGGCCGTCGCGGGTCGGCAGCACGCGTTCGCGCTCCGCCTGGTCGATCTTGACGACGGCGACGCAGGGACCGTTGCCCGCACCCGTCGCGCGCTGGGCGAGGCGGTCGACCTCCCCCATGCTGTCGATCAGCCGGCCGTCGGCAATGCCCGAGGCCTGCGCGATGGCGGCAAGGTCGGCGACGACGGCGTGGCTCGCCTGGCCGCCGGTCTCGCCGTAGAGCCCGTTGTCGAGCACGACGACGGTGAGGTTCTTCGGTCGCTGCATGGCGATGGTGGCAAAGGCCCCCATGCCCATCAGCATCTCGCCGTCGCCGGTGACGGCGATGACCGGGGTGTCGGGCCGGGCCAGCGCGATGCCCAGCGCCATGACCGCGCAGCCGCCCATGGCGCCCCAGAGATAGACGTTGCGGTCGTGGTCACCGCAGGCGGCGACATCATAGGTGGGCGAGCCGAGCCCGGTGACGACGATCGTCTCGCCGCGATCGGCGAGCAGGCGGGCGACGACCGCGCGCCGGTCGAGGCGGTTGAAGCTGGTCATTTCACGAGCACCGGTCACTTCACGAAGACCCGTCATTTCACGAAAACTTTGGCGCCGACGAGCTGCTGCCCGAGCAGAACGGCGACCGCATTGCCACCCTCATAGGCCATGCGGATGCCGGCGGCGGCGGCCGGGCCGACCTCGTCGGGCTTGTCGGCGCGCAGGACGTGGATGCCCATCAGGCGGAAGGCCTCCGGCGTGCCGGTGCCCATCGGCACCTGCCACGGATTGAACTCGCCCCACTCGCCGCGCATGGTCACGAAGGTCAGGAACGGCCCGCCCATGTTCCTGACCAGCGAGAACATGTTGACGCAGTTGCCGACGCCCGAGGATTGCATCAGCAGGCAGGCGCGGTCGCCGCCGAGCCAGGCGCCGGAGACGAGCGCGACGCCCTCCTCCTCGGTGGTCAGCGGGATGGCCACCATGGCCGGGTCGGCATGGACGGCGCGGATCAGTTCGGCATGGCCGCCGTCCGGCACATAGGCCACCTGCCGGACGTTTGCCGCCTTCAGGCCCATGAAGATGTCACCCGGCCAGCCGGCGGGCGAGACATGCGCGGGGTGAGGGTGCAAGGCGTTCATCAGGTGGCTAGGCTCCGCATCCTTCGCGAGGGGCGGACCATGACGCCGCCCCTGCCGGGATACAAGAGCACCATCGGGAGGACAGGCATGACGGTCGGATTCATCGGGCTCGGCAAGATGGGGCGGGGCATGGCGTCGAATCTCCAGACCAAGGGCTTCTCCCTGATGGTCCACGATGTCGTGGAGGCCCCGGTGAAGGCGCTCGTGGAGCTCGGCGCCAGCCGGGGGACGCCGGCCGAGATCGCGGCGGCCAGCGACATCGTCGTCACCATGCTGCCGACCGGCAAGGAGGTGAACGAGGTCATCCTCGCGCCCGGCGGCGTGCTCGATCATGCCAGGCCCGGCACGCTGATCCTCGACATGTCGACCATCGACCCGGAGACCACGGACCGCCTGCACGACGAGACGCGCCGGCGTGGCATGACGGCGGTGGATGCGCCGGTCGGCCGGCTCGCCTGGCATGCCGACCGCGGCCAGAGCCTGTTCATGGTCGGCGCCGACGATGCCGACTACCAGCGTGCCCTGCCGCTGCTGCAGACCATGGGCACGACCATCCACCATTCCGGCGGACCGGGCGCCGGCACGCGGATGAAGCTGGTCAACAACTACCTCGCCATCATCCTCTGCCAGCTCAATGCGGAAGCGCTGAGCCTGTCGCAGCGCTTCGGGCTCGATCTCGCCAAGACCCTCGACGTGCTCTACGGCACCACCGCCACCAACGGCCAGCTCAAGGTCAACTGGCCGAACAAGGTGCTGGCCGGCGACACCGAGCCGGGCTTCTCCATCGACCTCGCCCACAAGGACCTGACACTGATCGTGCAGGCGGCCAATGCCGCGCGCGTGCCGGTGCCGGTCGCGGCGGCGGCGCGGGAGGCCTTCTCGCAGGCGCGGGCGCGCGGGTACGGGCAGAACGACTTCTCGGCCATGGTCGATGTCGCCTGCGACCTCGCGCAGATCGAGCGGGCTCGGCTACCGAAGGGCTACACGCCGCCGGCGTGAGCGGCTGGCAGGACAGGCATCGCTGCCACATTGCCGCCATCGGGGCCTTGCCGAACGATGCGCCGCGCCCCACGACTAGCGTCTCATGCCGAGCCGCCCGCGCGCCCTCACGATTCCCGCCTCCCGGCCACACCTGAGGACACTCGCCGAGGCGATCCTCGCGGGCCGGGTCGTGCCGGGCTGGCCTGACGCCGCCGATCCCCTGTCGCTGGCGCGCGGCACGATCCTGCTGCCCAACCGGCGCGCCTGTCGCACGATGCGCGACGTCTTTGCCGAACTGGCCGGCGACCGTGCGGTGCTGCTGCCGCGCATCGCGCCGATCGGCGATATCGACGAGGACGAATGGGCCTTCGCGGACCCGATGCCGCTCGACATGCTCGGCCTCGACCCGATCGCGCCAGCCATGGGCGGGCTCGACCGCCGGTTGACATTGGCGAGCCTCGTCCGGCGCTGGGCTGAGACGGTTGACCGCGCGGCGATGCGCCTTGGCGGCGACGATCCGCTGATCGTTTCCACCGCCACCGCCGATGCCCTGGCGCTCGCGAGCGACCTGATGCGCCTGATGGACCAGGCCGAGACCGAGCGCGTGCCCTGGGCGCGGCTGGACGGCATTGTCGAGGCGCATCTCGACGAGTTCTGGCGCATCACCCGCAAGTTTCTGGAGATCGTCACTGACACCTGGCCGGCCCATCTCAAGGCGCTCGGCCAGGAGGAGCCGGCGGTCCGGCGCGACCGGATGATCGCCGCCGAGACGATCCGCCTCGCGGCGTTGCCTGGCCCCTTCGTTGCGGCGGGTTCGACCGGCTCCATTCCCGCGACGCGCGCGCTCCTGAAGATGGTCGCCGAACATCCGCAGGGTGCGCTGGTCCTGCCGGGCCTTGATCTGGTCCTCGACGACGAGGGCTGGGAGGCCATCGGCGCGTCGGGCCTTGCCGCTTCCCACGCCCATCCGCAATTCGGCCTGAAGCGGCTGATCGACCATGTCGGTGTCCTGCGCGCCGAGGTCGAGGAGATTGCGCCGCCGGTCCTCGCGGGCCGCGAGGCGCTGGTGTCGGAAGCCATGCGCCCGGCGGCCACGACGGAGCGATGGTCGAGCCGCGTGACGCAGCCCGAAGCCGCGCTCGATGGTCTCGCCGTCATCGAGACCGCCAACGAGCGCGAGGAGGCGCTCGCCATTGCCGTGCTGCTGCGCGAGATCGCGGAGGACCCGGCGCGGACTGCAGCGCTGGTGACGCCCGACCGCGCGATAGCGGGGCGCGTCGTCGCTGAACTGTCGCGCTGGAAGGTCGCGGTCGACGATTCCGGCGGCCGCCCGCTAGCCGTGACCCCGGCGGGTGCTATCGCGCGGCTTGCGGCAGTGCTTGCGCTTGGCGAGCCCTCGCCGACCGACCTTCTCGCTCTCCTCGGCCATCCGGCGGTGACCTTCGGCTGGGAGGGCTATCGCCGGGCGACGGCGATCGCGGCGATCGAGCTCCGGGCTCTGCGCGGGCTGCGCCCAGCCGGCGGCCTCGCCGGCTATGCGGGCGTGCTGGAGAAGGCGCAGGCGGAGGAAAGGCGAAGGCTGAACGATCCGGCGAGCCGCGTGGGGGCGGAGGCCATCGGCGATGGCAAGACGCTGCTCGACACGCTGATCGCCGCCCTGGCGCCGCTCGCGACCCTGGGAGGCTCCGATCCGATGCTGAGCGATCTGGCCGGTGCCCATCGGGCTGTGCTTGGCGGCCTCGGCATCCCGGCGGACACGACGGGGCTTGCCGAGGTCATGGCGTTGCTCGACGGCGCAAGCGGCGGCACGGCGACCGGCTTCGCGGTGCCGGCCGGCGACTACCCTTCTGTCTTCGACGCGCTGGCCGGCCTGGAGATCGTGCGCCTGCCGGCCGATCCCGGCGCGCGCATCCGCGTGCTCGGCCTGCCGGAGGCGCGCCTGCTCGATGCCGACTGCGTCGTGCTCGCCGGGCTGGTCGAGGGCTCCTGGCCGGGCGATCCGAAACTCGATCCCTGGCTCAATCGCGCGATGCGGGCGAGCTTCGGCATCGATCCGCCGGAGCGGCGGATCGGCCTTGCTGCCCACGACTTCTGCCAGCTGCTCGGCAATCCCAGTGTGGTCATGACGCGCGCCGCCAAGGCGGGTGGCGTGCCGACGGTGCCCTCCCGCTGGCTGCAGCGCTTGCATGCGGTTGCCGGTCCGGATGCCTGGGCCGGCCTGGTGGCGCGGGGCGCCGGTCCTCTCGCGCTGGCCGCTGCCCTCGACCGGGTCGAAGCGGTGCGGCCCGCGGCGCGACCCGACCCCAAACCGCCGGTGATGCTGCGGCCCGCGCGCCTCTCGGTGACCGAGATCGAGACGCTGCAACGCGACCCCTATGCCGTCTATGCGCGGCACGTCCTCCACCTTGCGCCGCTCGAACCGCTGGACCAGACGCCGGGCGCGGCCGAGCGCGGCACGCTCATCCACGGCGTGCTCGACGCCTTCACGCGGGAGGTTTCACGGCAGGGGGCGCCCGCGGATCCGGCCGCATGGCTCCTCGACGTCGGGCGACGGCATTTCGCGCCGTTCTGGGACGATCCTTCAGTGCGCGCGGTGTGGTGGCCGCGGTTCATCCGTATCGCGCGCTGGTTCGCGAGCGCCGATGCCGAGCGGCGGCGCGATTTCCCCACCGTCCATGCCGAGGATTTCGGTCGCATCGAATGGGACACGGCAGCGGGCCGTATGTTCTCGCTGGTCACCAAGGCCGACCGTATCGACGTGTCGGCGGACGGGCGCGCCGAGATCGTCGACTACAAGACCGGCAGCGTGCCGAGCGACAAGAAGGTGGTGGTCGGCCTCAATCCGCAGCTGCCGCTGGAGGCGGCGGTGCTCCGGAATGGCGGCTTCCCGAACATCCCGGCGGACCTCGTCATCGGCGCCTTCGTCTATGCGAAGCTCGGCGGGCGCGATCCGGCCGGCGAGTTCAGGGCGGTCAAGCTGGACAGCAGCGCCGGCGACCTCGCGGACGAGACGCTGGCCAACCTCAAGGCGCTGATCGACGCCTTCGAGAATCCGGCCAAGGGCTACATTTCCTGGGCCATGCCGCAATATGTCGGCGGGCGGTCGAACGACTACGCCCATCTCGCGCGCGTGAAGGAATGGTCGGCGGCGGGAGGCGGCGAATGAGCCGGCGCTTCACCATCGGGCTGAAGACTGCTGCCGCGCAACTTGAGGCGTCCAATCCAGCAACCTCGGCCTGGGTCGCCGCCAATGCCGGTTCCGGCAAGACCTATGTCCTGGCGCAGCGTGTCGTGCGCCTCATGCTCGCGGGCACGCCGCCGGGCGCGATCCTCTGTCTCACCTTCACCAAGGCCGCTGCCGCCACCATGGCCAACCGCGTCTTCGCGCTGCTGGGTGAATGGGCGCTGATGGACGACGCGGCGCTCGGCGGGACGCTCGCCGAACTCGACGGCAGGACGCCGTCGCGCGAGCGGCTGACGCGCGCGCGACGCCTGTTCGCCGAGGCGCTGGAGACGCCCGGCGGCCTGAAGGTGCAGACGATCCACGCCTTCTGCGAGCGCGTGCTGCACCAGTTTCCGTTCGAGGCCAATGTCGCCTCGCAGTTCACGGTGCTGGACGAGCGCGCCGGCACGGAACTTCTCCAGAAGGCGCGGCTTGCGGTGCTGCTGGAGGCTGCCGGCGATCCGGACGGCCCGCTAGGCCGGGCGCTCGCCTATCTCTCGACGCTGGCCGCCGACCAGACCGTCGACGACCTGCTCGACGAGGCGCTGGCTGCGCGCGAGGACATCGAGGCCCTGGTCGCCTCGGAGGGCTCGGTCGAACGTGCCGCGGTGGGGCTCGGCGATGCGCTCGGCCTGATGCCGGGCCAGACGGAGGACGCGCTGGAGGCGGCGATCGTCGGCGAAGCGCTCCTCCCCCCGTCCGAATGGCTGGCGGTCGCCGAGACGCTGCTGAACGTATCGCGCGCCAAGCGCGAGGGCGACATAGCCGATCTGCTGCGCCGCGCGGCGGCGGATGCCGATGGCGCGCCGCTGTACATGCGGATCTTCTTCACCAAGGCCGGCGAGCCGCTGAAATCGGTGGTCACGAAGGCTGTGCAGGATGCCGAGCCCGGTCTTGCGGCGAGGCTTGCATCAGAGCAGGCGCGGCTGGTGGCGTTGCAGGGCAAGCTCAAGGCCGCGCGGCTGCGCGACGGCACCGCGGCGCTGCTGACGCTGGCGCACGCCATGTCGGCGGAGGTGGAGCGGCGCAAGGCGGCGCGCGGCGCGCTCGATTTCGCCGACCTGATTGCCCGCACGCGCGACCTGTTCGGGCGCGTCTCCGCGCGCTGGATTCTCTACAAGCTCGACCAGGGCATCGACCACATCCTGGTCGACGAGGCGCAGGACACGAGCCCGGACCAGTGGAAGCTGGTGGAGCGGCTGGTCGAGGAGTTCACCGCCGGTGAGGGCGCGCGGCAAGGCGCGCGCACGCTGTTCGTGGTCGGCGACGAGAAGCAGTCGATCTATTCGTTCCAGGGCGCCGATCCCCGGCAGTTCGGGAAAATGCGCCGCAAGTTCGCCGGCGACTTCGACAAGGCCAACCGGCCGTTCGCGACGGTCGACCTCACCTTCTCGTTCCGCTCGACGCAGGCGATCCTCAGCGCCGTCGATACCGTATTCGAGCGGCCGGAGGCCCGGCGCGGGCTCGTCATCGACGACAGCGTGCTGCCCGGCCACGAGGCCGCCCGCACCAGCGCGCCGGGCCTCGTCGAGCTCTGGCCGGCGATCGAGCCGGAACCGGAGGCCGAGCAGCCGCCCTGGCCAGCACCGGTCGATGCGCTCGGGCGCGACGACCCGGCAGCCAGGCTCGCCGCGCGCATTGCGACCCATGTCCGCCTGTGGCTCGACCGTCGGCACCGCCTGCCCGACAAGGCCGCGCCGATCCGTGCCGGTGACGTGCTGGTCCTTGTGCGCCGCCGCGGCGCGCTGTTCGAGGCGATCATCCGTGCCCTGAAGAATGCCGGCGTTCCCGTGGCCGGCGCCGACCGCCTCGTGCTGGGTGAGCATATCGCGGTGATGGACCTGATGGCACTCGCCGACTGCCTGCTGACGCCCGAGGACGATCTGTCGCTCGCCGCTGTGCTGAAGAGCCCGCTGATCGGCATGAGCGAGGATGCGCTGTTCGACCTCGCCCACGCCCGCGACGGCTCGCTGTGGCAGGCGCTGGCGGAAAGCGGCCATGCCGCCGCGGGGCTGCTGGCCGGCTGGCGGGAGGAGGCGCTGGCGCTGACGCCGGCCGCCTTCTACGGGCGCGTCCTGTCACGCGACCGGGGGCGGCGGAAGATCCTCGCCCGGCTCGGCTCGGAGGCGGCCGACGCGCTCGACGAGTTCTTGTCGCTGGCGCTCACCTTCGAGACCACCGACATCCCGACGCTGCGCGGTTTCACCGCCATGCTCCGGGCGGGACAGGTGGAGGTAAAGCGCGACATGGAGATCGGCCGCGACGAGGTGCGCGTCATGACCGTCCATGGCGCCAAGGGCCTGGAGGCTGATATCGTCATCCTCGCCGACACGACCGGCAAGCCGGGCGGCCATCACGACCCGAAGCTGTTCCGCATCCAGCGGCCCAACATGCCGGAGGGAACGCCCGTGCAGCTCGTCTGGTCGCCCTCCACCAAGGCGGATGTCGAGCCGGTGGCATTGGCGCGGACGGCGGCGCGAAACATCCAGGCCGAGGAATACAACCGCCTGCTCTATGTTGCCATGACGCGGGCCGCGGACAAGCTGGTCGTCTGCGGCGCGCGGCCGCGTAAGTCCGCCGGAGCGGATGTCTGGTACGACCTGATCGCGCGGGCGATTGGCGATGCCGCCGCCGAGGAGCCCGCCGACGATGGTGAGGGAACGGTCCGCCGCTGGCGGCGTGGGCCGGAAGGCGTGATCGCGCCGGCGGCTGCCGCGGACGCAGCGCCCGCGCAGCCAGCACTCCCCGACTGGCTCAAGCGGGATGCACCGCCGACGCCGGCGCGGCTGCGCCGGATCACGCCGTCCGAGGCGGAGACCTCGTCGGTCATTGCGGCAGCCGGGCCGGAGGCGCTGGAGCGCCGGCGCATCGCGCTGCTGCGCGGCACGCTGACCCACCGCCTGCTGCAGTCCCTGCCGGGTGTCGCGCCCGGCCGGCGCGCCGAGGCCGCCGCCCGGTTCCTCGCCGCGCAGGCCGATGCCGGCGAGCGACTTCAGACTGACATTGAGCGAGCAGCGCTCAGCCTTTTCGACGATCCGCGCCTCGCGCCGCTGTTCGGTGCCGGCAGCCTGCCGGAGGTGCCGCTGGCGGGACGCCTTGGCGGACGGCCGGTGTCGGGTCAGATCGACCGGCTGCTGATCGCGCCTGATCGTATCGTCATCGCCGACTACAAGACCAACGAGACCGTTCCGCAGGATATCGCGGAGGTTCCGGAGGCCTATGTCGCGCAGCTCGCCATCTACCGGGCGCTGCTTCGCACGATTCATCCGGGCCGGCCGGTGGAGGCCTGGCTGGTCTGGACGGCGAATGCCTCGATCATGGCGCTGCCGCCGGCCGTTCTGGACTCGGCGCTGGCGCGTCTGGGGCTTGCAGGCTGATCATTCTTTAGGGTTCACCGCATTTTCTTCGCGCGAACCGGTGCCCACTTCGCTTGAAAATGCTCTAAAGCGCCGCGAGCGGCGGCAGGTGCTCTTCCTTGCCGGTCAGGGCGGCCGAATGAAGCGCGCGCACGCGCTCTTCGAGATAGTGCGCGATGGCCTTGCGGTCGGCCTGCGGATCGAAGGGCACGGGATTGCCAAAGATCAGGTCGACATCTACCGCGCCATCCTTCAGCAGCGCCCAGGCGTGCGGGATCAGCTCGATGTCGCCGATCCAGGAGATGCGCGGCCTGTGCTGGCGGCCCGATGGCAGGCCGTTGATGCGGCGGTAGGCGAGGGCGATGGGCTGGATCCAGACGGTCTCTCCGGTCGCCTTCGACAGGCTCTCGGCGGCGCCGATCAACGCGCCCCGGAAGCGCAGGACGCGGTTGCCGTCGGACGAGGTGCCTTCCGCGAACAGCACGACCGGTTCGCCCTCGCGCATCCGGTCGATCATCTCGTTGGCGGTCTTCGACGTCGCCTGCCGTCGCTCGCGGTCGACGAAGATCGAGCGCTGCAGCTTGGCGAGGTAGCCGAACAGCGGCCAGCTCGCGATCTCCGACTTGGCAACGAAGGACATCGGCGAGAAGGCGCCGAGCACCATGATGTCCATCCACGACACATGGTTGGGCACGAACAGCACCGGGCGATGGCTGGTCGGTTCACCGCGCACGGTCACGCGCGCGCCCAGCGCGCGCAGCACCAGCCGGTGAAAGATCATCGGGATGCGCCGGCGGGCCGAGAGACCGAAGCCATGGGCGATCATCTGGGCGGGCAGCAGGAACAGGGCCGCCGCCAGCAGGATCAGCACCCAGATGGCAGCGCGGATCGTGTCGAATATGCTGGGGCCGCCGCGGCCGAATTCCGTTCCCGGCCGGTCAAAGCTCTTCATCGAGCGGCACGCAATAGAGTTCGAGACGGTGGTCGACGAGCTTGTAGCCGAGCTTGCGGGCGACCTCCGCCTGCAGCCGCTCGATCTCCTCGGACTGGAATTCGACGACCAGGCCCGACCGGAGGTCGATCAGGTGGTCGTGGTGCGATTCGGGGATCGGTTCGTAGCGGGCCCGACCGTCGCCGAAGGCATGACGGGTGATGATCGCGGCATCCTCGAACAGCTTCACCGTGCGGTAGACGGTCGACAGGGAAATGTTCGGATCGACCGCGCTCGCCCGGCGGTGCAACTCCTCGACATCGGGATGGTCGTCGGCTGCGGCGATGACGCGCGCGATCACCCGACGCTGGTCGGTCATGCGCATGCCCTTGGCGATGCACGCTTCCTCGATCGCGTTGGTGCGGGCGTCCGTCTTCGCCGATGCCACCGAGACCCTCCCTGGCCGACCGGTGGCACCTATAGCGCCGGCTTCGGTGCCCGTCACCCCCGGGAGGCGGCCGGGACGGCGACAGGTCCGGTCAGGGCCGTCTCGGTCTCCTCGTCCTCGTCGTACATCATGGCCATGGCGCGCCGCCGGTCGGCGATGGCAGCGTTCAGGCGGTCGAGGGCGAGCATCAGGGTGGCGAAGCGGTTCTGGTCGAAATTCGGCAGTTTCGACGCCTCCACCGCCTCGACGAAAATGTCGTCGGAGCGCCGGGCAATGCCGTCGAGCACGTCGGGATCGTCGGTGGCGCGCGCGTCGCGCAGGAGAACCAGCACTTCCGGAAGCTGCTTGGGATCGCGCTCACGCCGCCCGAGGCCGAAATAGCCGGCCAGCGCGGCGAGCGCCGATCCGCCGAGCGAGAGGCCGAAAATGCCGAGATAGAGGAAGTCGCTGTAGCGCTCAACGAAGGTCTTCTGCTCGCCGGTCAGGTAGGCGAGTGCGCCCGGATGGACCTGGACGGACGAGCCCTTCTCGGTGTCCGGAACCTCGATGCGCAGGGCGATCGGGTGCTGCGTGGCCAGCGACGGGCGCTGGGTGAAGAGCTGCTGGGTGAATTCCGAGGCCAGCGAATCGTCGAGGCCGCGCCGGGCGACCAGATAATGCAGCACGCCGAGCGTCGGGAAGGTCTCGGCCGGCCGTGGCGGATTGGAGCCGAAGGAGCCGGGCACGACGTCGACCGATTCCAGGAACGGCACGCGGTCGGCGATGGCCGCGGCCTCGCGCACCGGCACCAGCGTGATGTTGCCGCCGGGCGTCTCGCGGATCAGCCCCGCCATGGCGTCGGCCACGGGCTTGGAGGCCGGCGGGCCGATCGTGACAAGACCCTGGATGGTCTTCTTGCGGAAGGCTTCCGCCGTCTCCCACGGCAGGACTTCCACGATCCTGACGGTGGAGGCCTGGACGCCGTGCTCGCGCAGGATCGTCTGGATCAACCGGATATTGAAGCCGATGCCGCGGCCCATGACGCCGATCGTCTTGCCGGTGAGATCGGTCCAGCGCTCGATGCCGGCATCGGCGGGAGCGGCGAGAATGACCGGGTTGCGCTGCCACACGGCGACGGCCAAGGCGGCGGCCGGAAAGGAGATGTCGGCGCGCACCACGGCGAGGTCGACGTCGCCGCGCTCGATCCGCGCCGCGCTGTCGTTGGGAGAGTCGGAAGAAACAAGCCTGAGGCGGACGCTCGACCGCTCGCGTTGCAAGCCGAGCCGCAGGGCGTCGACAAAGCGGGCGGATTCAGAGCCGGCGGGGCCGACGGCGAAGCTCGCCGTCGTCGGCCGATTGTACCAGAACGTCGCCAGCGCCGTGCAGCCGATGAGCGCACAGACGATGCTGAAGATGATGAGACGCGTTCTGGACATGTCCGGCCAAGGGTCTTAGCCGAACATGGCCGTTTTGCGGTGCAAACGCCAGCGTCCCTATTGACTGGGCGGTGCGTCAGCCGATGCGCTGGACGACGCGCCGGCAGCGGTTGTCGCGATAGCGGTTGCCGTAGCCGTCCTGGACCCAGACCGGCTCGCAGACCTGGCACTCGCGGAGTGCCTGGCGGCCGCCCCAGCCGTCGTCGCGATAGAAGATGCGGCAGCCGGGACCGGCGTCGATAGGCGGACGATAGTAGTCCGGCCGCGGATAGTGGCGCGGCGGCGGCTCACGCCAGCCATCGTCCCGCCAGCGGCCACCGCCGTCACCGCGCCAGCCGCGGTTGGGCGCATCGCCGCGCCACTGAGGCGAGGCATACTCGCTTTCGCTTTGCGCAACAGCCACATGCGGCGCGCCAATGATGGCCGCAACCGCCAGGCCGAGAGCCAGAATGGTTGATCTGAGGATCATGGTCGTTTCCTCTGTTGCCCCAGCCGATCACAGAACCGGCTGCCGATCGGGACTCTCTTGCGGGTGAATGACCGGCTGTTGTTCGAGTTGGGGCGAAACTCCGCCGGGGACATGAACATCCGGCAACGATCCTGCATCAAAAGTGCCATGATGCAACGGCGGGAGGCCATCGCGGTTACCGTTGGCGACCGCGAATCCGCCGGCGCGGCGGGCCGTCCTCGATCAGAATGCTCGGTGTGGAAGAGCGCGAGGAGCGCCGTGCCGCGGCATTGATGCGGTCGCGCTCGGCATCAGTCACCCGGCGCGACACGCGCCGGCCCTGCACCTGGAAGCGCCGCTGGTCGGTCGTCCGACGCTCCTGGTCGAGTTGCTCGCGGCGGATGCCATCGAGCGACCGGCGCTGCTGGTCCTGCTGGCGGCGCAACGTGTCGAGGTTGCGCTGGCTGTCGCGCTGCTGGCCGCGCTGGACATCGTCGAACTGCTGCCGCTGGATCTGCTGCTGGCGCTGCTGTTCCTCGTGGAAGCGCGCACCGTCGCCGAAGGAAGGCGGAGCCTGACCGGGCATGGGCGGCGCGTAGCCCGCCTGGGCGAAGGCCGTGGCCGGCGCGGCGGCGGCAGCCGCGAGACCGGCGAGGAGGCGGAGCAGGGAGCGGCGTGTCTCGGTCATCGGATACCTGCGGGTGGTTGCGGGAGAACGCATCCCGCGACCCCCGGTTCCGTCAAGCGTGTCACCCGATGGTGACCACCACGCGGCCGCGGATGCGGCCCTCGATGATCGCCTTGCCGGCGTCGATCACGCCTTCGAGGGGAATGGTCGAGGTGATCGCCGTCAGCTTTTCCCGGTCGAGGTCTTTCGCCAACCGCGCCCAGGCCTCCAGCCGCAGCGTCTTGGGGGCCATGACGGAATCAACGCCGAGCAGCGAGACCCCGCGCAGGATGAAGGGCGCGACGCTGGACGGCAGGTCCATGCCCTGGGCGAGGCCGCAGGCAGCCACGGCGCCGCCATAGCGGGTCATGGCGAGGGCGTTCGCCAGCGTGTGCGAGCCGACCGAATCGACCGCGCCGGCCCAGCGTTCCTTGCCGAGCGGTCGGCCGGGCGCGGAGAGTTCGTTGCGGTCGATGATCTCGCTCGCGCCGAGGCCCTTGAGATAGTCGGCCTCCTGTGGCCGGCCGGTCGAGGCGATGACGTGATAGCCGAGGCGGGCCAGGAGAGCGGTCGCGACGGAGCCGACACCGCCGGCGGCGCCGGTCACCAGAATCGGCCCGCGGTCGGGCGTGATGCCGTGGCGTTCCAGCGCCATGACGCAGAGCATGGCGGTATAGCCGGCGGTGCCGATGGCCATGGCCTCGGCGGCGGTGAGCCCGGCCGGCAGCGGCACCAGCCAGTCGCCCTTGACGCGCGACTTTGCGGCATAGGCGCCGAGATGGGTTTCGCCAGTGCCCCAGCCGTTGAGGATCACCGCGTCGCCCGGCCGGAATTCCGGGTGCGAAGAGGTCTCGACCAGACCGGAGAAGTCGATGCCAGGGATCATCGGGAACCGGCGCACCACGGGCGCCTTGCCGGTCAGTGCCAGCCCGTCCTTGTAGTTGAGCGTCGAGTGCGAGACCCGCACGGTGACGTCGCCCTCCATCAGATCGGCTTCGTCGAAGGTGCCGAGCGCGGCGCTGGTGCCGGCCTCGCCCTTGGTGATCACGACTGCCTTGAACGAGCCCATGGCCAAACTCCCGCTTGCGACCGCCAAGGTCGTGCCAGCGCGCGCGGAGGGCAAGGGGCTCTCCTTCGGTCGATCGGCCGATCCCGCCTCATCCGTATTCAACCGAAGCGTGAGGTGCGCGAGGCTCCGCTACCGTTTCGCAGGGGTTCAGCGATGACCAGCGATACGGGGCCGGCGCGCCGCGGCCCAGCCGAGACACCGCATTTCCACGGCCATCGCGAGCGCCTGCGCGCGCGCTTCCGCGAGGCCGGCGCCGACGCGCTCGCGGACTATGAGCTGCTTGAGCTCGTGCTGTTCCGGGCTGTGCCGCGGCGCGATGTGAAGCCGCTTGCCAAGGCGCTGCTGAAGCGATTCGGCGCCTTCGCGGATGTCGTTGCCGCGCCGGAATTGCGGCTCGCGGAGATCGAGGGCGTGACGCCGGGCATCGTCACCGAGCTGAAGCTGGTCCATGCCACCGCCATCCGCATCGGCCGGGGAAGGATCGCGCGGCGGCCGGTGCTGTCGTCGTGGACAGCGCTCATCGACTATTGCCGCACCGCCATGGCCTATGCCGAGCGCGAGCAGTTCCGCCTGCTCTACCTCGACAAGAAGAACGTGCTGATCGCCGACGAGGTGCAGGGCGAGGGCACGGTCGACCATACGCCGGTCTATCCGCGCGAGGTGGTGAAGCGGGCGCTGGAACTGTCCGCGACCGCGCTGATTCTCGTCCACAACCACCCGTCCGGCGATCCGACGCCTTCCGAGGCCGACATCGTGGTGACCCGGCAGATCGTCGATATCGCCGGGCCGCTCGGCATCACGGTCCACGACCACATCATCGTCGGCCGCGCGGGCCATGCGAGTTTCCGCGCGCTAAGGCTGATCTGACTGTGTCCGGCGCAAGCGGGCCTGTCAGCCTTGCGACCGCATTCGACCGGCAACCCGGCGGGCGATCTCGGCCGGTGCCTCGTCCGGGATCGGAAACACCGAACTGACATTGATCTCGCCAAGCACGTAGCTGTCGGCCCCATCGGCGCCGCGTGCGCCGAGCATGAAGTCGGCATCCCAGATCATCGGCAGGTCGCGCCGCGGAATGTCCAGCAGGGAGGCCAGTTGCGGCGTCCATTCGTCTTCCATCAGCCGGCGCAGGCGCTGGAAGCGCGGGTCGGCATTCGAGGTGTAGAGCCGCGGTCCTGCCGCGGCGCGCGCGTCCGGTGCCTGGACCAGGGCCTTGACCTTCTGATGGCCGAAGCCGGCGCAGCGACCGCCCGCCATGTAGCAGCGCACCACGCCTTCGCTGAGGCGTGGCTGGAACGGCTGATCGATCACGCAGCCGTCGTGGAAATAGTCGGCGCACCGCGCGAGAAACGCGTCCAACGCCAGGTCCTCCGGTGTGTCGGCGGTGGCATCCAGCACACGCACCGTCGCTCGCGCGTGCGCGCCCGCCAGCGTCTCGACCTTCCAGACGCCCTGGCCGCCATTGCCGCGGTTGCGCTTGATCACCCGGGGCCCGGCGGCAAGCCGCGCCGGCAGTTCCAAGCGCATGGCCTCGGCTGTCCGATAAAGCGCCGTGTCGCTGCCCCAGCCCATCGTCCGGGTGCTGTGGAGGACTTCCTTGGTGCCCATTTTCAGGATCACGTCGGGATGGGCGCTCACCCATAGGCCGCGCGCCGCGATCTCGCGCAGCAGCGCGTCGAGATTGGCGCGGTTGCGGCCTTCGTGGATCGGATTGACCCAGACGAGCACGCCGTCGAACGCGGCAAGCTGTCCGCGCACGGCGTCGAGGACATCATCCTCGTAGACCACCGGCTCCGCATCGACACCGACATCGGCGAGCGCCGCGAACACGGCCTTGAACCGGCTGGCTCCCGGCGCGGCGCTCCGGCGCTCCGCTTCGTCGCCCCGCCACAGGATAGCGACGCGGCCGAGTCGATCCGCGGGCTTGGACGTAGTGTGTTTGGACGTGGAAAACGGCTCGGCGGTCATCATCGCGCTCCTGTCCGCGTCAGCACGCGGACCTCAGAGCAGGACTTGGACGGGAACCGTCTTGGGGAGGCCGGGAACCTGCGATGCCCCGACGCCCGAAATCTAGACCCGGCACGCCGCATGATCAAGGTACGGCGGTTCGTGTTCCGCCTGAGCCTATTGGCGGATCATGACGAGCGGGCGTGCATCGACCGGCGTCTTGGTCCAGCGTCCGTCCGGCTCCCGCTTGAAGGCGATGATCGCCGCGCCGCGGCCGCCGAGCACCAGAAGCTCGCGCGACAGCCGCCAGTGCGACAGGTTGAGGGCTGCGACGGACCGCTCGCAGCCCTCGGCGATCTCGAGCGCGAAGCGTTGCTCCAGCGCGCCGGCATCGGCGGCGAGTTCCTGTTTGAGCGTCAGCGCGCAGAGGGCGCGGCCGCGCGGCTGGCCGAGGGTCCACATGCCCGTGACCTCCTCGGCGGTCGGCAGGGTCGTGCCGGCAAGGCCGAGATTGGTCAGGAAATAGACGTTGGAATCGCCGGGCCGGAGCGATTCGAAGATGCCGACCTCGGTCTCGTCGAAATCGAACACGGTCGTGCCCGCGCGATCCGTCCAGCGGATGCCGCCGGCCGGGCTGATGGTCCAGGCGACCATGCCGGCGACGCCCGGAAAGGTGGTCGCGCAGGCATCCGACAGGGCAAGGGCGCGGCCGGTGCCGAGGCGCTCTGGCTTGAAGGTGACCGCGCATTTGCGGTCGCCGGCGGGGTTGGAGAGTTCCCACGGACCGACCGACCGCTCGATCTGCGCCGGATCGGGTCCGGCCGCGGCCGGCGCCTGCGCGAAGGCAGGGGCCGGGGCCGGGGCGAGAGCAGAGACCAAGGCTGCGAGGAACCACCGCATGAGCGATTTATGACCAGCCGCGACGGACCCGTCCACCCCTTCCGGCGGGAAGCTCAGAGGCAGCTCGTATCGGCGGCGCCCGCGCGGCGCGCGATGATTGCCGCCTTGCGCCTCACCCCCGTTCCCGGCGCACTGGCGCTCCGCCGGATCGGGTTGGGCAGGATCGAGACGAGCAGCGCGGCCTCGCCCGAGGACAGCGTGGAGGCGCGCTTGCGGAAAGCGCGCTGGCTGCCGGCCTCGATGCCGAACTCGCCGTTCGGCCCCCATTCGGCGATGTTAAGATAGACCTCCATCATCCGCCGCTTGGACCAGACAAGGTCGATCAGCATGGCGAGCGGGATCTCCATGCCCTTCCGCACCATGGCGGTGATCCCCGTGTCGCCCTGCCAGAGGAACAGGTTGCGCGCGACCTGCATGGGGAGGGTCGAGGCACCGCGCGAGGGGCCGTCCTCGTCCTCGATGACGGCCATAAGTTCCCGCCAGTCGACGCCGCGATGGGCGCAGAAGCGGGAGTCTTCTGAAGCGATCAGGGTTGCCGGGACAGCGCGCGCGACCTCGGAAAGCGCGACCGGAGTGCGGGTGACGCCCTGAAAGGTGACGGTCCGCCATGCCATGCGGGTCGAGACGGGGGTCACCACCGTGTAGAGAAGCGTCAGGACGACGGGAATCGCCGCCAGGATGACGGCGGCGAGGAACAGACGGCGCAGGATGCGGCGAACCATGGCCATTCCGAATGCGGTGACGCCTCCCGACAGGCCGGAACGGCTCCTGGTGCGCGGCGTCGACGGATGCCCTGCCGGCTGGATCGCGGTGACGATCGCCACCGACGGGCCTCTTGCGCCATGCGTCACGATAACGCGCGACTTCGCCGAACTCACAACAGGTGTGACAAAAATTGCCGTGGACATGCCGATCGGCCTGCCGGAACGGGTCGGCAAGGGCGGCCGCGGACCGGAGGCCGTGGTCCGGCCGCTTGTCGCGGCCCGGCGGTCGTCGGTCTTCTCGGTTCCCTCACGCGAGGCCGTCCGCCAGACCGAATACCGGGAGGCCTGCCGAATTGCCCTCGCGACATCCAATCCGCCAAGGAAGATCTCCAAGCAGGCATTCTTCCTGTTCCCAAAGATGCGGGAGGTCGATGCGGTTCTCCGGGGCGACCCCGCATTGCTCCGAAAGGTGTTCGAAACCCATCCCGAAGTCGCGTTCCGGAACCTGAATGGCGGGACCGCCATGCGATTCGCCAAATCACGCCGCGAGGGGCTCGACGAACGCCGCCAGGTGCTCGGTGCTTTGGGCTTCGATCGCGCGTTCCTGAATGGTCCCGTGGCGCGCGGGGCAAAGGCCGACGATTTCCTGGATGCCTGTATTTGCGCCCTCGTCGCCCGCCGTCTCCATGCGGGGACCGCGCAGAGCTTTCCCGACCCGCCGGGCCGCGACGCCCATGGCCTGCCCGTCGCCATCTGGGCTTGACCGACAGGCGCGAAGCGGTTCCCGTGCGCCCGCCCGCAGGAGCCCGCCATGATCTCGACCGACGACATCCGCGCCGCCCACGCCCGTATCAAGGACCATGTTCGCCGCACGCCGACGCTGGCGCTGCCAGCCGGTACGTTCGGCCTCGACCATCCGGTGTCGATCAAGCTGGAGTTCCTGCAGGTGACCGGTACGTTCAAGGCGCGCGGCGCCTTCAACACGCTCCTGTCGGTGCCGATCCCGGCGGCCGGGATCTGCGCGGCGTCGGGTGGCAACCACGGCATTGCGGCGGCGCATGCGGCCGGAAGCCTCGGCATTCCCGCCCGCATCTTCGTTCCCGAAATATCCTCGCCGGCCAAGATCGCGCGCATCCGCGAAACCGGCGCCGAACTGGTGGTCGGAGGCGCGCGCTATTCCGACGCGCTGGCGGCCTGCGAGGCCCATGCGGCGGCGAGCGGCGCTCATTCCGTCCATGCCTATGACGCCTGGCCGACCATTGCCGGCCAGGGCACGGTCGGCATCGAGTGGGAAGAGGATGCCGGGGGCCTCGACACGGTGCTGGTCGCGGTTGGCGGCGGCGGGCTGATCTCCGGCGTTTCCCGCTGGTTCGATAGGCGCGTGAAGGTGATCGGCGTCGAGCCGGAGGGCTCCAGGGCGCTGGCCGCCGCGCTGGAAGCCGGCGGTCCGGTCGATGTCGAGGTCAATTCGGTGGCGGCGGATTCGCTCGGCGCGCGCAATGTCTTCGGCCGGGTCCATGAAACCGCGTCCCGCTATGTCGACCGCGTCGTACTGGTGCCGGACGCGGCTATCGTCGAGGCGCAGCGTCGCCTCTGGCTCAGCCTCAGGGCTGCGGCGGAGCCGGGCGGGGCGGCGGCGCTCGCCGCGCTGATCTCGGGCGCCTACCGGCCGGAGCCCAGTGAAAGGGTCGGCGTGCTCGCCTGCGGCGCCAATGTCGACCTTGGGAGCCTTGCCGCTCTGATGTGACGCGGCTGCTGACGCCACGGCTGTTCCTGCCCACCGAAGCGTGATCGCAGCCCTGCCTTGAAATGGTGGTTTTTGGAGACCACCATGATAGCTTGTGCAGTGCAGGAGATTCCGACCCGGAGCGGCTGTTGAGCGAGAGCATGGACAGGGATCGGCCGGCGCCGGCCAATGAGCACAGCCTGGCTCTCGGTCATGCGATCGATCGCGCGAAACTGGTCATTCTCTGGGAGCGCGTCTGGCCGCGCCTCGTCCTGTTCCTCGGCATTTTCGGCTGTGTTCTCGCGGTCTCCTGGCTCGGCTTCTGGCAGGTCGTGCCCTATTGGGGCCGCTTCGGCGGGGTGGTCTTCGTCCTCGCGCTGCTGTTCATCGCGGCGCTGCCGCTGCTGACCATCCGCCGGCCGACCGAGCAGGAGGCCCTGCGCCGCATCGACCGCTCGACCGGCGGCGGCCACCGCCCCGCCACCGCGCTGGCCGATGGGCTCGCCACCCGCGACGATCCCTTCGCCAAGGCGCTGTGGGACGCCCACCGCGCCCGCGTCGTCGCCGCGACCGGCCGCCTGCGCACTGGCATTCCCATGCCGCGCATGGCCAATCTCGATCGCTACGCCATCCGTGCGCTGGCGCTGCTGCTGATCGTTCCCGCCTATTTCCTCGCCGGTGACGAGCGCACGGCGCGGCTGCTGACGGCCTTCGACTGGCGCGCACCGCCGGCCCCGATCACCTACCGGATCGACGCCTGGGTGACCCCGCCCACCTATACCGGCCGCCCGCCGGTCATCCTGCCGACGCGCCGCTCGGGTGACGCCGCGGCCCGCACCGCCGAGCCGGAGACCTTCAAGGTGCCGTCCGGCTCGATCGTCACGCTGCGCGTCACCGGCCTGCCCAATGTCGAGGTACGCCCGACCGGTGGCGTCGCCGCCGCGCAGGTGCCCGAGAACGCCGGCCAGCCGCCTGCGGCCCCGCCACCCTCCGCGCTTGCCGAATCGCGCTGGACCGTCGCGCAGGACGGCTCGCTCACCGTGCGTGGCACGGGCGCCGAGCCGCTCGACTGGCGGTTCGAGGCGATCACCGATCGCGCCCCGACCATTGTCTTCGAGCGCGATCCGCAGACTGACCAGCGCAACCAGCTCGTCCTCTCTTACAAGGTCGAGGACGATTACGGCGTGACCGAAGCCGAGGCCAGGATGGCGCTGGCGCCGTCGGCACAGGCGCTTCAGCGCGAGGGCGCCCGGCCGCTCGCCGAACTGCCGCCGATCCCGCTCACCATGCCGCAGGCGCGCACCCGCAGCGGCAACGGCCAGACCTCGCGCGACTTCCTCGCCCATCCCTTCGCCGGTCTGCAGGTGACGGTGAAGCTGCGCGCGAAGGACGATGCCGGCAACGAGGGCTTCTCCGACACGGCGGTCGCCACCCTGCCGCAGCGCGCCTTCACCAAGCCCATCCCGCGCGCGCTGATCGAGCAGCGGCGCATCCTGGCGCTCGACGCCAATGCCCGGCCCCGCGTTGCCCGCGCGCTCGAGGCCCTGACCACGGCGCCGGACCGCTTCGGCATGGAGATGCCGGTCTATCTCGGCCTCCGGACCGCCTATTTCCGCCTCGCCCGGGCGCGCGACGATGCCGCGCTGAAGGAAGTGATCGACTATCTCTGGGACATCGCGGTTCGCATGGAGGACGGCGACGTCTCCGAGGCCGAGCGGGCGGTATCCGAAGCCGCCGAGCGGCTCCGGCAGGCGATCGAGCGCGGCGCGTCCGACGAGGAGATCCGCCGGCTGTCGCAGAACCTCCGGCAGGCCATGGACCGGCTGATGCGCGAGCTGGCCGAGCAGCAGCTGCGCAACCGTCAGCAGGGCAACCAGCAGCAGGCGCAGCGCGATCCCAACACGCGCTCGGTGCGCCCGCAGGACCTGCGCGACATGCTGAACCGCATCGAGAACCTCGCCCGCAACGGCGCGCGCGACCAGGCGCAGCGGCTGATGCAGGAACTCCAGCAGATGCTCCAGGGTCTGCAGGCGGGCCGCCAGCAGCAACAGCAGCAGGCCGAGGGTGACGGCACTGAACAGGGCGAGAGCCCGCTCGACCGGCTCTCCGACATGATCCGCCGCCAGCAGCAGTTGCGCGACCAGACCTTCCGCCGCAACCAGGAACAGCGCCGCGCCCAGCGCGGTCAGCAGCGCCCCGGCCAGCGCGGCCAGCAGGGGCAACAGGGTCAGCAGCAGCCCGGCCAGCAAGGGCAGCAGGGCGAACAAGGCGAGGGCCAGCAGGGTTACGGCGAACTGGGTGATGCCCAGCGCGAGCTGCGCGAACTGCTCGACCAGCTGCGTGAGCAGCTTGGGCAGCAGGGCCAGCAAGGTCAGGGCCAAGGCCAGGGCGAAGGCCAGTCCGAGGCCGGCCGACAGGCCGAACAGGGCATGGACGGCGCCGGTCGCGCCATGCGCGAGGCCGAGGGTGCGCTCGGCCGCGGCGACGGACAGGGCGCGACGGATGCCCAGGGCCGCGCGCTGCGCCAGCTCCAGCAGGGCGCGCAGGGCCTAGCCCAGCAGCAGCAGGAAGGCCAGGGGCAGGGTCAGGGCCAACAGGGCCAGCCCGGACAGCCGGGCCGCTCGGGACAGGCGGGCAATCAGGAGTACGATCCGCTGGGACGGCCGACCCGCGGGCGTGAGGCGAACGAGAACGCGCAGGTGCGCATCCCCAATGCCGGCGAGGGCGCGGCCCAGCGCGCGCAGCGGGTACTGGAGGAACTGCGCCGCCGGCTGTCCGATCCGGAGCGGCCGCAGGTGGAGATGGACTATATTGAGCGCCTGCTGCGCGGCCTGCAGATTCAGTAAGGCAGGCGCGTCTCGCGCGGTAACAGCCGTATCACTGCCGATCGACAACGCTCATCGCGTGGTTTCCACCCTGAAGCGGAGCGGTTTCGGCTCCTCTCCACCCGCGAAGCGGCGGGGAGGGGACAGGGGAGGCAGACGTGGTTCCGCTCTTGCCTAGCCTGCCGGATCAGACCTCGGCGGCGCCGATCTCCCAAGTCTCGCCGGGCCTGATCGCACGGAACAGGTCCGGCGCGATGCCGCGGGCCGTCAGCGCCTTGGCCAGGCCCTCGCGCGGCGCCTCGATGCCCTCGTTGGTGAGCTGGATCGTGCCCCAGTGATGGGCGAGCGCGCGGCGTGCGCCAGCATCGATCATCACCTGAACTGCCTCTTCCGGGTCCATGTGCTGGTCGCGCATGAACCAGCGCGGCTCGTAGGCGCCGATCGGCAGGATAGCGAGCCGGAAGCCGCCGAACCTCGCCTTTGCCTGTCTGAAGTGGTGGCCGTCGCCATAGCCGGTATCGCCGATATGGTAGATGTGGCCGGCGGGCGCCTCGATAACGAAGGCCGCCCAGAGCGCCTTGTTGCGGTCGAAGATGCCGCGGGCTGTCCAGTGGCGCATGGGCGCGAGGTGGACGGCCATGCCGTTACCGATCTCGACGCGGGCGCCCCAGTCGAAGGCCTCGGCGCGGATCGCGCCGTCATGGGCCTTCATGATCGTGTCCTGGCCGAGCGGCGTGATGACGCGTGGCTGGTGGACGGCGTGAAGGCGAGCCAGCGTCTCGACGTCGAGATGGTCGTAGTGGCCGTGGCTGACCAGGACGAGATCGATCTTCGGCAGGGCCTCGAAGGCGATTCCCGGCGCGTTCACCCGCTTCGGCCCGGCGAAGGAAACCGGCGAGGCGCGCTCCGACCAGACCGGGTCCAGCAGGATGTTGAACCCGCGCGTCTGCAGGAGAACGCTGGCATGGCCGACATAGGACAGGCGGATGGCGTCACCCTCGACGCGCGGCGGTGGGGTGTCGGTCTTCTCGGTCGGCCAGCTGGCCGGCCAGCGGGCGCGCTCGTCGCCGCCGAACTGCCAGCGCAGAAGGTCGGTGAAGGCCTTGGGCGGCGATCCATGCGGGTCGAAGAAGTGCGTGCCGTCGAAATGGTCGCTGACCGGGCCGCTGTAATAGGGCTGCCGGCGCGAGGCCCAGGCACCGCCCGCGCCGCCGATGATCGGCATGGCGGCGAGGACGCCGAGCAGCTTGCGGCGAGAAAATCGACGGGGCTTCGGGCTGGTCTCGTCGGCCATGGCGCCTATAGCGTTCTCGGGCGAAGTGGATGCCGGTTCGCGTGAAGAAAGCGCGTCAGGATGGAAACCTAGACCGTTCCTGCGCTTTAGCGAAACGCGGGACCTATCTACCCGCCAGTCATGGGCGGAAAGAAGGCAACGGCAGACGCGCCGGCGAGCGGCGTGTCGTGTTTGGCATGGACCTGGTCGAGCGCGGCGCGGATCACCGTCTGGTTCTCGAAGGCATAGGCATATTCCTCGCCGAGGCCCTTCAGATGGGCGATCAGGTCGGCGACGGTCGCGACGCCGGCCGGAACGTCGATCGTCTCCTCGCCCTTGCCGATGCGCTCGCGGACCCAGGCGAAATAGAGGACCTTCATGGCTCGTCGCCATCGACCAGGTGGCCGGCGCCGGCGCGGAAATAGTCGTAGCCGGTATAGATGGTGAGCACCGCGGCGAACCACAGAAGGGCGATGCCGACCCGGGTCACGCCGGGGATGATCTGGTCGCCGGCCGGGCCGGCGATGAGGAAGCCGACCGCGATGAGCTGCACGGCCGTCTTCCATTTGGCGAGACGCGTCACCGGCACCGAGACGCGCAGCTCGGCGAGGAATTCGCGCAGACCCGAGACGAGAATCTCGCGCGACAGGATGACCACCGCCGCCCACAGCGACCAGCCGAGGATGGTGCCGTCGGCGGCCAGCATGAGCAGCACGATGCCGACCAGCAGCTTGTCGGCGATCGGGTCGAGCATGCGCCCGATCGCCGAGTGCTGCGACCAGGCGCGGGCGAGATAGCCGTCGAAATAGTCGGTGATCGCCGCGGCGACGAAAATCGCCAGCGCCACCCAGCGCAGCCAGATGCCGCCCTCGTAGATGACCTGGACGAACAGGCAGGCCGCCACCATGGGCACGGCCACGACACGCCCATAGGTGAGGATGTTCGGGACGGTGAAGGCGCTGCCCCGCCTGTCGCGGGAGATCGGGTCGGCCGAGCTCATGATGTTGTGATGAACGAGGGGGCCGTCATGGTCAATCGAAAGCACGCATCCGCATTGCCGCACTCTGGACAGAACCTCGTGACCGGCTAGAACGGCGCCATGACTTTGCGAACCCTCGCGACCCCGCTGGTCGAAGTCGCCGGCGCCAAGCCCTGGCTGAGCGCCGGCCTGTTCATCGCGGTCGCCGCGGCGGCGACCATCCTCGGCGCCTATTTCTTCCAGTATGTCCTGGGGCTCGCGCCCTGCCCGCTCTGCCTCGAGCAGCGCACGCCCTATTACGTCGCGATCCCGCTGGCGCTGGTGGTGACCGCGGCAGCGGCTTTCAGGGCGCCGGCCGTGGCGGTGCGGCTGGGGCTGGTGGTTCTCGCAGGCGTGATGATCTGGGGCGCCTGGCTCGGCGTCTATCACGCGGGCGCGGAATGGGGCCTCTGGCCGGGCCCGACGACTTGCGCCCAGCCAGCGGTGATCGCGCGCACGCCGGGCGACCTGCTGCGCCAGATCCAGACCGGTCCGCGCATCGCCGACTGCACGGTTGCGGCCTGGCGCTTCCTCGGCATCTCGCTGGCGGGGTGGAACGTGGTGATCGCGGCAGTCCTGGCGGGCGTCGCCCTTGCCGCTGCCAGCCGGCCCCGTGAGACGGCCTGAGCCCTACGGCTCCAGCTCGGTGTCCCAGTAAAGGTAGTCCATCCAGCTCTCGTGCAGGTAGTTCGGCGGGAACAGCCTGCCGTTGGCGTGGAGGTCCTGCACGGTCGGCACGAAGGGATGCTGGACCAGCTGCATCCCGGATTCCCTGAGGGTTTTCGAACCCTTGCGCAGGTTGCAGGGCGAACAGGCCGCCAGCACGTTGCCCCAGGTGGTCTGGCCGCCCTTGGAGCGGGGAACGAGGTGGTCGAAGGTCAGGTCGTCGCCATGGCCGCAATACTGGCAGCGGAATTTGTCGCGCAGGAAGACGTTGAACCGGGTGAAGGCGGGGTTTCGCGAGGGTTTGACGTAGGTCTTCAGCGAGACGACGCTCGGCAGCCTCATCTCGAAGCTCGGCGAGTGGATCGCCTTCTCATAGGTCGAGACGACGGTGACGCGGTCGAGGAAGACGGCCTTGATCGTGTCCTGCCACGACCAGAGCGACAGGGGATAGTAGCTCAACGGGCGGTAGTCCGCGTTGAGCACCAGGGCGGGCCACGAACCCGGCGTGATCGGCGTCGACCCCGTCAATGACCCGGGCGATACGGCGACCGTCAAGACAAACTCCTTGCGATCGGTCGGCTCGCTGATTCGCGAGCGCGAATGTCAGGCACGAGGCGATACTACGGGCATCGTGTCGGTCTTGTGAAGCCTTGGCCGCTGGCGGCCGGTTCACGCCGTCGTGGCGGGCTCGGCGCTCCTGCCGCCGCGCAGGCGCGCGTAATGGGCCCAGAGCAGGCGCGCGGCGACCGCGCGGTGGGGCCGCCAGCGCTCGCCGAGGACCGCCATGGCCTTCGCGTCGGGCCGTGCGCCGAGGCCGAGAAGGTCGTTCGCCGCCGCCTGCAGGGCGATGTCGCCGGCCGGCCAGGCATCGGGATGGCCAAGACAGGACAGGAGATAGACGTCCGCCGTCCAGGGGCCGATGCCCTTCACCCTCACCAGCGCGGCATGGGCGGCGTCGGCGTCGAGCCGGCCGATGGCGTCGAGGTCGAGCGAGCCGTCGCGCACGGCGCCGGCAATGGCGCGCAGCGTGCGGACCTTCGGGCGCGACTGGCCGGCGGCGCGGAAATCGTCGTCGCTGGCGGCCGCGAGAATGGCGGGGGTGATGGAGCCGAAGACGCCGACGGTCTTGTCCCAGATGGCGCGGGCGGCGGCCGTCGAGATCTGCTGGAAGGTGACGATGTGGACGAGGCCCTCGAAGCCCGCGGGCCGGCGGCGGAGGGGCGGGCATCCGAGTTCGCCGCGGAGGCGGTCCATGTCAGGGCACTGGCGGCCGAGCATTGCCAGCAGGCGGACCAGGTCCGCCTCCGTCTCGATCGTCGATCCATTGACTTGCGCGTCGCTCATCGCTCGACCATAGGCTTTGCCATGTCTTCTGGCATCTCCGCGGCCCGAAATCCAAGAACTCAGATTCTGCCGAAAGCGCCGGTCCTGCGCTTTGCGCCGAGCCCGAATGGCCTGCTGCATCTCGGCCACGCGCTTAGCGCGCTGGAGAACGAGGCGTTGGCAGCAGCCCTCGGCGGCCGGCTGCTGCTCAGGATCGAGGATATCGACACGACACGCTGCCGGCCGGAATTCGAGGCGGCGATGATCGAGGACCTCGCCTGGCTGGGCATTGCCTTCGAGGCGCCGCCGCGCCGGCAATCCGAGCACCTTTCTGTCTACCACAAGGCGCTGGCGCGGCTCGAGGCCATGGGGCTGGTCTTTGCGAGCTTTGAGAGCCGAGGCGCGCTAAAGGCGCTGGCCGCCGCGCGGGAGGCCGAGACCGGCAAGCCCTGGCCGAAGGACCCGGACGGCGCGCCTGTTTATGCGGGGTCGGGGGCCAGCCTGCCTCTGCAGGAGCGAGCGGCGCTGACCGACGAGGGCAGACCCTACGCGCTGCGCCTCGACATGGCGAAGGCAGTCGCGAGGATTGGGCAACTGCTGACCTGGGCGGAGATCGACGCGGCCGGCATGGCCGTCCGCACGGTCGAGGCCCGTCCGGAGGCCTGGGGCGACGTGGTGCTCGCCCGCAAGGATGTCGGCACCAGCTATCACCTCTCGGTTGTCACGGACGACGCGATCCAGGGCGTGACCCATGTGGTGCGCGGCGAGGACTTGTTCCAGTCGACGGCCGTCCACCGCCTGCTGCAGGAGCTGCTAGGCCTGCCGGAGCCGCTCTACCGCCACCACCGGCTGGTGACTGGACCGGATGGCCGCAAGCTGTCGAAAAGCGATCAGGCGGAGGGTTTCCGCGCGCTGCGCGACAAGCGCGCGAGCCCGGCGGATATCAGGGACATGCTGAGAGTCTGACGGGGGCGGAAGCCCTGCATCACGGTCACGCGGCCCACCTCTCCCGGCGGGGGAAAGGTGAGGCAGCGTCGCCGTCAGAGCCTCAACCCTGGAATCGCCAGCGGGTTGTTGGTCAGCGCCGCCCTGTCGGGCTGGTCGGCACGCGTGACGCCGATAAAGGCGTCGTGCAGCGCGCGGATCACGGCCGGGTCCATGTCCTTCAGAATGAAGACAAGGCGCGTGCGCGCGTCGCCGTCCGGCCAGCTGTCGAGCACCGTGGTCGGATGGAACACGTGCTGTGCGCCGTGGACGACTACGGGACGGTCCGGGAACTCGGCGATCTTCACCACGCCCTTGACCCGGAGAAGGCTCGGCCCGTGGGCGCCGCGCAGCAGTTCGAGGAACATGTCGAAGGCGGCCGAGCCCATCGCCTGATCGCTGGTCAGCGAGAAGGCGCGGATGCCGTCGTCGTGGCTGTGGGTGGCATCGCCGCCGGAGAGCGCCTCGTCGTTCAGCCAGCGCGCGACATCCGGCAGTTTGGTCGCGGGGTCGTAGAGGCCGGCCGCCAGCACCGCGGCGGCAGTCGCCTCGCCCCTGGCAGCGTCGAGGCGGATCGCGGCGGGTGCTAACGCATCGAGGCGCGTCTCGAGCCGGGCGAAGGCGGCGCAGCGGTCGTCGCCGTCGATCAGGTCGGTCTTGGAGACGATGATGCGGTCGGCCACCGCCGCCTGCCGGACGGCTTCCGGATGGGCGTCGAGGGTCGCGAGGCCGTTCAGCGCGTCGACGACCGTCACCACGGCATCGAGCCGGTAGCGCATGACCAGATAGGGGTGCGCCATCATCGTGTGGATCACGGGGATCGGATCGGCGAGGCCGGTGGTCTCGATGACAACCCGCGCGAAGGGCTCGATCCGGCCGTTGTCGAGGGCGCGCAGCAGGTCCTCCAGCGCCGAGACGAGGTCGCCGCGCACCGTGCAGCAGACGCAGCCGGAGGACAGCATGACGATGCCCTCGTCGACTGTGCGCACCAGCAGGTGGTCGAGACCGATCTCGCCGAACTCGTTGATAAGAACGGCGGTGTCCTTCATGCCCTCGTCGGCGAGCAGACGGTTGAGCAGTGTGGTCTTGCCCGCGCCGAGAAACCCCGTCAGCACGGTGACGGGGACGGGCGGACGTGGCCGGCGGGGCGCTGGTTGTATCGGCGTCTCGGACATCGGGTCAGGCGGGTTTCGGCTCGCGCCTGAGCTCCGCGAGCGAGGAGGCGACGAGCGCTGTGAGGACGAGCAGGCTTCCCGTCATCTGGGCACCGGTGAGCGTTTCGCCAAGGATCAGCCCGGCGAAGACGATGGAGACGACCGGCTCCAGGCAGAAGACGAGGCCGATGAGGGCGGCCGGGGCCTGCCGGGCCGCAAGCATCTGCAGGGCGAAACCGATGAGATAGCCGAGCACGGTCATGGCGCAGGCAAACCAGGCGTCGGCGATGGCGCCCCAGCCGGTCGTGCCGACCGACAGCGCGGCGCCGGCGGCGATCGGCATGATGATGACATGCGACCAGAACAGCAGGGCCGCAGGCGCGATCCGCGCGCCGGCTTTCGCGGCCGAGAAGAACTGGCAGGCCGCGATGACGCTGCCGAGCCCCGCCAGCAGCACGCCGCGGATATCGATGCCGCCGAGCGCCGGGCCGATGGCGATGGCAAGGCCCGCAAAGGCCAGCCCGAAAATGGCGATCCGCCGCGGTGTGAAGGGCTCGTTCTCGATGAAGGGGCTGGCGAGAAGGATGAGCAGGGGGAAGGTGTAGAAGACGATCGCGGCGACGCCGATCTGCACGAAGGACACCGCGAAGAAATAGGCGAGGCCGACGCCGGCCGAGGTGACGCCGAGCGCGATCAGCGCCGGCCAGTCGCGCCGCTCGACCTTCAGCGTGCCGCCACCGATGCCGATGGCGGCGGTGGCGATCCCCATCATCAGGAACACGCGCAGGAAGACCAGATCGGCGGCGGAGACGCCCATCTGCGTCGACATGCGGGCATAGACGATGTTGAAGCCGTAGGCGGTCGCCGAGGCGAGCGCCAGGGCGATGCCGAGGCCGACCGAGCGGGAGGTCACGAGCGCGGACGGTTCCGCGCCGGCTGCGAGGACTGGCGGGCGTTGCGGGCGGGACGCGCCTCGCGTGCGCCGGCGCGGGCAGCGGCGCGTGGTGCCGTATCAGGCCGCGGCGTGGGAATTGCGGCGCCCTGCAGCGACAGCGGCTGCCCGATGGCACCCGGCCGTGCCGGCTGGCCGCTCGCGGGAGTGGCGGCCTGCGTGCCGGCAGCAACTCCGGCGCGGATCGCACCCGGCGCATTGGTCGTGGTGATCGTCACGGTGCCGGGCGGGGTGGCGGCCGGCAGCGTTACCGAGCGCGATCCGTGGGAGGCGAGGGCCGTCGCGGCCGGCGTCGCGACCGGGCCCGCGCCGCCGATGAAGACGGGGATCGGATCCATGCTCGGCCGGTAGGGTCCGAGCAGCGAGGGGATTGCGCCGGGAATGGCGGCGAAGGCCTGGACGGCGGTCGAGCGGCGCTGGCGCGACGGCGCCGCGAACATCTGGGCGACGCTGAGATTGGCGGGATCGGAATGCATGGCGACCGGCTCGCTGTCCAGATCCTCGCCGGATTCGATATAGGCCGGGCCGCGGCCGCGCCGCCGGCAGGCCTGGTCGCGGATGTTCGGCGGGCCGGAGGACAGATCGTTGGGGACGCCATCGACGCTGGCGCCGCCGCCGAAACTGACGAAGTTGCGCTCGAACAGGCTGGCGGCGGTTTCCGCACGGCCGCGCGCCGAGGTCGCGCCGAGCACCACGACGATCAACTGGCGGCCGCCGCGCGAGGCGGTCGCCACCACGTTGAAGCCGGAGGCGCAGGTGAAGCCGGTCTTGAAGCCGTCGGCGCCCTGGTAGCGGCCGATCAGGTGGTTGTGGTTGCGCATGACCCGATTGCCGAGACGGATGGCCGGCATGCGCCAGAGCAGCGAATGCTCCGGGAATTCGCGCATCAGTGCGCGGGCGAGCACCGCCATGTCGCGCGCCGAGGTCTGCTGGTTGCCCCCTGGCAGGCCGTGCGGATTGGCGAAGCGCGTGGCGCTCATGCCGAGCCGGGCGGCTTCGGAATTCATCATGCCCGCGAAGCCCTCGACCGAGCCGCCGATGCCTTCAGCAATGGTGGTCGACACGTCGTTGGCCGATTTGACCATGATGATCTTCAGCGCGTTGTCGAGTGTCACCACGGTGCCCGGACGGAAGCCCATCCGGGACGGCGCGGCGCGAAAAGCGCGCTGCGAGACGACAAGGCCGGAATTCATCGACAGGCGGCCGGCGCGGACCTGCCTGAGCGCGACATAGGTCGTCATCATCTTGGTGAGCGAGGCCGGCAGCCAGGGCATGCCCGCGCGGTCGGCCTGAAGCACCTGGCCAGTGGCGGCGTCGATGACGATGGTGGGGCCGATCTGCTGGGCCGCCGCCGGCAGCGCCGCGCACAGCGCGAACGAGGCGGCAAGAACAGGAGTGCTGATCCGCAAGTGCATGACCTTCGTGGGAAACGACGCCGGGTCTTGAGCCTGTTTACCTGCTTCGACGGCCATTCGCCAAGTGCGCCGGCGGAAGATCACGGTGAAACAGGGGGTTGCGCAATCCTTGTGGCGGCGGCACCGGCATCCGCCCGATGCGGCCATTGACCGCCCGAAGCGGGCGAAAGCATGACAGGCGAATGCAGGGCGTGCATGTCTGGCCGCCGAGCGCCGCAGAAAAAGTTCTCTCGTCGCGAACCGAAACGGGTCCGAGGCGCCTCCTTGTCACCGCAGACAACCTTCGGGAAAGGATGGCACATGGTCTATCGAAAGAACCTGCCGGGATGGGAGCGCCTGATGCGCAGCGTCGCGGGTGCGGCGATGATCGCTGCCGGCCTGCTATGGCCGGGGCTCGCCGGAACGGTGATCGGCGTCATCGTCGCGGTGTCGGGCCTCACCGCGATCCTCACCGGATTTGTCGGCTTCTGCCCGGCCTGCGCCATGGTCGGGCGGCGGCTGCCGGAGAACTGAACGTCATGGCCGCGCCTGCCAGGGACCTGATCGAGCGCGCCGTCGGCGGCGATCCCGGTGCGATCGACCAGGTGCTGCGGCAGGCGCGAACCGATATCCGGCGCTATGCGCGCCGCTCCTGCCGGTCGCCGAGCGATGCCGAGGACGCGGTGCAGGAGACGCTGATCGCCCTCTACCGGAAGATCGGCGCGCTCCGGCAGGTCGTTGCCCTGTCGGCCTGGCTGGCGCGGATCGTTGACCGCTACTGCCTGCGCCTTGCGCGCCGGCTTGCCGGCCTGCAGCCCGCCCGGGAAGCCGAGATCGACCGCCGGATCGCCGAAGCGCCAGCGGCGGAACTGCGCATCGACATCGCGCGGGCGATCGAATCGCTGCCCGGTCACTACCGGCAGGTCGTGATTCTGCGCGATGTCGAGGAACTGACCATCGACGAGATCGGCGAGCGGCTCGGCGCGACCCGCGAGACGGTCAAGGCGCGGCTTCACCGCGCCCGCGCCATGATGCGCGACTATCTGGCTGGCGGCGACTGACCGGTCCCGCACCCGCCATCCCGCCGAATTGCGCTCGGCCGGGCACGCCGCGATGATGGTGTTGGACGAGCCTATAGCGCGTCTGCCATGCGTCCGACGGCGGATGGCACGGGTCGCATGCCGGCCTATAGTGTATATACCCGTCAGAGCTTTCGAGGAGCGCCTGTCATGACCGCCTGCATCGTCGGCTGGGCCCATACGGCCTTCGGAAAGCTCGATACCGAGACCGTCGAGAGTCTGATCGTGCGTGTCGCCAACGAGGCGCTGGCCGATGCCGGCATCGGGCCGGACGATGTCGACGAGATTCTGCTCGGCCATTTCAACGCCGGCTTTTCGCCGCAGGACTTCACGGCCTCGCTGGTGCTGCAGGCCGATCCGCGCCTGCGTTTCAAGCCGGCGACGCGGGTGGAGAATGCGTGTGCCACCGGCTCTGCCGCCGTCCACCAGGCGGTGCGCGCGGTGAAGGCGGGCGACGCGCGCGTGGTCCTCGTCGTCGGCGTCGAGCAGATGACGAAGACGCCCGGCCCGGAGATCGGCAAGAACCTGCTGCGCGCCTCGTACCTGCCCGAGGACGGCGACACGCCCGCGGGCTTTGCCGGCGTGTTCGGCAAGATCGCCCACAATTACTTCCAGCGCTGGGGCGACCAATCCGACGCGCTCGCCATGATCGCGGCGAAGAACCACAAGAACGGTGTCGAGAATCCCTACGCGCAGATGCGCAAGGATTTCGGCTACGAATTCTGCCGCACCGAGAGCGAGAAGAACCCCTTCGTCGCCGGCCCGCTGAAGCGCACCGACTGCTCGCTGGTATCGGACGGCGCGGCGGCGCTGGTCATCACCGACACGGCGACGGCGCTGAAGATGAACAAGGCGGTGGCCTTCCGCGGCCATGCCCATGTGCAGGACTTCCTGCCCATGTCGAAGCGCGACATCCTGAAGTTCGAGGGCTGCACGCAGGCCTGGGGCAAGGCGCTGGGCGAGGCCGGTATCGCTCTCTCCGACCTCTCCTTCGTCGAGACCCATGACTGCTTCACGGTGGCCGAGCTGATCGAATACGAGGCGATGGGCCTCGTGCCTGAAGGGCAGGGCGCGCGGGCCGTTCTGGAGGGCTGGACGCAGAAGGACGGCAAGCTGCCGGTCAATCCGTCCGGCGGCCTGAAAGCCAAGGGTCACCCGATCGGCGCCACCGGCGTCTCCATGCACGTGCTCTCGTCCATGCAGCTGATGGGCACCGCCGGCGGCATCCAGGTGGACGGCGCCAAGCTCGGCGGCGTGTTCAACATGGGCGGCGCGGCGGTGGCGAATTACGTCAGCGTGCTGGAACGGCTGCGCTGAGGCGCTGAGGCGCTGAGCGGCTGCAATGGCGGCCTGCGTCGCCCTGCTGCGGGCCATCAATGTCGGCAATCGCCGTATCGGCATGGCCGATCTGGTGCGGCTCGCCGCCGATCTCGATCTCGGCCGGCCAAAAACGATCCTGCAGGCGGGCAGCCTTGCGTTCGATGCGGGACGGGCGTCTCCCGCGGCGCTGGAGACCAAACTCGAGGCCGGCATCAAGGATCGTTTCGGCATCGAATCCGAAGTGATGATCCGGACCCGGCCCGAATGGCGGGCGCTGATCGACGGCAACCCCTTCGCACGCGAGGCCGAAGCGGACCCCTCGCATCTCCTGATCTACAGCCTGAAGGCGGCGGCCTCCGCCAAGGGCATCGCGGAGCTTGCGGCTTGGCCCGGGCCGGAACGCGTCGCCTCCGCCGGGCGCGACCTCTACCTGGTCTATCCCGACGGTATCGGTCGTTCAAAACTCACCGCCGTTCGGATCGACCGGGTGGTCGGCGCGGCAGGCACCGGTCGCAACTGGAACACGGCGTTGAAGATCCTCGCGGCGATGGACGGGTGAGCCGGCCGCTCAGCCGAGTTCGCTCACCGACGGCACGCTCAGGCCGCCGGGAATGCTGACACCCTTCGCCGCGAGCGCCGCGCGCACGACGGCCGCGGTCATGACCTGAGCGGCGATGGCGCCAAGCGCCATCATGTTGCCGGGCAGGCCGCTCTTGCCTGTCGCGAGGCAGAAGATCGTATCGCCGTCCCACATGGTGTGAATGGGATCGATGGCGCGGGCGAGGCCGTCATGGGCTTGCTGGGCGAGCTTCTGGGCCTGCGCCTTGGTCAGCTGCGCGTCGGTCGCGATCACGCCGATGGTGGTCGCCATGCCGGCCTGGAGCGGCGGCGGCAGTTCGCCGCGCAGCATGCCGGCGGTGAGGCCGATGCGGGTCTTGCCGTCCGGGCTGCGCGCGCCGGCGATCACCTCGCCGCTCCTGGGGTCGATGACGTCGCCGACCGCGTTGACCGCGACGATGGCGCCGACGGTGACCTTGCCGACCTTGACCGCGGCCGTGCCGATGCCACCCTTCATGGCGCGCGCCATGCCCCAGAGCTTGCCGACGGTCGCGCCGGCGCCGGCGCCGACCGAGCCCTCGGCCGGTGCATTGGTGCTCGCTGCCGCGCAGGCTTTGTAGCCGGCATCGGCGTCGGGGCGGATGCGGTGGTCGCCGACGCCGAGGTCGAAAAGGATCGCCGCGGGCACGATCGGCACGCGCGTCGGCCCGGCGGGGAAGCCGTGGCCCTTCTCCTCCAGCCAGCGGACGACGCCGGTCGCGGCGTCGAGGCCGAAGGCGCTGCCGCCGGCGAGCAGGATGCCGTGGACCTTGTCGACGAGGTTGTTGGGGTTGAGGAGATCGGTCTCGCGGGTGCCGGGGGCCGAACCGCGCACGTCCACGCCGCCGACCACGCCCTCCTCGGTCAGGATGACGGTGCAGCCGGTCGGCCGTCGCTCATCGGTGAAATGGCCGACCTTCACGCCGGGCACGTCGGTGATCGCGCCGCCGAGCGTGCGGGCGCGGATGGCATCGAGCGCGGAGCCGGTCGTCTGCGCGTTGGCGGCCGATACGAGTGACGACATGGCACCGATCCCGAGCGTTGCGGCGGTGAAATCGCGGCGATCCATCAAAGCCTCCCTGATCCGGAAAGCGAAAGCTAGATCGGCGCGCGGGCTGGGGGAAGCCGGTCGTCAGGCCCCCTTTGGCCGGAAGGCGACGCAATGGGTCGGATTGGTCTCAAGTCGTGGGCCCTCGATCAGGTCGATGCAATAGGGAATGGCCGGCATCACCGCGTCGAGGCATTCGCGGATGGACGAGGGCTTTCCGGGCAGGTTGACGATCAGCGCGCGGCCGCGGATACCGGCGGTCTGGCGCGACAGGATGGCGGTCGGCACGACCTTGAGGCTGACGGCGCGCATCAGCTCGCCGAAGCCGGGCATCATCTTCTCGCAGACGGCTTCCGTCGCCTCCGGCGTCACGTCGCGCGGGGCCGGGCCGGTGCCGCCGGTGGTCAGGATCAGCGGACAGCCCTCATGGTCTGCGAGGTCGATCAGCGCCTGCTCGATGGCCGCTGGCTCGTCCGGAATGACGCGGGCGACGGGGTGCCACGGGGATGCGAGGAGATCGGTCAGCGCGGCGATGATGCCAGGGCCGCCCTTGTCCTCGTAGACGCCGCGGCTCGCGCGGTCCGACACGGTGACAACGCCGATGGGAATAGATGTCTGGCTCATGAGCCATCCATAGCCTTGGCCAGCGGCCGACTCAACGCGCCGCAAAGGCCTCGCGTGTGAGCACCGTCTCGATATGGGGGATGAGGCCCTTGCGGGCGAGACTGATGCGCTCGCTCGTGCCGACCTGCACGAAGCCGAGCTTGTCCTGCACGCGCAGCGACGCCGCATTCTCGGCAAAAGCGCCGGCGGTGAGCCGCTCGACGGCCGGATTGAGGAAGGCGAGGCGGATGGCGGCCTCGATGGACTCGGTGGCGAAGCCGCGGCCCCAATAGGGCGGACCGAACCACCAGCCGATGGTGGCGGAGCCCGCCTCGCGCAGGGTGAAGGACATCATCCCTGCGAGGGCGGCCGGCTCCTTGCGCCGGACGACGGCAAGGCCGAGCCCCCCGCCGGATTGATTGGTCGCGATGACGTCGCCGATGAAGGCCGAGGCGTGAGCCTCGGTATAGGGATGGGGCACGGCCACGACCATGCCCGCGACCCTCAGGTCGCCGGCATAGAGCGCGATCCGGCGGACGTCGTCGAAGGAGGGTGGCCGCAGGACGAGCCGCGGGGTCTCGACGGGGACCGAATCGAGCCAGGAGGTGAAGACGGGCATGATCATGGTGGGGCTGTTTGAGAGGCGCCTCCCGACCGGTGGCCGGGAGGCTGTTTCACGTCAGGCGCGGTCGCCGGCCAGCACCTTCGGCGCCGAGCGCCGGAGGATCGGATCGCGCCAGGCCTTCAGGCTCGCCCAGACGGTGCGCTCCAGCCGGAACTTGTCGACCGGTACCGAGCTGGCGAGCGCCTTGAGGCGCGCGAGGCCGACGCCGTTCCACTGGAAGCCGCACTTCTCGATGACCCGCCGCGAGGCGGGGTTGACCACGCGGGCCCAGGTGACCACGGCCTCGGCGCCGCGGTCTGTGAACAGGTGATCGACGACGGCGCGCGCCGCTTCCGTCGCATAGCCTTTGCCCCAATGGTCGGAGCCCAGCCAGTAACCGATCTCGGGATCGCCGAATTCCGGCATCACGAAACCCGTCGCACCGACAAGGGCGCCGTTGGTCTTGAGCGTGATGAGAAAGGGATGGTCCTGGGAACTCCAGGCGTTGGCGATCCACTTCTCCGCGTTTTTCTCCGCATAGGGATGCGGAAGGTTGGCCGTCATCTCGGCGATGCGTCGATCGTTGGCCACTGCCACGATCGACGGGACGTCCTCGAAACGCGGCCCACGGAGAACCAGCCGCTCCGTCTCGAGGACGGGGATACAGCTCTCCTTGAGTTCGCCGCTCGCGCGGCCTTCCAGTTCGGTTTCCAGGGCAGTCATGACACAGGCTCCTTCCCGCCAGTGTGATGGACCCCGAGACCATTCCCGAGGGCCAAAGAAAAAGGAGCGCCGGCGTTGCCCGCCTGGCGCTCCTTGATCCTTGAACCTCAAGATCATCGGAGCGGCCTGGCGATCTCGCCGGCGGCTCCGATGTCGGTGCCGCCAGTTACTCTGCGGCGGCAATCATCGGAACGACCGACACGTAGGTGCGGCTATTCGCTTTCGTTCGGAATTCTACGCGGCCGTCGACGGTCGCGAAGAGCGTGTGATCCTTGCCAAGGCCCACATTGGTGCCCGGGTGGAACTTGGTGCCGCGCTGGCGAACGAGAATATTGCCCGACAGGACCGCCTGGCCCCCGAAGCGCTTCACGCCGAGACGCTGTGCATTCGAATCGCGACCGTTCCGAGACGAGCCGCCTGCTTTTTTGTGAGCCAAGATGAGCTCCCGATTCCGTTAGGTCTTAATAAGACGTCTGATTCACGAGGATGGCAACAGCAAGGCGCTGATTACCAGTCCTCACCGGATTTCTGCTCGGCCTGATCGGCCTTGGCGCGCGGCGGCTTACCCGCCAGCAGCTCCTTGGCCTGCTCGACCCATTCCTCGCGCTTGGCACGGCCGCGGAGCGCAAGCTCCTTGTCCTTCGCCTCGAGATCCTCGTCCGACCAGGACGCGATCTGCTCCCAGGACGTTATGCCGGCGGCGCGCAGCTTCTTCTCGATGGTCGGGCCGATGCCCGAGATCAGCGACAGGTTCGACGTGTCGAGCTTGTCGCCATCGGCCGGCAGCGCCGCGAACTTGGCCGGAGCCAGATCGGAGGCGGGAGCCTCGGCGGTGTCGGACTTCGCCGACACGGCCTTCCCGGCGGCCGGCTTCTTGGCGGAAGCAGCCTTCGTGGGCTTGGCGCCGTCGGTCAGGATCTCGGAGATGCGCACCACCATCAGGTCCTGCCGGTGACCACGCTTGCGCTTGGAATTCTGGCGGCGGCGCTTCTTGAAGGAAATGACCTTCGGGCCGCGCTTCTGCTCGACCACTTCGGCGGCGACCGAGGCGCCGGCCACGAAGGGCGCGCCGATGGTAATGCCGGCGTCGCCGCCGACCATCAGAACCTCGGGGAACACCACGGTGTCACCAGCGCTCGCCTGGAGAATCTCGATGGTGATCTTGTCTTCGGCGGCAACCTTGTACTGTTTGCCGCCAGTCTTGATGACTGCGTACATCGTCGTCTGTCCTTGCATCGACGCGCCGTTGGAAGCCCGGATAGGCGGGCATCAGGCCGTCTTCTTGTTTGGTTTTGCCGCCCTTGGCGGGCGGATCGTCGTCATCCCGTCCGGGAGCCTCGGGCGACAAGCCTTCGGCGGACCTTCAAGTTCGGGACGCGGCTCAATGATGGAAAAGCCGCGCCAAGTCAAGGAAAAGTCAGGCGCGGACGTCGGAAATATTCATGTGTCGCGAAACTTTCCCGCGCCTGCGCACACGTGCGGCTTGAATGCCGCCCCCCGTTCCGCTATGTCGCGCTTCGCTCACCAGCCGGCAGATGCTTTTCAAGCCCTGTCCTTAGCGAGACCGCGGAGAGGTGGCTGAGTGGTTGAAAGCACCGCACTCGAAATGCGGCATACGGGCAACCGTATCGGGGGTTCGAATCCCTCCCTCTCCGCCAGCCATCCGAAAACGTCAGTGATCTCAATAGTCTCTTGACTTTCAAGGGCTTGTGCCGCGCAACTGGTACACACGCGTGGTCCACATGGCACTTTCGATGTCTCGTCCGTTCAAGCATCCCGACACCGGCATGTACTGGCTCCGCAAGCGGGTGCCGGATGACCTTAAGGCGGTGATCGGCAAGAGCGAGGTCAAAAAAACCCTCGGCACCAAAGATCCACTTGAAGCGAAGCGTCTGCATACGGCGGCACTCGCCGAGATCGAGGCTGAGTGGGCGGCGCTACGCAAAGGTGTGTCCGCAGTTCTGACCGAAGCGATGGTCGATGAGTTCGAGACGGCCATCTTCGAGCGCTGGTTGGCTCACCATGACGGCGGTCGCAAAGTCGAGCCGTTCTGGGCTACACGCGGCTTTGAGGATATCTGGGAGCCAGTGCGGTTGCTCAACGTGAACGACGGGACAATGAGTCTAAAATATCCAGCGGAACACCCGCCGTCATTCCCAGCGAACTACTCCTATGACGATCCCCGTCTCCTGGAGGATACCTTCGACAATCCTTCGAGACTTTTCGCCTATCAGTGCGGTGACGAGTATGCTGTCGAGCGCGGGCTTCAGGTTGGCGACGACGATAGGCTCCGGCTAGCGAAGGCAGCTATCAGAGGCATACGACGCGCGTCTCAGCAGATGAAGCCACGTCTTGGCTGGGGAGAGTCGTCGGCAGCCAATGTCGATACCAGGCAAGTGGCCATCACCAGCTCAAAGCGCACCATCGCCCCGGCTGCAGCCGGCAAATCTCTCTCATTCTCCGATCTCCTGGAGGGATGGGCGCGGGAGCGTAAGCCCGTCGAAAAGACGGTGTACTCGTATAAGAGCATCATCGACGCGCTGAAGGCGTTCCTCGGCTTTGACGACGCGCTGCGACTGACTGCTGATGACCTAATTGCGTGGAAGAACCATCTGATTGGTCAGGAGCTGAGCGGCAAGACGATCCGCGACGCCAAGCTCGCGCCGGTGCGCGCCATGCTGCAATGGGCCGTCGACAATCGACTGCTCGTGGACAATGTCGCGGAGCGGATCACCATTAACGTCAAGGTCGCGCAGACGAAGCGCAAGCGCTCCTACACAGATGACGAAGCCAAGGTCGTGCTGGCCGCGGCTCGCAAGGCAAAAGATCCCGTTCGCCGTTGGGTGCCCTTCCTTGCGGCCTATTCAGGCGCTCGCATCGCTGAACTCTGCCAGCTCCGCGCTGAGGACATTCGAACCATCCACGACATTCCCTGCATGGTCTTCGCGGCCGAGGCAGGATCGCTGAAGAACGCCAATTCCGAGCGGGCGCTGCCGCTACATCCCGCGCTGATCTCGGAGGGCTTCCTAGCCTTCGCGGCGACGATCAAGCAGGGGCCGCTGTTCGCCGATCTCGATCTGGATCGCTTCGGCAGCCGCGGTGGCAACGGCAGCAAGGTTCTGAGCCGCTGGGTGCGCTCCATTGGGCTCAAGGACGAACGACTCTCACCGAACCACAGCTGGCGCCACCGGCTGAAGACCCTCGGTCGGCGCTATGGGCTCGCGCTCGACAACGTCAACGCCATCACTGGGCACGGACGGAAGGATGTCGCCGCCCACTATGGCGAGTACGAGATGCGCGCGCTCCTGCGCGAGCTGGAGAAGATCCCCGACCTGATGAAGGAGCCGCTGGCTGACACGGCTGATGTGGCGGACTGAGGCGTCAGAACGGCAGGACCGGAATCTCCAACCAAAGCTCGGTTCTCGCTGGCGTCGTCCAGGTCATCTTGAAGCCGAGAAAGCTGTGACCGGAGTTGGTATAAATCTCGGTGAGACAGCTCCGCTCCACGACAACGCCGGCATCGTCCTTGCGCTCGTACTGCTGGCCCGGCGTGTTCATGCGCTGGATGGTCACGCCGAGCTGCTTGATGCGAGGCGCCTGATGAAACGCTCGCGTGGCGAGAGACACGGTGGCAGGGCTCTCGCACGCGGGGATTTGGCCGGCGACGATCCCCGAACCGAAGCTCGGCAGCAGGCCCTTCTCGTAGGCATAGGCGCCAAAGATAGTCGCCACCGACACGACGCCGATAATGGCCAGAGTTGTGTTGTTGTTGCCGGACATGCTGCTCCCCCGATCCTGCGCATGATTCAGCGATGGGCACCGGAAGCGTATTTCTAGGCGTATTGGCGGTTTTTTACCAGGGTCGTTGACGGCCATATCCGGCGATGGATGCGGCCAAAATCGTCGCCTGGAACATTCGAAAGCTTCGTGTTGAACGAGGCTGGACGCAGGACGCGCTGGCCGATGCGGCAGAGGTGGACCGGACCTATGTTGGACGGCTTGAACGGTCGAATGAAAACCCTAGTTTAACAGTCCTCGAGAAGCTCGCGACCGCGCTGGGCGTGGCCTTACCGATACTCGTCACAGCGCCGGCTCCTGGGGAGCCATCGCCGCGCGCCATGACCCGCGGTCGCAAACCAAAGTTGCATAGATCGTCCGTCAGGGCTGCTCGCGATTGACCGTTCCACCGCCTCGCCAACAGCAATGCCGTGTTGATCTCGAAGATGATGCTGGCGGTGTTTGTGCTGGTAACCGTCACCCAGCGACCTACTGACAAACAGGTCCGGCCGGAACATATGCCGGAAACGGCTGTTTTCCTTTCTACCAGGAACACATCGTCAGTCTAAATCTCTACGCTGTACTTTGCCGCCAAACCAGACGATTCTTGTTGTGTAGTCCCGCCCGAGGAAATCAATAAAGTCCGGCCATTCTGGGTTAGGACGTTGAACCCGGGGGACGTCAAATGTTTTGCCAACCTTCCACCACCGATTGAGAAGGGAGACAGGAATTTTTGGGCTATTTGCTTTCTTCTTGTTGTTAAGCGGAAGCTTAAGAAAAAATGCTGAGAGCCATTCAGCATAGTCGAGGGTTGGAGCGGTCTTTTTGAGCTTCTTTCCAGAAGGATTAGCGGTTCCAACTTCGCCCAGCCAAATCTGCAGGTCGCTGATCTTCGCTAGAGTGGCATGCCGTGCATGCACTCGGCCTACGAGCTTCTTCGAAATGCCGATATATTGGAGCCCTTTCGCGGGTCGCTCTTCGCTTTTGCCAATCGCCATATAAAGGCCCGGTAGCCAATCATAGGTGTTCAGTGCCAGCCTCGCGGCTTCGAGCCCCGGGTAAGGACCATACCAATCGACTGCTATCACCAGATGCTTTGCCATTCGAAATAACCAGTTTGCTTAGATGTAAAAAGACCAGCATCCATCGATATCATGTCGGCCACCGCATCGTGTAGCCGCGTTGGAGCTTCTCCCGCATCAGCTTCTGCGAGGCGAGTAGTGCGGCACCGGCATTTTCGCAGCGGTCGCTCCGCACCCGGCCGGGGCCGTCAATCCGTCCCCATTGCCGCACCACCATCCATTCGCCGAACAGGGAAGGGGCGATGAACAGCTTGTAGAAGCGGAACTTCCGCTTGCCCGGCTCGACACAGATCAGGCTCACCGGCCCGCTCAAGCCCTGAGCCGCAATACCATCGAGGCGCTGACATTGTAGTGCGGGCAACGGCGGCATCCGGCCCCGCATGCTGATCCTCGACTACCGGAAGGGCTACAGCAGCCCCGACTTTGTCGGGTCTACGGGCGCAAAGGTCGTGAAGCCACAGCGGCTCAAACTGAATCTGTTCGACGTGAGCAACATGGAGGGTTCCATGGCTCGATCGCTTCCGATTCTTCGCCGACGTCTTGGACAACATGGCATTGGCCCAGTCCCAGCGCGACAAGCTTAAGCGCGCCGTACGTACGAACTCGTGGCAGGCAAATAGCTGAGCAAACCCGATGGCCGACATCCTCTCACCTCAGGAACGCTCCCAGCGGATGGCACGAATCCGGTCGTCCAGGCAGTCCGAAAGGCAGATCACAGAGGCAGAGGTAGTCAAGGTAGTGTGGGTGGTTGTGGTGCTCGGCGCATCGGAAGAGGGCTTGCTATGCAATGTAGCCGTCGACCTGCTGCTTCGGCAGCTCTTCGAAGCCAGAACCCAGAGCGTTTAGGCAGACGGCCGATTGGCCCTTCTCGATCATCGCGACCATGATCGTCGGCGTCGCGATCATGGTCGCGATGAAGGAGATGATCCAAACGCTCGCAGCCTCAGGTCTCACCGGCGCCATCGATGGTGGGGTCGTCTACTGATGGGGGGGACGACCAAGCGCGGCCAAATCGCTCCACTTGTTTGGTGACATTCTCCGGACTCCACGGCCGTCCGGTTTTAGTGCGCACGCGACGATTGTTGAGGTCAATTGCCACGTGCTTAGGCCAACCTCTCACACCGCAATACTGCGACCACGAAAGCTGAAGTTCGCCCAGCCACGCTCCTTTCAGTCGGGCCGATTCCTGTTTGAAACGCTCGCGCGACTTTTCGAAATGAGCAATTGGATCGAAAAGCACGCCGTCAATATGAAGCGGTTCTGGGGAGTGGTGTACAGAATTTGGAAAGTACCTATCGATGTAATCGTAAAGCTGATGGCGACTCCTCCAGTTGAAAGAATCTGCAAATCGGACACTAAATATTTTCAAATCGGGGTCTGGGCATTTTCGTCGGATGAGCTTTAGTTCGTCTAGGATTGCATTTGTTCCTCGATCGGGGCTGAGTTCTATAAATACACGCTCATCAATGAGCTTGGTGCCTGGGTTGTCAGCGATCCAACGTCTGCAAAGATGCATCTGGTACCGAACCGTCTTGCTTCGCTCGGCGGCGGCCTCAACATCATTTAAGGGAAGGTGTCGAAACCCGGCGATGGTCACTGGAAGGGTCCAATAAAAGCCGACGAACTTCTCCACCATCGTTGTACCAGCCATTCTCTTGCGCGAGCATTTGGACAATTCCAACGGCCCGCCGAACCCATCGGAAGATGGCCTATCCCGATAGCACCGCCAAGTCGAGCCAGCCCGCTCAACTGCGGTCTAACTCGGGAACTCTCATGTCGAACCCCAACCCCCCTCAGACGTCAGCTGCCCTCCTTCCAGCCGAGAACAGTCTAGAACAGGTGTCCTCTGCAGTCGTTAACCCGACAGCAAAGGAAAGCGCCATGTCGGACTGCCCCTCGTCTTTCGATCAATCTGCACTTTTAAGTGGTACCAGCCTGCAATCCGTTGAAGCGGCCTTTGATCAGGCTGTGGCCGACTTCTACACCAGCAAAGTCGGCTCGAAAGACGGCCGCGCCCGGCCGTACATGCTTCCGGATCAGATCTACCGGGAACTTCATCCCGACCTCAGAGAGATGGCGAAGGCGATCGCGTTCGGCGACATCGAGCCGGCTTGGCCTGAGGTTCGTCGGCTGATCCAGCACGTTGATCGGCCGCAGGCCGAACCCTGGCGTGCCAACGCGCAAGATCGCCTCAACGATCGTCTCGATCCCGAACAGCGTCGAAAGGCATTCGCGAAGATCGATCGCCGTGCCCCCAACCTGTTCTTTGATGGAGATCGATAATGCGTCCCTTCGCCTCCGCCGCCGACTTCTATTCGGTTGTCAGCCACATCGTCGACGTCGCCGACTTCCACGACGTACTGCAGGGCGCTCAGAAGTGCACCGCTCTCGAGATCGAACGCGATGGCGACGTTCTCGTCGTCCGGTCTCGTCGGCTCGATGCGTGCCTTCGGCTGAAGGGCGCTGCCGAAGTCAAGCGTGCCCTGCACGACTTCGAGCGACGGTTCATGGAAGGCCGGCCCGACTACTGGCTTGCGATGCGCCGTATAGCCGCGACCGACCAGTGAGCGAACCCGGGGGCGGCGCTCGCCGCCCCCGGGTCACCCCAAACCTTGAGATAGGATTTGCGCCATGAAGGTCGCAACGCGCGAGCATGTGCTCGCAGAACTGTCGAAGCTACACTTCCGTCCTCGCCGAGAAGAGGTGCCTGGCCCCGAGACGTGCGACGCTCACATAGTCGACTGGGTTCGAGCTCAGTCGATCGAATGGAACCTGTTCGGAGATCTCTACGAATCGTCGACCTTCCGGGACTGGTACTATGCCGGCTGGCTGGATCAACTCAAGCCGTTCGTGATCCCCTACTTCACCCGCTACATCGATGCGCCGCCAGAGGGATTGGCCTACGGCGTCGATCCTAAGCTGGAACAGCTGGAGGCCATCGACGACCTCCACTACCGGGCTTTTGTCATGTGGGAGATCGGCTTGAAGGCGACGTGCGAGCGCAGTCGCGCTTTGATCCTCTCGGTCAAGGACGACAGCGTTCTCGGGATGCTCTTGCAGGCCAACCTGGATAGTCGTCCGCCGCCACCGCCAGGCCCGAAGATACCGCCGTACTGGTACACGCCGCCTCGGCCTCGATCGCGCCCGGACTGGACCGGATTCCGGTTCTGGGAGCCAGGCTTCTTCGAGGATGCTGCTGAGCCGAAAAAATAGCTTGCGGCCTTACGCCGTCTTCGGCCGGCGGAACCAAAGCTCACTCTCCTCAAAAAACTGGCGCCCGGACGCCTCGATCAGGAATCAACGCATGTCGCCGTATCCGTTTTCTAAGCAGCAGAAGCTCGTCATCGCCACTACCACCAAGTCGGTCCTCACGGAGTTAGGGGTGGATCCTGCATCGCCGATGTACCAGAGCTGGCCAAACTCGATGCAGGCAATCATGGCGAACGTCCTCTCGGGACAACGCCTGCCCCGCACGGCGGACCTTGGAGCGGCGGTGCAAATTCTCGCACGCGTCATAATCGGCGCGAACCTGGCTCCATCGCCGGACGAACCGGTATGGATGCCGTGGCCGCCGCGCCAGCCGACAGACGAACTGCACTAGTCGAGTTGCGACGGATTGAACTGGCGGTCCGCGTGGCCCCAGCGCGCCTTCCGCGAGAGATTGTGGGAATCTCGCGAGAGAACGTTGGCCGCTCGTTCGAGCTTCCAAAATCGATTGTGGGAAGTGCCGCGAGCAATTTTGGAATGGGCGGCCGAATGTAGGCGCTGAGACAATGGGTTAGCGATCTCGTATCTCACTGGCGATTTAGATTCGTCTGGCGCTCTGTGCTGGCTAGGTCGACCGCTCAGTTCGGGCTAGCGGCGATGAGCGGATTCTCGTTCGCAAGTAACTGGCCAGCCCGCCCCATCCAAGGCTCTGGCCGGATGGAGCGGACCCAGTCGGCGAAACTCGGGATGAATCCGAAGTCCTCCAGGCAGTGCTGCTCACCGATGAGCCGCACAGGAATGGCGCGGCCGGCGCTGTTCGTGGTGGTGACGCCGAACATCCGCTCGGCGAGGAAGATGCCCTCAGCGTGGTGACGAAGCGCGCGATGGCGGAAGTCGGCGATGATGGCTTTGGACTCATCGAACCAGGTGTGGATCGCGATGTAGTCTTCGGGCTTGCCGCCGAACCTGCGGGCCGAGGAGACTGCGTGGTGGTAGCTGTGTGCCATGGTCCGCGCGCTCACAGATCGTGGGCGTGGTGCTGGGTCGCCTCGAACCGCTCGTGGTAGTCGAGGCGAATGGTGCCGGCGGCGACATCGAACCTGAAGGTACCGTAGGCGCCGGCGTCGATCTCCCATCCCGGATGGGTCTCTTCGAGGCAGTCGTAGACGAAGTGCTCGACGGCATCGCGCAGGGAGTGCACGGCGTGTTCGACGGTTAGACCATCGTGGCTCGGGGCCGCGAGAGTGATGAATGCGTCGTCGGGCTCGATCGGCCAACCATCGGCGCCAAGGTACTCGATGGTCGCGATCTGGCCGCTGTCGCCGGCACCATCGAACTCAACGTTGACGACGGCGATGCTGGATGTGGCGAGGGGGCCGAACAGAGCAACCTTGTTGGCGGGACGAAGGGTTTCAGCGAGCGCGGTGCGACGGGCAACCATCGAGCTGTAGTCGGAATAGCCGGCGTCAGTCGAGGACATGCAGACCTCATGAAGGCGTGAGCAATGGCTGCCCGGCGCTGGGGAGCACCGGGCAAGGTTCGAACTGCTGCCAGATGGCTGGAGGTTAGGCTGCAGCTTTGGTGTCGCTCTCCGTCGACGACGGTGCATCGTCGTTGGCAGCGCTGGCAGCCTTGCGACGGGTCTTGGCCGGGTTGTCATTGGCTGCCCTCGGAACGGGCGGCGCGGGCGGCGGCGTCATTGCCCAGAAGAGGACACGGCTGAAGTTGCAGTAGCGGTCCCAGAGGTGGCGCGCGGGCGAGACGGCGCCGGCCATGGCCATGGCCTCGATGATGGTTTCGATCGTGATGCCCATGAAGCCGACGCGGTCGAGGTCATCCTTCGGCTCGGGATTGGCGAGTTCACCCCGATAGGCCATGAAGGCGCCCTGGACCCGGCGGTTGAGGCGTGGCCCGATGCCGACGAAGAGGGCCTTGCCGACGACGCCGAGATCGACGGCGCGCTGCGCCATCATGTGTTCCCGCCAGAGCTGTTCGAGAGCAGTCGAGCGGAGAACCATCGCGTCAGGATCGCGATAAAGACGAACCTCACGGGAGGCTTCGTCATAACGTGGCCGGTGCCGGGCGACGGGGCCGGTCATGCCTTCCGAGTATTTCACCTCGATGAAGACCGTGGCGGGCTCACCATCGGGCGTGATGACCTGGAGGGCGGCGTCGAAGGCGGAGCCATCATCCAGGAAGCGGGCATCGCGTCGGCCGGGCGAAGTCTCGAAGTCGATGCGCTCGACGGTGTGGATGAACTCCGGCAGGATGGCCGCGAAGACCTTGGTGGCGAGGCCAAGGTCGAGGGCGAGAGGCCCGAGCAGGTTGAAGCACAAGGGCATCGACGAAAGCGCGTTGGAGTAGAGCCGGTCCTCGTCGATCATGGCGCCTTCCTCACGAAGCATGAGGGTGTGGCGGACGAGGTTGAAGACGTCAGTGTTGATGAAGTTCTGGCCGGCGCGGGCAGCGTCGAGACGAAGGCGGGAGCCGAGCTTGATGTGCTTGGGCTTCGGCTCTTCGGTGACATGGAACCCGATCGGAATGCCCTGGTCCTCACGCCAATACGAAGCCAGGAGGCGGGCGGCGGACCGGAAGCGGGTGTCGGTCGAGATGTAGGCGGAGTGGCGCCTCAGAATGCCCTCGGGAACCAACGGAACACGAAGCGGCTGGGCGGCCGGCGGCATTGAGGCACAGCCGTCGTCACGAAGGAAGGCGGGCAGCGTCCCGGGCGCGGATACGAAACCGGTGGGCTGGGTCGCGGCGTCCTTGGCGGCGAGAGCCTTGGTACCAATGGCGCGGACGGGTTTGGTCGACCTGGTCAATGAAGTGTCCCTCTGGATGGCCGCCGTCGTGGCGGTGAGGAGGGAGATTCAGGGAAGGGTCGGGGAAGTTCAGATGAATAGCAGCCAGATCATGCTGGCTGCCGAGGGCAGCGGTCAGAGGCAACCGGAAAGGCAGATCACAGAGGCAGTGCAGTCAGGGTAGTGGGTGGTTGTGGTGCTCGGCGCATCGGAAGAGGGCTTGCTATACAATTTAGCCCTCGACCAGCTGTTTCGGCAGCTCTTCGAAGCCAGAACCCAGAGCGTTTCGGCAGACGGCCGATTGGCCCTTCTCGGTCATCGCGACCATGATCGTCGGCGTCGCGATCATGGTCGCGATGAAGGAGATGATCCAAACGCTCGCAGCCCAAAGCCCAACTGTTACAGACGTTATAGTCCGCGGTAGGTAGGGGCACTCGCATCGAGTGCCGTGCCTGGAACACTTCAATGCCGAACATCTCCACTATCGCCGGCGCGACCGGCAATCCGTCAAACCACAACGATCAGCAGGCGACCGACCTCTGCGAAGACGTCGCTCCCTTCCGTCCCGAAGGCCGCGTCATCTGGCGCCCATCGCGGCTAAATCGCACGGCCGTGTTCGAAATCTATGAAGCGCAGTCGTATCTCCGCTGGCGGTACGACACCTGCTTCACCACGCACGTGACCATAACTGCGCGGAAGCTCGGTATCGAAGACCATCGGCAGTTCCCAAAGCTGTTGGCCGAGTGGAACAAGGAGATGAAGCGTTGGCTTGCCATCGACAAGAAGACACCGCGCAAGCACTGGACCCCCCGGACCCGCATGGCTGTCGGGCAGGAGCACCTCTGGGTGTACGTCATCGAGAACTGCCACTCGTTTGGTGTCCACGCTCACGAGCTCTGTGTCGTTCCTTATGAACAGCGGAAGGCATTCGATCGGCATGTCCGCGCCTGGTGGCAGCGGGCCTCAGGATTAGACGCCATTGACCCGGAGGCGATCGCGATCCGGCACGGCCGCCCGATAGGCAGCAGCGGGCGCAAGCGCCACGTATTCTGGATCCGCTACATCCTGAAGACCGCGGATCCGCTGAAGCTAATCGGCTCAGATGGCTTCGAACATCCGCTTACCAAGATCTGGCGCCTGCGCGACCATGAAGGAACCCCCGACGTCTACGTCGCCCAACTCCATGGCGTCTGTCGGGCGCTCGGTCCGCAAGCGCGGCGCGAGCGGCTTGGCCCTCGCCCACAAGATCGATTCCGGTCACCACTGGTCAGACGTGACGTCGAGAACATGTTCAGTGACTGGGAGGAGCACGCATGCTGGGAACGGCAGCTGTTAGCACCGCTTGCAGTTTGAGCAGTACTCGATCGGGCCGTATCGGCGAGCGCCATGCTGATGGCCTAGATTTTCCGAATGCACCGCAATTTGCGCGCTGCGGTCGATCGCCCCTTTAAGAAGTTGTTGCGCCGCTGGCCCCGCCAAGCAAAATTTGGGAGGGGGCAAACATTTGAACGAATCAGAAGAATGGCGCGCTGCGTACATCGCAGATCTCAGGGCTGCATATAGGGCTGCGATCGCTCCAGCGGATCGTTTGGCGTTGCTTCGCAGTTGGGTTCGTGCTGCTGGCGGATGGCTACCCGCCTACGAATTTGATCCCCTTGACCCCGCAGATCTCGCTAGCACAGACCGATTCGGCTTGGCCGCCGACAGGTTTGGTATTCGGCTTGGCGTGGAAGAACTCGATGAGATTGTCCCAGGACTTGGCGATAGTTTACGTTTTGATTCCGACGTTCGTCGAGCTTTCAAGGGAGCTACGGCCGACGCGGCCCTACTTCGCTTTTCTGGATATAGGAGTTATCATAGCGAGACTCAGAAGGCTGCTCTAAGGGCGCTCCTTACTGCGCCACCCGGTGCGTCACTTGCGGTCTCAATGCCCACTGGGGCGGGAAAGAGCCTTCTATTTCAAGTCGGCCCGAGGTCGTGGCGATCACAACGGCCCGGTGCATGCGCCTTAGTTATTACACCCCTTGTCGGACTGGCTCTGGACCACGAGCGTACCCTACGTGGGTTGGAAGGCCTTGAGGATAGCCGAGCACTCCACGGCGCTTTAACTGATTCAGAACGCGAGGAAATTCTTTTCGCGTTCCGACGCGGGGAGATACCCGTACTTTTTATGTCGCCGGAGTTGGCTTTCGGCAGTGCGCGTGAGGCGCTGCTAGAAGTAGCGAAACCAGCCGAGGACAAATTTGGCCTCGAGGCGAGGCTTGCGGCCATTTTTGTGGACGAGGCGCACATCATTGAAGGCTGGGGGCGCACCTTCCGCCCAGACTTCCAACGTCTGCCAGGTCTCGTGGCGGCGTTGCGACAAGCTAACCCGAGACTGCTTACAATCTTGCTCTCCGCAACGCTTTCTCCAAGCGCTCGTGACATACTTAAGCGCAGTTATGGGCACCATCCTTGGCTTGAAATTCATGCCGGGGTACCACGCTACGACTTCGACGTGGTCACACGCCGCTTCACCGACGAAGTGCAGCGGCACCAGGCGGTTCTGCGCGCGGTGGACGTTTGCCCGAGACCGTCCATCGTATACACGACGCGCGTGCGCGCTGCGCAGGAGTTCCATGATGAACTATACGCTCGCGGCTATAGACGCCTCGCTCTCTTCACTGGCGATACGCAGGCGGCAGACCGGCAGGAAGTGATAGCTCGTTGGGCCAGAGGCGAAATCGACCTTATCGTTGCGACTTCTGCCTTTGGACTTGGTATCGACAAAGCTAATGTCCGTTCAGTCATCCACGCCTGTCTCCCGGAAAGCGCAGCCCGCTGGTATCAAGAGATCGGGCGGGGCGGTCGAGACGGGCATCAATCGCTTGCGCTCGCGCTTTGGACTGAAGGGCCCGATAGAGACGATGCAGGCGGAGCCATGCGCATGGCAGCGAGCGACTGGTTGACCCGCCCATTTGCTGAGGAGCATTGGCAGGCTCTTCGCGACCACGCGGAGACACAGTGGCTTCCGGGCACTCGGAGACGTCTCACTCTACCCCTGGATGCAGCACCGCCACGTCTCGGTCGCCATACTGGTAGCTATAATAGGCGCTGGAACCAAAGCCTCTTGAACCTGCTCCAGCGGGCTGAAGTGCTCGAAGTTGTCACGGTCGAGGAGCGTCAAGCTTATCCGACTTGGCATGTCGTGCTCCACCGAGACGAACTACTTGGAGACGAAAACACGGCGGCACCGGTATGGGATGAAGTCTTTGCCCTGCGAACAGTCGAGCAGAGGACAGCGGTCTCCGAAGCCCGGCGCTTCCTTGAGCTTATGCAATCTCCCGAAAAGGACTGCCTTTTAGTATCCGCGTTTGGTCTGATTGAGCCGGATGTTTGGGATGCTCCCGCGTGCGGACGCTGTGCCGCCTGTCGCGAACGAAAACGTGCAGTTCCCAGGTACATTTCATCCGGTGGATTGAAAGAGTTTTGGAGCGAAGGGCCACCTGTTGTGCGGGGACCCTCGGGACGCTTGCTCGTCAGCCCCGAGGCATCCCATTCGACCGCTGGCCGAAAGCGACTCCTCGAGCGACTGGCGCGCGCACGCATTCACCAAATCGTTGTCCCAGATGGCTGGGTGCAGGAGGCCGCGGAGACGTTCGCCGGCCAAAATGCGAACCTTGGTTTTGTCCTTCCGCACTCGGAATGGCTGCAAGGCCGCTGGTCTCTCGCTGATCTGCCAACCGCCACGATCTTGCCGGATCCGGTCTCTGAAATCGATAAGTGGCTTCGGCGAACGGAGCTGTTCTCTGCCAACTTCCCCAAGCAACGACTTTTGCTGGTGGCGGAGCCTTCTACGCTCGTTGGCGGCCGCCGGCTGGACCAGGTCGCCTCTACGCTCGGCTCCTATCTCGAAGCTTACCTAGAAACATTGGATGCGGAAGACGGGCTATGAGCCTCCTATCATCCACTCAGGGTACCCCAGACAGGGTCCTCTCCCTCCTTCAGGTTCTTGCAGCCCACGGGGGTCAAATGACTCGGGCCGACCTGCTAGCTTGGCTCAACCCAGCTTTCACGCAGACCATGCCGAGACCGGCAATTGGCCCCGCGGCAGAGCAGACTCTTGGGGCGGCCGTGAGCCTTGGTTTTGTTACTCAGGCGGACGGCCAATGTCATCTCGTCGAAGGCTTTGATTTTGCAACCATGGATGAGTTGGCTGACCATACGCACCAGCGACTAGTGGGACTGGATGCGGAACACGCCGACGCGGTACTCCCTCAAGCCTTCGCCTTCATCGTGACACGCTCCGAGCACGCAAGAGGAACCGCTTGGCTGCACGCGGCGACCAACAAGGCCTTTGCAGAAGCCCTCAACGCTGTCCTTCCCGATCGAGCCGACACGTCCGCTGAGGGGCGTCGCTTCAACGAGTACAAGTTCGCACCCTTCTGGCGCTGGATGATCCTCGTTGGACTCGCTGTCGACCTTCCAAACGACGGTCCTCACCCCTATGTCGCGCCGCGTCTTGCACGAGAACTGACGAAAGCTGATCTCCCGCGTGGCGAGCAGGTCCCAATCGGCCAAGTTCTTCAGGTCATTGCCAAGCAAATGCCATATCTGGACGGAGGCGCTCTCTACCACTCAGCAGCCGAGAAGATAGGGTTGCCTGCGCAGGGACGAACGGTCTCTCCAATCCTGAGTACGGCGCTTCGTGACCTCGATGAAGACGGTGTTCTTTCTCTTGGCGCAAGGGCGGACGCGGCCGGACTCGTAAATCTTGCAGACGATCGCTTTAGCCGGATCAAGGCGGTTCAATTTTTGACCCTAGCTCCGGAGCGCGTGAATGCTTGAATTGCTGCCGTTGAGGGCGTGCTGGAACAAGGATGACGCAGATGCGATGCTGCGCATTGAGGCCCTAGGGGTTGACGACACCCTGTTCCTGGCGACCCACTCGCCGATACGGGGTTTTCCGGTGTCCGGGGCCCGGCACCACGAGGTTTCCGAGCCAACCGAGGCCGGCCTACTAGACGCATTGTCTGACACCGATCGGATCCACGCGTTCTGCGTGGTGCAAGGTGATCCCGGGTCGGGCAAATCCCATTTGATACGTTGGCTAGCGGTGCACTGGCCCAAAGGCAGTGACATCGTTCTCCTGCTGCAGCGTGCAGACGGCAGCCTTCAGGGCGCCCTTGACCAACTCAGAGCAACGATGACTCTAAGATGGCCAGAGTCAGCGTCTCTCTTTGAGAACCTCAGTCTCAGACGCCAAGCGGCAGGCATTTCTGGGCGCTCAGAGGTATTTCAGTCGACCTTAGGTGCAATGCTGAAGAGTTCTTATTTCGAAGAAGCTCTGCCGGATTCGCCTTGGTGTGACAAGCACGATTTATCTTTGGTGATTCAGAGCTTAGACGTCCGCAAGGGCTGGAAGAGCCCGCGTCGAATTCTCGAGCTAATGGATGGCAAGTCTAGTTCCCGGAATTCCGAGAATGCTCAATTCAACCTTAGCGACATCCTGGCTCTAGCGCGCGTTTGCGGGGGGGTTAGCGACAGCGCGGCGAGCGAGCGTTTTGCGCGAAAGCTGATTGCGGAGGCGGATAATATCCGCAACTGGATGGATGCGGGTGAAACCGAAGGCGAAATCCGCACCCGGCATGGGACGGAACTCCAAGCCAGTTTGCCGCTCATCTCAGCCCTCAATTTGCGTCTCAACGATGCCGTTCAAAGCGTGATTGGCGTTACGAGCGAGGACTTAATCCTGCTCTTTCGCAAGGTCCGTACGGCACTGAAGGGGCAGGCACGCTTGGTCCTGTTGCTCGAGGACATTGACGTTGCCCCTCTGGGATAATCCAGCTTGAAGTTCGTTCTGGCCCATCGAGAGGACCAGAACATGAGACGCAGCCGCTTCACGGAAGAGCAGATCATCGCGGTGCTGAAGGAGCACGAGGCTGGA